>Ga0157375_10001095_pt1 | contig 23493 bp, 19 predicted proteins | sample M35metaG_FD_115311 | JGI IMG/M metagenome (GOLD analysis project Ga0157375, IMG submission 115311) | Miscanthus rhizosphere microbial communities from Kellogg Biological Station, Michigan, USA - M3-5 metaG | ecosystem: Host-associated > Plants > Roots > Rhizosphere > Soil | place: USA: Michigan... | reverse complement strand
CACAAGGATGACATCTCCAACTTTGACTGCTTTCCGAAAAGCGTCACCGACGTTCTGGATCCATGCGTAAAGCGCCGCCTGCGGTTCTTCGAGCAACGTCACATCCGCAAGACCGGCTTGTTTGGCGGCCTGGGTAGTCAGTTCTCGCGCGGCCGCATCGAAAGATGCGGGGACCGTGAGTATGATTTCCTCGGAAGCAAGATCGCCCTTTCGCGACATCTTCCACGTACCGGCCAGATGCCGGAGATATCGCGCGGAAGCCTCGACAGGAGAGATGCGTTCCACCTCGGGCGGCGCCTGCCAGGGCAACAAGGCAGCCATTCGATCCACGCTGCTGTGGCTTAACCAACTCTTCGCGGACGCGACAAGTCGAGTCGGCACCTTTGCGCCGTGCGTCCGCGCAAATTCGCCGGCGGCGTACGAGAGCTTTTTATCCCAGGGAAGGGCCAAGGCACCGGCCGGAAATTCTTGTTCTCCGGCGGCATATATAAAGGATGGCAACAGCAATCGTTCTTCGACGACGCCTGCTGCGGTCAGTTGCGGAATCCGGACGACTTCCCCCGAACCATTGGATAAATCACACGACGAGAGAGCACAGTTGGTCGTACCTAGATCGATGCCGACAGTGTGGTGCGCCATAGTTACGATAATTCCACTTCGGCCGGTGCGATGACACGCGGATCCAATGCTTCAGAAGTCGAAGGCATGCGGACTTCAGCGGCGATCCACCCATGATGTTTCAGAGTCCCTTTGAATGGCGGCTGACCACTGACGTTACCGGTCAGCCGGATGCGCTGAGCATCGAATCCCGACGGCACCGTGATCGGTCCTCCCTCGTTGCCCTGAGCGGCGGGCGAAATGACGAAGAACTGGCGGAAAGTCTTCCGGCAGCCACCATGCACAACACGGGCAGCCGCGCCGATGTCCTCATCGCTGAACCCCGCTACTTCCTGCTGAAGGAAGTCAACCAGCCGGCCTTCCCGCTGAAAAGCTGCCAGCAATGTCAGCGCCGATGCGTGAACTTTTTCAGGCGGCAACGCTGCTTTTGTCCGCGCCGCCTCGGCCTGATTCAAAGCTTCAGACACTTCATGCGCGAATTGAGCCTTGATGAGAACACGCCATGCCATCTTTACTCTTTCCCAAAATCCAATGTGCTCCATATAGAAACCATAATGATCGACGCGCTGTTTGGGAAGCGCTTTGGTGGCTTATGTCCATACGCGCGGCGCCGAAATCTGTCCGAATTTTGAACTATTCCGCATTTCGATCGTACCCACTGCCTCCGCCTCGCCACCAAATCTGACACCGCGAACTGTCCGCCCAACGCGGGTTCTGACGACTGTCATGAAGACGAGTGGTCCATCGATCGCCTGAACTATTAGTGTGGATTAAAGGAAATATGGAGAGCAAAAGCAGTGCTCATCGGTCACCGCGTACACCCACAAGATCGAAGCCCTCTTGAGCATAGGCATTGCGAGCTCCGTGAGGCGCGGCAGTGCTTGGGCAACGTGAATATTTCTAGATCATTTCTGTTCAGACTTCTTATCCACCTCTGTCCGCGGGCTACGCTTTTCTTTTTCCTCTTCGTGGAGCTTTGTTTCGCCGGGTTTTCTCTTTTTCCAGGCGGGTTCGTTCGGTTGCGGAGGTACTTCCCCGGTGTGTTGTGGGCCTCTATCGTCGGGATCTTCTGGCATTTGATTCCTCCACGTCTGAAGAAGCACGTTGTGGACCATCTCAGACGTTGCTCTTCGATGGGGCTACCTTAGATCCGCGGCTCTTTGTCAGGGCGCACAGGCATCAGTCGAGGCATCAATTGACAAGCACAGCCCGATACCGCATTTCATTCTTGCGCAGCCGGTCCAGCGCGAGGTTCGCTTCGCGCATCGGAAACGACTCGATTTTAGGCGTGATTCGGTGTCGCGTGGAGAAATCGATCATTGCGCGAATCTCCGAGCGCGAGCCGATGCAGCCGGTCACGATGCTCTTTTGGCCAATGATCAACGGCAGAGCAGGAATGTGCACGTCACCGTTTGGTACCCCAACGATGCACAACTTGCCGCCGGGCCGAAGCACCTGGATGTAGTCCGCCCACGACACATTGGCAGTCACCGTCGAGAGCAGGAAATCGCAGGAGTTCGCGTAGGCCGCCAGCGCTCCGGGCTCGCTCGTCGCGACGAACTCATCCGCTCCGAACCCCTGGGCTTCTGCGGATTTGGCACGCGACGTGGAAAACGCGATAACGTGACAACCAAGTGCCCGTCCGTACTGCAGCGCCATGTGCCCGAGCCCGCCAATGCCGATTACGCCCAAGCGGACAGACCCGGCAACTCCATGCCGCATCAATGGGGCGAATACAGTGATGCCACCACAAAGAAGCGGTGCGGCATGCTCGGACGGCAAGGCATCCGGGAGCGGAAACGCCAGGCGCGAGTCGACCCGAATGTGCGACGCATAACCGCCCTCCCTGCCCACACAGGTAGGTTGCCAATTCGGGCAAAGATTGTCCCGGCCCGCCGTGCACTGTTCGCAGCCGAAGCATGCTCCGGCGAGCCAGCCGACACCGACACGCTGATCGATCTGCAGTCCTGCCACATCATGTCCCAGCTGGGTGACCACCCCCGCAATTTCGTGCCCCGGCACCAATGGATAGGATGACAAGCCGAAATCGTTGTTGATTAAATGCAGATCTGTATGGCACATGCCGCAATGCGTGATCCTGATCTCAACGTCCATTGGACCGAGCTTCTTTGGAACGTACTCGTACGACTCGAGTGCCTGTCCAATTCGATGGGCGGCGAACGCTTGAATTGGCGCGTCATCAGGTCTGGAAAAGCCGGCTTCTGTTCGTGTCATGGCAACACCCGCTCTCTTCGTGCTTTTGAGAAGATCGGGGTGTACTAAATCACGTCGTTACTCCAACGGTCAACGAAATCCAATTGAGCGTTACGGTTTCACCGATTCGACGATCGGTCGGACTGCAAGCTGTAGGCGCGCTCACCAACCACGACACGGTTCCGGCCGGTAGTCTTGGCATGGTACAGGGCGGAATCCGCGGCATGGTAAAGCGCCGCCGGGTCCGATCCAACCGCGTCTGTGACCGCTCCAATACTGGCGGTCACGGAAAGTTCCGCAGTGGCAAGTGGGATCGGGCGAGACGCAATGGCATGAAGGAGACGATTGGCGATCTGGCAAGCCGAAGGAGACTCCGCACCACATAACAGCACCGCAAATTCTTCACCTCCGACCCGGAATACCTGGTCGAACGGACGCAGATCCAACACCATCCGCGCGGCAATGACACGCAGCACTTCGTCGCCGGCGCTATGGCCGTAGGTATCATTGATGGACTTGAAGTGGTCCAGATCCAAAAGCAACAACGCGAACTGCTCACCCAATCGTTCTTTGCGCGCAAACAGGGACGCGAGAGCGTCGTCAAACGCACGGCGGTTAAGTAACTCGGTCAAACCGTCGCGGTTGGCTCGGTTGGCCAGAGCATGCTCGGATTCGTGCGCCCGAACTATGGACCGGTTCAGCTCTGTGACCACGCTGTGGAAATCCGGCGGAACACGCACGTCAATGTTTCCGTCTGTATTCCCGGAAGCAAAACGCTGTGCGCCCTGCACCAGACGTTTCGTGCTGCCTGACAGGAGCTGACCAATGACAATGAAAAGAACGACGAATGCGAGGAGCGAAACCGCCGCAGAGGCTGCAACGACCTTCTCAAATCGGTTGAACAAGTCAACCGTGCCCTCCTGAGCGTCGGGCGCATCCTCGGTAAGCTTCTCGTAGACCGCAGAAAGCTTCTCATCGGCCGCCGCAATGCGCTGATGAAATGCGGCGAGGAATTGCGGATCGCCTGCGCCACGCCTTAGGGCTTCCGAAGCGCGAGAATCAGCGGCAATCCAATCCTGGTGGGCCTTGTCAAACAGCCCAGACAGCTCGAGGTCGTGTTGCAGTTTGGGCTCAAGGGCAGAGAACGCTTCGGCAATCTTCGCCTGAATCGCCTTATACGCGCGGACTTGGGCTGAACTGCCGTTGTCCGCGAAGGCCTCGACGGGCGCGACGGAACTCCAGATCAGTAAGCGAAGGCCTTGCGTGGGGTCGATCTGGTCGTGCTGGCGTGACGAACTTTTCTGGAACAGAGGAATCACGTCGCGATTGAGGATCAGATAGCCCATTATTCCGGAAAGAAGCAGCGGCGAGAGGGCTACCACCATTCCGATTCCAATCCAGGTCCGGATGGAACCGCTCTTCCAAACCGGATGCAGCATCTGTCGTCCTCCTGTTTTATCCCTCAATATCCCTTCAGAGGGGGCTGAACGTTGGCAACAGCCAGGAGCGATTGTCGAGTAAAGACATGCACATGGCTAGAACGTTATTTATCCCCTGCCGCTTCAACGCAATACGTGCTTTCGGGGTGCTTATTCCGGGAATAGCGCACCATTCAGCTTCGATATTGACAAGTGCGTTCGATTTCCTCATGATTCGAGAACAAATGAAGGAAAGAACCCGCTTCTGCCTGCTTGCACTTCTTGTTTTGTGCGTGCTCACTCTGCTTGTGGGCGGACGCCTGCGTGGCGACGCCGATTCATGGTTCCGAAACGCGCCGGCCGCCGTCGGCATGATTTCTGCGATTCTCCTATTTTACGGGTACGTCCTGTTGCGGAAACCCAACCGGGGAAACCAGCGCGTCAACTCATTTATGGATGCAGGCTTCAAGTGGGGTCTCGCAGCAGGCTGTTTGTGGCTGGTCGGTTTGCTTGTCGAACCGGCAGTATGGTTTCTGGCATTGGTGCTTCCGCTACTGGCCGGGGCTATCAGCGCCGTGAGCACCGGTCGGCTCCGCGACGGAATGCAGACGGGATTGTGGTGCGGTATTGCAGGCGGTATGCTCGGATTCCTGGTGTTTGCCACGGAGGCAAACATCGCTTTGATCTTTCCCACGCTATTCCCAAAGGTCGATCCAGATGAGCTTGTATTCGCGCTCTGGATGCTGATCGCGTATGGCCCGATCTACTGCCCCGTCGCCGCCACCATCGGCGGACTAGTCGGCATTCCTTTGGCACGAACCGGAAAGCCCTTCGTCTCGCGACCCGTCTCCTCCTGAAGAAAACTGGGAAGATCTGCTTGACTTGACTCACTCAATATCTTAACGATTGGAGAACAAATGGCAAACCCGAATGCGATAAGTAACTTTGAACTGATGGTTCTCCTCGCGCTGATTCGGCTGGGCGATGAGGCCTATGGCGTCCCGATCTCGGAGGAAATCGAAAAGCACAGCGGACATGACGTAGCGATCGGCAGCGTCTATGCTGGCCTCGAACGTCTCCAGGCACGCGGTTTCGTCTCTTCGAGCGTCGGAGATCCCACACCGGAACGAGGCGGACGGGCCAAGAAGTATTTCAAGATTACCGGCAAGGGGATGAGGGTGGTTCAGGAGACTCAGCGAACCCTGATTCGCCTCTGGAAGGGCTTGCCGAGACTGGAAGGTGGCAAGCCGTGAAGTTTAGAGAACCTCCAAAGCTCGCCATGCGAATGCTCCGGATATTCAGTTGCCACCCTGACGACGAAGCCATTCTCGGCGATCTCCAGGAACGCTACCAAAAACGACCGAACCCTGTGTGGTACTGGCGGCAGTCTTTCATCGTAATCTTCCACAGCCTTGCGCGGGAAACGTGGGGACACAAACGCGACTCGGCGCGGGCACTTTGTGTGGGATGGTTCGCGCTGTTCGCGATCTGGATCGCTCTTGAAGGCTTGACGGCCCACCCACTCGTTCTAAGCCGTCATGTCTGCACATTTTTCTGGTGTATCGCCGGCACCGGCAGCGGAGGGCTCGTGGGCGCGATCGCTAACAATCGGGCACGGCCCATGATCTTTCTCTATGCCGCAAGCGTCGCCGTATTTCTGCTCGTCTTTCATGGCCCGACGAAATCCAATGCCATGTTCTACTGGATCGATACGATCGTCCTCACAACTTCCATTTTGCTGGCTGCCTTACCGCATCCTGTCCGCTCCGTTACTCCCGCAGGGGAAGAGTTATGAAGACTCGATGTGACCCCGAAACACTCGAACACTATGAAACGTGGCGCGCGCGCCACTCGTACGAACGCCTTCTAAAAAGCGCAATGTAAAAGGGCCACTGGCATGCCTGACCGAGGTCCATTACACTGATGACTTCTTTTGCAGGAAGCGGATCGGATGACCCATCAACTTGACTTGATCCTCAATCTCGCAAGGCGGAATTTCTTACTACAGTTCAGGGGGTCGCTGCTGGGCCTGCTGTGGGCTATTCTTTTGCCTATTGTTCAATTGATAGTCTTCGCTTTTCTTTTTCAGAGAGTTGTCCCTCTCGGAATTAACAACTATCCCGTCTTTGTATTTACGGCACTCTTGCCCTGGAACTGGTTCAGCGTGTCCATCCTTTCGGCGGGAAACCTCTTTATCGTTCATCGCGACCTGGTTCGCAGGCCTAATTTCACACCGTCAACGCTGGCTCTCGTCTCCGCGCTTACCAATCTGTTGACGTATCTCGCAGCCCTCCCGATTGTGTTTGTATTGGTTGCAATGTCGGGCCGAGCGATCACGTGGACAGTGCTGTTGCTGCCCTTCATCATGCTCATCCAGGGCACCCTGATCGTGGGGCTTAGCCTCTTCATTGCCACGTGGAATGTCTTTTATCGCGACGTGCAGCAGATTACGGGTGTTGCAATCATGTTGTTGTTTTATCTCACCCCCGTGTTCTATAGCCTGGAAAGGGTCGGGCGCGAATACCGCATCGCCTTCACCCTGAATCCCATGGCGGTCCTGGTTCAATCCTATCGAGCCATTTTGTATGAAGGTACCGTTCCCGATTGGAGCGAACTGCTCATCGCCAGCAGTGTCGCCGTCGCCGCGCTTGCCATCGGCTACCTGTCATACCGGCGTGAGATTCAAGAAGTATATGATTTTCTCTAGACTGAGCCGGGGGCAGGGATAGGCAGTGAATCTCGTCCTTGAAATTCAAGGTGTGTCCAAGCGGTTTCGAACCCAACGGAACCGGCCTGCGACTCTCAAGGAGTCCTTCATTCAGCGACTGAATGGGCGTCTTTCGAGGGCTGCCGGTGAACACTGGGCTTTGCGAGACATCAGTATCAGCCTGGAGAAAGGGAGGTCGCTGGGCATCATCGGGCACAATGGTGCGGGGAAAAGCACCCTGTTGCGGCTCGTCTGCGGACTTGGACGACCTACGATGGGGACAATACGATACTGGGGTCAAATCAGAAGCCTTCTCGAACTGGGAAGCGGTTTCCAGCCTGAGATGACGGGCCGCGAGAATCTCCTCACTGGTGGAATCCTCGGAGGACTCTCGCGACGCGAGGTTGAAGCTATTCAGGATGAGATCATTGCTTTTGCCGAACTCGAAGAGTTTATCGACCAGCCGGTGCGAACCTATTCAAGCGGCATGTATCTCCGGCTGGCCTTTGCCACTATCACTCACTTTAATCCGGATTTTCTTATCATTGATGAACTGCTGGCTGTGGGTGATTCTCGGTTTCATCAGAAATGTCTGGATCGACTGAAGTCCTTTCGCGCCGCCGGCAAGTCTTTGCTGATCGTCTCTCATGATCTTGATCAGATCCGGGCGTCGTGCGACGAGGTTGTGGTCCTCGAAGAAGGTCGCATCTTGATGCGTGGAGATCCGGAGACCGCCATTCGGTCCTACTATGACGTCATGAGGCATCGCACAGAGAAGCGTCGAGCGGAAATTGAAGGCGCCCATCAGCCCATTCAGGGTAACCGCTACGGTACCCAGGAAGCGACAGTGACCGCGTTTCGCTTGTTTGACGGAGAGGAGAGAATGACAGACCACATTTACGCAGGCGCTCCTCTGACTGTCGAACTTGACTATCTCCGATTGAACACCGTCGTCGATATGGCCTGCCTTGTGACCATTTTCAATGAGAACCACACGAAGTGCTTTGAGACCTTCATCCCATCGGTTCATTCGGCTTCCGGGAAACTGTCGGAAAGAGGCAGTATAAGATGTCACCTTCCGGAAGTGCCTTTGGTGCCCGCACAGTACTACATAGCTGCGGGCCTATTTCCTACAGACTGGAGCTTTGCGTACGACCATCATGGTCAGATACACATGCTGCATGTCATGAACGAAAATGGAATCTCTGCGAACGTCTCCGGGGTCCTCATGGTTCGCCCCGAGTGGACCGTTCGTCCTGTTGATCCTTCATGAGCGGAAGAGAACATCGGGGAGACTCCACGGGGACAAAAGTCGCCCTCTTCCAGGCGACGTCAGGGAATCCGGAACGAGCTCGTTCGCATACGCCCGGGATGAGAGTGCTGATTGTCTCGGTATTTCCCCCGGATCCCGCGCCTGAAGCCAACCATGCTCTGCACATCAGTGAGCTCCTGGCGGAATGCGGACATGACGTGCACGTCCTTTGTGGGAAAGGCAGCATTTCGGCCACACGGCAAGGCATCGTTGTGCACCCGGTCATGGATGATTGGACCTGGTCCAGTCTGCCAACGCTGACTCGATGCCTGAGAGAGTCACGACCCGACGTGGTGTTTCTCCTCTATCTGGGTTGGATTTATAGATTCCAACCGATGATTACCTTCTTGCCCACGATCTGCAAAACAGTCCTCCCCGGCGTACCCTGCATAACTCAATTCGAGGCCATTGATACAAGCCTACGCCGTCAATCCATCTTGTCGCAGTGCTTAAGGATGGGAATGAAGGTATGGGCGGGTCGCAAGAACGTGCATTCAGTGTACGGGACCCTGTTGCGAGACAGCGCGTGTGTTATCGCCTTGAGCAGCCCCCATCGGGCCCGCCTGGTGCGCGAATATCAAGACGTGCAGGAAAAGAGTTTCGTTATACCGCCGCCGCCTCTCATTCGCTTCTGTTCAGACGAGCCGTCTACCGTCCGGCGCGAGACTCGGGCAGCGATTGGCGCCTCGGAGTCTGATTTCGTCCTGATCTACTGGGGCTTTATCTACCCCGGGAAAGGGATCGAAACTCTCCTCCAGGCACTTGCGATCGTGTTGTGTCGTGATGCGAACGTGCGATTGGTCCTTGTGGGCGGAAGCCTTGACATCTCAATGAGCGCGAGCTCGAGCGATTATTTACGATTGATCCAACAGCTTCCGGAGACGCTGAGCATCGCAGAGCGGCTCACCTGGACCGGACAATTCCAATGGGACAGCGATATTGGATCCCGGTACCTTCACGCGGGAGACGCTTGTGTTCTCCCCTTCGACTTCGGATTAACCCTGAATAACAGCTCGTTAGCCGCGGCGAGCATGCACGGATTGCCGGTCCTGAGCACTGAACTACAGGAGGGACACGATGAAGCTCTGCAGCACGGCCGCAACATTTATCTCTGCCGGCCCCGCGATCCCGAAATGTTGGCGGAAGCAATTCTTGCTCTGAAGGAGGACGCCCTGCTCCGGGAACGCTTGCGGACGGGAGTCCTTCGCCTTTCGCAGGACTGGTATCAACCGAATATCGTGGCCAGGCGTCTCTCGGAGGTACTGAAAGCCGCCTCGGCGTCGCGAGACGTACTCGCCCGCAAAGAAGAGAACTCATCGGAACTGTCTCTCAGGGAAGGTGATGGGGTTCATGGTGAAAATCTGCGTCTGTCATCCGCCGTCTGGGCCGGACAAGAACTCAACAACGATGTCTCCGGACCGCTTCTCTCGATCATCGTTGCCGTGTACAACGTGGAGGCTTATCTAAGCCACTGTCTGGATTCTTTGGTTCATCAGACGCTGAAGCAAGACATTGAGATCATCGCAATCAATGACGCTTCCACGGATCATAGCCGAAGCATTCTCCAGGAATACCGGGCAAAGTATCCGCAGCTGCGCGTGTTGACGTGTTCGTACAATAAAGGGTTGGCGTCTGTGCGGAACATCGGCCTGCGCGCGGCGAGAGGTCGATACATCGGGTTCCTCGACGGAGATGACTGGGCCGACATAAAGATGGCCGAGGTGATGGTCGCGCGCGCGATCCGTGATGACGCGGACGTCGTCATCGCCGACGTAACGGTGTCGGACGAAGACGCCAAAAGATTTGGTCCCTTCGGCGACTACTATGTACGTGCGCATCTCCCTCCCTCGCTGCGGACTGCGCCGTTTCACGTCTCCCGCGAGCCCCGCATTCTTCTGCTCGAACCCGTCGCCTGGCCGAAGATATACAAGAGATCCTTCCTTTCGAAGCACGATTTCCATTTCGAGGCAGGCATGAATTCCTACGAAGACATGTGCTTTCACTTTTCTGTGCTTTTGAAGGCCACCAGGATCTCGTTGATGGATGACCCTCTCTTCTTCTACCGGCGGAACCGGCCCGGTCAAATATCAGGGCGCACGGACCGGAGAATCTTCGAGGTGTTCGCCGTGTTCGGCAAGATTCACGACAACCTGGCGGCATGGGAGGTCTCAGCCGATATCTGGGCCATGCTCGTTAAGGTCCAGATGCGGCAGTTTGACTGGCTTCTGAGCGATCGAGTGCAATCAAACCATAAGCGGGAATTCTTCGCTCGCGTGAAAGAGCAGTTCCGGATGATCCCGGCTTCTGGCTTCGATAACGCCATGAAACACCTCGGCGTCAGAAACCTGTCCCGATTACTTTGTATGCGACGCGGCTGGCTCGGCGCATACGAAACTCTCGCAAAGCAAAGGTGGCCGCTGTTCCTGCCGTTGTATTTCGAACTGTACCGACTGTATCGACAAAGACATCCAGGCGGGAGAGTTGCTCGCCTAAAGCACGCGTACGGACGCCTGAGAAGAATTGTGCGTCACAGCGCGAGCGTTTCCCTGCGATCCTTCGGCAAAAGAGTACGAAACTGGGTCGCATCCCAAGAACAACTGGCAAGCGGACAAGAAGGTTCGCCCAAAGCGCGGGAAAGGATAACGTCGTCCAGAGAAGAACCGGTTGTCGAAGGTTGGCGAATTAAGGACCAGGTCCTTATTCTCTCCTGTCCTTCTGCCGCCGGACTAGCCGATGCGGTTTCGCGAGTGACGAATGATGACTACCTTTCGAGTATGGCTGTGTTTCGAGAGGGCGACACTGTGGTCGACATCGGCGCACATGTCGGGGTGATGTCGATCCACCTTGCCAGGACCTATCCTTTCATCAAAGTGTATGCCATAGAACCTGACCCGTTGAACTATGCCTGCCTGATGCGAAACCTGGAGCTGAACGGGGTAACAAACGTCACCGCAATAAATACCGCGGTATCCGGTGATGGAGGGAATAAGACTTTGTATGTGGATCTGGCGGATAGCGCCTGGGCCACTACTGAGGCCGGCCGCACATGCTCGCGAGGGGCGTTGCGACTCGAGGAGGTGACGTCTGTTACCCTGGAGGCTCTATTCGATAGTTACGAGATTCGGCACTGCCGAATGCTGAAGATCACTGCCCCGGGCTGCGTGCTGGACATTTTGAAACAGTTCAAGCGACACGGTTGCGTCGATCTGCTGTGCGGAGAGGCTGATTTCGAGGACGTCAGCGCGGCGAGACTGGAAATGCTGGGCTGGAGTATTGCGCGCCAGCATTTTTTCAGAATCCGTCATAGGCAAGCCCCCGCAGACAATATCCGGTGGATACATGAGCTCCCGATCGGATGCGAAGACCCACGCTCGGCATTAAAGACAACAGTCTCTAAGGACTCATCTCCATTTGAGGCCTCGCAGGGTTTGGATCGAGAGGTCGGGTGAAAGCACCCTCACTTATGTGACACATCTGATGACCAAGACGACGAGCGAATTTCACAGACGCTAAGGAAATGGAAGCGGGAAGTACTTTGCCGCGCTGGATCGACCGCTATAGGACCAAGTCTTTCCTCGTCGACCAACTCTTCCTCGTAGCATTGACCATTGTGATTGTCGCTGTGTGGATTCCGCGGTGGGCCGGACCTCTCGATCTTCGTTGGGATGCGGCGGTGTACTACATTCTGGGGACTTCCATAGCCGAGGGGAAGGGCTATCGCCTGCTGCATGAGCCTGGCGAGATACAGGGCATTCAGTATCCTCCGCTTCTGCCTTTACTGGCGGCCGCTCCCCAAAAAGTAATGGGAACAAGCGACCCGGTGATCGTGGGCAAATCCCTGAAGCTGTTCTTCTTTATTTTCCATGCGTGTTTTGTCCTGGCGGCATATGTCCTGCTGAAAAAATTCGTTCCCCTCTGGATTGCCTTTTTGGCTGCCCTCGCATTGCTGCTGAACGTACAAGTCGTATTTCATTCGAACCTTTTTTTTGCGGAAATCCCGTTCGGGCTCGTCACGGTTCTGTTCGCGCTCTGTAACCGCCGAAGCAGCAACCCTGTTTATGAAGTATTGGCGGCGATGTTTGCGGTGACTGCATTCTTGTTGCGATCAGCGGCGATTGCGCTCTTCGTTGCCTGGATTGTGGAGAGCGTGGCCCGCAAGAAATTCAAGAGAGCGGCCATTCGCCTGCTGGTCTCAGCGATTCCTGTCCTCTGCTGGAACGCCTATGTCATTCAGGTCGAAAGCGCCCCATCATATTTGACCCCGGCTTACCCCTATCAACGTGCTGCTTACCTGAACTACAACGTAAGCTATGCGACAAATCTTGCTTTGGCAGACTACAAAACTCCAGGTTCCGGCAAAGCAACGGCGCTGCAATTGGCAAAGCGGTTTTGGCATAACATGCGCGGGATAGTGGCTACGCTCGGGGAGTCCGTGAGTGAGAGCCGAGGTTTCTGGGAATACCAATTGAACTATGACGGGAAGCTGTCTCCCGTTTTCGTGAAAATGTTGTTATGGCTCGTCCCGATTCCCCTGCTCCTGATGGGAGGATTCATTCTGGGAGGACTCGTCGTTCTTATCAAGCGCGGCGAGGTATTCATACCCGTTTATGTTGTCGCTTCCACGGCGTTAATGTGCGTAACGCCCTGGCCGGAGCAGTTTCGCCGCTATCTGGTCCCCGTTGCGCCCTTCTTGCTCGTCAGTCTATCTCTCGGCGTCCTAAGCGGCAGCAACTGGCTTCGAACGTCGAGGTCAAATGCCGTACGGTCGTGTGCACTGATTGCTCCGATGTTAGTGTTGGCACTAATCTTTGAATCAGAACTAAACAGCCTGTTCTCAATGTACACATATCACTTTGACAGCGTAAGATCGGAAACGCGATACGGGAAGCTTGTTGACTATCATTTGTTCTATTACGACGCCGCTTCCAAATCGCTGGATGAGGGCCTCGACTGGCTGAAGAGGAAGACAAAAGCGGACGAGGTCGTCGCCACCTCGATGCCTCACTGGGCTTATTTGAGAGAAGGATTGAAGGCCGTTCGTCCTCCGCTCGAGGCTAATAGCGAGCGAGCGCAGACTCTCTTGGATTCGGTTCCTGTTGCGTATGTCGTCGTGGATAAAAGCGACGAGGGGTACAGTAACGCTTTTATTCTTCCCCTTCTCCAGGGCAACCCACGCGCGTGGCGACTGGTGTACGCAGACGAGAGAGGACCGGTTCGGGTTTATGAGCGAGTACGAGCCGACGCTAAAGGACAATGAGCCAACTCTTATGAAGCAGACGCTGCCCGCTGGATTTCGTCCAAGTGAAACTGCGTCACACCCGACGGCCGATACCATTGAAGTCTCGGTTGTGATGCCCTGCCTGAACGAGGCGGATACGTTGGCGATTTGTATTCAGAAAGCACAACGGGCATTCCAGGAGCATCGGATCAATGGCGAGATCGTGATCGCGGATAACGGCAGCACAGACGGCTCGCAAGCAATTGCTCACCGCCTCGGTGCGAGAGTTGTCGAAGTCGAAGCTAAAGGCTACGGCAATGCATTGATGGGTGGTATTGCGGCGGCGCGCGGAAAGTTCGTGATCATGGGCGATGCCGATGACAGTTACGACTTCCTGGAGATTCCGAAGTTTGTCGCAAAGCTTCGCGAGGGTTATGAACTGGTACAGGGCTGCCGACTTCCTTCCGGCGGCGGCACCGTAGAGCCCAATGCGATGCCCGTACTGCATCGTTGGCTGGGTAACCCCCTGTTTTCGATCCTCGCCCGCCGTATGTTCTGGGTAAAAATCCATGATGTCTACTGTGGCCTTCGCGGATTTACGAGGGAACTGCATGACCGTTTGCAGCTGCGCTGCACCGGAATGGAATTTGCGACCGAGATGATCATCAAGTCCAGCCTCTACGGTACGCGAGTGGCAGAAGTGCCCATCACGTTGCATCCGGATGGACGAAAAGCTCACAAACCGCACCTGAAAACGTTCCGAGACGGCTGGCGGACACTTCGCTTCTACATGATTTACAGCCCTCAATGGTTATTCTTGTACCCGGGGTTGGCTGCAGTTCTCGCAGGACTGGTGGGTTACGGACTGGCCCTGCCGGGTGTGTCCGCTCTTGGGGTGACTTTCGATGCGCACACGCTTCTCGTTTCCAGTCTCTTTATCCTTCTTGGCTACCAATCGATCGTCTTCGCGATTTTCGCCCAGACATTTGCGATTGGCGAAGGCTTGTTACCGCCCAATCCACGGCTGGACCGGTTTTACGAGCTTGTCAATCTCGAAAGAGGTCTAATCGCCGCTCTCGTCGCCCTTGTATTGGGTGTCGTGCTTCTGGTTCTTGCCGTGAATCAGTGGCGGCTGCACGGCTTTGGTCGTCTCGATTATGCCTACACGATGCGTTTCGTTATTCCTGGTGTCACATTGACGGCCCTGGGGTTCCAAACGATCCTATCCGGTTTCTTTGTCAGCATCATGGGAATGCGTCGCAAATGACTTTGATGGACGAGTATCACTTGCATTGACACGCGCGATTTCGACCGCATATGGTCTTTACATTCTCTCCAGGAGCAGCAAATGAGCAGGATTCAAATCGGCATTGCGTTGGTGATCAGCTACCTGATGGCGTTAACGGTTGCTACAACCACCGTTACTGCTCAGGATAATTCGGCTCGGGAAAAGGATCGCGCCGAAATCGAAGAATTGATGTGGCGCTACACCCGCGCTCTCGATACGGGTGACGGTCCCACTTACGCTGCGACCTACACCGTTGACGGGGAATTTCGTGCCGGTGCGAGCTCGACCAAAGGAACTGAGGCGTTGAAGAAGATGGTGGATGCCCTCAGACCTCAGCCTGGTGCAGCGGCACGGGCTCCGCTATATCACATGGAAACCAATACGTGGATCGAGTTCGTCGACAAGGACCACGCGCGTCATCATGCGTACTACATTACAGTGTCTGGCGCCGGTCCGGACAACACACAGCCGCGCATTGTGGCAGCGGGACGCAGTGTCGATCACCTGGAACGCGTGAACGGTAAATGGCTCATCAAGCTGCGCGACGTCGCGCCGAAGGATTAAGAAACCGCAGTAACCTATTTCGCACATACGGACACCGCGGAGCGTCGCGCCTTCCGCTCCACACCTGGCCAGCCTCTTCCCACGGCTCCTCGGTGACACAACGCAGTTCCGATGGAGAGATCGAGATTAAGGAGCACAGGAACATGAAGTCTAAGAACACGATTTGCCTTTGGTTCGACAAGAACGCCGAGGAGGCGGCGCGCTTCTACGCCGCTACCTTTCCGGATAGTAAGGTGACCGCTGTTCACAAAGCGCCGAGTGACTATCCAAGCGGCAAAAAGGGCGATGTCCTGACGGTGGAATTCACCGTTTTGGGCGTTCCCTGCATCGGTCTCAACGGCGGCCCGATATTCAAGCACAGCGAGGCCTTTTCCTTTCAGATCGCGACAGAGAATCAGGAAGAGACAGACCGCTACTGGAACGCGATCGTTGGCAATGGCGGAAAGGAAAGCCAGTGCGGTTGGTGCAAGGATCGATGGGGTCTTTCCTGGCAGATTACCCCGCGTGTGCTAACCGAAGCGCTGGCGGCCGGTGGCGGTGAGGCGAAGCGTGCCTTTGAGGCGATGATGCCGATGAAGAAAATCGACGTCGCCACCATCGAGGCCGCCAGAAGAGGCTGAGCTGGAATCCCTCTTCCGTGAACCGCAGCACACAACGCATCCTGACAACGCACGTCGGCAGCCTTCCCCGCTCTTCCTGGGAGGTGCCGCTCAACGAGGCCGTTACAGAAGTAGTCGAAAGGCAGCGGATGACGGGCATCGACGTTATTAATGAAGGTGAATACACCAAAGGAGGCGACTGGCTCTCTTTCGCCGATAACCGGCTCAGCGGCTTTCGCGACGCAGAGCAACCACCCGGTCCCCCGATCATTCTTCAGGGTAAAGACCGTGAAGAGTTCGCCGACTTCTATCGTTTTGCCGCCACACGTGGAACTCTTTTCTTTGAACACGGCGAGCAGATCAAAAAAGTACGCCGTTACTTGATCTGCGACGGCCCTGTAACTTATTGCGGCGGGGATGTACTTGCGCGGGAAATTGAACTTCTGTTGAAAGCCGGCAAGACTGCTGGTTCCAGCGATCTCTTTCTCACTTCCACCGCGCCTGCGAGTTTGGAAGTCTATCGAGGTAACGAGTTCTACAAAACCGAAGAAGAGTTTCTCTACGCGATAGCGAACGCCCTGGCAGTGGAATATCGCGCCATCGCGCAGGCGGGACTCATTCTGCAGGTCGACGACGCCTGGCTGCCCGCGCTATGGGACCGCATAGGAATTCAAATGGGTCTCGATCGTTTCCTCCGCCGCTGCCGCATCCGAGTGGATGCTCTGAATCATGCGCTAAAAGGCATAGCGCCGGAACAGATTCGCTACCACATGTGCTGGGGCAGCTGGCACGGTCCCCATGCTTTCGACCTCGAGTTGAAATATCTTGCAGACATCTTGCTTAGCGTCAATGCAGGCGCGTATCTCATCGAAGGCGCGAACGTGCGACATGAACACGAATGGGCCGTGTGGCAGGATGTGAAGCTTCCGGACGGAAAGATTCTGATTCCAGGAGTAGTAACGCACTCGACCGACTTGATCGAACATCCAGAGCTTGTCTCTCAACGTATCCAGCGCTACGCAAAACTCGTGGGACGCGAAAATCTGATCGCGGGCTGTGATTGCGGGTTTGGCGGACGCTGCCATCCAGATATCGCTTGGGCGAAATTGAAATCGCTTGTTGAAGGTGCCAGCCTTGCGAGCCAAGCTCTGTGGCGAAATTGAGCTCAAGCCTCAGGAGTCATCACTTGAACAAACAAGCGCGCCGAGAACTGTTGAACAGCGAGCGACGTCAGGCAATATCCTGCGAACCAGTAAAACCCGGAGCCGAAAGAGGCATCAAACTGAACGACCGCCGAGGCTCCGCCTACAGACTGGCTCGCCTGAGCGGCGAGATACGCAATCATGACGGCGACAGCGAACACATCCGCCATCGACCATTTCGCAATCGCTTCGACGAAAAACAGAGTGTGCCGTCTGCGGTCAACGTTCGACTGGATGACTGCCCAGGAGACGAGCAGGGATTTTGTCAGGGGCACGATGATGCTGAAGAAAAGAATCAACGTGGCAGCCGCGCTGCTTCCGACGCTGTACAAGTGACGCACAGAACCCACAATACTTCGAGTCTGCGCATACACTTCGATCGGCTCACTTGATTTTAGCTGGGTCGACAATTGATTGCCGATGGCCGTCACCATTGCTCCTTTCAGGCCACCCTGCCCGCTTTCCAGCAACGGAAGCATTGCGGGGTTGAGTATCGGCCGAAAATTGTTGATTGCAGAATCCGTGAGCCCTGCGTCCAGTATCTTGTTCGCGAGATCTGCGACGCCACCTGGATTGAGTGTTCCCCTGACAGTCAAGACCGGAAGGAATAATCCGGGAAGCAGAATGACAAACGATATGGCGACGCCGGATAGAACGAGTCGGCGCAGACTCCTGGAAGCAGAGTTCATGCCGCCTTCCATCTTAAGGAGCCTTCGTGAAGCCGGCGGGCACGGCGAAGTTCTCAACAGGCACTGCAGCCCGTCGAATCTCAACCAGTTCGACAGTCGACTCCGGTTGGCCATTGCGGAAACTCACGCGACGCACGGGAAATCCAACGAACCCCTGGTTGGCCGCGTTGCCATAGGTCGGAATTCGTTCAATCAGTTCTGGTGATGCGACGGCCTTGACCATATCGATCGCCTGCTGAACGATTGTGAAGTCCGCACTCGTCAGCCCGACGGACGAACCTTCGGCCGCACACAATTCAACGACTTTTTCCGAGCCGCGAAAACCTTCATACGTCGTACAGGTCCAATCCTTCACCTTACCGGACCCCGCGCGCTTATAGGTTATTGGCATCGGCGCGGAGGCAGGCTGCCCGCGCCCGCCAATCGCGGGCGCGCTTTGAATAGTGGTCGGTGTGTACTCTCGGTACGTTCTCAGCAACGGCACCACGAGCCGCAAGGTCTTTGTCGAGGAGTCATAGAGCACCTGAGACGCGAGAGAGGGAGCATCCAGCCGTGCGTGTGTCCGGTCAGTCTGTATTACTGGTGCCGTCTCTCCAACCGGCCCCGTTTCTTTCATGGTGATCGTGAGCCCCTGGCCGCACAACGGCATTGCAATGAAGAGGGCCAGGATGCCCGACCGCATACTTTTCATAAGGATTCTCCTCTGCGGGGTGAGTATGACGTAATTTCCAGAAAGTAGCGCGTGCAACGGACTGTGCTCGTCGCTATTATTCTCGGCAGGTTTGGGACGGCGGCGGAGCCATAGCTGCCGCCCAAATAATCTGATGACACCCCTTATCGACTGGCTGGCAGCACTTGTAAACGCCATACCCCTCGCTCTTCTGGAAGTGTGGGGACGCTTCAGCTATTTCATCGGTCTCGTTTTAGCGGTCTGCGCGTATGGTGGCTTTACATTCCGAGTTGGCAACCGATGGAGATTCGGACGGCAGCGGCAGACGTGGAATGTGAAGGCGTTCCTCAGCGTGCCGCTGACGATGGTGCTGGTCATTGCGACGGGCTACATCGGATCTTTCGTCGTGTTCGTTCAGGGCGCGCAAACCTTCGAATCCCTGAAAGATCTCGTCGTCTTGCTCTGCATTGTTCTGTTCGGATACCCGGCGCTGATAGCTGTACCCCCTGCCTACATGCTGTCGGACCTGATCGAAGGCGTGCCGCCCGATTCCGTATTGAGTTGGGCAGAAGGCTATTTCTTCTGGACAGCATTTGTCTGGATGGCCTACCAGCTGATCGGGCGGGATCCGGATTTTCGCAAGATGCAGACGTGGGGACGTTACGCCGTATTCGTTGTTCTGATCATGTTGCTCGACCCGGTGATGTGGGGCTACATCTGCTCCCCGGAGTACACCTCCAGTATCTCGTACCCCAATATTTCGACGGCACTGGCCGCTACGTTGAGCGTCACGTGGATCCTCGGCCCTGTTGCCTTTTTAGTCGCTTTGCCACTTGTCCGGCGGCTCGAATGGTTCTGGGCAGAAATCCCGCGGCACGTCAGAGAACGCGCGATCGGCAACAGCGAGTGGATTTGGGAAGCCGGCAGAGGTGAGAAGCCGCTCGACGCGCGGCGGGATTATGCGCTGCCTATCCGAGTGTTTATCTTTGCGCCGTTCATCGCACTGGTTCTTGTTATGGTGGGGGCCACAGCGATCGTTGCGCTTCGTAGCGCCGACGATGATTCAGACATCCTGGCAACGCGGCTTCAGCAGGAAGCAGCAGCGAACATCGGAATGAAGCTCGACAGATACCTCGCGCTTCCAACGACTCCGGCGGCGAAGCGGCGAGAGGATCTCAACCAACTGCTGCGAGGCAGTCAGGCTATCAGCGCTGGGGGCCTGGCCTTCATTCTGGACAATACACGCACGGTGATCGCTACGTCGGCTTTCGATTCCAACGGCGACGCGATCGTGCAAAACGCGATCGGAGCACTGGAATCTCACAACAGTTCGGGGGTATCCGAAAATGGTGCGGACTTCCGGTTCACTTACGTGACCGAAAAACCACCGTCTCGCGAAACCTGGTTGGCCTATGCATCGAGCTATGACAATAGTGGCCGGCGCTGGACCGTGGTCACAGCCATTCCGGAACGGTCATACCTGGCGGGGCTGCACCTTGCAAACAGTCGCTCGGCACTCGTATTCGCCCTCGCCCTGCTGGCATCCCTGGTGCTTGCGGCGGCGCTGGCATCGATGATGACTGCACCACTTCGCAGAGTCGCGCGAGCCGCACAGGCCATGGCGGGCGGAGATTTGACCGCTCGGGCACAGGCCAGCCCACTCGAAGAGGTAGGTGCGCTGGCGCAATCGTTCAATAACATGGCGGACCGGCTTAAGACATCATTCGACGATCTTCTCGGCGAAGTCGAGATGCGAAAACGCCGAGAACGCGAACTGCAGGACAGCGAAATCCGTCTCCGAGGCAGCGAAGAGCGCCTGCAACTCGCGCTTGATGCGGCGAAGCTCGGGATCTGGGACTGGGACATCACGCGAGACCACCTGGTATGGGACGACTCGATGTACCAGATTTACGGCGTTCGCAAGGACGAGTTCAGCGGCAATCACTACGCATGGAGCAGGTGCGTCCTACCGGAAGATCTAGCCCGCGCCACTGAAGACATTCAGGCCGCTCTCCGTGGCGACCGCGAACTCAGGTCTGACTTCAGGATTCGCCGACCGGACGGAGCGGTCCGCGTGATTCGCGGCATGGCACACACCGTCCGCAACGCGGACGGTGGTCCAGTGCGCATGGTGGGCACAGACCGGGACGTCACGGACCTGATCGATTCGGAGCGTGAGCGCGAGCAACTCGTCCATGAGCTTCAGGAACATAAGGAGCATCTAGAAGCCTTCGTTGAGGCGCGCACGACCGAACTGGTTGCCGCCAAGGAATCGGCTGAAACCGCAAGTCGAGCCAAGAGTGTTTTCCTGGCCAACGTGTCCCATGAGATCCGCACGCCATTGAACGCAATTCTCGGCTATGCGCAGCTTCTTGAACACGACCGGCACTTGAGCGCCGATCAAAAACGAAAGATCGACGTTATCCATTCCAGCGGGACGCATCTGTTGACGTTGCTTAACGACATTCTCGAAATGTCGAAGATCGAGGCGGGACGGACAACACTCGCGGTTGAGCCATTCGACCTGCACGCGCTATTAAATGACGTGTGCCTGATGTTCAGAGAATTGACGGATAAGAAAGGCCTCGAACTCACGCTGGACCAGGATCCGCACTTACCGCGTGGGCTCACGGGTGATGCGGGCAAAGTCCGCCAGGTTGTTATCAATTTGGTTAGCAACGCTGTCAAGTTCACACATCGCGGCCGGATTACCGTTCGAGCCCATTCCCGAGTCGCCGGCGACCAACAGTATGTCATCGCGATCAGCGTAGGAGATACGGGTGCAGGAATCGAATCCCGGAACCTGGCGCGGATCTTCGAGCCATTCGATCAGGCGGACTCAGGAACCCGCGCCGGAGGAGCGGGGTTGGGGCTCGCCATCAGCCGGAATTTCGCCCGGCTGATGGGTGGCGAACTGCTCGTTAGGAGCACACCAGGAAAAGGGAGCTTGTTCACGTTTACGTTCGAGGCTGACGACGCGCCGATGCCTGCGGCTACCGATCGCGTCGAGCCCGGCATTCCAGTCGGCCTGGAGCTGAACCAACCTGAATGGAAGGTGCTGATCGTGGACGATGTGGCGACCAACCGCGAAATGCTAGCGGAACTCCTGTCGCGCATGGGCTTCTCCACACGAACAGCATCAAGCGGCGAAGGGGCGATCGAGGTACACGACCAATGGCGCCCGAATCTCGTCCTCATGGACCTGCGCATGCCGGGGATGGACGGACTGGAAGCTGTCCGGTGGTTGCGGAAACACGGATCAAAAGCTTTGATCTTCTCAGTGACAGCCAGCAGCCTGGCTTATACCGAAGAGGAAGTGGGGAGAGCCGGCGCGGATGGATTCATTCAGAAACCGTACCAGGAGGGAGAACTGCTTGCGATCATCGGCGAAGCTCTGGGTGCTCGTTATGTCTATGAAGCCGAGCACGCGTCCATTCTGGATCGCAAGCCTTCCGAACAGGTGACGCTGGCTCAACGATTGGGCGATTTGCCGCCGACACTGATCGATCAACTCCGCGAGGCGGCGATACAGGGGCGCGCCAAGCGGCTCGAATCTCTGGCCGACCAGGCAAGAATGTACTCGAAAGCAGCCTCAGCAGAGATTCTCGCGCTCGCCCGAAACTTTCAGTACGACACGCTCGTATCGGCGCTGGAGTCGAGGCCTCGCGCGGAACACGCATGAGGGTGACACTTGAGAGAAGATGAAGCCGTTTCGACACCAAGCGTGGTGATTGTCGATGACAGTGTTGAGAGTCTCCGGCTGCTCGCCGATCTTCTCGACGCGCAGGGATATGAGGTACGGCCCGTTACGAACGGACGGCAAGCGCTTCAGGCCGTCGAGCAGGACCCTCCGGATCTCATTCTGCTTGATGTCAACATGCCCGAGATGGACGGTTACGAGCTCTGCGCGCGCCTCAGGTCGAACGAACGCTGCAGGGATCTGCCGGTGATCTTTCTGACAGCGATGGCCGACACCGTCGACAAGGTTCGCGCATTCAATGTAGGCGGCGTCGACTACATCACCAAACCTTTTCAGCTCGATGAGGTAGTAGCCCGTGTCCGGACGCATGTCGCCCTGAAGCGTGCCCGAGCAGCGCTGGCGCACAGCTACGACCGGCTTCGTGAGCTCGAAAAACTGCGCGACGATCTTGTGCAAATGATCGTTCACGACATGGCATCCCCGCTATTGGCCGTGCAGATTCACCTGAAGAACGTGAAGCGCCACGCCACCGCCCTCGACGAGCGTAGCCGGGAAGGCTTGCGGGAAGCGGCTTCTTCGGCTGACGAGCTCCAACGGATGATCAACGACTTGCTCGATGTAAGCCGGCTGGAAGAGGGCAAGATGCCTGTCAGGAACGCGGTATGTGATTTAACTCAGATGGCCCGCGACGTGGCGGCAACCTTTGGAATCGCGGAACGCGCACGTCAGATTGAGATCGAAAGCCCGGCGACGGTGAACGTGGCCTGCGACGGTACGCTCACCCGCCGGGTACTCGAGAACCTCCTCAGCAATTCCATTAAGCACACGCCTCCGGGTGGTCCCGTGCAAGTCTCCATTACGACGCTTGACGGCCGCGTTCGTTTCGAGGTCCACGACCAGGGCCCGGGTGTTCCCTTCACAGACAGAAAGAAAATCTTCGAAAAGTTCGGAACAGTTGAGAGCCGTCGTAATAGGAATTACCACTCGACTGGCCTCGGATTGGCATTCTGCAAACTCGCGATCGAAGCACAGCGTGGAACGATCGGTGTGGATCCTCGCAAACCAGAGGGCAGCACGTTCTGGTTCGAACTGCCGCTTTGAGGCGCCGGGCTTCGACATTCACTAACTAATTCTTCGGGGATTCCGCCTCGATCCTGGCGTCCTGAACTTCCGCAAGATTAATGGTGCGAATGGAACCGTCGCGCATCTTTATTGTCAGAACACCGGCCTTTGGCAATCGGAGGGCCTCACCCGGGGTAACAGGTGGATTCGCGGGCTGTTCAACCAGGACGTT
>Ga0157375_10001094_pt1 | contig 23501 bp, 32 predicted proteins | sample M35metaG_FD_115311 | JGI IMG/M metagenome (GOLD analysis project Ga0157375, IMG submission 115311) | Miscanthus rhizosphere microbial communities from Kellogg Biological Station, Michigan, USA - M3-5 metaG | ecosystem: Host-associated > Plants > Roots > Rhizosphere > Soil | place: USA: Michigan... | reverse complement strand
TCCACCCCACCACAAGACGCCAGTCTTGCGAGCCAAGTCCAGGAGATTGCTGGCCAAGAGCCATGGATGGGGGACATCTGTTCTGCGCGGCATCCAACCCATGGCAACTGGGTGACTTAGTCCAGGAGATATGATTGATTCAATTGGGGACGAATCCAGCTCGATTCATCCCTTACGGCTAACGGGTCCTTACGCCAAAATCCACATAGTTACTCCCCCCCGAGCTTCGACAGAATCAACTAGCCATTTCTACCCCCGATGACCCTAATGATCTTTTTACCGTAAACCCGTAAACCCGTAAGCAAGCATCTCTACGCCCGGACTCCACACCTTACGGTCATCCCCATTATCCAACGTCCTACCCGTAACCGTAAGGTGTTTACTTGAACCTTCTCTGATTCAGCAAAAACCCTACCCGTAAGGCCGTGGTCCTATTTTTAATTGACTTTTGGTTGTTTCACGCTTTACTTTTCACTCGATATCATATAGACTAGAGGTTCGGTCTCGTACCGAATCCACCCATACCACTAAAGGAAAAAGCATGAGTTATAACTGGATTAGAGACCCCAAGATTCCCGGCACGAACTGGACATTTCCGCGCGGGACCATTATCCCCAATCTCTTCGGGATCAACGCCGACCGCTACCCAGACGAGGAAATTGCTCCCCGTTACGTCCAGGGTATCAAGATATGGGTCAAGGCGAAGGGCGCGCCTAAGCATAATCGCCACCCTTCCGCTGCTCGGGCGATGGCCGAGTGTCCCGTATGCCTCAAGATTGTCTCCATTGGGCGTCTAGCCCAGCACGGGAAGATCCACCAAGGTCTTCCGTTGTCCCCCGTAGATCCCAACCGCGTTTAACCCAAGAGGAAGAAATGGCCGACTCCACGAACTTCTCAATGAATAAGCTCGACGCACTAAAGAATATACAACACGTTCTAGAAGCATTTATCCCGACCACGGATCTTTACAAGGCTAAGATCACGCTTGCCCTTCGTGACCTCGAGCTGATAATCGACGCTGAGACCCTTGATCAACGTAGCGTCGCGCGGACCAAACTGGAGACGTTTCGATGAGTAAGCAAAATCCATTCTTTACTGCTAAGCTTCAATTAGACGTGGGACTAGGCATTGGTCGTATATGGGTCCGCGATGACGGCGGACCGCCTAATGAAGCAATGTTATTTGAGGGCAAGGACTACGAAGCTAAGCAGATACATACGCTGCTTACGGAAGCATTTAAGAACTTCCAAGAGAATCGATCATGATCCCTAAGTGCTGCGGCGTACCGATGCAAACTCTAACATCTAACCGCTACGTGCGGTTTAGATGCTCCCACTGCGGACAGTTCGTCAAGATTCTCCAACCGAAACGGCCTCGTCACGCTTTACTTTCCACCCTATCTGCGGTAGACTATAGTTCGACTAACCCCTAACCAAGGAATAAGATGCCTACATTCTTCCTCCACTACGGTAACACGGAGACCTCGTTTAAGGCCCACGCTAAGGGCCTTATCACGGTTCTCCCTGATCCCAGGGAGTTTCTGGATACCCACGAACACAAGGAGTCGGCGGCGGTCGTTAAGACCATCGAAGCCGCTAGCTGGCTCGACGCCCGCCTGGAAATCCCGGGCTAATACCAACGGGGCCGAAAGGCCCCCACTAAAGGAAAGAGAATGAGAGATCACAAGAACGCGCCCGAACTGCTAGTATACAATATGCTAGCCGCCTGTAGTCCCGCGATGGTTACGCTCGATGATATTGACGCCACCTTCGGCGACGAGACCTGGGTGAGGATTGTCGAACTGCTAGAGGGTAAGGCAGTCTCCGAGTGCCGCTGGGGGACGGATGATATTGCCGAGCGCGGGCCGATCCGCAACGGCCACATCGACGAACTGACCGAGGTCTTTACAATGAAGGACGGTTGGGAGATCAACGTCTATTCCAATAACGTACTCGCTGCGTTTCCGACCCATGGTTGTTCGGGCGGTGGCGCTTTCGTCGTAAATTGGTGAACTTCCTACGACTGACCGCTACGGCCCTGTTACTTATAGGGGCTGTAGCGGTTATTGTACTCTACGGGTGGGTGGATGCCGACTACGGCTGGTATATCCTCCCCATTATGTACGCAATGCGTAGAATTGGATAGGGACTTTCACCGAATAGCACTAACTTTCGTCTGAAGCACTCTTTACTTTTGCCGGCAAAACCGTTATGCTATACTTACCCTCAAAAAGGGTAGGACATTTCCCTAACCAATTAAGGACTTACATCATGGCCAAGAAAGGCTCCAAGAAGTTTGACGCACCCGAAGGCGCGGTAGAGCAAGCCGCTCCGCAAGTCGAAGTCAAGACCGCCGAGCAAGCTGCGCCCGAGGGCGAAGACACGACCGAGGCGACTGTATCGAAGGCTCAGTCGTTCCTGGAAGACGCGAACGGGGTGCAGTATCAGATCGTGCGGCGTCCCAAGCTGCCGAAGCGGGCCGATAAGGCACCCGACGGCGACTTCCAGATCGTCGTGGACGGAGAGTCTGTCCCCGTTTGGACGACGAACTCCAAGGGCTTCAGCGCTCCGGATAAGGTCATCGAATACATCTGGGTCGATCTGAACGAAGGTGCCGAGCGCGGATTCATTACGCTCGACTACATGGTCCCCGCGAACAGCTGGGAAGGTCTCGAATTCACGCTCGGCCAGGGTAAGGCGAATCGTGAAGACCCGGCGCGCATCTCGAAGGATCAGGCGAAGGAAGATGCTCGGAAGGAACTGTTTCGCCAGACTATGGCCAAGAAGAAGGCCGAAGCAGCCGCCGAAACGCCCGAGACACCCGAGCAACCCGCCGCTGAAGCGGCCAACCAGTAACACAGCCGTGGCAGGCTTTGGGCCCGAAAGGGCCCATTTTTTATCAGCCGAAAGTCCTCGACTGAACGGGCAAAACGGAGTATAATCATTAGATCGAGTCGGGAGAGATGCGGCCGCGTCTTTCCAGGATTCTCTGGACAAGTTAGATCGATGTAGGATCGGGTGCAACGCCCCCTACTCAGTCTCTCAAGTCCCAGATTCGGTTACCAAGGGAACCCCGTGCCCTTCTTCGCTGAGCCCATAGCCTCTCCATACACTATTTGGATAGACTACTGTAAGTCACGTGGTCTAACTCCAGAGACGCTCGCCCCAATGAAGGGCGAGGTAATGAGCATAGAGCAAGCTGCGAAGCATATTGGAGTAGGTATCTCGCAGTTTAGGAAAGCTGGAGCAGTGGGAGCATTTGTGTTCGCATTGGCTCCAGGGATTCTTCAGGCTAGGTTGCTATACGACCCTGATCAATCTAACGTCATCCCTCTTCCTGGTACTACTCTAGCCAAGCCGACCAAGTATTATAACATAAAGAACGCGCCCAACGTTCTTTATGTACCTCCCCATATAACGGATTGGTTTACTGAAACTAAGTACAATTTGCTTATAGTGGAGGGGGCTCTGAATGCAGTACGGTTAGCGGCTCAGGGTTACCACGCCGTATCTATCACAGGCGTACCCTCGTACCATACGGGAGGCAAGCATACGCCTATCATTCCCGAATTAGTGGAGTTCGCCCGTAGCAATCAGGCCGAGCGAATCACTATTCTATTTGACTCTGATACAGGAGATCAGGAACGCAAGCGAGAACTCTGGAACGGGATTCACAATTTAGCTCAAGATCTAATGAAGCTAAGGGCGCAGCGGAGGGACTCCATTTATATCTGCCGCCCGCCGGTCAAGATTAACGGAGACAAACGAGGACCTGACGACTATCTCAATGAAGTCGGTATAGATGAATTTAACAAACTGCTTAGGGAAAAGTCTGAACGATATGATGACAATCCATATCTGCGAATAGAACGCAAGGCGCTCGACCGATTCATATTCGATCAAACTACAGGTACGTTCTACGACTGCGATCAACGTATTTCTGTTAAGACCGAACACGCCGAAAATATCATGCGTACCTTCGGGATGGTAGACGATATACTTGCCAATCGTCCCTCCCGTATCACTTATGACACTAAGCGGCTTCTTGCGGCTCCCGACGTGCGAATAGCCGAGGGTCTTCAGTATCAACCTGACGTAGACGAAATGTATTTCAAAGATGAATCAATTGAACCTCCTGCTTACAAGATAAATAAGTTTCAACCTATTGATCTGCCGAAGGCAATCAAGGGCGATGTGTCTATAGTCTACGAAGTTCTCAATTCTCTCTGCCGCGACGATACAACTGCTGTAGGCAAGATACTAACGGTCATAGCGTACCATGTTCAATTCCCTGCCTCTACCCCCAAATACGCTCTTCTGTTTACCGGGGAGCAACGAGCAGGCAAGACTAACTTCGCCAAGCTTACAGGTTTAGCGATGACGAAGAAGTACGCATCCTTTCGGGTCAATTTGAAGGTAGACTTCAATTCTACCTGGCGAGGACGACCTTGTTGGGAATGGGCCGAGTTCGACAAGATAATGGATGAAGAATGGCTCAAAGATTTGATCACGGGGGACAGCTATGAAGTGAATACTAAGTACGGCACGAATTATCGTGAACGCAACTATACATTGAATATCTTCACCTGTAACGGACTTCAGAGTAAGATACAGGAAGGAGACAGTCGCTTCGTAGTCGGTGGTTACGCGCGCGCGGATAACAAAGCGTTAGGGCTCAAGTTCGAGCAATGGGTCAATAGTACCGGCCCCAATCACTTCCGGTATCATTTACTTAATGAAATAGATACCTCAGGTTACGACACTTTAGATACTTGGACCAAAGCGAAAGCCGCTGTGATAGAGGCTAGCAAGGGTTACAAGGCTACTGTGAAAGACTACATTATGGAGGAACTGTCTACTATTCCTGAGTTAGAGTGTCTCCCCAATAATGTACTAACTATTCTGCTAGAGCCGCATCGTGTTAACGTCATCTCATTCAATAAAGAGTTTGGACAATTCTTCGTCAAGCCCGGTTCGGAGGTAGTGTGGATTAACGGGGTGGCTACTAGATTCAGAGCTTTCAAGAATACCGAGAAGTGGTTAAAGGAGACCAGATCGGAATTGTATAAAGAACAATATGAACTAGCCATGAAACTCGTCAATCTTAATAGCAAGAAGTATTAGCATGATACTGATGATGTGCCTTCAATGCGGACGTAGCGTAGAGGATGACGAAGAAGGATGTGATTTAGACAATCTTATTTGTCCTCAATGTATAGAAAGACCTGGTTGGGACATATATGAAGGAACTAAGGTAATGAAACAAATGGGTTTACGTCATCTAAAATCAATTAAACCCACCGAAAACCGCTAGTGCTAGGAACAAATCTATAGTATACTAGTATCAGAATTCGAGCCTAGCCGATTGCTAGGCGTACTAGTGAAGGGTCTCAAAATGAAGGCAACTCTCACGGCCTATCCTGCCTACGGACGGGTCTATCCCACTTCCGATAAGTTGATCGAAGACTTCCTCAAGGGGAAGGACTTTTCCACGTCTACGCGCGGTGGTCCGTACTTCTCCATCCGTGACTTCACGGAAGAGGATACTCTCAAGGACTTCGACCAAGTCCACATTCAGCAGCCTAATCCGAGGCTGAACGTCGTTATCACAAGGAGGATGATGTGCGTCGTAAAGCTGGCCAAGGAAATCAGACGGTCCATTTTGGAGTCTCCCAAGGACTCTCCCGTACAGGAAAAACCGTAGGCGACAAGACCTTCAAGTCTGCGCGCCTAGCCAAGCATTACATGAGAACAGGAAAGGAAGGCAAGAAATAATGGAATTCGAGCAAACAATCTCCTCCCAATTGCCGGACCTCGTGAACCAATACATTTCGGTTCGCGCGCAACGTCTTAACCTCGACAAGGAGGCTAAGGAAGTGAAGGAGTTTGAAGAGATTCTCAAGGACGCGATCATCAGTAAGTATCGCGAGCAGGGACTCTCCGCAATGGGGGCGGCTAACGGCATCGTCAAGATGTCTACCCTCATCGAGCCGGTCGCCCTAGATTGGATCAGTATTTGGGAGTACATCAAGGAGACCGGTGAATTCGATCTTCTTCATCGTCGGCTGACTAGCCTAGCGGTGAAGGCGAGGTGGGAAGAGGGTATTGAGCTTCCCGGTGTAGGTAAGCAAGAGGTTTACAAACTCAGCGTATCTGGTGCTAAATGAGTTTTCTAGATGACATAGACTTTTCATGGGAGGGTCCAGAAGGCTACGATTTTGATCAAGAACCTGGTTACGAGTTAACTGAATCTGACCTCATTAAAGAACTGGAGACAGTAATGGCCGACCCGAAAGCAACACCGCCCAAAGCGGCACCCGTAGTTCCCGCAGTAGCCCCGAACAATGCCGTAGCTAATTGGCAGGAAGAACTCGCCAAGATGGCGGTACAGACGGCGGAAGCAGAGAAGCCGTCCGGCAATTGGGTATCGTTCAAGGGTGGACAGCTCACCATTGGCGGTAACTCGATGCCCAAGAATCGGGTGAATTGTGTAATCATTCACTCCATTTTCGAGAACCAGCTCTACGAAGACAGGTATGATCCGAACAATCCTCAGCCGCCAATCTGCTACGCGATGTCCGAGACGGATGACGATCTCAAACCACATCCGGATTCAGCAAAACCTCAGGCGGAAACCTGCGAAGTATGTCCGAATAATGTCTGGGGTAGTGATCCCGGTGGCGGCAAGGGGAAGGCTTGTAAAAATGTTCGCCGTCTGGCGATTGTATCGGCGGATGACCTGGATGCAAGCAAGCTCCCTGGGGCAGAAGTTGCACTGGCGAAACTACCGGTCACGTCCGTTAAGAATTGGAGTACCTACGCCTCGCAGATCGCGAATGTGCTCAAACTCCCCCCATTGGCGGTAATTACCGAGATGTCGGTCGAGCCTGATCCTAAGACTCAGTTTCAGGTGAACTTCCAGCTGATGGATAAGATCGCGGATGGGGCGATTATACAAGCTCTTCTCAATAAGCGGCGCGAGTCCACTCCGCTTATCTTCAGTCCCTACGACAAGCCGCAACCGAAGCCGGAAGGACAAGCCGTAGCACGGAAGTACTAACCAAGGAGGAAGCATGGACCGTCCTAGCACGAAGCCCGCCGATCCAAACTGGATACCGGCCAAGAACTATCCGTCATCGATGAAGATGGTGGAAGACCTTCAGGCCCATAAGTGGAACAATAAGGTACTATTGGATGGAGGCGATGTAGTACAATTCTCACTCTGCCCGCCGCCGGTCCTGAACTACTACACGCAGGCCGACTGGTCGGTCGGGCAAGAGTATACCTCAGGTCAACCCACTACGGGTACCGGCACTAGTACCGCTGGTCAGGAAGGGGTGCTTCCGTTCGGTGGTCACGTCTACACTGGAACCCCGCCGTATCCTAGCATGGAAGGTGATGAGACGTACAAACTTACCTTGACCGTCCCCGCTGACTGGCCTAGCGGCCCGAACATGAATACGATCAGCATCGGGGAGCATGGCAGCAGCGGCGGTCCGCAGCAACGTGACGTGAAGCTAAAGGATGGTAACGGTGCGCTCATGTATCAGGCTATCGGCACCTATCCCTCCATTCCTTACTGCGTCGGCGGGCCGCCTGGACCTAACGTGATCGTGCTACAACCAGGCGGGATTTACGTCCTGGAAATCTTCAACAATGGCCCTAACCAGCCCTATCCGCCGATCACGGATATGGTGGTACACTGCTACGCTCCGCAGAAATAACTTGGACGAGAAGGGACTACTGACTAGGGTAGTCCTGCTAGAGGCTAAGGTGAGAATTATCACCTTAGCCCTAGAAGGCATGATAGCCGCCGCCGTAGCTGCCCTGATTGCGTACTTCTTCAAATAGGAAGCCTATGAACATAATCGACTTTGAAACGGAAGGAATTGAGAAGCGGCCCAGCTATCCGCCGAAGCCGGTGGGAGTCAGCATCTGGTACGCGAATACCCTGGACCCGTTCTATCTCGCGTGGGGACATCCCTCTGGGAACAATACTACGTGGGAGCAAGCTCAGCGTATCCTCGGGGCAATATGGGACCAGGAAAACTGCTACCATAATGGCCGCTTCGACACCGAGGTAGCCCATAAATGGATGAACCTCCCCCGTCCGCGCGATCCGCTGAAGGTCCACGACACGCTGTTCTTGAACTATCTGTACGATCCCCAGGCCGATACCCTTAGCCTGAAGCCGTCCGCGAAGCGCATCCTAGGTCTGGACCCCGCCGAGCAGGATACGCTTCACAAGTATCTAGCCTCCAAGGGTTACGGCAAGGAACCCGGCGCTCATATCTGTAAGGCGCCCGGTGATATGGTGGCGCCCTACGCTAATGGGGACACGTATCGGACGCGGTTGCTCTTCGACCATCTAATGATGGATATTAACAAGAAGGGTATGCTGGAAGCGTACCGTAGGGAACAACGCCTAGCCGCTATTCTGAATCAAAACGAAGCCGATGGTATTCGTGTTAACAATAGGAAACTGGAGACCGATCTTGGAATCTACGAAGGACAACTCACTATTGTCTCAGAACGCCTCATCAAGCTCATTGGTCCGTGTAATCTTGATAGTGCCGCTGAGCTCGGTACACGACTTATTAAGAGTGGCCGGTGTGATGAAGGGGACTTCAGGCGGACACCCACTGGCAAGGTTAGTGTCGCTAAAGGCAGTATTGACGACGCCGTCAGAGACCCCGAGCTCAAACAGCTCATCCAGTACCGGGGAAACTTGAAGACTATCCTCACGACCTTCATGAGGCCGTGGGTCGAGCTAGCTGCCCGCAACGGGGGGAGGCTCCATCCTAACTTCAATCAAGTACGTGGAGAGAAGTATGGTACCAGAACTGGTCGTCTCAGCAGTAACGATCCTAATTTTCAGAATGTACCTACTGAATTTGAAGTGATCCCTCCACCGGACCTCTTACCACTCCCCTACATGAGGCAGTATGTTCTCCCCGACGAAGGTGATATACTTGTTACCTCCGACTTCAATGGTCAAGAGATGCGCATCGCGTCGCACTTTGCTGAGGGTCGTGCGGCCGAAATCTATCGCAATGATCCTGGAGCGGACTTCCATCAGGCCGTGTCCGAAATCATTGAGCGCGATGCAGGTCTCAAACTTGATAGGAAACTCGTTAAGATCACGGGGTTCTCGCTCATTTACGGTAGTGGGATTAACTCGCTGTCCCAATTACTGGGCGTGGGTAATAACGTTGCCGCTACGATCCGCTCCCATTATTTCCAGGCTCTGCCGGGCTTCAAAGAGCTCATGGACGATGTCTCCAAAAGAGGTCGCCAGGGTCTACCGGTCAAGACGTGGGGTGGCCGGCTCATTTACGCAGAGAAGGGCAAACTGGTCAACGGTCAGCAGTGGACGTTTGAGTACAAGCTCCTTAACTACCTTATCCAAGGTTCCGCCGCCGACCAAACCAAAGAGGCGATCAACACTGCGGGATACAAGACTTCGCATCGCCGGTTTCTGGCGACAGTACACGATGAGAACGTCTACTCGGTGGACCCCGCTCATCTCCATTCAGAGATAGCCGAGATCAAGGCATCGATGGAAGAGCAGCAGGGATGGGATGTTCCATTCAAGGCTAAGGTGGAGATCGGCAAGAACTGGTGGGACATCCTAGAGTACGCGGGCGCTCCCGTACCGGCGGTGGCTTAACAGTCCAGAACCACTTGTAAAACGACCGCTACGCTATTTTACACCCATAGGGTAGGGTAGGGTAGCTCCCCGAATTTCCCACTCTTAAACAGGCGATTTTACCGTGCCCTTTAAACCGATGCTAGCCGATCCCGTGGATTTCTCAATCCTCCGATTTCCTGTCCTAGCCTCACCGAAACTTGACGGAGTTAGAGCCACTTACCTAGTCGATCAGATATACTCTCGATCACTAAAGAAATTCCCCAACCGAGCGATCAAAGACGCCTTCCAGTTTGACGGACCTCTGGATGGGGAGCTCATCGTAGGCGACCCCACTAGTAAATCAGTCTTTCGAGACACGATGAAGGTAACGTCGTCCTTCAGCGCTCCCATTGACGATCTCTGCTTCTACGCTTTCGATGTAGTTACGGAGGACAAGTTCTCCGAGAGACTGAAAGAAGTGATGGCATATCAGCACGTACACCATCGTATTAGACATGTCCCCCATACGCTCATCTACGACATGACTGGATTGCTTCACTTGGAAGAGAAGGCATTAGACGCAGGTTACGAGGGTCTCATGTTACGCGATCCCGATGGTCTTTACAAGCAAGGTCGCTCGACAGCTCGAGAGGGTGGCCTACTTAAGCTCAAGCGGAAGGAAACATCTGAGGCCAGAATAACAGGATTCGTGGAGCAAATGCACAATGGAAACGAAGCCAAGACTGATAACTTGGGGTATACAGAGAGATCAAGTCACCAGGCAAATCTCGTGCCTATGGGTACGCTTGGGGCGCTTGAGGTGGTTGATATTAAGAGTGGAGTATCGTTTAATATCGGGACTGGACTCACTTTTGCTGATCGAGATGAGATTTGGAAGAATCGAGACAAGTATAAAGGCCGCCTTGTTACCTACGAGTTCATCCCCATCGGTGTTAAAGATAAGCCGCGGCATCCCGCGTTCATAGGATGGCGCATGGATGAAGATATATGACCAACCCAACGAAGGTGTGCCCGCGCGATCCGACGCCGGAAATGGCTAACGCGGGCCTCGAATACTCAGGGCTTCCTGGATCAACGTGGCGCGCCATGTACGACGCCGCTCCCACAGAGGCCGCGCAGGGAGAGGTGGAGGCGGCATTGCGGCTTCTAATGTCCTATGGGTGCCCGGTTTGTCAAGGTGACTGCGCCGGTGCGAATCCTCCAGTCATTACCTGTCCAATGAGCGAAGCAGCCCGCGCCCTCGCGCCCAAGGCGGCGCAAGACATCAGCGAAATGATGGAGCCGGAACCGATGCCCATTCACGGCAAAGCTACCCTGATCGCGTCACCCTCCCCTGTGCCCAAGGCGGCGCAAGACAAGTGTGACGGCAATCATGGCGGCCCGCCGTGTGCCGATCCCGAGTGCTGGTCGAAGGAGACATAATGAATGACCCAATCGAGCCGGAATTCCACAAGCTAATGAACACCTTAGCTGAACTTCTAGACAGAACCTTCAATGGCCATCTGAAGGAAGGTGAGAAGAAGTTAGTGGGATTCTGCCTACTGACCTTCCGCTTTGGCGAGAAGGCACGAGTCAATTACATCAGTAACGCCGAACGTGGCGATATGGTTGAAGTGATGAAGAATTACATTAAACGAGTGGAAGGATCGCCATGAGACCATGGTCCTATAGTCGATTGTCTACTTACGAAACTTGTCCTCGACAGTATCAGTACTCGTATCTTGAACGACTGAAGGGCTTTCGGCCCGAGTCTCCTGCTGCCAAACGGGGGACAGCTATACACGAGCGTGCTGATAAGTACTTCAAGGGACAGCTATCTATGTACCCCTACGAGTTCCAGCGCGTCTCCGGACACCTTATGCTGCTTAAGGCCAAGAAGGCTATGTCCGAGCAAAAGCTGGGCGTTAGGGAAGATTGGTCCCCGTGTGACTTTGGAGACAAGGAAACCTACTTCAGAGCTATACTCGACATAGTCTACTCTGAACCCGGCGTATGCCACGTCGAGGATCACAAGACTGGGCAGGTCTACGACTCCCACCCGAAGCAGATGCTAGATTACGTGGCGATAGCGGCGGCCCATTTTCCTGCTGAGGAATACCATACTCGACTGATTTACGTAGATCAGGGTATAGTGACGAAGCCCAAGATAACCGAGGCCAATAAGATCAAGCCCATCCGACTCATGCTAGATGGAAGGATCAAGAATGCCGAAACCGACACTATCTTCCCGACCAGGTCCGGTAGCCACTGTAGCTGGTGCGACTACTCGAACAGGTACGGCGGTCCCTGTAAATACTGATCTAGAAAAAGTAGGTGAACAGAAGGTAGTTGATCACGCGTTAGAGAGAGGTTGCTTAGTTCTCAAGCTAAACGTACTGGGAAGGAGAGGATGGCCCGATAGATTGTTCATATACAGAGGTAACGTCTGGTTTATAGAATTCAAACGGAAGGGTGAAAAGCCCACCAAATTACAGGAACACATACATGACCAGCTTAGAAGTCACGGAGTCCACGTTTACGTGGTTGACGGTTGGGCCCTTGGGTACGAAGTTATCCACCACTTTACCAAAGGAGATCAAGACGTTTAAGGACTTCGTGAAGGCGGACATCGCTACGGGGGACAACGATCCTACCTACTGGGCTATCGTGCGAGCCCGCGAAGAGTGGGGTCTAGCGTGGGCGGCTAAATTCTGTACCGCTATGCTGACCTACTACCACGTAGGTACGGCAGCTGAAGCAGCGGATCACGATGGGGTGGACTTCTGGGAGTTTATCAAGTCCAAGTATTCTACTGCTCCCCGTGGGTCAGGTCGTCGTCACTTCCGAGGGGTAGCTGGGCTTAACGCCCTGCGGGTAATGCAAGATTTCAGCCCCGATCCGGCAGAGTTTTTCCTCAAGTTTCCCACGACCTACTCTGGAGTAAAGAGCACCTGCGAAGGGCTAGCGCTGTTCGGCCCGTACTATCAGCTTAAAGTGTGCGATTACATGGATCGCTGTCTAGGGCTAACCATCACTTCCTACCAGGGTCTCTCCCGTAATCTGTCCTCCGTACCTGCTAAGGCCGCTCAAGCCTTCTACCCGTACCTCAATGTTCAGCTAGCCTTTGAAAAGATCTGTCGGGACGTGGAAGACCTAGACCTGCTAGCCCCACCCCTATTCGACAGACCTATCGGCCCAGCCGAAATCGAGTCCTGTTTGTGTGATTGGTACCACATCGGTACGGGGACGAACTGGGTAGGGTCAGATAACGTGGGAAAGCGGGCTGGGTTCAAAGGTCATGGTGAGAAGGCCGCTAGGATGGCGGAGTTCATGCCCCCACTAGTTCCCAAGAACTTATTCGTGTACTCCCCTAGACTCGGATAGTGAATACGTAGTATACTCTAGGGGTAGTTACAAAAGGAAAGGTGTATGAGTCAACCGTGGATTCCCAAGGTATATCAATTTGAGGGGGTGAAATTTACCCTCGGCAACTCTAATTGCGGCATCTTCCTCGACCCAGGTATGGGGAAGACATCTATCGTGCTCGCCGCGATTTCCCATCTACGCAAGACCGGCCACGTCAATCGTGTCTTGATTATCGCCCCCATACGGCCCATGTACAAAGTGTGGCCGGATGAGATCAAGAAGTGGGACGATTTCAAACACCTTAGTTACACCATTCTTCATGGGTCGGAGAAGGACGATCGTCTCAAGAACGTATCGGACATCTATCTGTTGAACCCAGAGGGGGTTAAGTGGTTCTTAGCCGCCGGTGGTCCTGACAAGATCAAGACTGATATGCTGGTCGTAGACGAGTCCACTAAGTTCAAGCAGACTAACACTGCTCGGTTTAAGCTCATTCGTCCGCTGCTGCCTAAGTTCAAGCGTCGGATCATTCTGACGGGGGAGCCTGCTCCGAACGGATATATGGACCTATTCGGACAGTGTTTCGTCATGGATCAAGGAGTCAGTTTAGGGAAGTTCATTACTCACTATAGAATGAACTACTTCTTCGCCACCGGTTACGGTGGGTACGAGTGGAGATTACGGGAGGGTGCGGATAAGCTAATCCAAGCGCGGATCAAGCCTAGCGTGATGCGACTGGCCGCCGAGGATCACTTAGAAATGCCCGAGTTGATCTTTAACGACATCTATATCGACCTTCCACCCGAGGCTCGCAAGATTTACAAGAGCTTCGAGGATGACTTTATGGTGGAAATCGGGGACACTACTATCCTCTCCATTAACGCCGCTGCTATCGGTACCAAGTGTAGACAGGTGGCTAATGGGGGAGTGTACGACGAGTTCCATATTAATCACCATATTCACGATGTCAAGACGGAGGCCCTGAACGACCTAGTGGAGCAACTTCAAGGTACTCCCTTGCTCGTAGCCTATGAATTCGAGCACGACCTAGAGCGTATCCGCAGGGTATTCAAAGACGCTCCGTGCCTCACCGGAATGACTGGAACTAGGTTAGACAAGGTAATCGATGCCTTCAATCGTGGTGAAATACCCGTGCTATTGGCTCACCCTCTCTCCGCCGGACATGGACTTAATCTACAAGACGCCTGCCACAATGTCTGCTACTACGGACTCGGCTGGGACCTGGATACGTTTCACCAGTTCTATAAACGTGTCTGGCGTCAAGGGCAACCTAGCAATCGAGTTATCGTACACAGGATACTCGCAGACAAAACGCTGGATAAGGTAGTAGCCAGGGTATTATTGGGCAAAGAGAAGGTACAGACTAACTTCCTCGACGCAATTAGGAGCGAATTCAATGCTTATTAAGTTACACGGCACTAGTGGGTCTGGTAAGAGCACCATAGCCCGAGGATTGATGGAGAAGGGCAAGGCTACCCTCCAGATGGACGTGCCCGCCTACGCGGTGAATATACCCGATCTGGAGGAAGTTCTCTTCATCCTTGGTACTTACAATAGTCAGTGCGGCGGCTGCGATACCCTCACCGCCGGCCAACAAATTGAGCTCATTCATTATTTCGCCCCCAAAGGGCACGTGTTCTACGAGGGTCTACTGGGCTCAGAGTATTACGGTAAGCTGGGAGAGGCGTCTGAACGCTATGGGGACGAACATGTCTTCGCGTTTCTGGATACCCCCATCGAACTCTGTATCGAACGGATCAAGGCGCGTCGGCTGGCTAAGGGCAACAATAAGCCCCTCAATGAAGACAATACCCGAGGCAGGATACGCAAGATACAGATGCTTAAGGATAAGCTGATTCGGACGGAGCGTAACGTGGTTACCCTTGATCACAAGAACGCTCTCGAACAAGTATACAACCTGTACAGGGCCGCAGATGCTAAAATCTAACTTGCTAGGAGAGATGAGATATTGGATGGAAGAGCGGCAGAAAGTCCACGATCTCAAGGTACAGGGAGCCAAGAAGCCCTGGAGTACTGACCCCATCTTTCAACAGTTCAAGTTTTGTAACGTCAAGCGGGAGGACGACAAGGTTACCCAGTGGTTCGCTAAGAACTGGCGGAACGAGCAGTATTGGGACGAGCCCAATTTTATTCCTGCTATCATGCTCGGAAGGACCATTAACTGGCCCGACACTCTAGAGTTCATTGGTTTCCCGAAAGAGTGGAACAAAGACCTATATTGCGGCAAACTGGACTTCCTACAGCGTAAAGGTCTCAAGATATACACCGGCGCCTACATGATTACGGCTGGCCCTACGGGGATCAGAAAGAACCTATGGGTCACGGGTAACGCCGATCACTACTTCAGACGTATACCCAAGCTTGACCCCACTAGCATCCAACGCTCGTGGGAGGCGATTATAGATGGGAAATACCCCTGCGTAGGGCCATTTATAGCGGGGCAGATTATAGCCGACCTGAAGCATACCCCGGTACTCTGTAACGCGAAGGATTGGGATAACTGGGCCGCCGTAGGGCCGGGGTCAGCTCGAGGGTTGAACCGCCTTCACGGACGCCCGCTCAGCGATATCATACCACAGGCCAAAGGACTGGCCGAAATGAGGGAGGTGAAATACCAGCTAGGTAGACAGGATCTATGTCTTCAGGATGTACAGAATTGCCTCTGTGAGTTTGATAAATATGAAAGAGTTAAACTAGGTCAGGGTAAACCACGTAGTAGCTACCCAGGCCGATAATCAAAGGAAAAATCATGGGAAAGAAACCAATCGTCCTTATCAATGGGGGCGGCAAGCCTATCAGTCGGTTCTACTGCTACAAGATTGCGCAACGGGCCATCTTCCGCGCTATGGTTCTCCCCAATACGCACATCCAAATCTGGGATAACGACCTGGGTAAGGAATTGTGTACCGTAACCAAGACTCGTAAGCAGATCGTGATCACCGCCCCATGAAACCAATCGCCCTAACGTACAGAGACGTCAACGAAGCGTACTATGAGCTTCAGTACATCAAGAAGAACTTCGCAGAGATGGAGGATACCAGAAACGGACCGGCACTTGTATTCCAGTGTCCCGTGCTTATTACCCACGCTTCCCCATACCGCAGGGTATTGTTTGACCCCGTGCGGAACGCCAATCCGTTCTTCCACTACATGGAGGCGATCTGGATGCTAGCGGGGAGCAATTCTGTATCGTTCCCAGAGAGGTTCGCCAAGAATATCGCCCAGTATTCAGACAACGCGATGACCTTTCACGGTGCGTACGGACATAGGTGGATGCACCACTTCGGGATCGACCAGATCGAAACGGTCATACATATGCTGAATAAAGACTCTATCACGCGTAGGGCCGTCATTGCTATGTGGGATCCGAGGTCTGACCTAGAGGTAGACAGTAAGGACCTACCCTGTAATACCCACATCTACTTCCAGGTTAAGTATGGAAAACTAGAAATGACCGTTTGTAACAGGTCGAACGATCTAGTGTGGGGAATGCTTGGAGCTAACGTGGTTCATATGTCTATCCTCCAAGAATACATCGCTAACGCTCTCCAGTTAGAAGTGGGCGATTACCACCAATTTACCAATAACCTCCACATCTACGAGGCCTGGGTAGATAAGTGGAATAAGGAAGGTAAGAACGAGTGGTATACTCTACACCCTACCTTCCAGTGTTGGAGGTTCGGTCCACGTAACTTTGACGAAGAGGAAGCTCAGCGATTCGTGGAGGAGGGAATCCACACTAATCGACCCTATCAGTGCCGCATACTGCGGGATAACGCCACCCCCATGTATGATGCCTGGGAGACTTACAAGAGCGGAAACCTGCCCCTAGCTATACACATAGCGGGTCGCATCTTCGACGAGGACTGGAGACAAGGATGTATTCGTTGGTTAGAAAGAGTGGAGAATAAACGTGAAGCCTGACCTCATTACGTTCATGCGCGAAGCCTTCAGGGTAAAGCGGTGGCATACGGTTCCGCACGTAGTCTCTGAAGAGACGGTAGGCGCCCATACAGCTAATATGCTGATGCTAGTGTTTTATCTGTATGACGGTAAGCCACCCCTAGAGAGTGTCTGGAGGACGATGATGCACGACGCTCCCGAACTGCTAACGGGGGACATACCCGCACCGGCGAAGTGGCGTAGTAAGCCTCTGAACGCAGCGGTAATCGAGCTGGAGCGGGAAATCTGTAAGGAATTGGAGATAGAGGTCAATGCTCTCCCCCATCTGGACGAGATGCTGCTCCACTACGCCGATCTCATGGATCTCTGCTTTAAGGCAGTGGAGGAGATTTCTCTGGGTAACGTGTGCTTCTTTGGTCCACTTAGCCGAGGGGTAGTTGCCGTTAAAGCCATACTTAACAGCGAACTTAAAGGCCACCTAAGAGCCCACGGTTTATACAAGGAACTAAGCAATAATCCCTATGTACAGATACCGGACTTTGACGGAGCGGAAGGAGTCAATAATGTCAAACACTAAGGCGAATGACGAGCAGGTAGGAGGGCAGCATTACAAGGACGTATCGATTCAGCATTGGGACTTTGTTTGGGCCCAAAACCTGGACTACTTCCAGGGGCAAATCACGAAGTACGTCTGCCGACATCGAGACAAGAATGGAATTGAAGATCTGCTAAAGGCCAAGCATTTTCTGGAAAAGTACATCGAGTTGATCGAGGGAGATAGCACCCCCGTACTCGACGCCTTGATTGTAGACAGTCGTAAGGTACAGCCTACGGGCTTCGTTGGATTCAACTATGAAGGGACCGATGACCGAGGTTCCTTGTTTACATGTAAGTTCTGTAACCAGGAAGTCAGGGTTCCTTGGGGTCATTATCCAGGGACAGCTCATCAGTGCAAAGGTGACGCAGATCGCAGGTACGTAAATCAGGGATAGCATCGGCGATCGGTCGAAAACGCCCCGAGCGGAGCGCCCGTAGCAGTCCAGATCCACGTGTTTCTGGATGCTACGGGCGTTTTTATAGGCGCGGTAACGTCCTACCCATGCCTCCTACAAAACACGCTTATTTCGGGGTCGGACCCGCAGTTACGTACACCAGAACAGGCTTCTTCCCCGACTGTACCAGGATGGCCGGCTTGGCATTCGCCGGGGCACCCTTTGGCTGTGCATGGGGAAGGGCTATCAGCAGCGCAGAGCCTTCCGGTAGTTGCGGCAGATAGATCGGCTGCTCAATCCCCAGGTCCGGATCAGGCGGAATGAAGATCGGTTGCGACGGATGACCTGGACGACCGGCAGGCAGTTCTTGGTCCGGTACATTGGCACCTGGCGGAAGTTGCGGCGGCCACGTGCCAGGAGGCAATGTGATCGGCTGACTGGGACGTACCGGCGGAACCGGCAGAGCATTCCCAGGATGTCCACCTTGACCCGGCAGACCTTGGTCAGGGTGACCGTAGCCAGGAAGTCCTTGATCCGGATGACCGTGGCTCGGCAGACCTTGATCTGGGCGGCCACCGATTGCTCCACCCCAACCACCGCCGAAACCTGGCAGGCTGGAGCCCTCACCTACAGGGATGATAACGCAGAGAACTGGGTTCATACATACTCCTAATCAGATGCATGTGGAAAGGGTATTACGCTCTGAGCGGGCTTGTCCTTCAGCTGTAGCTGAAGAGCCCTTATGATCGCTGCTTGACGAGCGATTTCATCCATTGCCGAATTGCGCTGGTTACGCAGCGCATCGATGACGTGTTCAGGATCCAGGCTGAGTTGCTCCATGATCTTTCTCCAATGCCTTAAGAAGCTGGTCGATCACTACTGCTGCCGGTGGGGGAGGTGCACCGGCGCTAGAGGCTGAGTAACCAATCTTCAGCTCATTCTGCTCCACGACAATCTTCCCCATCGTGTAGAACTGACTACCTGGGAGGTTCGTCTGTGCCCAAGCCCAGAAGGCATCTATGGGGAGGACCAATACACCTACTGTGTAATTCTCGGGCTTCATCACGCCTCCGTGAGCAAACCGCCACTGCTACCGCCTCGGACCCGAATGGGTGCTTGCATAGCGAATCCTGAGAAACTTGGGTTCAAGTCAGGTATCTGTATTTCAACCGCATAATCGCCAACTGGAGTAGTGGGAGCAATCATAATGCTCCCCGTATAGGCCCAATCGTAAAGTGGATTATTCCAAGCGAACGGACCCTTGATTTGTGTCCCCGTATCTTGGAAGGTAATACCTGCAGGTCCACGTATGAAAAATGTAGGATGTACTGTAGCAGGACTAGGATTGGGTGCTAGAGCATTCCAGGCTAAGGTGCCAAACCATTCTGATCCTGGTATTTTACCTGGATTATTGTTATCTACTGGATTACTCCATTGACCGTTAGGAGCCTGAGGATTACCGCCGCCACCAGGTTGATCCTGACCCCACCACATCCTCCAATCCATAGCCCCAAAATTGTAGAGACCGTCGCCAATCCAAGGCTCTTGTTCACTAGTAGCAATGGCAGCACATACGTAGATACCATTTTGTAAATCGTTGGAAGTAAAGCCAGGTTTTTGAAGCAAATAGTTACAAGTATTGTGAACTCCGTTATTGTAACAAGTTATACCAGCAAAATTGACGGGCGTAGCCCCAATACATTCGTTGAACGTCTTAAACATATCAACGTACAGATTAGCTATACGTTGAGTACCTGGACCGCTTCTACAAGTAAACCACACAGGACCGTTAAAATTGATACCATTGAAAGCTTGATTACCTGGAATATTACCCGTCACTTTCCATACAATCCAACAAGAGGCTGCTTGTACAGGTACTACAGCTTGTACACTAGCATTATCGTAGCCATACCAAGGAGCGCTACCCCACGCGCTATTTACATATGCCCATCCCGTAGGGGATGGGGAGATCGACGAAATGGTCATGAATTAAATGGGGTCGTAGTTCCGAAGTAGGTTGCCCCATCGAAGAATATGGTGACTAGAGTCACGAATACTCCCCATACAGGAGCGCCAATAGCCCAGTGTATATTACCAGGTAAAGTAGCCGCACCATTACCGATCACCTCTAAACGACCAATTTGACCTTGATTCATGTAAATGGCTGAAATATTGCTTCCCGAGGCGCAAGATAAGGTCTGCATTACCCTTAAGTCTGCTGCCCCATTAAATACCGCCGAATCGCCTCCACGAGTACCGCTTACTGACCCTGCAGTTATAGACCCAGTAGTTCGGATATTACGCCATTGAGCATTTAGATGAGCCCCAATGCCTCCATCATACGCAAAAGAGTTATTTTCATGAAGCAAAGTATAAGCATTTGCTCCCAATGACCAACCACCAACTTTCCAGTTATTATCTGTATCAATTCCAAATACTGCTCCATACAAGCCTGTCCGATGAAACCCTATCATTGCAGCATTGGCATTTTGATTTGTAACATCAGACTTTACTTCTAACTTATATCCAACCCAAGGATAATTAGCAGCAGCTATACTTCCAGTACTACCATCATGTATCACTACTCCAGTTGTATTTACTTGTCCAGTCACCCTTAAACCAGCAGTCGCATCCAATAATCCATACACCCCTAGATCGCCACTTGAAGTGAGATGCATCTTAGGAGCCCAATCCTCCGCATCAGCAGTTTGCGACCACGAGAAGTATAATGTATTATTATAAACTGCTTGTTGAAACCACTTTGCCCCTACTTGTCTCCATTGAACATCTCCGTAATGAAGCATCTTAGCTGGAGTTACAAATCCACCTAGACCACTGTCAATACGTGCTAAATTGGTCCCCGCTGCAACGAATTGCATCACGCCCGTACCCGACCGCCAGAGTCCTAGTCCCACTTCATTGGTGAAGCCTAGGCCAGGCTGACTGATGTTTCCGTCGTAGATGCGGAATGGGGCCAACATTCCACCGCGACCGGTGCGGTCAAGGCTATTCGTCAGTTCCGCCGCGATGTCCGACATCGTGGGGTTAGCCCAGGACGTAGCGATAGTCGTGAACGGGATGACCGGATTGGTCGGTGGGAGGGCATATACTCCAGCACTATTGCGAGGCATCACGATCCCTTTCAAGCTCTAGGAAGCTATGAATTGGCGCTTGCTGAGCTCCGATCCGCAGCGCCCTAGAAATGGCCTTATCTGCGTCACTAGCTCGCATGTCGGTACGGTCGAGTTTGTTAAGAGCCCACCCACCTATAGGATGTAACCACGTAGAGGGTTGAGTGAAACTCGCCCCACCTTCACCGACATCTTTGACCCCGAACAGATGTACGAGGTCGTGAGCGTCCTTCATTAACTGACTCTGGTAGGGTCCGCTGTTCTTAATAGCACTGGGCTTAAGCCAACCTGAAGCCCCACCTTCACCTACGCCTTTATTGAAGACCTTTTCCACATCCTTAGCGATGGCCTCTCGACCTATGATACGGTCAAACTGTCCGTCCGGATCCACCTTAGCAATGAGAGTCTTGAGGGAATCTTGCACCCCTCTCTTCTCAGGACCAGCGGCTAATTTTTCTGACTCCCTCCACGCCGCGAGCAGAGTGGGGGCCTTAACCGCGCTGATGGTACCGTTACCAAGCGCCTCATGAAGAAGGGCTAGAGTGGGAGATTTCTCTGCCTCCGATCCCAACTTACCGATACTAGCAACTAACCCTGACCTGTCATTACTATCCAAAGGAACCTTGGTAGTCTTGGGGAACAGAGCTTGGGTGTCTTTCTCCGCTTGCTCCACTACCTTAGCAGTGGTATTACTATCCAACCGATTACCTGGAAGTTTTAGTCCCAGTTCGTCCGTAATTGTCTTAGTGATTTGTTGACTTTGCTCTGGAGCCCTAGCCGCAGCTGGATTAGTAGCTGCTGATATAGCCTTACTGGTAGCGTCCTTATCCACTTGGAAAGCGGAGGGCATGAAGTCTTTGAAGACTCCTAACAGTCGTTTACTTTGGTCGGCTATCCCTTCCGCTGCCATATCCCCGTAGTGTCGAACGGTCTTGCCTAGGAGCGGACCCAAAGCACCGCCGATAGCTCCACCTACGCCACCGGCCCCAATCTTGACGAGCCGCTCAGGGAAACTCTCTGCACCTTCGGACGCACCTTGTATCCCTCCCATTATAGCATTACCGCCTATCTTGAGTTCTTTGGGACCGAGCCAAGAGGGATCAACGATACTACCCACCCGATTACCCCACTTATAGGCTGGATCCTCCTCAGACAGTTTCTCCTGGTTAGCGATACGCTCATTCCACTTTGGATCTTTGCTTGGGTCGAAGAAGGAGCCACCTTCTTTGAAGGCATCGGCTCCTTGTGATAAACCATAGACGGAGTTACCCCAAGCGCCCAGTCCGCCTCTGATAAAAGAAGGTATGTTCTTGTTCTCACCCTCTGACGTAGCTTGCTGGAACAAGCTTGGTTTAGTCTCCGGTCCCTGCGGAGGGTTGATAACGTTCATGAGACGCTTTAGTACACTATCCTCTGGGGGCAACTCCTGTGGGGGAGGTTGACCCGGTGTAAACTCCGCAGCTTGGGCGGAACCGATGGGATTAATAGCAGCTAAGGCGTTAGTCAGTACATTACCAGAATCGGAGGTTTTCTCTGACCCCTTTTCCCTTTGCGCCTTATCAAACTTGTCTCTGGCCTCCGAGACAATGAGAGGGTTCTGAGAATTGAACATCCCCCGAACCATGTCATAGGCCTGAGGTACGTTGAAGCCCTTACCTTCCACTAGAGCAGGTACTTCGTTAGCGGCCAACTTCTCAAACTCGTACGCGCGCTTCAGATGCTTCATGAACGCTTCGCGCGTAGACGCTGTGTCTAGTGTGGTAGGGTTCATGCTCAAGACGATCTGAGCATCGTAATTGGACGGATTGTTACCAAATCTTTTCACGAAGCCCGATGTTAACATCTTAGCGTTAGCATCGAACTCGCGATCATTAGTAACCTGCGGAACCTCCTTACTGGTCCCCGATACAATGTAATTCCAATATTTGTTTACGTCAGTGCGGACGCCGCCCTTGGACATTCCGCTCTTCATGGCGTTTTCCATAGCCTCCAGAGCCGGACCTGTCTCTTGTAATGTAGCCCACTTAGGATCCAAGTCTGCAAGCTGCTTACGGCGAGCATCCATCCCCTTGTTAAAGTCGGTCAGATCAGGAGCGCCGCCGTACTGACTAACTGGACGTTGCAAAGGCTGAGCCTTAGCGAAGTCCATTGCCGTTACCTTCCCCATTTCGCTAATGGGGGGCATATTCATTTCTGGTCCCTGCGGCACCGGTGGCGGACCCGGTGGTCCCATAGGCTCCTGAGGAGGCGGCGGCATAGGAGGTGCCCCGCCACCCTGAGGAACACCCGGTGGAGGCCCAGCGACTTGGGGAGGCATAGGCGCAGCAGATGGAGCCTGAGGGGGCGGTGGCGTAGGAGCAGATTGAGGCGGTGGAGTCGGTACTCCTTGAGGCGGTTGCTGCGGAGGCAATGGAGTAGTTTGCGCTGCTCCTGGAGC
>Ga0157375_10001092_pt1 | contig 23513 bp, 22 predicted proteins | sample M35metaG_FD_115311 | JGI IMG/M metagenome (GOLD analysis project Ga0157375, IMG submission 115311) | Miscanthus rhizosphere microbial communities from Kellogg Biological Station, Michigan, USA - M3-5 metaG | ecosystem: Host-associated > Plants > Roots > Rhizosphere > Soil | place: USA: Michigan... | reverse complement strand
CCTGCTTCAGCTCGTTGCCGATCTGGTAGGTCAGCGTGCCCGACTTGGAGACGACGCCGATCTTGCCCGGGTCGAAGAACTGGGCGGGGATGATGCCGACGTTGGCCTTGCCCGGCGAGAGCACACCGGGGCAGTTCGGCCCGATCAGCCGCACGCCCGCCTGCATCGCCTTCCAGTAGGTCTTCAGCATGTCCAGGACCGGAATTCCCTCGGTGATCGCGATCACCGTCCCGACCCCGGACTCGATCGCCTCGTCGATCGCCGGGGCGGCGAAGCGCGCCGGGACGAAGATCATCGAGGTGTTGGCGCCCCGCCCCTCGACCGCCTCCTTGATCGAGTCGAAGATCGGCACGCCCTCGACGTCCTGGCCGCCCTTGCCCGGCGTCACGCCCGCGACCAGATCCGTGCCGTAGGCCTGGTTGCGCAGCCCGTGGAAGGAGCCCTCGCGGCCGGTCAGGCCGGAGACGACCAGCTTCGTCTTCTCGTCGATGACGATCGACATCAGCCGTTGCCCCCGGCAAGCTCGACGACCTTCCGCGCCGCCCCGAGCATCGTCGTCTCCTGGTGCAGGTTGGCCAGGCCGGCCCCGGCGAGGATCGCCAGCCCCTGCTCGGAGTTGGTGCCGTCGAGGCGGACGACCAGCGGCACGTCGAGGTCGAGCTGCGCCGAGGCCTCGACGATGCCCTTGGCGATCTCGTCGCAGCGGGTGATGCCGCCGAAGATGTTGAAGAGGATCGCCGTGACCTTCTCGTCCGAGGTGATCACCGTAAGTGCATCTACGATCGCCTCGGCCTTGGAGCCTCCGCCCGCGTCGAGGAAGTTGGCCGGCGCGCCGCCCGCCTGGGCGACGACGTCGAGGGTCGACATGCAGAGCCCGGCCCCGTTGGCGAGGATGCCGACGTTGCCGTCGAGCTTGACGTAGGTGAGGCCCTTCTCGCGCGCCATCGCCTCCTGCGGGTCGTCGATCGCCTCGGCGTCGAGCTCGGCCAGGCCCTCGTGCCGGTAGAGGGCGTTGCCGTCGATCGTCACCTTGGCGTCGAGGGCGACGACCTCGCGGCCCTCGGTGACGATCAGCGGGTTGACCTCGATCAGCGTCGCGTCCTCGGCCTGCGCGGTCTCGGCGAGCTTGGCCAGCACCTCGGCGGCTTCGTCGAGCGCGTCCTCCGCCAGCCCGGCGGCCTCCACGATCGGTCGCGCATCGGTCGCGGTGAAGGGGCGGGTCGGGTCGATGTGCACCTTGACCAGCGCCTCGGGGTCCTCGGCGGCGACCGCCTCGATGTCCATCCCGCCCTTGGCGGAGACCATCGCCAGCAGCTTCTTCTCACCGCGGTCGAGGATGACCGAGGCGTAGTACTCGGCCGCGATCGCCGAGCCGCCCTCGATCCAGACCTGCTCGACGCGGAACGGCCCCTCGCCGTGCGGGCCGACGATGTCCATGCCGAGGATCGCCCCCGCGTGCCGCCCGGCCTCCTCTTTGTCGGCGGCGATCTTGATCCCGCCGGCCTTGCCGCGGCCGCCGATCAGAACCTGGGCCTTGATCGCGCAGGGATAGCCGATCCGATCCGCAGCCGCGACCGCATCCTCGACCGTGGAGGCGACCGCGCCGCTCGGCACGGCGACGCCGTGCGCGGCGAAGAGCTGCTTGCCTTGATACTCGAGAAGGTCCATGGGAGAGGAGCCCTGCCTGGGCCGGGCGGCAGCCTATAAGATGCCGCGCCCTGTGCCTCTCCCCGCCTTGAAAACCATCACCTGGGTGACCACCGACTGCTACGGAACCCTGATCGACTGGGAGAAGGGCATCATCGAGGCATGCAGGAAAGAGGCCGCGAAAGACGGCTTCAGCTTCGAAGAGGGGCCGTTCCTCGCCCGCTTCATGGAAGTCCAGGCCGAAATCATGGCCGGCTCCTACGAACTGTACGCGGAGGTCCTGCGCCGCACGATCGTCAAGGTCGCCCGCGAGGTCGGCTGGGAGATCGAGCCCTCGAGAGCCCAGTTCCTCCCCGACAGCGTCGCCTACTGGCTGCCCTTCCGCGAGGCCAACGCGGCGATGGACCGGCTCGGCAAACGCTACGAGATCGGGATCATCTCCAACATCGACGACAAACTGCTCGGCATCTCGCGCCGCCACCTGCGCACTGAACTGGACCTGGTCGTCACCGCCCAGCAGGTGCGCAGCTACAAGCCCGACCCGGTCCACTTCAAAGAGTGCGCACGCCGGATCGGCGGCAAAAAAGGCTGGGTGCACATCTGCTGCGACTACACGACCGACGTCGCGCCGCTGCTGAAGATGAAGGTCCCCGTGATCTGGGTCAACCGCCACGGGGAGAAGCTCGACGGCCGCAAAGCGCCCAGCGCCACCGTGAAGAACTTCCGCGAAGCGGCGAAAAAGCTCGGCGCGGGCTAGTACACGTACCCGGCGGCCCGTCCTCTCCGTCTTCTAGCGTTCCGCTTTCGCAACTTCGCCGCAGGGCTGCGGTTACGACCGTAGGCCGCCCGGAGGCGTCCCAATTCGATGGACCGAGTCCGCCACAACCGCGTGTCTTCACGCGCCCGCCTGCTTTCCGCAACGGCGTTGCTGACCCTGCTCTGCGCGCTGGCGCTGAGCGTCGCCCACGCCCGCGCGCTGGAAGCCGAAGAAGAACCGCCGCTCGACCCCAATCCGGAGCCGCCGAGCTTCGTCGTCATCCAGACCGACGACCAGACCCTCGACGAGCTCTATGCCGCGTTCACGCCCTTCCCCGGCGCAGCGGAGATCCGCGCCATGCCGAACACGCTCGACCTGCTCGCCGGGCGCGGGGAGACCTTCAACCGCTACTACGTCTCCTATCCGCTCTGCTGCCCCTCGCGGGTCAGCCTGCTGACCGGCCGCTACGCCCACAACACCGGCGTCAAAGGCAACGTGCAGCCAAACGGCGGTTACTTCGGCTTCTCCTTCCGCGCCGCCGACAGCCACAACCTCGCCACCTGGCTGCAGGGCGCCGGCTACCGCACGATCCACATCGGCAAGTTCCTCAACGGCTACGGCGACGAACCGTACGACAACGGCACCGTCGTGCCGCCGGGCTGGGACGCCTGGCACACCGTGCTCAACGCCGACACCCACCACTACTTCTACGGCTACACCCTCGACAACAACGGGCAGGTCAGCGAACCGTATGGCAACTCGGGGACCTGGGAACCGCGCGAATACACCGAACGCGATCCCGCCGGCTGCCCCTTCACCCCCGAAGAAGGGCGGCCCTGCCTCTACGAGACCGACGTCTTCAACTGGATGGCGCGCGAAGAACTGCTGGCGACGCCCGAAGAACAGCCCTTCTACCTGCAGCTCGACTACACCGCGCCGCACGGGGACTTCCGCAAGCCGGCCGGGCCCGAGCCGGCTGTCCGCCACTACGACTGGTTCAAGGGCGCGAAGCTGCCTCACAACCGCTCGGAAGGGTTCGACGAGGGCAACGTCAGCGACAAGCCGAGCTTCATCCGCGAAGCCGAACACCTGACCCCGACCGACACCCGGACCTACAAGGTCTACTACGAGAAGGCGCTGGAGTCGCTGCGCTCGGTCGACGACGGGGTCAAAGAGGTCGTCGACACGCTCGGCCAGCTGCACCGCCTGCGCAACACCTACATCCTCTTCACCTCCGACAACGGCTTCTTCTACGGCGAGCACCGCCTGATCGGCGGCAAGTTCCTCGCCTACGAGCCGGCGACGCACCTGCCCTTCCTGATCCGCGGCCCTGGAATCGAGCCCGGCAGCTCGACCGGCGAGCTGACGGCGAACATCGACATCGCGCCGACCATCCTCGAACTCGCCGGGGTCGAGCCCGACAAGAGCATCGACGGCCGCTCGATGGTCCCCTACCTGCGCGACCCGGAACTGCGCAGCCGCCGACCGCTGCTCTTCGAGTCCTTTGTGCAGACCAGCGACGTCGAAGCGAACGGGGCGATCTCATCCACCGGCGAAGGCGACGGCGGGGTTCCGGGCGGCAACGGGAGCACCGATCCGAAAGAGCCCGAGGCGGGCGTGTCGAGCGCGGGGGGCAGCGCACACGCCTCCCTGCTGGCGCCGCCGCTCAACTACGAGGGGATCCGTCTCGGCCCCTATAAGTACATCGCCTGGCCGGACGGCGAGAAGGAGCTCTACAACATCAACAAGGACCCCAACGAGCTCAACAACATCGTCAAAGTGCCGAACTTCTACCCGATCCGCAACTTCCTCCACCGGCAGCTGCGCCGCTACGAGAACTGCGTCGGGCGCGAATGCCGCGAACCGACGCCGCCATTGCCGCTGACCCGCGTGGAATTCGAACGCCTGCGGGCCAAGCGCCAGCAGGAAATCCTCGAACACGAACAGCAGCGGGAAAAAGAACGCCGCGAACGGGAACGGAATCACCCGGGCAAATAGGCGGTGGCGGGCGGGTCCTGTCGCGGCGTCGCTCCCCACATGCTCGGACGCTGCTTCGCAGCGTCCTCCGCTGTGGGGTCCCCCGCCGCCACGCCACCCGCCCGAGAATCGCTTTTGGCTGAAAGCGGAGTAGCGCCGGTGTCGCCTCGCCCTAGCCTCGCGAAGCGGCTCCGCAGAGTGGTTCTCTGCCGCGAAGCGGCACCAGATTTCACCGGCCGAAGGCCGGTGATGGGCGTAGGCGAGGAGACACCGGCGCTACTCGATTACTGCAAGGACATCGCCGCTGGAGACCGCGGCGCCTTCGGCTACGTTGAGAGAGGTCACTTTGCCGGAGCGGTGGGCGGCTATCTCGTTCTCCATCTTCATCGCCTCGATCACGCAGATCAGGTCGCCCTCTGAGACCTCGGCGCCCTGCTCGACCGCGACCTTTAGCACCGTGCCCTGCAGCGGCGAGGGCAGCGACTCGCTGGAGGCGCTCGCGCCTCCGCCCGTCTTACGCTCGCGTTTTGGCGGCTTCTTGCCTCCGGCCGGGGGCGCAGCGCCACCGGCGGCGGCCTCGCCGATCACCTTGACGTCGAAGAGCTTGCCGGAGACCTCGACCTTGTAGTCGCGGGCGACGACCTCGGCGCCTTCGGGCGCCTCGGGCGCCCCGGCCTCCTCGGGCGCGGTCGTCTTCAGCCACTTCTTGTCCTCCATCAGGTCACGGCAGGTCTCCCCCCTCGCCCACTGCTCGGTGGCGAGGATCGCCTCGTGGAAGGGGATCAGCGTGGTCAGGCCACCGATCTCGTACTCGCTCAGCGCGCGCAGCATGCGTCGCGTCGCGTGCTCGCGGTCGACGTCCCAGACGATCAGCTTGGCGACCATCGGGTCGTACATCGGCGTCACCTCGGAGCCGGCCTCGACGCCGGAGTCGACCCGCACGCCGGGCCCCGCGGGCTCACGGTAGGAGGCGATCGCCCCCGGCGCAGGAGCGAAGTTCTTGTGGGCGGCCTCGGCATTGATCCGGCACTCGATCGAGTGGCCGCGCAGCTCGACGTCCTCCTGGGCGACGGTCAGCTGCTCGCCGGCGGCGACCAGCACCTGCTCACGGACGATGTCGATGCCCGTGACCATCTCGGTCACGCAATGCTCGACCTGCACGCGAGTGTTCATCTCGAGGAAGAAGTACTCCTCGCCGACCTGCATCCCCTCGACCGTGCCGGCGCCGCGGTAACCGACGGCGGCGGCCGCGTCAGTGGCGATCTTGCCGATCCGCGCGCGCATCTCCTCGTCGACCTGTGGTCCCGGCGCCTCCTCGATCACCTTCTGATGACGGCGCTGGATCGAGCAGTCGCGCTCGCCGAGGTGGATCACGTTGCCGTGCGAGTCGGCGAGCACCTGAACCTCGACGTGACGCGGATCCTCGAGGTAGCGCTCGACGTAGACGCGGTCGTCGGAGAAGAACTTCTCGCCTTCGCGAGCGGCGCCCTCGAATGCCTCCTCCAGGTCGTCGGAGGTCAGCGCGACGCGGAAGCCCTTGCCGCCGCCGCCGCCCGCCGCCTTGCAGGCGACCGGGTATCCGGCTTCGTCGGCCTGCTGCCTGGCCGCTTCGACGTCCTCGGCGGGCTCGGTCGCACCGGGGACAATCGGCACGCCGGCCTCGGCCATGATCTCCCGCGCCCGCGTCTTCGACCCCATCGCTTCGATCGCCTCGGGCGGCGGGCCGATGAACGTGATGCCGGCCTCTGCGCAAGCTCGCGCGAAATCGGCGTTCTCAGCGAGGAAGCCGTAGCCGGGATGAATGGCTTCAGCTCCCGCTTCCTTGGCCGTGTCGATGATCTTCATGACGTTCAGATAGCTCTCGGCCGGCACCGCCGGGCCGATCAGAAAGGCCTCGTCGGCCTCGCGCACGTGTGGCGCATCCCGATCGATCTCGGAATACACAGCCACGGATCCGATCCCCATCTCCTTCAGGGTCCGCGCGACCCTGATCGCTATCTCGCCGCGGTTGGCTATGAGCACCTTCGTGAACACGGCGGCGCAGTCTATTCGGACGACGGACGGAGGCGCGGGGTGCCGGGGTCGCCTCGCCTGCGCCCGTCACCGGCCTTTCGGCCGGTGAAATCTTGTGCCGCTTCGCGGCTGGGAGGCACTCTGCGGAGCCGCTTCGCGAGGCTAGGGCGAGGCGACCCCGGCACCCCGGCCCTGAGCCCAGTCGCTTAGGGTGCTGCGTCGTGTTGATCGAGCTTCAGAGTCACTCCACCGTCTCCGACGGGCAGCTGGCGCCCGCCGACGTCGTCGCTGAAGCTGCCAAAGCCGGCGTAACTACGCTGGCCTTGACGGACCACGATGCCATTGCCGGCGTACCGGCGGCGGAACAAGCAGCTGGCGAGCACGGAATCGAGCTCGTGCCCGCGATCGAGATGTCCTGCGTGCACGAGTACGCGGAAGACCTGCACGTCTGCGGTTACTGGGTGGATCTGGGGGCGATCGCGCCGGCCTGCGAGCGGGCGCAGCACGAACGGGTCGCCCGGGCCGGGGAGATCGTCGAGAAGCTGCGCGGCGAGGGCTTCGACCTTCACCTCGAGGACGCGGTCAGGGAGGCCGGCGACGCGCTCTCGATCGGGCGACCGCACATCGCCCGCGCGGCCGGCGCCACCGGCGACCTCGGGCCGTTCTTCGAGGAGTACCTCGTGCCCGGCGCAAAGGCGTTCGTGCCACGTCGCTGGCCGACCGCCGAGCAGGCCGTGGAGACGATCAAGGGGGCCGGCGGCATCGCCGTCGTCGCCCACCCCTACTGGGACATCTCGGACCCGGCGAAGGTCGACGAGCTGATCCGCGCCCTCGACGTCGACGGAGTCGAGACCTTCTACCCGACCCACAGCAAGGAGCAGACCGAGCACCTGCTGGCGCTCTGCGAGGTGCTCGACCTGATCCCGACCGCCTCCTCCGACTACCACGGCCCGACCCACAAGACCTTCGCCCGCTTCGGCGCCTACAGCACCTACGACCTAGGCGACCCGCAGGCGCCCAAGCCGCCGGGGCGGTAGCCCTCTCGACGGGCGGATACTCAAAGTTGCCGCGCCATCCGCGGCAACTTGTCCGGCGGGAGGGCTACCGCCCCGGCGGCTTCAAGACCTGTGTCGCCGCAGCAAGATCACCTTTTCCCGCGTCCGCGGTTCGCCGCCGGTGGGCGTGAAGGTGACCTCGACCCGGATCCGGCCCTTGCCGTGCTGCTTGAGGAAGATCCGCAGCCTCACCTTGGGCTTGATCGGAAGGCCCACCGTCGTCGCCTGGCGCGCGGTCCGCGACAGCCGGCGGAAGCCGCGCCCTTTCAGGCTCACCTTCCCCGGCCCGGGCACGCGCACGTAGAGCACCGCAAAGCCGTTGGCCCGGTTCTTCCTCAGGCCGGCGAAGCGGAACTTGTTGGACGGCGGTTTCGCGCCCGGGTCGACGATCGGTTCCGGTTCGGGAGGGATGCAGGGCGGCGGCGGAGTCCCCGCTTCGCCGAAGCGCACGACTCGGGCGACCGAGGCGCTTTCCTCGGCAACGAAGACGTTCCCGCCGCATGCAGTCACGACCCCGGCAACATTGGGTTCCGCGGGGAAGCCCCCGAGGAACCCGCCAGCTTCGCTGAAGTGCTCGACCCGCTCGGCGGTCTGGTCGGCGACGTAGATCCCGCCCGAGCCATCCAGGGCGAGCGCCACGGGATCGCTCAACGCCCCCGCTCCCGTTTCGCCAAAGGAGCGAACGAAGGCGCCACCCCTGGTGAAGACGTCGACGCGTTCGTTGCCGGAGTCAGCGACGTACAGGTCGCCGTCAGACCCCACGATCACATCACGCGGCGAGAACGGAGGAGGCGGTTCGATCAGAGTGGGACTTCCCCCGCCGGAGAACGCAACAATCCGCTCGCCGTCGGTATCAGCTACGTAGACCGTTGAGGTAAAGCTCGACGAGTAGACGGCGAGACCGCTGGGCCTGAACGGCCCGCATGCACATTCGAAGGCGTTGAGTAAATTCCCAAACGTGTCGAAGATGGCTACCCGTTCGCCGAAAGCATCGGCTACGAGCGCGCGGCTGCCGTCGAGCGCGACATCCATCGGTTCGAATAGCTCTTCCTCGCCGAAGCTGCCTACGAAGCTCCCGTTTCCGGCAAACACCGAAACCCGACTGTTGCCGCTGTCGGCAACGTAGACGTCCCCGTTAGGAGCAACCGCCATCTGCTTCGGCGCATTCAGCTGCCCAGCCCCACCGCCGAATTCCCCGAAGCTCGCAAGCGGCCCAAAAGCAGCCGCGCTCGCGGGCAAAACCAGCCCTAAAACCAACGCCAGCAGCACGGATCGAAGTCCCCACCTCACCCGCAGCACCTTAGGGAATCGAGATGATCCGTCAAGGGAAATGGACCCGGATCTTGGAAGGGTCGGGGTGCCCCTCCCGCGCAGCGGCGTCCAGCTACGCGGGCAATTCCGGCTCTGCCGTCCCAGAGGGAAGCCTCCCTCCCGCGGGTGGCGCGGCCGGGGGGGTCCCCCATAGCGGAGGACGCGCGAAGCGCGTCCGAGCACATGGGGGAACCGGCCGCGACAGGACCCGCGGGCCCCGGGGCTACGTCCTAAGCAGTGACCGCAGCCGCCGGGATCAGATCCCGCGACTCGAGGTACTCGATCAGCTTCTGCGCCGACTCCTCGGCCGTTTCGGCTTCGGTGTCGCAGACGACCTCGGGATTCTCGGGCGCTTCATACGGGTCCGACACGCCGGTGAATTCCTTGATCTCGCCGGCGAAGGCTTTCGCGTAGAGCCCCTTGACGTCGCGCTCGGCGCAGGTGTCGACCGAAGCCTTGACGTAGACCTCGATGAAGCGCTCGCCCATCAGGTCACGCGCCTCGGAGCGGATCTCCGCATAGGGGGAGATCGCCGCGGTGATCACCGGCACGCCGTTGCGGCTGAGCAGGTCGGCGACAAAGGCGATGCGGCGGATGTTGGTGTCGCGGTCCTCTTTGGAGAAGCCGAGGCCCTTGGAGAGGTTTTCGCGCACGACGTCGCCGTCGAGGATCTCGAGCTTGGAGCCGCGCTCGCGCAGGTGGCCCTCCAGCAGCCTCGAGATCGTCGTCTTGCCCGCGCCGGAGAGCCCGGTGAACCAGAGAGTGAAGCCCTTCTCGTCAGCCATGCTGCTGTCAGTCCTCCTTGTAAGCGTCGATGAGTATGTCGGCGACCTCGTCGCGCGAGAACTCGTGCGGCGGCCTTTCGCCGTTGCCGAGCATCTCGCGGACCTTCGTCCCGGAGAGGAAGAGGCGCGCCTCTTTGTCGTGAGGGCAGGTCTTGTTCGAGGCCAGGCCCTCGCACTCGTTGCACCAGAAGGTGTGCTCGAACATCAGCGGCTCGATCCCGAGCTCTTCGATGTCGATCTCCTCGAAGATCTTCTGCGCGTCGTAGGTGCCGTAGTAGTCGCCCGCGCCGGCGTGGTCGCGACCGACGATGAAGTGGGTCGCGCCGTAGTTGCGGCGGACGATCGCGTGCAGGACCGCCTCGCGCGGGCCGGCGTAGTGCATCTTGGCCGGCTTCACCCCGAGCACCACGCGATCGGAGGGGTAGTAGTTCTCCATCAGCACCTCGTAGCAGCGCATCCGCACGTCGGCGGGGATGTCGCCGGCCTTGGTCTTGCCGATCAGCGGGTGGATGAAGAGGCCGTCGCAGGTCTCCAGCGCCGCCTTGGTCAGGTACTCGTGGGCGCGGTGGATCGGGTTGCGGGTCTGGAAGGCGACGATCTTCTTCCAGCCGCGCGCCTCGAAGTCGGCCTTGTGCTCGGCCGGCGTCTTGTAGCGCCGCATGAAGGCCTCCTCGTGGTCGGGCAGCGCGTCGACCTCGATCGGACCGGCGATGCAGCGGCTGCCCTCGGCGTAGATCGCGGCGACGCCGGGGTGGGCCTCGTCGGTCGTGCCGTAGACGCGCTCGGCCTCGCTCTTGGCGTCGCGCTCCCAGATCTCCTCAACCCTGATCCGGCCCAGCGGCTTGCCCTCGTCGCTGGAGAGCGCGACGGTGTCGCCGACCTCGCACTCGAGCTCGGTCGCCAGGGTGATCGGGATCGGCCAGTACTCGCCGGCGGCGGTGCGCATCTCGGCGCAGACGCGCTCCCAGTCGGCGGAGCCCTGGAAGCCGGTCAGCGGCACGAAGCCGCCGTTGCCGATCATCTCGAAGTCGGCGGTGTGGCGCTCGTCAAGGGTCAGGGAAAGCTCAGTCATCGTCTCGCTCATGCGGGGATATCACCAATCGTTCGGGGAAGGGATGTTCAGAAGGCGTTACCGGGCGAAAGGGTCCGGCTCAGTTGATCCCGCACTCGGTCTTTTCGAGGCCCGCCCAGCGACCTGCGCGCGGCGAGCCGCCGGGCCCGACCGGCTTGGTGCAGTGCGTGCAGCCGATCGAGGGGTAGCCCTGGTCGTGGAGCGGGTTGTACGGGAGGTGGTGCTCACGGATGTAGTTCCAGACGTCGCGCTCGGTCCAGTCCGCGATCGGGTTCAGCTTCCATAGCTCGAATCGCTTGTCCCAGGCGAACTTGGGGGTCTTGGCGCGACTCGTGGAGTCCTCGCGGCGGACACCGGCGAGCCAGCAGTCTACGGAAGAGAGCGCCCGGCGCATCGGCTCGACCTTGCGCAAGCCGCAGCAGGCGTCGGGGTCGCTCTTCCAGAGCTCGTCGCCGTAGCGCTCGGCCTGCTCGGCCAGGGTCAGGTTGTGGAAGCGGTCGAACTCGACCCCGAGGTGCTCGGCCAGCTCGTCCCGGGTCTTATAAGTCTCCGGGAAGAGCACGTCGGTGTCGAGATAGAAGAAGCGCGCGTCGGAGTTGATCTGGCTGGCCAGGTGCGCCGTCACCGCGCTCGTCTTCTGGAACGAGCAGGCGATGTAGTGGCTCTGGCCGAAGGTCTCGAACATCCACTCGATCGCCTCGACCGCGCCGCCCCCCTCGAGGCGCGCGGCGACCTCCTCGGCGTCGATCTCCGGGATGGTGGTGACGGCGACAGGGTTCATATCGCGCACTCCCCCTCCCCGCGCTCCACTTTGTAGGGGCTGGAGCGGTTCCAGTCGATGAACTGCTGCATCGTCTCGAGGCTGAACTCGGCCGGCAGGGTCAGCTCCTTGACCTCGGCTTCGAAGCGCTCGGCGCCGGTCCGCTCGGCGAAGGCGTTGAACTCCTCGCCGTCGGCACGCTCGGCCTCGTACAGCTTGATCCAGCGCTCGACCGCCTCGGGGACGCGTTTGGCGGGCAGGCGGGACTTGAGGCGGGTGCCGAAGATCACCTCGCCGCCCTCGTAGTTGCCGCCGATGTGGGGGATGTAGGCGGGCATCTGGCGACCGCCGACTTTGAGCGAGGCGCCGTAGAAGCCGATGTTGGCGATGTGGTGCTGGCTGCAGCCGTTGGGGCAGCCGCTCATCTTGATGTGGATCCTGCGAGTCAGCGGATCCGTGATCTCCATCTCCTCGACCCGCTGCTTGATCGCCCGGTTGAGGCCCATCGAGCTGGTGATCCCCAGTTTGCAGCTGTCGGTGCCGGGGCAGCTGACGACGTCGGTGATCTCGCGGGCGCCGGCCTCGGCGAGGCCGAGCTCGCCCAGCCGCTGCCAGACCTCATACAGCGCCTCGTCGCGGACCCAGCGCAGAACCAGGTTCTGCTGCACGGTGCTGCGCGCGTAGCCGCCGGTGAACTCGCGCATGATCGCGGCGAGGCCGCGGAACTGCTCCGGCGTCAGGTCGCCGCGCTCGATCTTGACCTCGACCGAGGCGAAGCCCTCCTGGCGCTGCGGCTGGACGTTGCCCTGCAGGAAGCGGTCGAACTCGGAGCGGTCGCCGTTGGGCGAGACCGGCGCCGCCGGAGCATCTGGGGCCTTCTCCTCCTCGTCGTCGTCGAAGCGCAGCCGCTCGACGTCGAAGTCGCGCTCGGCGACCCAGTCGCCCTCGAGCTCGGCGTCGACCTGCTCGCGGAAGGCGTCGATGCCGATCTTGTCGACGAGGACCTTGATCCGGGCGCGGGCGCGGTTGACGCGCAGCCACTCCTGGCGGTCGAAGATCCGCAGCGCCGCCTCGGCGACCTTGATGTAGTCGCCGTTGTCGGCCTCGACGAACTCATACAGGGTCGGGGCGACGCGGGCCATGATCGAAGTGCCGCCGCCGACGCGGATCTCGAAGCCCTTGACCCCATCCCTCTCGCGGGCGAGAAAGGCGATGTCGTGAATGCCGCTGATCGCGCGGTCCTCGTCGGAGCCGGTGAAGGAGGTCTTGATCTTGCGCGGCATCAGCTGCGTGGTCGGGTGGCGGACGAAGTAGCGGACGTAGGCGCCGGCGTATGGCGTCGGGTCGAAGACCTCGTCGGCGGCGATGCCGGCCCAGGGATCGCCGGTGACGTTGCGCATCGTGTTGCCGCAGCCCTCGCGCGAGGAGAGGCCGGTCGGCGAGATCTCGCGGATCAGCGCCTCCATGTCGCGCAGCGGCACGTGGTGGATCTGGATGTTCTGGCGGGTCGTGATGTGGCCCTTGTCGAGCGGGGCGTATTTCTCGACCACGCCGGCGAAGGCCTCCATCTGCTCCGGCGTGACGCCGCCGAAGGGAAGCTTGACGCGGACCATCTGCACGTCGGCCTGGCGCTGCCCGTAGACGCCCTGTTTGAGCCGGAAGCCGATGAACTGCTCCTCGGCCAGCTCGCCGGCGAGGAACTGCTCGGCTTCGTTGTCGAAGTCGTCGAACTCGCGCTCGATGATCGGGATGATGTGCCCGGGGACGTTCTCGTAGGTCTCCGGGTTCTCGAGCGTGCCGGTGCGACCCTTGCCGCGCTGCGGCTTGTCCTGGTCTACGACTACCTCCATGCCAGGAAAATAGCAAAACCTGACAGGGATTAGGGTATTTAGCTCGCGAAGCCCCTCAGGCAGGCTTGCCAGGGGGCAGGCGCCCGGCGGCGTGCAGGACCTCGGCCGCTTCGCCGGACTCGGCCACGCGTCCCCCCTCGGGCTCGAGCGGCAGCCCCTCCTCGTCCCAGCCGACGATCCCCTCGTTCAGCTTCGCCGCGTCGAAGCCGGCCGCGGAGAGCGCGTCGGTCGCCATCGTCGAGCGGGTGCCGCCGCGGCAGTAGAGGACGACCGGGCGCTCGGGGTCGAGCTCTCCGGTCCGCTCGGCCAGCTCGGCGAGCGGCAGGTGCCTGGCGCCGGCGATGCGGCCCGCCTCCCACTCGTGGTCGGCGCGCACGTCGATGAGCTGCGCACCGTCCTCGATCAGCTTCTGAGCCTCGTCGCGGGAGACCTCTCGCGTCTCGTCTGCCATAGGACGAAGACTATCCAGACTTGTCCAGGCGCCCATTGGCGGCGGGGGCCGTGGGATCGATCGATCACATTCTGTCCTACGCACGCGTACATGGGCGCGCATGTGATCGATCGATCACATTTCGCAGGATTAGAGCCAAGGCGGGCGGAATGGGATTGATCGATCCCATCTGCTCTACTGTGTGCCGATGGAAGCAACGATGACCCCGGCCGAGCTGGGCGCCGCCATCCGCGCGCGAAGGCGAGCGCTGCGCATCACCCAGGAGGACCTGGCCGCGTCGATCTGCGTCAGCCGCAGGGTCATCGGACAGATGGAGAGCGGCAAGGAGACCGTCCAGGTCGGCATCGCCCTGCGCGCCGCGCGCGCGGTCGGCCTCGAGGTCGGCGTCGAACCGCGTGGCTAGCCCCCTCCTCAACGTCTTCCTGCACGATGAGCTCGCCGGCGTCCTGCGCCGCAAGGACAACGGCAACCTTCAGTTCCGTTACGACAGCGACTACATCAAGGCGGCCGGTCAGCCCCTCTCGCTGAACCTGCCACTCGAGGCTGAGGCATTCCCCCATCGCGACTGCATCACCTTTTTCGGCAACCTACTGCCGGAGGAGGGAGTTCGCGCCCAGCTCGCCCTGACGACGGGCATCTCGGCTTCCAACGACTACAAGCTGCTCGAGCGGTTCGGCGGCGACGTCGCCGGGGCGGTCACGCTGCTGCCGGCGACGGGGGAGCCGGTGAGCACCCAGTCGGATGAGCTCGAGCTCCTCTCGCCCGAGCGGTTGGACGAGATCCTCGTCGACCTGCCCCAGCGACCGCTGGCCGCGGACGATGCCGGGGAGGTGCGGCTCTCGCTCGCCGGCGCACAGAGCAAGCTCCCGGTGGTCGAGGTCGAGGGCGGCTTCGCACTCCCGCACGGCGCGGGCCGGCCGACCACCCACATCCTCAAGCCCGAGCCCGAGCGCTTTCCCGGTCTCGTCGCAAACGAGTTCTTCTGCATGCGCCTGGCGGCGGCGGCGGGCCTGGAGGTCGCCGAGGTCGACCGGGCCGAGACGCTCTCCGGGCTCCCCTACCTGGTCGTCGCCCGCTACGACCGCGACCTCACCCAGGAGCCGGTCCGCCGCCTGCACCAGGAGGACCTCTGCCAGGCGCTCGGCAAGCTCCACATCGAGAAGTACCAGCAGGAGGGCGGACCCGGCGTGGTCGACGCGATGGCCCTGATCGACGCCGCCTCGACCGCCCCCGCGCGCGACCGGCCGCAGCTGTGGCTGGCACTCGTCTTCAACGTCCTGATCGGCAACTGCGACGCGCACGGCAAGAACTACTCGCTGCTCTACGATTCACGCGCGCCGCGCCTCGCCCCGCTCTACGACCTGGTCTCGACGGCGGCCTACCGGGAGCTGAGCTCGCGGCTGGCGATGTCGATCGACGGGGCGAGGATGCTGGAGGAGGTCGACCGCGCGGCCTGGCAGCGCCTTGCCGAGGAAATCGGCTTCGCGCCGCGCTTCCTCGCCCAGCGCATGGAGCCGTTCGTCGCCCGGGTGCTTGAAGCGCTCCCGCAGCTCGCGTCCGAGCCCGAGCACTCTGACCGGATCGTCAGGGAGATAGTTGTCGGGGTCTCCGCACGTGCCGCGCGACAGCGAGCGGAGTGAGCCCCGCTTCAGTCGACCTCGGTGCCCTCGACCAGGAAGGCGACCCGCACGTGTGCCCGGTACTCGTCGAGGTTCTCGCCGCGGATGCCGGTCGAGACGATGTCGACGGCGCGGATGTTGCGCAGCGTGCCCTGGGCCTGGGCGAGCGCCTGTTTCGCCGCGTCGTCGGTGGACGTCTTCGAGCTGCCGACCAGCTCGATGATTTTCACGACAGCCATTCGAACCCTCCTTCTAGGTGCTTCTGGACAGTGCCCTTCGCGCCGACTCCGTCGACCAGCGCCGCCCGCTGCCACGGGCTGACGGATTCCTCGACCGCCTCCACCGGCGCCGTCTCGGCCTGAAACCGCGCGATCGCCGCCGCGATCGCCGCCGCCTCGTCTGCACTCGGGCTCCGGTCCATACGGGGAGCCTATCTACGCCCGGACGGCGGCACTCCTCGGGCGCACCATGTCCATTCCGAGCCGCCGGCCCATCGGGGTACTCATTTGTACACAAGACAGTAAGATTATGTACCGGACTGTATTTTCCCGTCTGGAGGCGCGATGGCGAGCACAGAATCCCGGCGACAACCGATCCTCGAGGCGATGATCAGAGTCGTCGGACGCCAGGGATACCAGGCGACCTCCGTCGCTGACGTCATCGCCGAGGCCCACACCTCGCGCAGCACCTTCTACAAGCATTTCACCGACAAGCGCGACGCGTTCCTGAGCGCCTACGAGCTGGCTCGCGGGCGGATCTTCGCCGCCGCCGCCGATGGCGCCCGCGGCGCGGGGGTCTGGCCCGCACCGGCCAGAGGGGCGCTCGCGGCTATCGTCGACCTCTTCGCCCGCGAGCCGACCCTCGCCCGGACCGCCGTGGTCGAGTTCGCGGCCGCCGGTGAAGAGGCCCGGCAGCGGCAGCGGGCGGCGCTCGTCCAGCTCGCTCGCCTGCTCGAGGAGAAGCGCCCGGCGAGCCGGCCGAGCCTGCCCCCGAGCACCGCGCTGATGGCCGTCAGCGGTGTCGCCGGACTGATCGCCGACGAGATCCGGGCCGGACGAGCCGACGAGCTTCCTCGATTCCTGCCCGAGCTCGAGTTCGCGATGCTCGTCCCCTTCATCGGACCGCAAGCCGCCGTGAGCGGGGCCGGGCGAAACGCCGCCTACTCGCGCTCGGCGGCCTCGAACTTGTAGCCGACGCCGCGCACGGTGACGATCAGCTCGGGATTCTGGGGGTCGCGCTCGACCTTCTGGCGCAGGTTCGAGATGTGGACGTCACAGGCGCGCTCGTCGCCGTCGAACTCGGTCTGCCAGAGCTCCTCCATGATCTGGCGGCGGGGGAAGACCTCGCCGGCGCGACCGACGAGGAGGCGCAGCAGCTGGAACTCGGAGCGGGTCAGGTTGACGGGCTCGCGGCGCACGGTGGCGACGTGGCGGACGAGGTCGATCGCGACCGGGCCGGCTTCGACCTTGACCGCCTGGGAGAGCGGCGCACGGTCGAGCTCGCGACGGCGCAGCTGGGCGCGCACCCGGCCGAGCAGCTCACGGACCGAGAACGGCTTGGTGACGTAGTCGTCGGCGCCGACCTCGAGCCCGACGACCTTGTCGACCTCGGCGTCCTTGGCGGTCAGCAGGATGATCGGCACGGCGCTGCGCGAGCGCACGTCGCGGCAGATGTCGAGTCCGCTCGGTCCCGGCATCATGATGTCGAGGATCAGCAGGTCGAAGGGAATGCCGTCGCCGACCCGCTCCGCCGCCTCGTCGCCGTCGGCGGCGCCGGTCACCTCGAACCCCTCCTGCGCCAGCGCGTAGCCGACCGAGTCCCGCACCGAAGGCTCGTCGTCGGCGATCAGTATCCGGCCGCTGCTCATGCGACCGGCGTCGGGCTGGGTTGGGCGACCGGCAGGCGGACCCAGAAGGTGCTGCCCTCGCCCTCGACGGAATCGGCGCCGATCTCGCCGCCCATGACGCTGACCATGCGACGGGCGATCGCCAGCCCGAGGCCGAAGCCCTCCTGCTTGCGTGACTCGTCGCGGCGGTAGAAGCGCTCGAACACGCGCTCGATCTCCGCCTCGGGAATGCCTGGGCCCGTATCGATCACCTCCAGAACCACCTCTTTCTCGCCGTCACGGCGGCCGCGAACGGTAACGCGCCCCGGCAGCGGCGTGTGCTTGAAGGCGTTGGTGAGCAGGCCGACCATCACCTGGCGCAGCAAAGTGGGGTCTCCCTTGGCGGCCAGTTGGGGCTCGACCTCGGTCGCCAGCTCGATGTGCGACGGAGTCTCCACCGCGGCGACCGTATCGGCGATCGCGGCCTCGACGTCGACGAACTCGGTCTCCCCGGCGCCGATCGACTCGACCCGCGCCAGGGTGAGCAGGGAGCGCGTCAGCCGGTTCATCCGCTCGGCGTCCTCGGCGAGGCGACCGAGGAAGTGGTCGAGTGCCTGCGGGTCGTCCTTGGCCCCCTCCTGCAGCACCTCGATCGCGCTCGAGATGCCGGCCAGGGGATTGCGCAGCTCGTGCGCCGCGTTGGAGATGAAGTCCGCTTCGGCCAGCTCGCGGCGCATCTCGTCGGTGCGGTCGCGGGCGACGACGAGGACGGCGCGCTCCTCGGGCAGCGCCCGCGCGGTCATCGCGTAGGCGCGGTCGCCGATCCGCAGCGCCGGGTGGGCGGCGAAGCCGACGTCGACCGCACGGCTCAGCGGCGCCCGCATCGAGGTGGGCGGCTGACCGAGCGGCAGCAGCAGTTTCGCCGCGGCGCTGTTCGAGAAGCGCACGTCGCCCGTCTCGTCGACCACGATGACGGCGTCGGTGAGGCCGTCGAAGATCGCCTGCAGCTTGTTGCGGTCGGCCGTGAGGACCCCCATGCTCTCCTTCAGCGACGTCCGCATCGAGTCGAGGGCGCGGGAGAGGTCGCCGATCTCGTCGCGCCCACCGGTGTCCAGCGGGGTGTCGAAGGAGCCGGCCGCGAGCTCGCCCGCGGCTCGCGAGAGGCGCGTCACCCGATGGGCGGTGCCGACGGCGATCAGGAAGCCGGCGAGGATGCCGAGCGCGATCGCGCCGAGCACAGCGCGAGGCCGGTCGCCGAAGAGGTAGACGACGCCGGCGGTGAGCAGGGTCACCGCCGCGAAGGCGCCGACCAGCCAGAGCCTCAGCCCGATCCGCCTCACCGGCGGCGTTTCCTTTCCATGAAGGTTTACTAACACAAAGACAGCGGCCCCGCGTGGGAGAATCGCCCTGTGAGGACGCTGGTCTTCATCCCCGCCTGGAACGAGGCCGACTCGGTCGCCGCCGTGATCGCCGACGTGCGCGAGCGCCTGCCCGGCGCCGACGTGCTCGTCGTCGACGACGGCTCGGCCGACGAGACCGCGGTGCGGGCCGCCGAGGCGGGCGCCACCGTCGCTTCGCTGCCCTTCAACCAGGGGCTGGGAGCGGCGCTGCAGACCGGCTACCTCTACGCGTTGCGCGAGGGATATGACTTCTGCGCCCACCTCGACGCCGACGGGCAGCACCCACCTGCCGAGGTCGCGCGGCTGCTGGAGGAGGTCCGCGCCGACCGCGCCGACCTGGTGATCGGCTCGCGCTACCGTGCGCCCGCTGCGGACGGCGAAAGCGAGGACGGGGTCGTCGGCGACGACTACCGGCCGACGATCTCGCGCCGGATCGGCACCAGCGTCTTCCGCTTCTTCCTCACCCTGGCGACCCGGCAGCGCTTCACCGACACGACCAGCGGCATGCGCGCGGCGAACCGGCGGGTGATGGCGCTGTTCAGCGAGAGCTACTCGCCCGACTTCGCCGAGATCGAGTCGCTGCAGCTGGCGGTGCGGCAGGGGCTGCGGGTCGAGGAGGTGCCGGTGCGGATGCTGGAGCGGGCCGGCGGCTCCTCATTCCTGACCCCGGTGCGCTCGGCCTTCTTCATCTTCAAGGGGATGATCGTGCTGCTGGTCGGCCAGTTCCGGCCGCGCAGGGTGGGGGCGGAGCGGTGAGCGCGGCGCTGCTGGTCGCGGCGCAGGACCCCAAGGTCCACCTGACCTCGCAGACGCGGATCCTCGCTGCGGTGATCGCGGTCGGCTTCATGCTGATGATCCTCGAGCTGATCCGGCGCAACCGCCTGCAGGAGCGCTTCAGCGTCGTCTGGTTCGTCGCCGGCCTGGGGATGCTCGCCGGCGCCGTCTTCCCGGGCCTGCTCGGCTTCGTCGCCGACGCGATGGGCGTCCGCGACACCAACGTCGCCCTCTTCTCGATCATCCTCCTGCTGCTGCTCGGCCTGGCGCTCAACTTCAGCGTGATCATGTCCCGCCAGGCCGCCCAGATCACGCGCCTGGCGCAGGAGCGGGCGCTGGAGAAAGCCCGCGAGCAGGCGGCGGGGGAACGCAACGGCGACCCCTCGACGGCCGAACGTTCCGAGTCGGACGAGCGCCGCGCGAAAGCCTAAGTTCGATCTGTGCCGGACCGGCGGGGCGGAATCGCGTCGGGATGCCTGACGAGGTAGTGACCCATGAAAGAGCTACCGACGAGCGCATAGACGGCCAAGGCCCCGAGTTTCGGTAAGAGATCTGCCGAATGAAGCAGAACGGCCATCGGCGCAGCGCCTAGGACGAATAGCGCCGCTCTGACGATAAATCCCCGATCTATTTCCTTCATCTCGCTCCAATGATAGCGTCTATGATGACAAAAGATATCGTAGACAACAGGCCGACGACAAATCCGGCAGCCGTCCAGCGCTCGGTCCGATTTGCAGTTCGATCGGTCAACACAGCCAACGCTCCAAGAAACCCGGCGCATGCCCCGGTCATGACCAAGAGCGCACCGCCGACGTTCGACGCCAGCTCGACGAGCAAACCGATCGGCGCGAATTCGAAAACTGGGAATGACATGCGCCGCCGACCGTAGGATGGGCCGACGCGCGCGTGGCGCGCGGAACGTGACTTTTGTGTGCCCTCTTCTGAGCGGAAGTCAGCCGAGAACGGCGGCGAGCCTGAACGAGAGCGCCTCGAGGGCCAGCTCCTCGGAGACGTTGAGGTCGAGGCGGCGGCGGGTGTCCTGGACCAGCTCGGCGGCGCGGCGGGCGGTGCCTGGGTCGAGGCCGGCGGCTTGCGATTGGAGCTCGGCCAGGCGGTCGCGGTTGTAGACGACATCGGAGGCCCCCGAAGCCGTGGCGGCCAGGTCGCGGAACCAGGCGGCGACGAGGTCGAGGCCGAGGTCGAGCAGCTCGGTGCGGCGACGGCGGCCGGCGCGCTTGGAGGCGTCGGCGATGTCACGGGCCGAGCGTTTGACGCCGGCGTCCTTGTCGGCCTCCAGCGCGTCGCGGGCGGCGGCTTCGGCTTCCTCACCGGCCTCCTCGGCTCTCTTCAGCAGTGAGCGCCAGGGAGCGGTCGGGCCCGACTCGCCGGACGCGCTTACGCGCTGAGTGTCCGGCGAGCCGGACCCGACCGCTCTTGTCAACCCGTTCGCGGCGGCCCGCAACTCCCGGCCAGAATCGCTGAGCAGAAAGCGGGCGAGGTCGAGGTCGCCGGCGGAGAGACGAGCCGCGGTGGCGAGGTCGTCGGGATCGCCGGCGGGGAGGGCGGCTTCGACGGCCTCGGGCGGGAGCGGGGCGAAGTCGACCGGTTGGCAGCGCGAGGCGATCGTCTCCAGCAACGCCGCCGGCTCGGCGGTGAGCAGGATCAGGTGGACGAACTCGGGCGGCTCCTCGAGGGTCTTCAGCATCGCGTTCTGGCTCTCGTCCCGCATCGCCTCCGCCGCCTCGATCACGAAGACCCGCTTGCCGCCTTCGTAGGGCCGATAGGCAGCCGCACGGATCACCTGCTCCCGCACCTCCTCAACCATGTGCTGCGCCCCCTTGGGCGCCAGCCAGACCAGGTCGGGATGAGGCGAGGGATCGAGCAGCGCCCGACGCCGCGCATCCTCACCATCCTCAGCAGCACCCGCCAGAATCTCAGCAGCAAAAGCCCGCGCAGCATCACGCTTGCCAGCCCCCCGCGGCCCACGAAAAAGGTACGCATGCGACGGACCCCCCCGCAGCGCCGCACTCAAAGCAAGCTTCGCCCGCGGCTGATGGATCGTGCTCTCGTCCAGCACGCTCACGTCGAGGTCGCACTTCTTCCCGGATAGCGGTTACAACTGCGAACGCAATCTACGTGGGGGGCGAAAATGCCCCTCCCGCGGGTGGCACGGTGGCGGGGGTCCCCCATTGCGGAGGGCGCGCGAAGCGCGTCCAAGCACATGGGGGAGGGCCACCGTGACAGGACCCGCGGGTCAGGTCGCATGGTCCCTGACCACATCCATTACGCGTTTGTGCACGTCCTCCACCGACCCCGCGGCGTCGACCACGACGACCCGGTCCGAGGCGATCTGGGCGATCTCGTCATACGCCTCGGCAACCGCGCGCTGCAACTCCAGCCCCTCGGCCTCGAAGCGATCCTCGCCCTCGGCGCGGCCCATGCCGACCTCCGGGTCGATCCGCAGGTAGATCGTCAGGTCGGGCCAGAGGCCGTCGATCGTCGTGTCGACCAGCGAGAGCACGTAGCTGGTGCCGAGCCCACGAGCGCCACCCTGGTAGGCGACGCTGGAGTCAGCGAACCGATCGGCGACGACGGTGCCACCGCTCTCCAGCGCGGGCCGCACGACGCGGCTGAGCAGGTCGGCACGGGCGGCGGAGAAGAGCAGCAGCTCGGCGAAGGCGTCGAGCTCCAGCTTCGGGTCGGCGAGCAGCTCGCGGATTCGCTCCGCCGCATCGGTCCCCCCCGGCTCGCGGATCTGCACCGTTCCCGGTCCGAGCGCCGCGGCAAGCAGGCCGGCCTGGGTGCTCTTCCCTGAGCCGTCGACCCCCTCCAGGGAGATGAACAACGCGAAGGGCCCTCAGCCTTTGGCCGCCGCTTTGGCGCGTTTGCGCCCCCGCGTGGCGGTATCCGCTTTGGACGCCTTGACTTTCGCGCCCTTCCCAGGAGCGTCCTCGTCGCCCTTGATCGGCGGCTTCTTCTCCATCGCCGCTTTGGCGGCTTTCGCCGCTTCGCGCTCGGCGCGGCGTTTCTTCATCTCCTGCATCGACTCGCAGTCGTCGTTGAGGCAGAGGTTCCAGGGGCGGCCGCGGAAGGGGACGACTTTGAGCCGCGGCGTCTCACCGCAGACCGAGCAGCGGTCTTCGAGCTTGAAGACGTCGCCGCGCTGGGGCAGCGGGAAGGTCTGGTCGCAGGACTCGGGATCGTCGAGCGTCCAGCCAGTGCATCCCACAAACCTTTTCCCCGATTTTTTCGCGCGGATGATGCGCAGCATGTGGGGAGAGCCGTCCTCCTTCTTGCGGCCCGCTTCTTCGCAGACCTTGCAGGGGCCGAGGATGCGGTCCTCGTCCATCCCTTTCCAGATGACTTTGGCGAGATCCTCGCGACTGCTGTCGATCTCGGTCCAGGTCTTGTGCAGCAGGTCGCGGCTCTCGCCGACCACGGCGCCCTTGGTCATCTCACCACCGGCGATGCGGTCCATCTCCGCCTCGAGCTGGGCGGTCATCTCCGGCGTCGCCATCGCCGGCACGTAGTTCTTGAAAGCCTCGTAGAGAGCGATCCCGGTCTCCGAAGGGACCGGCGGGTTGCCGTAGACGTAGCCGCGGTCGAAGAGCTTCTGGATGATGTCGGCCCGGGTCGCTTTGGTGCCGAGGCCGCGCTCCTCCATCAGCTCGATCAGTTTGGCCTGCGAGATCCGCGAGGGCGGCTGGGTCTCCTTGTCGACGATCCAGGGCTCGCCGTCGAGGGCGAGGCTCTGGCCCTCTTTCAGCGCCGGGATCTCCTCGTCGGAGGAGCGCGCGTAGGTGTAGATGCCGGCGTAGCCCGGGTCGACGACGACCGAGCCGCGGACGAAGTAGGTCTCCGAGCCGGCCTCGATGTCTGCCCGGGTCGACTCGGTGATCATCGGCGGGCTGAAGGTGGCGAGGAAGCGGCGTACGACCAGTTCGTAGACGCGTTTCTTCGGGCCCTCGAGAGCGCCCGGGTGGATCGCCTGGGTCGGGTAGATCGGCGGGTGGTCGGTGGTCTCTTTTTTGCCGCGGGTCGGCTTCAGCTCGCCGTCGAGCAGGCCGGACGCGGCCGAGAACTCCTTGACCCTGACCAGCGAGGTGACCAGCTCGCGCAGCGGCAGCGAGGCCGGGTAGACCGTGTTGTCGGTGCGCGGGTAGGAGATGAAGCCGTCCATGTAGAGGTCCTCGGCGATCCGCATCGCGCTGGCGGGG
>Ga0157375_10001088_pt1 | contig 23574 bp, 22 predicted proteins | sample M35metaG_FD_115311 | JGI IMG/M metagenome (GOLD analysis project Ga0157375, IMG submission 115311) | Miscanthus rhizosphere microbial communities from Kellogg Biological Station, Michigan, USA - M3-5 metaG | ecosystem: Host-associated > Plants > Roots > Rhizosphere > Soil | place: USA: Michigan... | reverse complement strand
TTCGTTGCACGCTGGAGATGAGAATCCTCAGAAATATGCTTAGGTAAGCAGCGCAACTGCGCGACCTGAAAGGCTTTCCGCGAAACCAGCGGTGGTTTCCGATTAACTGGTAACACCCACATCAGTGGTCCAGAGAGAGCATGAACATATCTGATGCAATATGTGATTTAACATAATATACATTATGCGTAATTCTCTATTGCGTAATCAGAGGCAGTGCCCGTCAGATTTCAACAGGCAAAACCCCCATCTCTCTCAAACCTGAGCAAACCCGCCATCAACAAACATTTCACTGCCCGTCATGAAGCTGCTCTCATCCGATGCCAGGAACAACGCCGCCGCTGCAACTTCTTCCGGCTTGCCAATGCGGTTCAACGGAACCTGCGCGGTCATGTCGTTAATAATCGCTTCCTTCTGGCCTGTGCCTGAAAGCGCGAGGTCCAGGCCTGGTGTCGAGATTGGACCTGGCGACAGCACGTTGACGCGAATGCCCGTGCCTTTCAGGTCCAGCGCCCAGCTCCTGGCAAAATTACGCAGCGCCGCTTTTGTCGCGCTGTACACACTGAATGCTGGTGTACCCATGGTTCCCGTGGTCGATCCGGTCAGGATCACCGAGCTGCCGGCACTCATCAGTGGCAAGGCTTTTTGTACGGTGAATAGCGTGCCTTTGACGTTGATGCCGAAGGTTCGGTCAAACGACTCTTCTGTGATCGCTCCGATCGGCTGGAAATCCCCCAGGCCTGCGTTGGCAAACAGCACATCAACTCGGCCCTTGGCGGCTTTGACTCGCGTGAACACGCGATCAAGGTCGTCCAGTTTTGAAATGTCGCCTTGTATGGCAATGGCTTCAGGACCGATCAGCTGCAGCGCTTTGTCCAGCTCCTCTTGCCGGCGTCCTACAATGACGACTTGGGCGCCTTCAGCCGCAAAACGAATGGCGGTTGCCAGGCCGATGCCGCTGTTGCCGCCAGTAATCACTGCGATTTTTCCGTTGAGCCTGCTCATGGTGAACTCCAAAGAATAAGGTTGAGGCCCAACTGTAGATCTGCGCTATTTTTTTGAATAGTATGCACCTTTTGGTAAGTACCCTATGTGGAGCCTTCTCGATCATGGCCAATAACTCATTCAATTGCGGGCTCGAAGCCGCCCTGGCGGTGATTGGCGGCAAATGGAAGCCCCTGGTGCTGTTCAACCTGGCGCAAAATGTTCATCGATACGGTGAATTAAGACGCGCGATTGGCGGCGTGACCGATAAGGTGCTGATCCAGCAACTCAAGGAATTGGAGCGCGACGAGATCATCTCTCGCGTGGATTTCCAGGAAATACCGCCCAAGGTCGAGTACTCGCTGACCCCTTTCGGGCATTCCCTGGCAACGGCGCTGGGGGCGCTTTGCCAATGGGGTACTGAGCATATGCAAACCGTTGAGCGCATCGCTGAACGACGTACTGCCGCCCTCTCCCAGCCTTGAGCCCCCTGCCCTGATAGCCAACTCAACTAAATGACTATTTAGTTGAGTTAACGGCTGTGTCTCTCCACGGCGCTATCAACTTCACGTCCGACACATCACTTTTTCTAGATGTCAGCCTACAAACATATGGATTTTTCCAAATGTTTGCGCCTTTTAAGCTCTCCTCACTCCTCCCCGTGATGGAGCACGCGTCGTCGGTACGCCCTGATCACAAGGGCGATCCTAAAAATAATGTGTCTGCCGACCCAAGGAATACCTATGTCCTCTCATTTGTCTGAACGGCAAAACGCCGATGAGCGCCTGTTGCACAGCCATGGCTATGACCAGCAACTGCATCGGGGGCTCTCGCTGTGGTCGTCGTTTTCCGTGGGGTTCGCCACGGTCTCCCCTGTGGTGGGCATCTATTCTGTGATGTCCCTGGGCGCCATGAATGCCGGCCCTGCCTGGGTCTGGATCGTGCCGCTGTGCCTGGCCCTGCAACTGTTGGTGGCCCTGGTGTATGCCGAGCTTGCTTCGCAATATCCCCTCGCAGGCGGTTGCTACCAGTGGGTCAAGCGCCTGGCAGGTGATCGTTGGGCCTGGTTTACCGGGTTCATGTACTTGACGTCTGCGCTGGCGTCCCTGACCACGGTGGCCTACCTGGGTGGTTTCTGGTTGTGGTTGTTCTTTACCGGCGAGCCGCCTTCGGCCAATGCCCAGGTGTTCTGCGGCGCGATTTTGCTGTTGGTCGGCCTCGGCGTGAACCTGTTCGGGATCAACCCGCTCAAGTACTTCGTCAATGCCGGAATCGTCGCCGAGGCCATCGCTTCAATTGGCATTGGCGTGCTGTTGCTGTTGTTCTTTCGCAACCATTCGTTTTCTTTGTTGCTGGAAGGCATCACGTCTGGTCCGACAAGCGAGGGCTCCTACGTGTCTGGCTTCCTGACAGCCATGGCCGTGGGCGGTTGGGCGTTCCTGGGGTTTGACGCCTGCGCCCAAGTCTCCGAAGAGACCGCCGATGCCCGCACTTCGACGCCACGCGCCATCCTGCGTTCGATGATCCTAGTGGGCCTGACCGTCATGCTCACCGCCTTTGCCGTGACGCTGTCCTACACCAACACCGACGCGATGGTGTCCGGCCAGGTCATCGACCCTGTTACACCGGCCGTGGTCGATGCCTTCGGTGCCTGGGCCGAACGTCCCTTCGTGGCGGTGGTGCTGGTGGCTTTTATCGCCTGCGTGGTGTCGGTTCAAACCTATATCGGTCGCGCCGTGTTCGGCATGGCCCGGGATGAAATCCTGCCGGGGTCGGCGCTGTTGCGCCGGGTTGACGCACGCAAGGTGCCCTTCGCCGCCATGGTGTTCAGCACGTTGTTTGCCAGCTTCGGCCTGGCGCTGGGCTTGAATGCCACCGCCGTCGGTACCTTGATCGCGTTCGGCAGTGGCGGCTTCTTCTTTGTCTTCCTGATCGTGGTGAGCTGCGCCCTGCTCGCCCGCCTCAACGGCACCTGGAAAGCCGAACCAGGCACCTTCAGCCTCGGTCGCTGGGGCATGCCGGTCAACGTCGCAGCGTTTATCTGGCTGGTGTTCGAAAGCATCAACGTCGCCTGGCCCCGGGCAGCGTTGGCGCCGCCCGATGCGCCTTGGTTCCAGGTCTGGGCAGTGATCCTGGTGTTTTCGGTACTCGCGCTGCTGGGTCTGATCTACCTGTTCTGGGCCAAGCCCAATCAACGCCTCGCCAGCCCTGCGCTGCGCACACATTAACCTGGACTCGGAGCTTCAGATGCCTGCCCTTCATTATTGGAATTACCCCACGGACATCTTCTGCGGCCCTGGCGCATTGGAGATCCTGGTGCAACGCTGCCAGTTGCTGGACATGCGCAACCCCCTGCTGGTCACCGACCCTGGCATGCTGGCCCTGGAACCACTGGCGCTGCTCAAGGCTCAGTTGAGCCAGGCGGACATTCCCTTTGCGGTCTTCAGTGACATCCACAGCAACCCAACGATGTGCGACGCGGCCCGAGGCGTCTCAGCCTTCCAGGCCGGTGGCCACGACTCGTTGATCGCCCTGGGTGGCGGCAGTGCCATGGACGCGGCCAAGGGCATCAGCCTGGCCGCCGTCGACCGCCATGGCCTGGAGCGTTTCGAATGGTCCCAGGTGGTCAGCCGCTACCCGAGCCTGGCGGACTTTCCCCGGCTTGGCCTGCCCAAGCTGATCGCACTGCCTACCACCGCCGGCACCGGCTCTGAACTGGGCCGCGAAGCCGTGCTGACCTTGAGCGAGCACACCATCAAACAGGTGATCAGCCATCCCGAGTTGTTGCCGGCCACCGTCATCCTCGACCCAGTGCTCACCCGTGGCCTGCCGCCGGCACTCACGGCCGCCACCGGCATGGACGCCCTCACCCACCACATCGAGGCCTTTTGCTCGCCGCTGTACCACCCGATGTCGTCCGGCGTTGCCGTCGAAGGCGTGCGCCTGGTGCAACAGCACCTGCTCGCGGCCCATGCCGATGGCCAAGACCTGGTTGCACGCGAAGGCATGCTGGTGGCGTCCGCCATGGCTGCCGTGGCGTTCCAGAAAGGCCTGGGCGGCGTGCATGCCCTCGCCCACCCGCTCGGCGCGCGGTTTCACAAGCACCATGGTCTGTTGAATGCGATCCTGCTGCCTTACGTGCTGGTCGCCAACCGCGAGGCCATCAGCACCGACATCGCCCGACTGGCCCGTTACCTGGAGTTGCCGCAGCCGGATTTCGAAGGTTTCGTGGCATGGGTGCTGGACTTGCGCCAACGCCTGGGCATTCCGCACACGTTGAGTGAGATCGGCCTGGACGCCGACGTCGCCGAGTGGGTCGGTGCACAAGCCCTGGCAGACACTTCGTCCTCGGACACCAATGCCCGTCCTCTCGATGCGCAGGCCTACAGCCAGGTCTATCGCCACGCGGTCTACGGCGAACTACCCGCGGTGTTCCTGCAGTAAATCCTCGATAAACGCCCGCACGGCTTCGCTTTGCGGGTGCCCCACGTGGGTGATCATGCTGTGTTGCACGGCGTAATGCAGGGTCTCGGGGTGCAGCGCACGCATATGCCCACTGGCGATCCACGGGGCGGCGTAATGGGCTGGCAGGTAACCCAGGTGTGTCCCGGCCATCACGCCATGGGCCACGGCTTCCATATGGTACGCGGTGGCGGACGCGCGCTTGGGCACCACCGGCAGCACCTGGTCGGCGGGCAGAAAACCGTGCTTGATCCAGTCACACGCCTCCAACTGTTCAAGGCTGGGGGCCGCGACGCTGTACAGCGGGTGCTTGCTCCCACAGAAGATCCCGATGGCTTCGCTATACAGCGGTTGATAGGCCAAGGTGGGCAGCGGCCGACTGAAGTAGGAGATGGCCATGTCCAACTGCCCATCGATCACCGCCAGTTCCAGCTCCGTGGGCGAGTTGACGAAAATATGCAGGTGCATGTCGTGCTCGCGCTGGTAAAAGCGCGCGATGGCCGCATCGATGCGCGCCGTGGGCAAAGTGGCGATATTATCGGCCAAGCCCAGGTACAGGTCTCCCACCAGGCGCCCGGCCAAGTCCTGGGCCTCGTCACGAAACGCATCCACCGCACCGAACAAGGCGGTTGACGCCTTGAGGATGCGCTGGCCTTTTTCCGTCAGGCGGAACCCACCCTTGCCACGCTCGCAAATCCGATAACCCAGGCGCTTTTCCAGCCCGGAAATATGCGTGCTGATGTTCGACTGGCTCATGTTCAGTTCGGCCTGGGCCGCCGTGAACCCGCCGCATCGGACCACCACGGCAAAAATGCGCAGCAGCCGCAGATCCATGTCCGTCACGTTTCTGAGCACTGCAATGTCCCGGCTGGCGGCAAATGAAGGGGCTCATTCAACGTCAGGGCCGCACCCACGTCAATGGCGCTTGTATGCACCCGGTACGCCCCCTAAGCTGGCACTCTTTTTTGTCGCCCTGCCCCGGATATCCCATGTCTCGAAGCATCGCCCACCTCGCCCTGCTCCTGGGGTTGATCACCGCCATCGGCCCGTTCGCCATCGACAGCTACCTCCCTGCCCTGCCCACCCTGGGCGCCAGCCTGCAGGCTTCGCCGGCCGCCGTGCAGATGAGCCTTACCGTGTTCTTCATGGTCATCGGCGTGTGCCAGTTGTTCTACGGGCCGATCAGCGATGTGTTCGGGCGCAAGCTGCCGATTTATGCGGGGCTGGTGATTTTTACCGTGGCCAGTGTCGGCTGTGCATTGGCACCCAACATTGAAGTGTTGATCGGTTTTCGCGCCTTGCAGGCCTTCGGCGCGTGTGCCGGGATGGTGATTCCCCGGGCGATCGTGCGCGACCTGTACACCGGCCATGAGGCCGCGCGCCTGATGGCGTTGCTGATGCTGGTGATGAGCGTGTCGCCGATCCTCGCGCCGTTGGCCGGCAGCGTGGTGATTTCGTTGTGGAGTTGGCGTGAAGTGTTTGTGGCGCTGGCTGTCGTGGCGGTGCTGTGCCTGGTCATGACCGCCGTGCAGTTACCCGAAACCCACCCGGCCGAGCGGCGCCTGGGCAAGACCCTCGGCTCGGCCATCGGCAGCTACGGCGCATTGCTGCGCGACCCGGTGTTTATCGGGCTGGCGGTGGTCAGCGGGTTTGGCCTGGCCACCTTTTTTGTGTTCATCGGCAGCGCGCCGTTCGTGTACATCGAGTACTACGGCCTGACGCCCACGCAGTTCAGCCTGTGCTTTGCCCTCAACGCCGCGTCGTTCTTCGCCATGAGCCAACTTACCGCGCGCCTGAGTGCGCGCTTTGGCCTGGCGCGGGTGATCCGCAGTTCGGTGATGGCCGTGGCGGCGGTGATGGCGGTGTTGGCTGTCACCCTGGTGTGGGGCAACAGCCTGGCCGTGATGATGACACTGCTGTTCATCGGTTTCGGTTTTCTCGGCCTGCTGTTGCCGGCAGCCGGCGTGTTGTCCCTGGAGGATCACGGTGCGGTAGCTGGCTCGGCGTCGGCCCTGCTGGGCGCGATCCAGATGATCACGGCGGCGGCGTGCATGAGTGTGGTTGGCGTGTTTGCCGACCACACCCCGGCACCAATGGTGGTGGGCATTGCGCTGTGTGCCCTGGCGGCGATGCTGGTTACGCTGTGGACCTTGCGCCGTCTGCCAGCGCATCTGGCGTCCAATGCCCCGCACGTACCGCCAGCCAAGTGAGAAACACGTGGGCCGGCATCGGCCGGGCGATCACGTAACCCTGGACTTCATGGCAACCAAAGCTGGCCAGCAGCGTGCACACCTGCCGGTCTTCGACCCCTTCGGCTACCAGCCGCAGGTTCATGATCAGGCCCAGTTGAATAATGGCCCGCACGATTTCCTGTTGCTCGGGCTGGTGTAACTGGGTGATGAACGAGCGGTCGATCTTCAGTTCGTCCACCGGTAGCCGAGACAAGTAAGCCAGCGATGAATAGCCGGTGCCAAAGTCGTCGATCGCCAGCGAGAACCCCAATTGGCGCAACTGGGTCAGCGTCACCAACGCTTGCTCAGGGTTGCGCATGGCGCTGGACTCGGTGATCTCCAGGCACAACTGCGCCGCATCGGCGCCGGTCTGTGCCAGCAAGGCCTGGACCTGAGTCGGGAACGTCGGCGACTCCAAATCCTGCACACTCAAGTTGACGCTGATGCGCAGGTCACATGCCCGGCTCAACTGCATGCACTCGCGCAACAGCCACAGGCTCAGGGCGCAGATCCGACCGTTGTCCTCGATGATCGGCAGGAACACACCCGGAGCAATCAGGCCCAGGCGCGGGTGTTCCCAGCGCACCAACGCTTCTGCTGCGCCGATATGCCCGTCGCTCAAACGCGCCTTGGGCTGCAGGAATACGCGCAATTCACCGGCCTCGATGGCTTGGTCGAAATCATCCAGCAACGCCATCGACTGCAAACGCCGCTGCTCCAGTTCCGGGTCATAGAACACATGGCTCACCGCCTGGTGACGGGCGGCATCCAGCGCCACTTCGGCGTAACACAACAAGTCCTGCACACTGCGCCCGTGGATCGGGTAGCGCGCCAACCCCAGGCGTGCCTTGACCATCACCGCGTGCTGGCCGCCGAGCCTGAACGGTTTGTCCAAGGTGCGCGCCAGCCGCGCCAGGCAGATGTCCTGGTCGCAGCGCAGCAGCAAGGCAAAGCCGTCCGACGGCAGCCGTGCCAGCAACTCGCCCTCCCCCAGCACCGCCGCCAGCCTTCTTGCCACGCCTTGCAGCAGCAGGTTGCCATCGCCGTAGCCGTAGAGCGCGTTGATGCGCTTGACGTCGCAGATGTCGAAGATCGCCACGGTCAGCCCCGACAGCGGCCTATGGCCGGCAGCGATGGCCCGGTTGACGTCCATGATGAACCGCGTGCGGTTGGGCAGCCCGGTCAGCGGGTCTTCAAACGCCAACTCGGAGATGCGCAACTCGCGGCTGGCAATCACCAGCAAGCCCAACACAAAGGTGGTCAAGCCGATGCCGAGGAACAGCAACAGGCACGCGCGGCGTTCGGCCTTGATCGCCTCCAGGCTGACGTCCGCGCCCAGCACCAATTGACTGCCGTGCGGCCCTCTGATGGGCAGGAAGAGCGAGCGAAAATCGCCGAACTGGTCGCTGTATTCCACAACCCGGCTGCGGCGTTGTGCGAACACTTCGTCAAGTTCCGGCGGCGCGCTGTCGTAGTGGCCCAAATGCTGGCCGTAGCGCCCGCTGGCGATCTCGGCGGTATTGGCCGAGTCCATCACGAACAGCGTGTGGCCCCCTCGCTGGGTGAGCACGTAGATCGAATCCACCCCGGCTTTTTTGGCGTAGCCGTCCAGGCGCTGCAACATCGCCTGGTAGCGTGGCTCATCGAACGGTCCGTCACCCAGCAGTTCGCCCAGGTAGTCATTGCCGATCACCACCGGCAGCGCCTGCACAATGGCGCTCAGGCGCGTACCCAGCAGCGCGTCATCGGCCGCGGCCTTGAAGCGAAAACCGCTGACGGTAAACAACAGGGTCACCAGCAGGTGAATCAGCACAAAACTGAGGGACACCTTGCCCAACCGGGACAAGGCACGCAGCCGATGCCTGCGCACGGGTGCATCGTCGGGCAACAGCCAGCTGCGGTGTTCGAGCGCCTCTGCCATGGGTTACACCTTGAACCGCTTGACCAGGTTCTGCAGTTCGCCGCCCAACTGGGCCAGGTCGGCGCTGGAATCGGCCATCTCGGCGCTGGCCTGCGCCGACTGGTCGGCCACTTCGCGCACGGTCATGACGCTGCGTTGGATGGTGTCTGCCACGCTGGCCTGCTCCTCCGCCGCCGTGGCGATCAACAGGCTCATGTGCTGGATACCCGCCACTTGGCGGGTAATGGTCGCCAGTGCTTCACCGGTGTCGCGCACGCCGATCACCGTGGACTGGGTCTGCACCACGCTGGCCTGCATGCGCCGCGAGCTTTCCTCGGCAATGCGTTGCAGCCCGGCAATCAGGTTCTCGATTTCTTCGGAGGATTGCTGGGTGCGTTTGGCCAGGCTGCGTACCTCGTCGGCGACCACGGCAAAACCACGGCCCGCCTCCCCTGCCCTTGCCGCTTCGATGGCCGCGTTGAGCGCCAGCAGGTTGGTTTGCCCGGCCACCGTCTTGATCACATCCAGCACGCCGCCAATGCGCTCGCTCTCTTTATACAGACGGGTCATCGACTCGGCCGACATACCCACGTCCCGCGCCAGGGTTTCAATCTGCTCCACGGCCTGCTGTGACACCTGCAAGGCGCTGCTGGCCTGGGTGTCGGCCTCCTTGGCAGCCTGGGCGGCCTGTTCGGAATGGCGTGCCACTTCCAGCACGGTGGTGGTCATCCCGGCCATGGCGGTCGCCACCTGGTCAGTCTCGGTCTTCTGGCTATGGATGCCCGCGCGGGTTTGCACGGTGATTGCGGCAAACTGGCTGGCGGATGCGGCCAGGCGATGAGAGCTGCCGCCGATCAGCGCCATCACGTCGCGCAGGCGGTGACTCATATGGTTGATCGAACGCAGCAACTGGCCCAGTTCGTCGGCACGCTCACTGTGCAGTTCCACGGTCAGGTCGCCATTGGCGATACGTTCGGCCGCCTCAAGGGTCTGTTGCAATGGCGCGACAATCTGCCGGCCAATGCGCCACGCGAGCAACCCGCCGAACAGCAAGGCCAGTAACGTCAGCGAGCCGAGCACGATCACCACCGCTTCGACACGGCGCTTGGCCCGCACCGCTTCAACGTCGTAGAGCACATTGATTTCATCTTGCAGGGCAGCTAGATCGGCATTCAACTTGAGCACCGTGGGGCCTGCATTGACGCCGACTTCCACCGCATCATGGGCTTTCATGTAAGCGCGCAGCTTGTCATCCAGGCGGCGGATCTTGGCCAGGTCTTCCTGGGGCCACTGCCCGGCGTGCACGTCGGCGACGATCCCGGCGAGCAGCTTTTCCATCTGCCCGAGGCTGGCATCGTGTCGGGTCAATTGGGTGGCGTCTGCGGTCAAGGCATACACAAAGTTGGCGTCACGGGAGAACACGGTCTGGTCGAACAGATTGCCCAGCCGGTTGATGCGCTTGAGCGATTGGCCGTCGCTGCGCAAGGCGTACAACCCCGTCAGTGCCAGCAGCACCGCAAATGCCAAAAGCAAACCAAAGCCCAAGCCCAGCTTGCGGCGCACAGTCAGATGTTCCAGGGCAAATCCACGCGACATAAGTAACAACCTCGTTGCTCCCGTTTGCTCGGCGCGCAGAAACGCCGACGCCTCGCAGGTGTGCGATAGCGTCTGGGGGCAGATTTAAGTTAATGGAGCACTTTGCTCGATAAACAACCAGGCTGTTACTTGGCGATGAGTCAAAATGCCATCGCACAATATCATTGGCTGAACAAAGAACAAACGAAACATGAAAAATCCAAATATGGAGGAGTGAAATCCATATTTAGGTATTTATTATTAGTCGCTCAAACCGTACTATCGCGGCCCCTGAAACTTCATCGATTACAACTAATTCCGCTATAGCGTACTGCTTGGCGTCTTACGTATTTCGCTCACCTGAGCGCCTAGGGTCGTTATGCTGGATGATGTGGCTATCTTCGTTCAAATCGTGCGCAGCGGCAGCCTTGCGCTGGCCAGTAAAAAACTGGACATGCCCGCCAATACACTGGGGCGCCGCCTGGCCAGCCTGGAGCAGATGATGGGCACGCCGCTGTTGTTCCGCTCTACCCGCGCCCTGCGCTGCACCGCAGCCGGCGAGCGGTTATACCAGCACAGTTGCACTAATATCGACGCCCTTCATGCCGCGATAGAATCCATCAAACACATGGACGGCGAACCCCGTGGCAAAGTTAGGGTGCATGTGTCCACGAGTTTCTTTGAATACTCCGACACTAACTTCTTGCAAGTCTTTCTCGACAAGTACCCGGTGATCGAACTGGAGCTGATCGTCTCGGATATAGAACCCAACTTGACTGAAGAAGGTATCGATCTACTGCTGCGCGTGGGTAAACCGAAAAAAACCAGTTATGTCATACACAAGTTGCGCGACGTGACCTTGGGCTTATATGCCAGCACGCACTACTTGGCCACACAGGGCACGCCGCACACCTTGGATGACTTGATGGGCCACGAACATTTGCAGTACCTGGGCAAGACCCACGAAAACCTGCTGACGCTGATGCGTGGCGATGAAACCCACAGCGTGCCTATTCGTGGCCGGTTTTCTTCGGACTCGATGCTGGGCCTGATCAACGCGGCCCACCAGGGCTTGGGAATTGCCCTGCTGAACAACGTGACCACCCAATTCGATCAAAAGGACCTGATACGCGTGCTGCCGGAATACTACCTGCCCACCGAGGGGTTCTATGCGGTGTACCCGAACCGTAAATCCCTGTCGATCGCCGCCCTGGCGGTGCTCGACCACTTGATCGACAAGGCCGGTATCTGCCGGCTGCGCTAGGCGTCGCTGCCCAGGCTGGCCAGGTACGCCCACGGGTAGATACCACGCTCGTGCCCATCGCTGAACACCAGTTGCACGCCATAGCCCTGTGGGTGGATCTGCAGCACACGCACGGCGTCCGACACCCTGGATTGGCTGCCGCGCAAGCGGAACGCCCGGCATTGTGAGCACGGGCATTCGCGACGCAATCGCGCATGCTCGATCCACTGGGTGCCGTCGGCCCATTCCAGGCGCAATCGCCCGTCCGCGCCCTTGCCAATCCCACTGGGAGCGGTGGTCATTGCAGTTGCGCCAGGGCGATCCGCACCGCCTTGCGCACTTCCGGGTCGGCGTCGTCGGCGGCATCCCGCAGGGCACCCAGCGCCTGGCGATCGCCCAACTCACCCAATGACAACGCCGCTTCCTTGCGCAGGTTGCTGATGCTGTGGCCCAACGCCTGGACGAGTGCGTCGAGCGCCGGCGCATAGCGTAACCGTCCCAGGCTGCGGGTGGCCCGCAAGCGCACTTGCCAGTATTCATCGCTCAATGCGCCAACCAGTGCTTCGCCGGCGCTGTGACTGCCGACTTTGCCCAGGGTGGTCGCCGCCTCTTCACGCACTTGCCACGCTGGGTCCAGCAGGGCCTGGTACAGCGCTGGCAACACCTGCTCATCGCTGGCCAGGCCGAGGGCGCCGGTGGCAGCGCGGCGTACTTCAGTGTCCGGGTCGCTGCTGGCCAATCTGGCCAACGCTTCCAGCGCGGGCAGGTGTTTGAGCCAACCGAGCACACCCACGGCTTCGCGGCGGATACCCGCATCGGCGTCCGCCAGCGCCCGCAACGCCGAAGGCGCAGCAGCCTCCAGGCGCAACTCGCGCAGGGCACGGAAGATCGCCGTGCGCACACTCACATCAGCGTGTTCGGTCCAGGGCAACAACAGTCTGCCCGCCTCGGCCGTCTTCAAGACGCTCAAGCTTTGCGCGGCCGCCTCGCGCACCGCCGGCTCGCTATCGGTCAGCGCCTCGCACAGTGCCTGCACCACCTCATCCTCTTCCCAGGCTTCCAGCAAGGCGGCCGCTTGGGCGCGCACTTGCACGGCGGGGTCCTGGCGCAGGCTGGCCACCAGCCATGCCAGGCCGTCGGGTTCTTCCAGGTCGGCCAGGTCGATCAGGGCAATGCGCCGCGTGGCAGCGTCCGATGCCTGCAGGCGCGGGCGCAGGGCTTCTATTTCGGGGTTATAGGTCATATGGCAAATCGCGGTATGGAATGATCAATGGGCAACCCAAGCGGGTTCAACCGGGGCAACTGGCGTCCATCTTCGTGGTGCAGCAGTTCCAGGCAGTGGCGCTTGAGGTGGGTAAATTCAGGGGTGGTCATCAGCCCGGTGTGGCGCGGACGTGGGAAGTCCAGGGCGAAGTCTTCGATAATGCGGCCTGGGCGCGGGCTCATCACCAGGATGCGGTCGGCCAGGAACAACGCTTCATCGATGTCATGGGTGACAAACACCACGGTGGTGCGGATCTGCGTCCAGATATCCAGCAACAACGCCTGCATCTTCATGCGTGTCAGCGCGTCCAGCGCGCCAAACGGTTCATCCATCAGCAACAGACGCGGGCGATTGATCAGCACCCGAGCGATTTCCACCCGCTGCTGCATGCCGCCCGACAATTGATTCGGCCAGCGTTCGGCAAACCCTTCCAGCCCCACGAGTGCAAGGATTTCATCCGCCGCCGCCAACCGCTCGGCCTTGCCGACGCCGCGCATCTTCAGGCCGAACGCGACGTTCTCACGCACACTGCGCCAGGGGAACAGCGTGTGTTGCTGAAACACCATGCCACGCTGCTGGGACGGCCCGGACACCGCCTGCCCGTCCATGTGCAAAGTGCCCTGGCTCGGCACCAGGTGGCCAGCCAGCGCCCCCAGCAAGGTGGACTTGCCGCAGCCCGACGGGCCCAGGATGCACACGAACTGGCCCGGCTCGATGCTGCAATCGAGTGCCTTGACCGCTTCAAATGTCTGGGCCTTTTCACCCAGCACAATGGACAACCCGCTGATTGCTATACGACCTTCCATCAGGCTTTACCTCGCAGGCGATGCCAAGGGGTGAATGCCGCGCCCAGGCACTTGACCAGCCAACTGCTGCCCATGCCCAGTACGCCGATCAACAACATGCCGACCACGATGTCGGCATAGTTCTGCAAGGTGTATGACTCCCAGGTGTAGTAACCGATGCCGAACTGCCCCGAGATCATCTCGGCCGTCACCAGGCAGAACCACGACGTTCCCATGCCAATGGCAAGGCCAGTGATGATGCTCGGCGCAGCGCCCGGCACGATCACTTCGCGCAGAATGGCACCCCGCCCTGCCCCCAGGCTGCGTGCCGAGGCGATCAATCGAGGGTCCACTCCTTCAACGCCATGCACGGTATTGAGCAAAATCGGAAACAGCGCGCCGGTGAAGGTGATGAACACCATCGACAGTTCCGACGACGGGAACATCAGGATCGCCAGGGGAATCCACGCCACCGCAGGAATCGGGCGGATCACCTCCAGCGGCGGCAGCAAGACATCTTCGGCCCACTTCCAGCGGCCGATGGCGATCCCCAACCCGATGCCCACCAGCATCGCCACCAAGTAACCTTCAAACACCCGGCCCAGGCTGGCCCCCAGGTGCCGGGCCAGCTTGCCCGAGTCCACCAGGGCCAGCGCCGCCTCCAGCACGGCTCCAGGCGTGGGCACATTGGCGAAGGTCACCAGCCACAGGTTCCAGTGATGGCTGGCGGCGAGTTGCCAGAACAGCAGGCACACCAGCAAGGAACTGGCCCGGGGCAGCCAGCGATAAGCGGCAGTTGGCATGGGCATGTTCCTGTCAGCGACCGGCGACGGCTTGGGCGCCGGCGCGAGTGAAGTCAAACACCTGGCCGCCCTGGGCATCGGCGAATTGCTGCGCCTGGCCCTTGAGCAGGAAGGCACTCAACTTGCCCTGGCGATCACTGGCAAACCAGGCCTGGCTGGCCAATAGCTTGATGCCGCTGTCTTGGGCCTGGGCGTACACCGCACGCACGGCCTTGCCGTCTTTTTTCAAACTGGCCAGTGCGCTGAACGCCGCTTCGGCCGAGGCGTAGTCACGTACCTTGGGCTCGCCCTTGACCCAGATCTGCGCGACGTGGGTCCAGTCGGTGATGGGCTTGCCCGTGAGCGCATCGTTGGCCTTGAGCGGCGCCTGGGCGTAGTTGGCCAGTTGCGCTTGATAATCCAGGCCCGACGCCTTGAAGGCAGCGCGGATGTACTGGTCGTCAATGAAGGTGTTGAGGTCCAGGCCACGGTCGGCCTTTTTCAGCAGCTTGAGGGTGTCGATGGCCGTGCCCACGGCCTGGCGGTATTCCGGCTTCCAGCTGAGGTCACGGGTCTGCACACCCAGCGGCCCGTGGAACAGGTAGTTGACCTCGGCCTCCACGCCGGTGACTTTTTCGATCAGTTCGCTGTACTTTTCAGGCTCTGCGGCGAGCAATTGATTGGCCTCGATACTCGCACGCAGGTAGGCGACCACCACTTCGGGGTACTGGCGCGCATAGCGTTCATCCACCAGGGCACCGTGGAAAGTCGGGGTGTTGGATTGCGAGCCGTCGTAGATCTTGCGGGCAAAGCCACGGTTGGGGAACAACTCGGCGAACGGCACAAAGTCGGCGTGAGCGTCGATCTTGTCAGCCTGCAACGCCGACCCGGCGACTTCAGGCGCCTGGGCGATGATGTTCACGTCCTTGAGCGGGTCCCAGCCCTGGGCAGCCACGGCACGCAGCAGCATGCCGTGGGCCGTGGAGGCGAACGGCACGGAGAGGGTCTTGCCTTTGAGGTCTGCCAGGGACTGGGCCGAAGACCCTGCCGGCACCACGATGCCATTGCCGCTGCCCTTGATATTGCCCGACAGCACACTGATAAACAGGCTGTGCTTGCCCGCTGTTTCATAGGCCACGCCGTTGAACGCCCCGGGGAAGTCGGCCATGGCGCCGAAGTCGAGCTTGCCGGCGACCATTTCATTGGTCAGTGGCGCACCGCTGGTGAAGTTCTTCCACTGGATATCGTAGGTGGCGTCCTTATATTGGCCGTCGTGGGGCAAATATTTGTCCAGCAGCCCCAGTTCGCGGATCAGCAGGCCGCCAGCGGCGCAATTGATGGTGGTGTCCTGGGTGCCGATGGCCACCCGGATGGTCTGGGCCTGCACGGACAGGCTCAAGGAGGCCAGCACCAGGCTGGCAACGGTTGCGCGCAAGAACATTGGGTATTTCCCCTCGAATCATGGTTATTGGATCGTCTCCGCCGTGATCGGGCACGGTGGGAAACGAGGGGGTGCAGCGTGGGCGTCCGGTGTAGGCGGATGGCTTTGAATCAACACACTCAGCGCAGCAGGTACGGGATCTCGACCTTGACGGCGCCGGTGGGGCAATCCTTTTCGCAGGGCATGCAGTACCAGCACTCGTCGAAGGCCATGTAGGCCTTCTGCGTGGCCGGGTTGATTGCCAGCAGGTCCATGGGGCACACGTCGACGCACACCGTGCAGCCCTTTTCGGCGATGCACTTGTCTTCGTCGATCGTCACCGGTGCGTTTGAGCGGAAGAATATTTCCTGGGGCTGGTAGGCCATTTCACGGTGTCCTTGGCGCTTTTGCGCTCTCTGCAGGTATTACGGATTGCCTCAGGCGGCACCGACACGCAGGCGGTCATAGGCTTGCAGCTCGTCGGCGTCCAGGGGGATTACGTAGGGCTCTACCGGCTTCTTGAAGCTGACCATCTGCCCGTCTTCACCCTTTTTCAGGTGGCAATGGCAAAACCAGTCGGCGTCATTGCGCAGCGGGTGATCGACACGGTGGTGGTACAGGCCCCAGCGGCTTTCGGCGCGGTACAGCGAAGCGCGGGCAGCCATCTCGGCGCAATCACGGATCACACTGGTTTCCATGGCGCGCATCAATTCGTGAGGGTTGTGGGCCTTCATCTGGTCCAGGTCGCGCTGGATATCGCCAAAGCGCTGCAGGCCGATCTCCATCTTGCGGGTGACCTTGGGCGGTTGCAGGTAGTCATTCACGAAGCGACGCAGCTTGTATTCGACCTGGGCCGGCGGCAGCCCGGTGTCGCGGTCCAGTGGCGCGTACACCCGGGCCTGTTCGGCGGCGACCTGTTCGGCGCTGACCGCACTGAACTCTCGCTCAGCCACGTACTGCGCAGCGTTGGTGCCGGCAAACCAGCCATAGGTAAACGCGCCGAGCATGTAGTTGTGCGGCACCGCCGCCATGTCGCCGGCCGAATACAGGCCCTTTACCGAGGTTTCCGCACGTTCATTCACCCACACGCCCGAGGCCGAATGCCCGCTGCAAAAGCCGATCTCGGAGATGTGCATTTCCACCATGTCGCTGCGGTAATCCGTACCCCGGTTGGCGTGGAACTGGCCCCGGCTGGGGCGCTCATTGCTGTGCAGGATCTGCTCGATGTTCTGGATGGTTTCTTCGGCCAAGTGGTCCAGCTTCAAGAACACCGGACCGTTGCCGCTTTCCAGTTCCTGGTGGAACTCCCACATCATCTGGCCGCTCCAGTAGTCGCACTCGATGAAGCGTTCACCTTTGTTGTTGGCCGTGTAACCGCCCAACGGGCCGGTGACGTAGGCGCACGCCGGGCCGTTGTAGTCCTTGATCAGTGGGTTGATCTGGAAACATTCCAGGTTCGCCAGCTCCGCCCCGGCGTGGTAGGCCATGGCGTACCCGTCGCCGGCATTGGTGGGGTTTTCATAGGTGCCCATCAGGTAGCCCGAAGACGGCAGGCCCAGGCGACCAGCCGCGCCGCAGCAAAGGATCACCGCTTTGGCCTTGATCACTTGGAAGTCCGCCGTGCGGCAGTCAAAGCCCATCACCCCATTCACCGCGCCTTCGCTGTCGGTCAGCAGGCGCGTGCACACCAGACGGTTGGTGATGTTCACCCGGGCACGCTTGAGCTGTCGGTACAGGACTTTCTTGATGTCGTGGCCTTCGGGCATGGGCAGCACGTAGGCACCCATGTGGTGGACCTTCTTCACCGCGTAGTCGCCGGTCTCATCCTTCTCGAACTTCACACCCCAGCGGTCCAGTTGCTCGATGGTCTCGAAACTGTGGGTGGCGTAGGCATACACCGCCGCCTGGTTGACGATGCCGTCGTTGGCGATGGTGATTTCCTTGGTGTACTGCTCGGGCGTCGAATGGCCCGGGATGATCGCGTTGTTCAGCCCGTCCATGCCCATGCTGATCGCGCCGCTGCGCTTGACGTTGGCTTTGTCGACCAGCAGCACGCGCAGGTCGCGGTTGGCTTCCTTGGCCTTGATTGCGGCCATGGGGCCGGCCGTACCGCCGCCAATCACCACGATGTCGTATTCCAGTTCCAGGGTCTGGCGGCTCATGGGCGGGTTCCTCGCTCGCGGTCGATACGCAGGCGGTACTGGAACGCATCGCCACGGTAATACAGGTGCTCGAAGTCCACGGGCTGGCCGTCGGCGGTGTGGGTCAGGCGCTCGATGTGCATGATCGGCGAGCCGGGTTCAACGTTCAGCGCCTGGGTCAGGTCGCTGTCGGCCAGGACTGCATCAATAGCGACGTCGGCATGGCCCAGTTGCAGGCCGCAGTCGTTTTCCAGGATCAGGAAGATGTCGCGGGTGACCAGGTCGGCTTTTTCCAGGCGTTCGCCCACTGCCTGGTTGAGGTAGGTGATCTCCAGGGACACCGGCTCGCGGTTGATCAGGCGCACCCGCTTGATCTGCGCCACCGTGGTGCCCTCCTCCAAGCCGAGGCGCTCGGCCACTTGCTTGTCAGCTGGCACAAAGCGAAAGCTGCGCAAGCGGTTGATCACTTCATAGCCGCGTTCGGTCATGGATTCGGCCAAGCCTTGCAGGGTGCTGACGTTCTGGTAGGCCTTGGGTTTGGACACGAAGGTGCCTTTGCCGTGAATCTTGAAGATCAGCCCTTCTTTCTGCAGGTCGCCCAAGGCTTGGCGCACGGTGATCCGGCTGACCTTGAAGCGCGCGCCCAACTCGGCTTCGGACGGCATCTGCGTATTGGGGGCGTATTGGCCATCCAGGATGCCGCTGCGCAACAAATCACGCAGTTGGGCATGCAGGGGAATGCTGGACAGCGGGGATAAGGCAACGGCGGATTCGTTCATCAAGGTCACTTGTCATAACGAGTTATGACGTGATCTTAAGAAGCCTAAGCATCGGCATGGAAATACCGTTTATGCATAAGCTTAAACTTCTATTGTTTTGGCTGATGTCCGGTATCGGCCGCAATGCCTTCTGGCGCACAGGCGGGCTTTATAGAATGGCGGCCACAGTCAAACCGCTACCGATCGGTGCTGGAGGTCATCATGCGTTATGTGCTTATTGCCGCTGTGCTGAGCCTGTTCAGCACCGTCGCCGCCGCCCAGGATGCGCCCAGCCCCGGGGCCAACGCGCCGGCCACCCAGGCCGACGATTATTCCGAAGACCTGGACATCGCCAAGGCCGTGCGCAACACCAGCGCGGCATCGACCGCCTGCGGGCCGGTCAAGGGCCACGTGGTGTACGTGGACAGCCAGGGCGTGCGCCATGAGCTGGACTACGTGCGCGTCGGCGATGCCTGCCAGCACGGTTGATCCGCGCTACAGGTCAAAGCGGTCGACGGCGCGGCGCCGCTCGTTGTCCTCACGCACGTCATAGCTGGCGGTGGTCTGGATGTTGGTGTGATGCGCCAGTTTCTGCGCAATCGACAGGTCGTGTTCTTCGATCACCCGGGTGATGAAGGAGCGGCGGAAATCGTGAGGCATGATCTTCACCCCCACCTGTTCGCCGCGCTGGCGGGCAATGTAGTAGATCGCATGCTTGGTGATGCGCTCGCGGGTAATGTGGCTGCCCCGGCGAATGCGGTTGAACAGGAAAGCATCGTCCTGCTCCCCCTCCTTGAGCTGTTCGCGACGAAATGCCAGCCACGCTTGCAGCTTTTCAAAGGCCCAGGCCGGCGCATACTTGATCAACTCCTTGTTGCCCTTGCCGGTCACCCGCAGGCTGCGTTCGTCAAAGTTGACCTGGGCCAGGTCCAGGTTGACCGATTCCGACTTGCGCATGCCCGAGCCATACAGGATGCCGATCACCGCAGCATCACGCAGGCCCTGGGGACGCGGGTCGGCGGCGCAGGCTGCCATCATTTCGCGGATCAGCGTACGGCGCAGGTTGCGGCCCTGGCCCAGGCGAGTGCCGGGAGCCGCCTTCACCGAGCGCATTTTCAGCAAATGGTCCTGGCTGATCAGGCTCATCCGCCAGGCCTCATTCATCACGCCGCGCACCGCGTTCACGTACAGCGACGAGGTGTTCGGCGCATAGCCGTCCTCACGAAGCGCGGCCACCAGGGCAATCACGTGCTCTGGCTGCAGCAAATGCCAGTCGATGTCTTCGAGGTTGATGTCTTCAAAGCCCAGGCGGTCGGCCGCATCTTGCAGCACGTAGCGCATGGTCAACTGGCTGGAGGGCGCCAGGCGGGTGAGGTAAAGGGTCAGCGGGTTGCGGATAGACTCAGTCAAGGTAGATCAGCCTTTGGATTAAATACCTCTAACAAGCCTTTGTTTAATAGAGGTATTTAGTGAATTGGCGAGGGCCGAGTCTACCCCACGATCAGCCCTGGCACAAAATCACGGCTTACTCTTCGTCGTCGGTCGGGTCCTGCGGCTGGGCCTGGGACTGGCTCCAGTCGGCGTCCTGTTTCTGCATCAGTGCAAACCAGTGCTGGCGCATGAACGCGAGGTAACCCTCCGGCGCCTTGGCGAAATCCTTCTCTTCGCTGTAGCAGCCCGGCAGCGGCAATTCGGTGCCCTGTTCCTTGTACTGGCTGACCAGCGCCTGTTGCGCCGCCACGCTGCAATCCTTGGGCAGCGGCATGCCGCGCAGGGCGCCGGCCTCCTCATCCCACCAGCTGGCGCCGACGCGGTCGACACCGCGCAATCGGTACTTCTGGGACTTGCCCACGTGCATGATCAACTTGAATTCGTTGGGGCTGACGTCACTGGTGCAGGTGCGTGAATAGCCCACGGTGGCCTGGGTGATACCGTCGCCGGAGAGGTCGGTGACCTTGGTGGCCGCCATGTCAAAGCGCAACGATGCATCGAATTGGCAGTGTTGCACGTCGTCGTAGAGCATCCAGACGCGCTTGGGATGGTCGCCACTCAGCAGGTACTGCGCCGCGTAGACAAACGCCGATTGAGTGCCGTCATCGTCGCGCTCGCTGACCTGCTCGGCGAGCACCAACAGGTTCTTGCCTTGATGGTCGTCCCAGGTGTAGGCCGCGACCTGCTTGCCACGGACTTCCACGCCGTCCGGCACCTGGTCGATGCTGGTCAGCGCCACGCCGTCATCGGCCCGCACGGTGGTGACACAGGCCACGGCCATCAACAATCCCATCAACGCCGGCCGCAACTGGCCGCGCAAAAGCTGCACGCTATTCATCCGAGTACCCTGGCAAGAGATGGCTTACTTTACCGGCACTTGAAGGCCAATGCAGAGAAGATTGTTGAATAAAACAACGAGCACTCAACGCCCTAGGGAAAACCCCCGGGTTTTGCCCGCAAACAGTATCCGTTGGCGTGTCAGTCGCTTAGCTGAACCCTAGCTGTCTACCTGTCAAATAAACGAGTTTTTCATCAGCCTTTCATATTCGTTCAACATTTTTCCGCTTAATCTCTGCCCCAGGACTTGAGAACAAGCCGCGTGTTCTACGACTAACCTGTTGATTACGCTTTACCTTTCACAACTTTCGTCTTTACTCAGCTAGCCCATGGAAGAAACCAATGCCCGTCCTCAGGAACGTCGAATGAATGCCGCAACCCCACGCCATGTTTAATCAGTTCACTGAGTTTCAGCCACTGGTTACTGCCGTTTTCACGCTCCAACCTGCTCTAGCCCCGAGGTCATGAATCTTTGAAACCCTACCCTATTCATTGCGTGTCGATCGTTATCCCGGTCTACAACGAACAAGAGAGCCTGCCTGAATTGCTGCGTCGCACGACGGCAGCCTGCAAGCAACTGGCCTACGAATACGAAATCATCCTGGTCGATGATGGTAGTCGCGACAATTCGGCCCAACTGCTGGAAGACGCTGCCGCAGAAGACGGCAGCAACGTGGTGGCGGTAATCCTCAACCGCAACTACGGCCAGCACGCGGCGATCATGGCCGGCTTCGAGCAGTGCCGCGGCGAGGTGGTGATCACCCTCGACGCCGACCTGCAGAACCCGCCCGAAGAGATTCCGCGACTGGTCGAGCAAGCCGCCCTGGGCTACGACGTGGTCGCCACCGTGCGCAACAACCGCCAGGACTCGGCCTTCCGCCGCTGGCCTTCGCGCCTGATCAACCTGGCCGTGCAACGCTCCACCGGCGTGGCCATGACCGACTACGGCTGCATGCTGCGTGCCTACCGCCGCACCATCGTCGACGCCATGCTCGCCTGCCGCGAGCGCAGCACCTTTATCCCAATCCTGGCCAACGGCTTTGCCCGCCACACCACGGAAATCCTGGTGCACCACGCCGAGCGCGAGCACGGCGAGTCCAAATACAGCCCGATGCGCCTCATCAGCCTGATGTTCGACCTGCTGACCTGCATGACCACCACGCCTTTGCGTCTGCTCTCCGTGGTCGGCTTCAGCCTGGCGGCCCTCGGCGTACTGTTCGCCATTGCCCTGATCGTGTTGCGCCTGGCCTTCGGCGCGCAATGGGCCGGCGACGGCATGTTCGTATTGTTTGCGGTGCTGTTCGTGTTCACCGGTGGCCAGTTCATCGGCATGGGCCTCTTGGGTGAATACCTGGGCCGCATGTACAGCGACGTGCGGGCCCGCCCGCGCTTCTTTATCGAAAAAGTGCTGCGCAACACACCGGCAGCACCGGCCCCCGTGGTCGTCGTTGACGGCCTGGTGTCTTCCCATACCTCCACTTCTACTTCTCCTTCCGATCAGGTTTCGTCATGAATTCAAAAGCCGTTGTCTTCGCTTACCACGATATTGGCTGTGCAGGCATTGAAGCCCTGCTGACTGCCGGCTACGACATTGCTGCCGTGTTCACCCATGCCGACGACCCCAAGGAAAACAACTTCTACGGCTCCGTCGCCCAACTCTGCGCCCGCAACGGCATCCCGGTGCATGCACCGGAAGACGCCAACCACCCGCTGTGGATCGAGCGCATCGCCAAGCTGAACCCGGATTTCATCTTCTCCTTCTACTACCGCAACCTGCTGAGCGAAGCGCTGCTGGCCACCGCCAAGAAAGGCGCGTTCAACCTGCACGGTTCTCTGCTGCCGAAATACCGAGGCCGCGCCCCGGCCAACTGGGTGCTGGTCAATGGCGAGACCGAAACCGGCGTGACCCTGCACCGCATGGTCAAGCGCGCCGATGCCGGCGCGATCCTGGCCCAGCAAAAAGTCATCATCGACCGCACCGACACCGGCCTGACCCTGCACGCCAAGCTGCGTGACGCCGCCGCCAACCTGCTGCGCGATGCCCTGCCACAATTGGTTGTCGGCAAACTGAGCGAAACCGCCCAAGACGAAAGCCAGGCCAGCTACTTCGGCCGCCGCACCGCGGCTGATGGCAAACTGGACTGGAAAAAGCCGGCTGAAGAACTGTTCAACCTGGTTCGCGCCGTGACTCAACCGTACCCGGGCGCCTTCTGCGCCGTGGGCGAGCACAAGCTGATCGTGTGGCAAGCCGACGTGGTCAAGGGCAACGAAGGCCTGGCGCCAGGCCGTGTGATCAGCGTCAACCCGCTGCGCATTGCCTGCGGCGAAGACTCCCTGGTGGTCAAGTTCGGCCAACGCAACGCCGACGGCCTCTTCCTGGCCGGCCCTGCCCTGGCCGATGCCCTGGGCCTGGTAGACGGTTCCGTGCTGCGCGGTGCTGAGTCCGGCCGCAAGCCACGCCGTACCCGCGTACTGATCCTGGGGGTGAACGGTTTTATCGGTAACCACCTGTCCGAGCGCCTGCTGCGTGACGACCGCTATGAAATCTACGGCCTGGACATCGGTTCCGACGCCATCCAGCGCCTGCGCAGCCACCCGAACTTCCACTACGTGGAAGGCGACATCAGCATCCACACCGAGTGGATCGAGTACCACATCAAGAAGTGCGACGTGGTACTGCCACTGGTGGCCATCGCTACCC
>Ga0157375_10001086_pt1 | contig 23588 bp, 9 predicted proteins | sample M35metaG_FD_115311 | JGI IMG/M metagenome (GOLD analysis project Ga0157375, IMG submission 115311) | Miscanthus rhizosphere microbial communities from Kellogg Biological Station, Michigan, USA - M3-5 metaG | ecosystem: Host-associated > Plants > Roots > Rhizosphere > Soil | place: USA: Michigan... | reverse complement strand
GGACACGGGATCCGTACCGGGCGCAGGCGACTTCGCGGAACTCGTCTCTGACCCTATTTCCGGCGCGCGCCGCGCGGCGCGGCTTCAATTCCTTCTGCTCGGCATCGCGGCCGGCACTTGGGGAACACACATCCCTTCCGTCAGCGCGCGGTATTCGCTGAGTGACGCGACGCTTTCCATCGCGCTGCTCGCATCGGGTGTCGGCACGGTGACGGCGCTCTTCGTTGCCGGCACGGTCATCGCGCGGATCGGTGCGCGCAGCACGTCGGCAGCATCCGGGCTCGCGATGGGCCTGTCCCTTTGTTTCCTGCTCGAATATCCCGGCATGCTCACGCTCGCAGCGGCAATGCTCTTGTTCGGCGCGTCGATGAGCCTGTTCGACGTCGCCATCAACACCGAAGGATCAGAGCTCGAAACGCTCGGCGGGAAGCCGGTGATGAGCAACCTCCATGGCATGTTCAGCGTTGGTGGGATGGTGGGCGCCGGGTTGACGTTCGCCTTGCTGCATCTGTCCGTCAGCCCGCGGGTGCAGTTGTACGCCGTCGGCGCGTTTCTCATTGTCGCAACGCTCGTCGCGTCGCGTGCCATGCTCGAGCAGCACGCGAGCCTCGGCACTGACCAGCGTCACTTCGCCAGGCCGAAGGGCGTCCTCCTCCTGATGGGCGCGCTCGTGTTCGCGGGCATGACCGCGGAAGGAGTTCTGTACGACTGGAGCGTGCTCTACCTCGAGCACGACCTTGCGATGCCACATGCGCGCGCGGCGCTCGGTTACGCGACGTTCACCGGCTCGATGGCGCTCGCCCGCTTCGGTGGCGACGAGCTTCGAGCTCGATTCGCCGAGCGAGCAGTCCTGCGCTGTAGCGCCGTCGTGGCGGCCGTGGCGATGGCCATCGTGCTATTGACAGCGAAAGGGTGGATCACATTTCTCGGGCTCGCCGCGGTCGGCGCCGGGCTCGCACCCGTCGCGCCGATTCTGTTCAATGCCGCGACGCGCGTGCCGGGCGTGAGCCGAGCCGCGGCCATCGCATCGGTCACGACCATCGGGTATAGCGGGTTTCTAGTGGGTCCGCCGATCATCGGGAGCATCGCCACGCTCAGCTCCCTGACGACGGCGCTCTGGCTCGTCGTCGCCGCTGCCGGCGTGGTGGCGTACGGCGCGGGCTTCGTGCCGGAACGACGGCGCTGACAGCGCCTTCCCTGCCGTCACTTCGCCGTGAAGACGAAGACGCCATCCCAGTCCGCGCCCGGCCGATTCGCGCGAAGGTCGGCAATACGCTCGAGGTAGACCCGGTAGAGCTTCGCGTCGGGAGCGGCGCCGGCGAGAATCTCCAGCAACTTCTGCGCCTCGTCCCATTGTTGCTTACGGTAGTGGTCGAGCGCCGCATGGAATTGGTCGATGTCCGTGGCCGCCTTGGCCCCGACCTCGCCTCGCCGGCCGATGGGTTCGAAGATCGCGACGCCTTCGAGCTTGCCCTTCACGCGCACTTTATCGATCGCGCGGTACACGAAAGACGGCGGCTGTTCGACGCCGTTCTCCGAGACGAGGATGCCGACGCCGTAGTGCTTGGTGAGCCCCTCGAGGCGAGAAGCGAGGTTGACCGCATCGCCCATGACGGTGTACGAGCGGCGAAACCGGGAGCCCATGTCGCCGACGGCCATGGTGCCGGAGTTGAGCCCCGCCCCGATGTGCAGCAGCGGCCAGCGCTTCTTCCTGAACGCGGGATCGAGCGTGCGCACCGCCTTCTGCATGTCGAGGGCACACTCGACCGCATGCTTCGCATGGTGGGCATCCGCCACCGGTGCCCCCCAGAATGCCATGATCGCGTCGCCGATGTACTTGTCGACCGTGCCGCGCCTCTTCTGGATGCTCACGGTCATCTCCGTGAGGTAGGTGTTCATCAGGTCCTTGAGCTGATCCGGCGCCAGCCCCTCCGAGATCGAGGTGAAGTCGCGCACGTCGGAGAAGAGCACGGTCATCTCGCGGCTGTCGCCGCGCATCGAGTACTCGCCCGGATTCAGCGCCATCTCGGCCACGATTTCCTTCGGAACATACGTGCCGAAGAGCGTGGTGATCTGACGCCTCGAACGCGTCTCGGCAAAGAATCCGTAGACCATGTTCAAGAAGTACAGCGCCGCCAGCATCAGCAGCGGGCTCGCAATCGGCAGGACGTAGTTGTGCGCCTCCCACGCCCACAGGTTCGCTCCCAGCACGAGACCGAACACGACCACGACGAACAGCGTCGCCGCCGCCGCGGACAGCCGCGGCAGGAGCACGGCGACCGGGAGACCGACGAGAAGAATATTGAGTACGGCGAGCGCGAGCACTTCCGCGGGCCGGAACTTGATGGCGTTGTCGAGCGCGCCGGAGATCAGGCTCGCGTGCACTTCCACGCCGGGCAGATCTTCGCGGCTCGGCGTAGCGCGCGCATCGACCAGGCCTCGCCCCGATCGGCCGACCAGCACAATCTTGTCCTTGAGGTCGTCGGGTCCCGTCGTTCCTCGCAGCACGTCCGTTGCGGGAATGTAGCGATAGCCGCCGTCGGCGCGGTACGGCACGAGCGCAGTCATCCGGTAGTCGAGCGGGATGCGCACGGTGTCGCCGACGCGAATGAAGCGTATCCAGCCCTCGGCCGACCCGCTCGCGCCGACCGTCTTCACATCCAGGCTGATGGGGGCGTTGCCGAGGCTGATACGAACCATCGCAAGCGACAACGACTCGTAAAAGCCGTCTCCCACGCGCATCAGCATGGGCACGCTCCGCGTGACGCCGTCGCTGTCGATTGCAGGGTACAGGTGGCCTGCCGCCGTCGCCGCGGCCTGCAACATCGGGATGTTGCCGCTGAAGCCGATCGCGCGAAAGTGACGGTATTGCGCGTCCGCCAGAAACTTCGCGTCGAAGGCCGGCTTGGGCAGAACGCCCGCCTTCTCCTCGTTTGTGCCCACCATGAATCCGAGCACTACCGGCCATTTCCGAATCTCGTTGGCAAAGAGCCGGTCGTAATCGAGCGTAACCCTCGCCCGCTGAAGGAATGTCTGGTATTCGACGTTGTCCTTGAGCTCGCGCTGCGCGATCGATTCGAGCACCGCAAGCCCGGAGCTGCCATCCGCCTCGGAAAACGCGACGTCGAAGCCGACCACCCGAGCGCCGTACTTGTCGAACATTTGGCGCGTCATCGTCGCGAGCTTGTCGCGACCCCATGGCCACTGGCCTTCCGCGTCGAGGCTCTTCTCGTCGATGTCGACGATGACGATGCGCGGATCGCGTGTCCTCGGCAGGAAGAGCCTCACCCTCGCGTCGTAGGCCCACAACTCGAGACGATTCAGGAACGAGAATTGCCGCCAATCCGCTGCATCGACGAGAAAGAGCAGGACAATCACGACCCCGAGCCCGGTGCGGACCAGGTCGTTCAGCGAGATCGTGAAGATCCGGGGGACAGTGATCTTCAAGCGGCTCGGACCGAATCAAGGCATTGGCGACGCCTCGAATATTAAGCCGGAATCAGTAGCCGCGTCGCGGTCCCTGATACTGGCCGCCGGGGAAGACGAAGGGCGTTCTGCGTCCAACCAGCGTCTCGATCAGCATCAGCTCCTGGTCGGTGTGATTGATGAAGGGTGCGGCGCGGATGTTTTCGCCCGCCGGTGCTCCCGTCAGGATGTAAAGCGGCTTGTCGTGGTGCGTCGCGGCAACGGTCTCCTGGCTCGTCGGGTCATCGTTGGCCACGACGTCCGAGATCCCGTAGCAAGTGCAGAAGTACGTTTGCTCGGGATCGTTCTCCATGTAAACGCCGGTCCCGCGAATGCCGATGGTCGCATTCTTCGTTGCCAGGCGAACCGCCTTGCCGCTCGGGAAAACGGAGAGGATCTTGCCGGTAAGGAGGTTCAGGCCAGCCACCACCATCGAATCCCGTTCCACCGCTGCCAACGTTACCCGGCTCTCGCTTCGTTGAATGAATGCGCTCTCGCCCACCGCGTAGACAACCTCGCTCGCCGCTAACGTCTCGACCGTCGAATTTCCACCGATCCGTGTGTCGAGAGTCGCCGGCTGCCCGTCGACGACCACCTGCCCGTCGATTCTGTAGATCGATCGCCCGGGCGGAAGTGCCGCCGGCGTGGTGCCGAGCGCCTGGGCGAGCGCCTCGCGGCCCGCGAGCGACCCGGAGAAGAATCCCGCGGCGAGCGCGCGAATCAGCAGCCGGCGCCGTGGATCGTCCGCTTCTTCAATTCGTCTCATTTGCGTGCTCGTACGGAGGGTCGCATCATCGGGAATCGCTCGCTACTGCGGGGCGCCGTTGAGAATCCAGTTGAGGAAGAGATCGTATGTCTGGCGGCGGTTGTCTCCGGGCGCGGCGGTCGAGTCGAAGCCCGGCTGAAAAAGTCCGCCATGATGATGGTCGGAGGGTTTGCGCAGCAGCGGGCTTGCCACTATATCGCTGAAGTTGATGCGGCCGCGGACTTCCGCGTAGAACCACGCGTCGTCGGTTGGGTCCACGGCGCCGTCGCCATTGCGGTCGCTATTCGTGAAGAAGACCGGCGGCAGCTGAGGGGCGCCGGCGGCGTGACAGCTCGTGCACGTCTGCAACGCCGATTTGATATCGGCAAAGCGAATGGTGGAAGGCGCTGGAGCAAGCGCACTGTCGACCACCAGCGTCACTTTCTTTGGATCGCTCTGCACCGAACCGTTGCTCGTGACGAGGCTCAGCACGTAGGTCCCATCGGAGTTGGCATTGAACCTCGGCTGCACCGTGTCCCCATCGACGAGCGTCGCCCCGTTCGGCCCCGAGACGAGCGACCAGGCATAGGTAGTCGAGAACAGGCTTCCATTTGCAGAAAGCCGCGTCACACCCTGCTGGACTACGCGATCCGGTCCCGGATCGGCTACGGGCCGGCCGGGTTTCAGCACCGCGCCCGACGCGTCGCGAACGGAAAAGCCCTGCGTTTCGAGGAACGTCGCGAGCGTCTCATCACGTTTCGCGGCGTAGAAGGCGTCGAACACGATCTTGGCGAGCGGCATGTTCCCGCGATCGATGACGTGCGCGCGGATGCGGTCGTCCCGATTCGGGTCGGCATACGCCTTGAATTTCTCGAACGTCGCGAAGTCGATGTCCGACTGCGCCCCCGTACCGCGCATCAGATGGCATAGGCGGCACGCCGGTGCGATCACATTCTGGTACAACGTCGTCTGTCCGGAGGTTTGCCACGACTCCGGCAGGAAGTTGTCCTTGAACACGCTGTTATGCATGCCGTCGCCGCCATAGAAGGACTTCAGCATCGTCGCGGCGGGGCCTTGCCACTCGTTCTCGGTCGGCTTGGTGACGCGCCGGCACTTGTCTTCGTCGGAAGTCGGCGATCCCGCAGGCAGCGGATACGAGCACAGGACCATCATGTTCATCGACTTGAACTGCGCTTCCTGCTCGGCCCTCGTGAAGCCGACCTTCGATGAGAAAAGGAACGCATCCACTTCGAAAGGGTGGAGACGCGCCTGCACGTCGCCGCGCGTTCGCGATGACGAATTTTCAACGAGGGGGAAGTGCCGCTTGCCGGTCGCATCGGGCGGCGTAAGCGCATCGCCACGCCCGCCGTGACAGGTAATGCACGGACCGGGCATCGCTTTCTCCCCGCGACCATCGAGGTCGACCGTCAGCTCGCGCTGCCCTGTTACGGCGTTGAAGTTGAAGAACTTGGCAAAGAAAACCTCACCGCCCGCCGGCCCGGGGCTGAACTCGATCGCATTGACGAACGCGAGCGACTTGGGGTCGCGAACGATGGCGGCGTCGAGATTGATCAGGAGACTCTCAGCGCCGTATCCCGAGTTGCCGCTCGGGTCGATCAGGTAATTCTCGACAACGAAGGCCAGCGTCTTGTCCGGGTTCATCCGCGCCGTCATTCGGCGTCCGTACCCTAAGTCGCGCCCGTCGCCGAATACGACGGTGATTTCCGTGCCGTCGAATTTGTTCGCTGCCTTCCACTTCGCGAGCGTGTCCTTCTCATTGTTGGGGTCGATAGCGGAGTAATAGGCCTCCGCGTAGGCGACCGTATTCGTCTGCTTCGATCCATCCGCCTGCACCTGCGGATTGGGAAAGAGCAGAAAGCTGTCCGGACCGCTGGTCGGCGTTACACCGGTACTGGCTCCGGGGCGCTGGTCGGACGGACTGCCGCCGCCACACGCCGCCACGACCAAAACCGTGGCGATCGCGGGAATGCAAGCGAGGTGACGTATCGAGTTCAAGGTGTGTCCCTAGAAACGAATGAGGTACAGCACGGTGTATTGGTTGTCGAAGTACCGCAGCGAACCCGTATCGAAGCTCGGACGCGACACGGGGTTCGTCGTCACGCGCCGATACGAGAAGTCTATCGAGTCTCGCTGGCCCAATGGGAAATTGAGTCCCACCGTACCAACCCACGTGCGGCCATCGAACCGGTAGGCGAAGAGATCCTTGCCCGGGAACGCGTCGTCCCGGACGAAGACCTCGGCAATGCTCAGATTCACGAGCGATTTTTTGCCGTCGGCCACCGTGTCGCCGCGGTGATACTCGCCGGCAAAGTAGAACGTCCCGACGCGACCGAGCGAATAGTCGACGTTCAATCGCGCGACATAGTCGGTGAGATTCCACACGTCGCTGTTGGCGCGACGCCAGTTGGCCGACAGCTCGCCGTACAGATCAATGCGATCGGTCACCGAACTGCGCGCGCTCAAACCGACGCCCCAACGGCCGCCGTCGCGAAGGTGCGAGTTGTAGCCATCCAGGAAGCCGCGCGCGAATGCCGCGTAGGTGACCGCATTGAAATCCGCGGAGCCGCGGTACTGCACCTCCGCCTGCAACCCGCCCGACACGTGCGCGAGCCCCGTGTACGTGTGGAAGGCCTCGCCGTTCAACAGGCCTGTCACCACCGCTCGGGTGTTGTCGTTGATGTTGAATGTCCTGCTCGTCCGTGCGTTGATGCTGTAGATCTTGTCGTGGAGGATCTCGTCGCTGTCGCGGCCGCGCGTCACGTTGTCGTCATAGGTGAAGCCGCCGTCCACATTTGTCCCGTAAGTAAGCGGACGGGAAGTCCATGGCACGTAGGGCCATCCCTTGCCATCGAGCTCTTGCGAGACCAGGAGGCGTATTGCTTGTCCGCTGTCCGCGCCGCCGGAGCTCTGCCACTGGTAGTCGACGCCGAGCTTGAGGCCTCCGCGGAAAATGAAATCGGTGCCCGCACCGAGCAGCAGGAAATTGCGCTTCGTCCCGACCGGCGCCACCGAGTAGGAAAGTCCCGCGAATTGATCCGCATAGGTGATTCCCGCATTGCCGCCACCCTCGAAGTCGTGCCGGTATTCGATGCGTGCCCGCGGCCGGATGACCCCGTAGCTCGTGTCGTGCTGCGATTCCGCGCGTAAGCCGAGCGATCCCTGTAACGTGTGCTGCGATTGATCCAGGTACGTGAGCGCATTGAGGCCCGCGCCGTTTTCCGTCGCCTGCTTGAACTTGTCGTACGTGAAGTCGAAACGCCCGTACGGCGAGAACAGCAGCCAGTTGTTCCGATACTCGAAGCCCGCCGCAACCGAGCCGAAGATCTGGTGGCCATCACGATTGGCGAACGCGAACTGGTCGAGCGATGCGACGAAGCGATCGCTGTCGAAGTTCAACGTCCCGTATCCGAGGAGCGCATCGATGAACGTGTTGCGGCTCGGCTGGAAGCTTCCGTAGACGGCGACCGATGTTCCATCCGATTTGAGCTTGGTGCCGTCGTCGCCAAAGCGCGTCCTGTCCGTCGCGTATCCCACGCCCATGCCGAGGACCAGCTCACGGTTCACGCGCCAGTCCCCGCCCACGGTTATCCCGTCGGTCGTGAAGCGCGAGGGGGCGACGATTTCGCTGCCGCCCCGCGTGCCGAAGGAAATGTTTCCGCCCGCCCACAGGCCGAAGCCGCTCAAGGGTCCGCTCGATGTGTCAGTACGCTCGGTGCTGTTCGCGAGATTGATCGTTCCCGACTGCGCCAGCGAGAGCACGGAGTTAACGAGCCCGGCCGGGACGACACCTGTCGAGGCGCCTACCGCCGGGCCCGGGTTGACGGGCTCGGTGCTCGTGCGCACGAAGCCGGGCGCATACGGCGGCGTCCCGACGACGCTGTCCGGTCCCGAACCGGTGGCGTCGGCGACCTTACGCGGCGAAACTGTCGCCGGGGCAGCATCGCTGTTCGCCGGGTCGACGTGCAGGGTCTCCATCCGCCGCTGGTAGTTCGAGATCTGCGCTCGTGCGAATCGCCGCGCGACCTGCGACTGCGCATTGACGAGCCCGCTCACGTTTGCATCCTGGGAGGGATCGGGCCGGCCGGTAACGGTGACCGTCACGAGTGCCGGGACCGATGCACCGAGCGTGCCGAAGGCCTGATACTTGAACGAGTCGGATCCGAAGAAGTTCTGTTTCGGCGTGTACGTCACCCTGGTGCCATTGACTTGCGTGATGCCGTGCGCGGCATCGACAACGATCGCAACTCCGCTAATGCCGGTGCCGGAAATGAACGCTGAGAGGTCGACCGTCGTTGCGGTATTGAGTGAAACCGTCAACGCCACCGGCTCCGTGACCGGTGCGTGCTCGGGCACCGTGATGCTCACTTGGGCCGTTTGGGAGGTGCCGCCTGGACCGGTCGCGTTGTAGGTGAAAGTGTCGGGGCCCGCATAGCTGCGGTTGGCCGTGTAGACGACGGTGGCGCTGTTCGGAGGGGGATTCACCACCGTACCGTGCGAGGGAGGGGCGACTAGCGCCACCTGCGTGAACTGCCCGGATACCGGAAGCTTGATCGTCGTGGCAGCGCCAGCCTGCGCCTCGACGTTCAAGTCCTGCACGGTCGGGGCCAAAATTCCGATGGTTATCGTGACCTCGAGCGAAGACGTTCCCGCTGCGTTTGTCGCACTCACCGTAACCTTGGACGTCCCCGCCACCGTCGGTGTCCCGGAGATCTGCCCGCTCGACGTGTTCGCGCTGAGGCCCGGGGGAAGCCCTGTTGCGGCAAAGCTGGTCGGGTTGTTCGCCGCCGTGATCTGGTAAACGAACGATTGCCCGACGAAGCCCGATGCCGATGCAGGGCTCGTGATGTCGGGCGAGCCGGAGTTGATCGTGATCCTGATGGGCAGCGTCGTCGTGGCCGTCGCATTGGCAGCGCTTACCGTGGCGTTGTACACGCCGATGGTCGTTGGGATGCCCGAGATCAGCCCGGTTGTCGTGTTGACGACGACACCCGGAGGCAGCCCGGTTGCATTGAAGGTCGAGGGATTGTTGGTCGCGAGGATCTGATAGCTGAAGGGAAGGCCAGTGCCTCCGGTTGCGGCAGCCGGGGTCGTGATGACGGGCGGTCCGAGCGCAATCGTGATGGTGACTGCACGACTGCCGGAGCCGGCACCGTTGGTGGCGGTCACCGTGGCTGAAAAGACTCCGACCGTCGTTGGCTTACCGTTAATGAGACCTGTAGCCGTCGGCTGGTTGAGGCCGGGCGGAAGGCCGGACGCCGAATAGCTGCTTGGATTGTTGGTGCCTACGATCTGGTAATTAAAGTCGATTCCCGTCTGCCCGCTCGCGGTTGCGGGAGTGCTGCTGACATCGGGCGGCACTGCGGATTCGATGGAGAACGTGATCACGCTGCTGCCGCTAAGCCCACCGCTGTTTGTGGCCCGGATCGTCGGCGTGAACGTCCCTAACGCTGTGGGAGTCCCAGTAACCTGACCCGTTGCAGTGTCGAGGTTCAGCCCAGGCGGCATAACGTTGGGCGCAACGCCCGGCGCTACCGAGAAGCTTGTCGGCGCATTGGTCGCGGTAACGGTGTAACCAGAATAGGGGTTGGCCACCCTGCCGTTGGGCGCGTTGGCGGGACTGGTTATCGCGGGCGTCCCAATAGAAATCGTGAGGTGGACCGGGTACGACAAGCTCGTCGCGGATCCAATGCTGGCGGTGACCGAGAAGTCATATGGCGTGGGTCTCGCTGCAGACAGCGGCGGCGTGCCGGTGATTCGGCCGGTGCTCGCGTCAAGCGTGAGCCAGCTCGGCAAGCCCGACGCTGTGTAGCTCGTCACGAGGAGCGGGCAGGAGGCGGGATTCACGCTTATCTGATAGGTGAAGGCCAACTCCGTGGTGCCCGTGGGTGCGGTGTTGCTGTTCACCGCAGGGGCCGGCGCGTCCGCGATCCGTACCTGGAAAGTTCGATTGCTGGACGTTACCGCGGGTGGTCCAGGTCCCGTCGCGCGGTAGGTGACCGTATCGATACCCGCCGCCTGACACTGTGCGGGTGTGTAGTTGGCGGTGCCGTTCACGCCAGGCGGCCCGCCGGACGGGAGCGCAAAACCCACGGAGCCACCATTGGTGGACGAAACAAGCTCCAGGTTCGTTAACGCTCCATACGAAGTGTTGAAGTAGATTTTGGGGAGGGGAATGGACGTGGAAGCCCCCGGCGTCGTCCCTCTAAAGGGCACGGGATAGACGGTAGAATCGGACGCGAAACCAGCGATGTAGCTGGCGAGAGCCGTAAGCTGCGGGGACGTTAGCGCAGCGCCACCGTTTTGCGTGCCTCCCATGCCGTGGTTATTCGCGTGATTGATGACGCTGACCGCGTTCGCCCCATTGAGCACCGCGGGGTTTGTTGTTCCGGGTGTGGGCCCGTGGCAACCTCCGCTTGCGCAGTTGGTTTCCGTCAGATCCCAAATCGCGCTCACCGATTCCGCAGATGCGACGAGACCGAGTACGCCCACAATACCAATTACCGCAGCACGCTTGAGCTTTAGCCTTACGAACGCGCAGGCGGCAAGTTTGGCGAGGAACCTGGGAAACGCTGACTCGACCGACACTGCCGGCACTTGTTGAATGCGCCTCGCACGTGAGGAATCGGAACCGATGCGGCAGCGGCCGTGCGCGCGAGCGATTAGGCGAGATTCGTAGCTACAGGATTGCTGCGTGCAGCCGGGTACCGACGGCGCTCTGTCCGACCACATCTGCATGTGCGCTCCCTTTGCGTCTTGCTGCGCGCTTCACAGTCGTGCCGTCCGGCCCGTGGCTGATCGTCGTGGTGACCGGACTTCGCCGGCTATGAAATCAGTCCCGTGGACTAGTGCGTTGTACAGCAGCGCGGGTCTTGCCACAAGAACCCTGAACAGGTTGGCTCGGTTGCGAAGCAGAGCGAGGCCTTCGCTGCAACATTCGGTCCATGGTCGGCCAAGCAATACGCCGCGTGGCCCATCGCGAATTGACCGTGATTGACTTCTATGCAACCATCGGCGCGGCTTACGCGGGCTACGGTCTGCAAGAACAATCAAGTCGCACCTGCACCTCGCGACACCGCGCGCAGGTTCGGCACGGAACGTCAGGGGAGGCGGCAGCCGTGACCGTAACTCCAGTGCGCAACGCGGCCATCCGGCCACGCGAGGCACCGTGCGTCGTGCCCATTCTCGCCTTGCACCAAGTTGGTGTCCGCGCATTGCCACGCGTGCCCATGAGCCTGGGCGCCTGGATAGCCGCGTCGCTGACGTTGTGCGCGTTAACGGCGTGCGGCGGCGACAGCAACGACGGCGCCGTCACGCCTCCTTCCCCCGCGGCGCAGAACTTCCTCATGGTCACCGATGTTGAACGCGTCATTGCCCAGGCGGTGGCCGAGGCGCAGGCGCGAAACGCCAAGGCGACCATCGCCGTCGTCGATCGCGTGGGCAATGTCCTCGGCGTGTTCAAGATGAACGGCGCTGCGTCGTTCACGATCACGTCCCAGACCGGCGCGCAAGGCGGACTCGAGGGCATCACTGGCCTACCTCCCGAATTCGCCGCCATCTCGATGGCCGTGACCGGCGCGTATCTGTCGTCCGGCGGCAATGCGTTCTCGACGCGTACGGCGTCCCAGATTATCCAGAGCCACTTCAATCCCGAGGAGAGCAATCAACCGGGCGGGCCACTCTTCGGCGTGCAGTTCAGCCAGCTCACGTGCTCGGATCTCGTTCGGCACCCGAGCGACGGCACGGTCGGACCGAAACCGGCTCCGCTCGGTCTTGCCGCCGAACCGGGCGGCCTGCCGCTTTACAAGAACGGGACGGTCGTCGGCGCGATCGGCGTGATGGCCACCGGCATCTACTCACTCGACCTCGACATCATCGACAATGACGCGAACCTCAACGAGGCGATCGCCGTTGCCGGCAGCCAAACGTTCGAAGCGCCTGCCGGCGTTCGTGCTGATCACATCAACGTCGACGGACGCTCGCTGCGGTTTGTCGACAGCGGGGCGACGCCGATCAGTCCCGCGAACGTTCCTGCATTCGCGACGATTGGTGCAAGGGGCAGTCTCGTCAACGTGTCGGGATATGGCGGCGATCCCATCGTCGCCGGCGTCGCATGGGGAACTCCCGCGTCGGGTGTACGACCAGACACCAATCCCGCATTTGCGGGCCTGAACGCGTACGTGCTGGTCGATGCCGCCGACGTCAACCGTTATCCGCCGCGGGCGGGAACCGACGGCCTCCTGACCGCGGTAGAAGTGACGCAGATTCTCAAGAGCGCAATCTCCGTCGCCAATCGCGCGCGCGCACAAATCCGCCAGCCGTCCGGAGTGCCCGCGGAGGTGTCGATCTCCGTCGTCGACACACGCGGCGCCGTGCTTGGTTTCATTCGCACGCCGGACGCCCCGCTGTTCGGCGCCGACGTCTCGCTGCAGAAGGCGCGCAGCGCCGCGCTTTTTTCGAGTCTCGACGCCGGGGCATTTCTTTCGTCGCTTCCTGCGGCGAACTACGCGGCTACGCAGGGCTTGCGCACACCTCTGCCCTCGCCTCCCCTCACGTCGGTTCCAATCGGCTCCTACGTGGTTGCGATGCGCAGCTTCCTCGCGGATCCGGGCAGCCTCGCGAATGGCATCGCCTATGGCAACCGCGGCGTCGGCAACTTGGCGCGCCCCTTCTTTCCCGATGGCATCACCGGGACGGCGGCCGGCCCGCTGTCGGTGGCCGCGCCGAACTGGAGCGTGTTCAACGTCGGCTTGCAGCTCGATCTCGTGGTCAACGCCGTTGTCGCATCGACGGCCGGCCCGGTACCGCCGGACTGCGTCGGCGGCAATCGCGTGGCGAACGGGATTCAGATCTTTCCCGGCAGCGTGCCGATTTACCGCGGCGCGCTCCTCGTCGGCGCGATCGGCATATCCGGCGACGGAATCGACCAGGACGACATGGTCGCGTTTTTGGGACTAGCGAACGCCGGCAGCGCGCTGGACAGCGGCATCGCGAATGCGCCGCCTGCCATCCGCAACGATACGATCGTGCCGGGCGGCGAAGGAACGCGGCTGCGGTACGTCAATTGCCCTCAGGCGCCGTTCAACGGCAGCAACGATCAGAATGTCTGCTCGGGCATCTGAAAGGACACAGGTCGAGCGGCAATCGTCATGGTTTGCGGCGGGCTTGCTGGCATGGTCTTGCGTCGTGATGGCGCAGCAGCCGCCCGCGACGCCACAACCCGAGCCCGCGACTGCGCCTTCCGGACCCGCAAGCGTGCCGGACGACAGGATCATCCAGCAGCGTCCGATGGGCAAGCCGCTCCCGCCCGTGATCCCGCTGATCGATCCCTCGCAGGTGGCGCCGCCGTCGCCGTTGCTGCCGCGCGAAACGGTGCCGATTCCCGATCGCTGGCGGTTGACCGATCAGCTGAAGCTCGTGAACCAACGATGGTTCGATCCATACAATCCGAACGAGCTCAAGGGCGACCGCCCGATCCACGGCGAGGATTGGTTCTTCAACCTGTCGGTCATCTCGGACACCGTGTTCGAGCCGCGACGGCTGCCGACGCCCATCGGCGCGCAATCGACGCAGCGACCCCAGTCGAACGATCAGTTCGGATACGGCAAGCAGTCGACGTTCGTCGAGAACCTGATCGTCAGCTTGTCGTACCTCAAGGGCGACACGACGTTCAAGCCGCCCGAATACGAGTTCCGCCTCGTCCCTGTCATCAACTACAACTACACGACGGTGAAAGAAGTGCGCGTGGTCAACATCGACCCGCGAAGAGGCACGACGCGCCGCGACGGCTTCGTCGCGATCCAGGAAGCATTCGTCGATTACGAGTACCGGATCGTTTCCGAGCGTTACGACTTCGATGACATGCGGGTCGGGATCCAGCCTTTCATCTCGGATTTCCGCGGCTTCCTGTTCCAGGACCAGCCGATCGGCGTGCGCTTCTTCGGCACGCGCGACAACAACCAGTGGCAGTACAACATCGGCTGGTTTCGCAGGCTCGAAAAGGACACGAACAGCGGGCTCAACGACATCACCAGGACGCCGCGCCACGACGACGTGTTCGTCGGCAACCTCTATCGGCAGGACTTCATGGTTCCCGGCTTTACGATGCAGGGCATCGTCGTCTACAACCGCAACCACGAGACTGCGCAGCAGTTCCTCGACGACAACGGCTTCCAGGTGCGCCCGGCCATCATGGGCGACGCGCGGCCGCGAAGCTACGACGTGGTCTACCTTGGAACAAATGGCGACGGGCACTTCGGCCGATGGAACACGACGGCGTCGCTGTACTGGGCCATCGGCCACGACGATCACAATCAGATCTCGCAGCGGTCCGCGAACATCAATGCGTTCTTCGCCGCCGCCGAAGTGTCGCGCGATTTCGACTGGCTTCGCGTCCGCGGCAGCCTGCTCTATGCAAGCGGCGACAAGGACCCATACGACGGCAAGGAGAACGGGTTCGATGCCATTCTCGAGAATCCGCAGTTCGCAGGCGCCGACACGAGCTTCTGGATCCGGCAGGCGGTGCCGCTGATCGGCGGAGGCGGCGTAGCGCTGTCCGGTCGCAACGCCGTGCTGCCGGCGTTGCGTTCGTCGAAGGACCAGGGGCAGTCGAACTTCACCAATCCGGGACTGCTGTTGGTCGGCATCGGAGTTGACGCGGATCTGGCACCGCGCTGGCGCGCGATCGCCAACGTGAATCAGCTGTGGTTCAACAACACGTCATCGCTCTCCGCGCTGCGCAATCAGGGGGACATCGACAGGGGTCTCGGCACCGACGTTTCGGTCGCCGTGCAATATCGCCCGTTGTTCATCCAGAACATCGTCTTCAACGCATCGGCGGCCGTTCTGATCCCGGGCAAGGGATTCAAGCAGCTCTATGCGGCCGGCGGCAGCAATACGCCGTACTCGATCCTCGCCAACCTGGTCCTGACCTATTGATGGTGCGAACCATGCGCGATCGCCCGAACTCGAATTGCATCCGGCATGGACACGCGCGTTTCGCGGTTCGCCGGTGGGTCGGGATAACGGCAGCGCTCGTGCTGACGGCGCTTGCGGCATTGACTTTCGCCAACACCGAGGAGGAGCCGGTTGCCCGCACCTATGTCGGTGCGCCGCCCGCGCCCGAAAGGCAGACCAGCGCCGACGTGAGCCGGAAGTCGGAAGGCTGCGTGAGCTGCCATACGGCGAGCGACAATCCGTCGATGCACCAGAACCCCGCGGTGCTGCTGGGCTGCATCGATTGCCACGGCGGCGATGCGAGGCGGATGAAGCCCCAGCACGCGAACCCCAATGACCCGGCCTATGTCTCGGCACGGGACGCGGCGCACGTCTTGCCGCGTTATCCGAACGCGTGGAACTTTCCCTCCAGCGCGAACCCGCAGCGCAGCTATACGCTCCTCAATCGCGAGGCGCGCGAGTTCGTTCGCTTCGTCAATCCCGGCGACTATCGCGTCGCTCGCGAAGCCTGCGGCGCCTGTCACTTGCCGACGATCCAGGCCGCCGAGCGGAGCCTCATGGCAACGTCAGCGATGCTGTGGGGCGGCGCTTCCTACAACAACGGCATCCTGCCCTTCAAGCGCTACCTGCTCGGCGAGGCGTACACCGACAAGGGCGAGCCCGCGCGGCTCGCGGCGCCCGTCAAGCCGAACGAGTTCATGAAGCACAAGGGCATTCTCGCGGAGCTCTATCCGCTGCCGGCGTGGGAAACGATACCGCAGGGCGACATCTTCCGCGTGTTCGAGCGCGGCGGCCGCATCATTGGGAGCCAGTTTCCGGAGATCGGCATCCCCAACAACACCGGCCTGATCCAGAGGCTCGACGAGCCGGGACGTCCGGACATCCGCCAGTCGAATCGCGGCCCGGGCACGGGCTCGCGGATCGCAGTGCCAGTCATCAACATCACTAAGACCCGGCTCAACGACCCGCACATGTGGTTCCTCGGGACGAACGAGCAGCCGGGCGACTATCGGTCGTCGGGGTGCACGAGCTGTCACGTCGTCTACGCGAACGATCGCAGCGAAAAGCGGGCGGGGCCCTACGCGCGGTTCGGCAATGCCGGCATCGCGCACACGGCGGACCCGACGATTCCGAAGCACGAGAGCGGGCATCCGCTGCGGCACGCGTTCACGCGTGCGATTCCTTCGTCGCAATGCATGGTCTGCCACATGCACCAGCCGAACGTGTTTCTGAATTCGTTCTATGGGTTCACCATGTGGGATTACGAGTCCGATGCGCCGTTCATGTGGCCGGAGAAACAGAAGTACCCGACCGCCGCGGAAATTCGCGCAATCAACGAGCGCAACCCGGAGGAGGCCGCAATCCGCGGCAAGTGGGGCGATCCCGAGTTCCTGAAGAACGTGTCGTCGCTCAATCCGCAGCTCAAGGACACGCAGTTCGCCGACTATCACGGACACGGCTGGAATTTTCGCGCGATCTTCAAGCGGGATCGCAAGGGCACGCTGCTCGACAAGGACGGCAAGGCGGTCGCGGACGACGATCCGCGGAAGTTCAGCAAGGCCGTCCACTTGTCGTCCGTTCATCTCGACCTCGGCATGCACTGTGTGGATTGCCATTTCGGCCAGGATAACCATGGCAACGGGCACATCTATGGCGAAGTGGCGGCGGCGATCGAGATCGACTGCGCCGATTGTCACGGCACCGTGTCGCGGTACCCCACGCTTTTCACTTCGGGACCTTCCGCGCGGCCGGGCGGCACCGACCTCTCGCTGCTGCGCACCCAGGACGGCCGCAGGCGTTTCGAGTGGCGCGGCGGCAAGCTGTACCAGCGGTCGGCGCTCGATCCCGCCAGGGAGTGGGAAATGACGCTCGTGAAGGACACCGTCAATCCCGATCATCCCCGATACAACGCGAAGGCGGCGCGCGCGAAGCTCATGGGCGCCGGCACCACGATGGCGTGGGGACCCGGCGTCGACGCCGGCGCGCTCGCGCACGGCGACGACAAGATCGCCTGCTACTCCTGCCACCTTTCGTGGACGACCTCCTGCGCGGGATGTCACCTGCCGATCCAGGCGAACTGGAAGACCGAGCGGCTGCACTACGAAGGCGGCGAGACGCGCAACTTCGCGACCTACAACCCGCAGGTGGCGCGCGACGACATGTTCCAGCTCGGCCGGCACGGCCCGGTGAAGGGCGGCAAGATCGCGCCCATGCGCTCGAGCTCGGCACTCGTGCTGTCGTCGACCAACATCAACCGGGAGCGCATCTACATCCAGCAGCCGCCGATCGCCGCGTCGGGCTTCAGCTCGCAGGCGTTCGCGCCGCACTACCCGCACACGGAGCGGAAGGTCGAGACAAAGACCTGCACCGACTGTCACCTTTCCCAGGGCAACGACAACAACGCGATCATGGCGCAGCTCCTGCTGCAGGGAACGAACTTCGTCAACTTCGTCGGCTTCAACGCGTGGGTCGGCGAAGAGCGGCGCGTCACCGCGGTGCAGGTGACCGAGTGGGACGAGCCGCAAGCGGTGATTGGCAGCTATCTCCACAAGTACGCTTATCCAGACTGGTTCGCCGAGCACCGCAATCGTGGGTTGCGCCTGCCGGTCGCGTTCCCGCACCCGACGCGAGGTCCCGCGGCGTGCCTTCAGCTTCGCGGCGAATACCTCTACGTCGCCGAGGGTCCGGGAGGTTTTCGAGCGTACGACGCGGCGAGCGTCGGCAACAAAGGCTTCTCGCAGAAGGTGGTGACCGCCCCGTTCTCGCCGCTCGGCCACGACACCGTCGTGCCGTCGACCAACGCGACCTGCGTCGCACTGCCCACGAACCAGTCGATCGCCCCGCTCCGCAACGGCGGCGACCTGATGCGGATCGAAAACCAGGAACAGCCGTTCCATCCGATCTACAGCTACGCGGCCATCACGGATTCCGTCGAAGGCCTGATCCTCGTGAACGTGAACACGCTCGGCGATGCCGATCCGCTCAACAACTTCCTCGCGCGCGCCGTCACCTGGAATGAAACCGGCGTGCTCGCGGGCGCGCGGCACATCGTGCTCGGCGGTCGCTTCGCCTACATTGCCGCCAATGCCGGGCTCGTGATCCTCGATCTCGACGATCCGTTGCATCCGAAGCTCGCGTCGATCGTGGCGATCCCGGGCGTTCGCGCTTCGGCATTGCAGTTCAGGTATCTGTTCGCGCTCGATGGCGGCGGGCTCACCACCATCGACGTGACCAACCCCTACCGCCCGCGGCACGTCGCCGCGGCGCGCGTGCCGCTCGCCGATGCAAGGCGGCTCTACGTCGCGCGCACCTTCGCCTATGTCGCCGCCGGCCGCGAGGGCCTCGCAATCGTCGATATCGAGCGACCCGAGTCGCCGGTGCTGTACTCGAAGTACAACGCCGGCGGCAGGCTCGCCGACGCGAGGGACGTGGTCGTCGCGTCGACCAACGCATCGCTCTTCGCGTACGTTGCCGACGGCGTCAACGGGCTCAAGGTGCTCCAGCTCACCTCGCCGGATTCACAGCCGAAGTTCTATGGGTTTTCGCCAGACCCGAAACCGCAGCTCATCGCCTGGCGCAGCACGGCGACGCCTGCCATTGCGTTGTCGAAGGGACTGGATCGTGATCGTGCGGTGGACGAGACCGGCGGCCAGATCGCCGTCTTCGGCCGCATCGGCGCGAGGCCGTTCACCTGGGACGAGATGAAGCGGTTCTACCTGAAGCCCGACGGCAGCGTCTACACCGTCACCGACGATGTGCGCTTGCAGGACTATCGACCGGCGCCGGCGGCCCCGGCGCCGGAAAGACCCGCTGCGCCCACGAAATGATCGCGAAATGATCGCGTTCACCGCAACGTTGATCGCCGGTGCCGCAACGCTCGTCGCCGCTGCGGTGGCGCCATTGGCGGCAGCGCAGGCCGTTTCCGCGCAGGCGAGCATTGCAAGCGCGCGAACGCCCCTGCCCTATCAGAGCGTCGACCCGACGGTCGGTATCGTCAACTGCGCGAGCGCACTGTGTCACGGGTCTGTGACCCCCGCCGCGAAGTCGAACGTCCTGCAGACCGAGTACGTCACGTGGTCGCACGTGGACAAGCACGCGCGTTCGTTCCTCACGTTGGGGAGCGCCCGGTCGGAGAGCATCGGACGCAAACTCGGGATCGACGATCCTGCACAGTCGAAGCTTTGCCTCGACTGCCACAGCCACAACGTGCCTCCGGCGCGACGCGGCGACCGCTTCCGGCTGGAGGACGGCGTGTCGTGCGAGACCTGCCATGGCCCCGCGGGCCGCTGGCTTCCTGCGCACATCGAGAGCGGAGCGACGCACGAGAGGAACGTCGCGAGCGGCCTCTACGACGTTTCCGATCCCGTATCGAGAGCCAGGCTGTGCCTGTCGTGCCACTTCGGCAACGCTGATCGATTCGTCACTCACCGGCTGATGGCGGCGGGCCATCCGCGCATGAGCTTCGAGCTCGACACGTTCACCTCCATCGAGCCCGCGCACTACAAACCCGACAGCGACGCGGAGAAGCGCAAGCGCGCGTGGGACGGCGTGCGTGTCTGGGCCATCGGGCAAGCGATGGCCGTGGGCGAATTGACGGCCGCGCTCGCTGATCCGGCGCGCGTCCGCGACGGACTGTTTCCCGAGCTCGTGCTGTTCGACTGTCACGCCTGCCACCATCCGATGAGCGACAAGAGATGGGTTCCGCGCAGGGCCGGCCTAGGACCGGGTGTGGTTCGGCTCAACGATTCGTCGCTGCTGATGACGCGACAGCTCGCCAAGGTCATCGACGACGGCTTTGGCGCGCGCGTCGGGCAGTCGATCGATCGGCTCCAGCAGGCCGTTGCCGGCCAAGGCGGCACTCCTGAAGCCGCCGCCCGTGCGGTCAATGCGCAAATGGAAGAGCTTATCGGCAAGCTGCAGACGCAGGCCTTCGACGCGCCGGAGCTGCGCGCGGTGCTGAGGGGACTGATCGACGACGGCGTGCACGGGCAGTACCGCGATTACGCGGGCGCGGAGCAGGCCACGATGGCGATATCCAGCGTGGCAAAGTTCATGCACCAGCGCGGAATCCTGGCGTCCGCGACCGATTTCAACCGCGCCCTGGCGGCACTGTACGGGGCCGTTGCCGACGACGAGCGGTACCGTCCCGCGCAGTTTCAGGCGGCGCTGCGCAACCTGAGCGGGGCCGCCGGGCTATGATTCGTCGACGGGCTGCCGGCAGGCTCGAACACGTGCGGAGGTCATATGCGAGTGCGATTCTGGGGAACCCGCGGGTCGATCGCAACGCCGGGTGAAAGCACGCTCCGTTATGGCGGGAACACTTCGTGCGTCGAGGTCGAGTCGGACGCCGGGACGCTCGTCATGCTCGACTGCGGCACCGGCGCCCGGGCCCTTGGCGAGAAGCTGCTCACGTCAGGCAAGCGGCCGTTGCACGGCCACATCCTGATCGGCCACACGCATTGGGATCACATCCAGGGATTGCCTTTCTTCGGCCCGTTCTTTGCGAAGGGCAGCGACTGGGACATCTATGCGCCCCGCGGCGTCGAGCAGTCGCTGCACGAGACGCTCGCGGGCCAGATGCAGTACACGTATTTTCCGATCACGCTCGAGCAGTTGAGCGCGTCCATCCGGTACCACGAAGTGATGGAGGGCGAGTTCACCGTCGGTGACATTCGCGTGACGGCGCAGTATCTCAATCACCCGGCGCTGACGCTCGGGTATCGGCTCGAGGCGGATGGCGTCGCGATCGTCTATGCGTGCGATCACGAGCCGCACGCGAGCCAGCTCGCCGTCGGCGCGGGGGAGCTCACGGATCTCGACCGCCGGCACGGTGCATTCCTCGCCGGCGCCGATCTCGTCATCCACGACGCGCAATACACCGCCGATGAGTACGAGGCGAAGCGGGGCTGGGGTCACAGCACGATCGAATACGCCATCGAAGCGTGCCGCTCGGCTGGCGTTCGCCGGCTGGCTCTCACCCATCACGATCCAACGCGGAGCGACGACGCCATCGATCGCATCCTCGCCTCCATGCGTGCGAGCCCGGCCGCGCAAGGCTCGCCGATGGAGGTGTTCGCCGCTGCCGAAGGACAGACCGTGGAATTGTCGGCGGCGACCGGCGACATGAGCGATAAGCCGACGCACGAGGCTTCCGCGGTGGCGCCCATGGCCTCGGCGCTCGTCGATCAGACGGTGCTGCTGGGAGTCGCGGAATCGTCGACGGCCGCAGCGTTGGTCGAAGTGCTGCAGGCAGACGGCATCCGGACGATTCTTGCGACGGATGGAGAGTCGGCCCTACGCAAGGCGCGCGCGGACCGCCCCTCTCTCATCGTGCTCGACCACCACCTCCCTCGCGTGTCCGGCCCCGACGTCGCTCTTGCAATCCGCGGCGGTGGCGATGAGTTCGCCGCCCGCGTGCCGATCGTGATCGTGACGGACCGCGAGCAGGAAGCCACGGCGGAAAGCGCGAACGACTGGCTGATCAGGCCATTTTCCGCCGCTTACGCGCGAACTCGGGTGCGCGCGCTGCTGCTCGGCAAGGCTTGTCGGTGGCGGCAGCCTCCCGTCCCGGGCGACGAAGAGCGGCGGCTGAAAGCGCTGCGTGACCTGCGCGTGCTCGATACGACACCGGAGGCGCGCTTCGATCGCCTGACGCGACTTGCCGCCCTCGCCTTCGATGTGCCTATGGCGCTCGTGAGCCTCGTCGATCGCGATCGCCAATGGTTCAAGTCCGCGCACGGTGTCGATCCGCGCGAGACGTCCCGCGAAAGCTCCTTCTGCGCCCACGCCATCGTGAACCGGACTCCGATGGTGGTCCCGGACGCGCTGCAAGACGAGCGCTTCGCCGATAGCCCGCTCGTCACGGGAAGCCCTCGCGTCAGGTTCTACGCAGGCCACCCGCTCATCTTGCCCGACGGGAGCTGCGTCGGCATGCTGTGCCTGATGGACGTTCGGCCCCGCACGATCAGCCAGAAGGATCTCGACCTTCTCGGCGACATCGCGCACCTCGTGCGGCGCGAATTGATGCTGATGCCGGAGACGGCGCGCGAAGCGCTGACCGCCTGACAAGCCTCATTTGCGCGCGACCGCCATGAACTCTTCCGGCCGCACGCGAATCGCGGCGCCCGTGGGGCACGCGCGGACGCAGGCCGGGCCTCCCGAGACGTCCTTGCACATGTCGCACTTCACGGCCTTCTTGCTCACGTCGTCGTTGTGATATCGCTTCTCGCGGCCCGGCTCCGTGGTAAGGCCGGTCAGCAGCCACGCCCACAGACTGGGTGATCGGCGCTTCGGATTCACCTGCGACATCTGGATGACGCCGTAAGGGCAATTGCGCTCGCAATTGCCGCAGCCGATGCAGCTGTTGTCGATGAACACTTCGCCGTTAGGATTCCGATGGATCGCATCGGGCGGGCAGTCCTTCATGCAATGCGGGTTCTCGCAGTGCCGGCACGACGTCGGCACGTGCACATCGGCAAAAGTCGGGCCGGCCTCCCGGTCGAGACGCGACGTCCCGTCGTGCACATCGGCGCATGCCTTCTCGCAGTTGTCGCAGCGGACGCACAGGCTTTCGTCGATCAGCAGCACGTCGGTGGCCTCGCCCATCCCCTGTCCGATCAGGAAGCCGATCAGGTTGCCGGGATCGGTTTGCGTCTCGCGCTGCACCGCTTGCGACAGCCTGCTGAGGACGCGCGACCCGATGTCGCCGCGTAAATCCGGATTCCGGGAGAGCACCGCGTTGAAAGTGTCCGCCGACAGCAGGATCGTTTCGGAATTGACGGCGGCGCGAACGGTCGCCGAACGGCGCGCGCCGGACGACAGGAGCGCCATCTCGCCCACGTAGTTGCCCGCCGCGACGTAGGAGAGCACCGTCTCCCTGCCCCCCAGGATTCGGGAAACCGTGACGGAGCCGCGACGGATCAGGTGGAGCCCGTCCGCTTCGTCGCCTTCCTGGAAAATCGCCTGCCCCGCCACGAAGCTCTTGATCGTCGCATCCTTCACCATCTCATCCAGGTCCCCTTCGGAGATCCCGGGCGCGACGTGCGCCCGCACCGCGCGCCGCAGCGACGTCTCGTCGATCTGCCGGCGCACCGACGCGATGCTCGCGAGCAGCTTCAGCATCGAGCGGCGCGGCGTCTCGATCAGCACGCAATCCCTGCCGGCTCGCACCGTGCTGGACCGGCGGCGTCCCGAGAGCAGCCCCAATTCCCCGAAGAACTCGCCGCGCCCGAGGCGAACATTCTTCGCGGGCGCGTGCGGGTCGTCCGTCACCTCGATCGTGACCTCGCCGTCGACGATCGAAAAGAAAGAGTTCGTGTAGTCGTCCTTGCGAAAAATGAGCTCGCCGTCGCCGGGTCCCCGGACCTCGCTGTCGAGCATGAACTCGCGCAATTGCAGCGTGGTG
>Ga0157375_10001085_pt1 | contig 23632 bp, 24 predicted proteins | sample M35metaG_FD_115311 | JGI IMG/M metagenome (GOLD analysis project Ga0157375, IMG submission 115311) | Miscanthus rhizosphere microbial communities from Kellogg Biological Station, Michigan, USA - M3-5 metaG | ecosystem: Host-associated > Plants > Roots > Rhizosphere > Soil | place: USA: Michigan... | reverse complement strand
TTTTTGTAGTCCTTCAGCAGATTGTCAATGAGCTCGTTGTCTATGGTCATCTTTTTCTCCTGGACCAACCTTAACCGGTTAGTCGCTCAATGACCATTTACACAAAACTATTTACACCCTCGATTGTATAGCTCGTCGGCGAACTCTGTGATAAAGGCTTCTGCCTGTTCTCTGTTCTTGAATATAAACGCCGTATTGAAGTCTGTAGAGAAAAGCTTCGGAATACCTGATATGTAACCTTGAAATGTAACTATTATTATTCCCGTCTCCGTTTCTCCGCCTTCTGCATCAATCCGCCGTAGTCGTTCCATCATCGCCTGATTAATTGCCTCGGCATAGAGTTCGTCCGCATTTGGAAGGTGACCAACTTCTAACAAGTGAACGTTGGTGCCGAGAATCGCTAGCAATGCGAGTCCAGCTCCGTCAGTTCCTATTTCGGCATCTTCTGGTACATCCATTAACCAATCCAGCAGTTCATGTTTAGTCGTTGGCATCAGTTGCCTCTCTTTCTTTTCGGGCAGAAGTTGACTCGAGTAAATCCGGACATCGCGGGCCAACTCGCTTCGAGCCGCCACCTGAATAGGAGTAGCTTTAGCTGCAAGTTGGCCCGCGATTGTTTTCCAGGTACCTATTTGGCTTTGGCCTTCTCGATTAACGCGATCTCTTTGGTGAGCACGTCACGAAAGCGCGTGAGAATGGCAATAAGCAAATTGATTTTGGCTAGGGATCGTCGACGCTCTCGCTTAGTACCCAAAAAGAATTCAATCTGGACTCTGCGCCGGCAGTCGGCAATGGTAAGCATGTTGTGACCCCACCTGTATTCGCCCTCGTTGGAGGATTCAACCTCAGCGAAGATATGTGACGTAAAACCAGTTGAGACAGGTGACAGGAACGAGCGCTTGCGAAGAGAGAAAACATTTTTCATGTTTGCAACCTCGGAGGAAATGATTACGTGAACCTCCATGTCTCTAGCAAAACCATTTGGTGTCAGTTCGATTGAAAGACAGGAGGCTGGATACGCTAGGAACGCAGCGTGTGGATTATTGGGGTCCACTGCATTAGCTATGGCTTATGGACCGGGGCCAACGAAATCCTTTTTGTTAAGCGTAACCCCAACAGAGTAGCCGACAGCTACTTCCTCCCCAGGTGCGGGAGCTTGGTCAATTATCAATCCGGATTGAAGGGCCGAATCGTGACGTGTCGCCAACAGGCGGATGTTCAAGTTAGCGGCGTGAAGCTTCCTCTCGGCGTCTTCATAGCTCAGCCCTTTGACGACTGGCACCTTGGTTTGAGCTGGTCTAGACCGGCGCTCACGTTGGACGTCAATACTCAGCGCCAGAAGGGCAATTGCTGGCAAAACGACAGCCGATAAAACGACATACATAACCAGCAGCGTCGCGAGAACTGTGATAAGCAGTTTCTGTTTTCCTCGTACTGTGTAGCCGACAAGGACGCCAAGTAAAAATCTCATTACGACGGTTTCCTTTTGGAGATTCTTAGTGAATCACCTATTCGTTAACCGCCTCTTTTTTCTTATTGGTTGTGTTGAGGAATGTCGGTTAAAGGAAAGCGTGAGGTAGAGGTGTCAACTTCGAGGTAATCATCAACATATATCCGACGGTGATCGCTCAGGATCAATCCGGACGTTGATGTACAAATGTTCTACGGTGGGTTCTGGTGTCAAAAATAAATTGCGAGGATTGTCCCAAGTCGGACGCAATAAACGTACTATAGCATTGTGGCAAATTGCCGCAGCTCTGAGCGCCGTAAAGCCCGAATTTTCATTGACAACTCGCCGAGCCTTTCGTACGCTCGATACTGGCCGTAAACCTCGCGGCTCCCAATCGACCGACCCTTTTGAATCTCACTTCTTCCCGAAAATCAGAAATAGAAAATGAGTATTAAAATTTCTCAACGACACTGCGCGAAGTGTGGTCAAGCAACCCTCGCACAGAAGCAAACGCCCAAGTATTTGTACTAATGAAAAGCTGGTTAGTGATTGCGCCTATTCAGCAATCTCGGAAGTTCCACTCGTCCATGATGCAGTAGCTTCTAACTGTTGCTATCCCTATCCTCAAGCAAGGAGAACTCTAATGCCTAGTAGATTATGGACCGCATATCTCACGCTCACACTCGTTGTACTTTTCACTTGCACTGTAACCGCAAGTCCGCTCGGGCAAGCTGTGATCGTCAACACCGCTTTTACTGTCAAGGCAGGTGATGCTAAGTACTGGAATTTTCAAGTTGGAAGCGCCGGCGCTAATGTCGTTGGTAGATTCCGCGCAGAAGGTGGAAGCGGCAATGATATTAAGTGTCTTATCCTGGACGCTGATAGTTTTGAAAACTGGCGTAATGGCCACCGAGTAAGAACCTACTACAACTCTGAAAAGATTACTGTCGCCAACATCGAGGTTAACTTGCCTCAAGGTGAATATGTGTTGGTCTTTGACAACACATATTCAGTTCTCACAAACAAAGCAGTAACCGCCAACGTTGAAATGAGATGGTAAGGGGCCAGATCGCCTTGACCTTCTGGCTGATTAATCGCTCGTGAAGCGCACTTTTTTAACTCGGATGGAAGTTTCCATGACCTACGACAAACTGTCCAAGGAAATAGAGCAACTTAGCTATCGCGACAAATTCCGATTGGCGCAGCTTTTGATTCAGCTGGCTCGGAAAGAGGAAGAGCAGGCACACCCCGAGCGAAGGCAAACTACCAGCACTCCAACAGCAAAGTTGGACCCAGATCTGATTGAGTACGTCGCCGACAGACTGCGGAAACTTAAACCGTCCAAGAAAGAGAAACTCTTCAATTCAATTGCCGCCATGTTTCAGTTTCAAGGCGGCATCTCCGATCGTGACAAAGAGAGAATCTTCTCTGAGTTGCATAAGGCGCGGCACATCGACATTGGAAAGAACGGTCGCATCCAGTACCCGTAAGCGTTGCATGAAAAGATCGCGCCAAATTGGCGATCTCGCCTCATACAATGAGCATGGACCAATGCGGCGCGCGGTGATGCGGAGCGTTATGCCGTTCACTTGGAGGAACTATGAGCAAGAAAATCGTACCAGCAGCACTTCACGCTCTGAAGCAAGCGTTAACTGATGTTTATTGGTACAAGTCGGACCTACGAAGCTTTTTAACATCAACGCTAAGTAAGCCGGAGCTCGTAAACCAGCTAAACTGGGACGACTACAAGCGCAACATCGTCGCCGCAGTGGTGGATCGGCTCGCCCGTCACGAAGATCTCTTCCAGGCCGATCTGCTTCGCCTAATGACGGAGGTAGCCCGCATTGATGACTTTGCCCATCTGCTGCGTTTGGATGACGGGAAGGCGAAAGCTAAGAAGGCGCAGGCGTCAGTGCAAGCTCTCAGGAAATATGTTGGCAATCCTATTGCCTCCGACGAAGAGGAAGAGAAGGCAGAGGAGCGAAGACGGGCGGCGTTTGAGGCGCTCGTCAAAACCACCGCAGTTCAGGAGCGCCTCCAAGCCTTAACGAAGGACTACTATGACTTGCTTTCCAGCACAGACGCACAGAAGCGGGGCTACCAACTTGAAGGCCTGCTTCGTGAGCTTTTCACGCTCTTTGACTTGGACCCGAAAGCATCCTTCAAAGTTACCGGAGAGCAAATCGATGGGGCCTTTACGTTCCAGTCGACCGACTACCTCCTAGAGGCGAAGTGGCAGAAAAACTTGGTGGAGGCAGCAGATCTAGATTCTCTCGCGGGAAAACTAACTCGCAAACTCGACAACACTCTTGGCCTTTATCTGGCGATCAACGGATACTCAGAAGACGGAGTTCGTCAGCACTCATCGGGGCGGAGGTTGATGATTCTCATGGACGGTAGTGATCTGATGGCGGTCCTTGAGGCGCGGATCGACCTTATTCAACTGTTGCTAAGAAAGAGACGCCACGCATCTCAGACCGGAAACATCTACCTGCGCATTCACGAGATTCTCTGAACTCGCAGAATCAAACCCTAAACTGCACAGCAATCTATTCATCTAGGCAACATTGAAAATTTCAGGCAGAATATCTTAGCGATTTGGGACTCTGTTCGCCCTGTTCTTCCTCAATCCCAAAGAAGCCATTGAACCCGAAATTGCGTAGCATGCCTCCCACTATCCAAGAACTGCTCGATCGAAGCCGTAAGGAACTTCTTGATCTCTCAACGCGGAACCGCCTTCTATCGATTCCGGTTAACTCGAAGTCTGCGCGAATCATTCAAATTTATGACGAACTTAGCGTAGAGATATTTCGGTTGCTGGTCACCGACAAAAGGCGCTTAAGCTTCCTCCCTGGCAAAGCGACTAAACCGGCTGCGGTGACTTCGAGTCCTGAGCTTTTCGATGATGAAGAACTTGGACTGCCACAGCCCGAATACGACGAAATTGGTGTTAATGGCATTGCAGGCCGCCATTCCGATCCACGTCTGCAAACGTCACTAACACCTGAAGGTCTTCAACGGCGATTACTGGATCTCTACACAAATGCGCGAACCATGATTGAGGAGCAAGGCGTCAATGTCCTCTATCTTGCGCTTGGGCAACTGAAGTGGTTTGAATCTGGTGATTCCGATACGGCGAGGTATGCTCCACTTATTCTGATTCCTGTCGAACTCGAACGAAAGACTGCCTCTGATCGTTTTCGGCTTCGCTGGCGTGAGGAGGACATAGAATCCAACCTGTCGCTCGAAACCAGGTTGAAGAACGATTTCGCAATCAATCTTCCTGCATTTACCGAACAGGATGACTTCAATCCGGAACAATACTTTGATGGAGTTGCACTGACCATAGATGGAGCAAAGAATTGGGAAGTTTTACCAAACTCCATCACGTTAGGGTTCTTTTCGTTCGCGAAACTATTGATGTATCGCGATCTGGACTCAAAGAACTGGCCCAATGCACAAAAGCTTTTGAGTCATTCCACGATTTCATGTTTGCTTGCGGATGGCTTTGCGAAAGTCGATCCCGATATTAGTGAAGATGCTCGGTTGGATGAGCTAATACCCGCTGCAAAATTGGATCATGTTGTCGATGCTGACAGCTCGCAAACAGTCGCAATTGAAAGAGTACATGCCGGCGAGAGCCTCGTAATTCAAGGTCCTCCCGGTACCGGCAAGAGTCAATCCATTTCTAACATAATCGCCAGCGCCGTGCTTGATGGCAAGACAGTGCTGTTTGTTGCTGAGAAACTTGCGGCTCTCGAAGTTGTCAAACATCGACTCGAGAAGGAGGGATTAGGTGCGCTCTGCCTGGAGCTTCATAGCAATAAGGCAAAGAAGCGCGCAGTCTTGGACGAAATTGGCAGGACTTGGTTTCTAGGCCGGCCGAAGTCATTGGATCTCGAAGATCTTGTCACCAAGCTGGACTCAAAGCGTGCAATCTTAAATGAACATGTCGCCGCGCTTCACGAGCAACATCAGCCAAGTATGCTTAGTTTCTTCGCGCTCATCGGGCGTCTGGCGTCGCTTCGTGATCGAGGGCAAGAGGGTGCCGATCTCAGCTTTACGGGCGCTGATACTTGGACGCCAGACGAGTTCAAGATCCGTCGCAACCTTCTTGGAGATTTAGCCGGGCGCGTGAAAGAGATAGGCATACCGGCCCATAACAACTGGCGAGGTGTGTGTCGTGAAGTAGTTCTGAACATCGACTTAGAGCCACTAAGAAGAAAAATTCAAAGCTTGCGTGAAACGCTGTCGACAGTGACCAGAGCCGCCGATAGGTTATCTTCGCTCTTGAATCAAGCCGTTCCGGAAACCCTGCACGACTTGGACCAACAGCTTCTTGTCGCTGAATACGTGGCGCAGGCTCCCGCAGTCGATAAAGAAGCCCTTTGTGATGGCGTATGGAATGCTGGTTTGGACGGCTTGAGTTCATTGCTGGCTTCTGGTCGAAAATTTTCAACCGCTTTTGCAGCTGCTGGATCTCAAGTACCTGAAGCGACATGGGAGCGCGACTCGTCACAGATTCGTTCGCAACTCCTGGCGCGCGGCCAATCCTTTCTTCGCTTCTTGTATTCAGACTATCGACGTGCAATTCAAGAGTTCCGCACAAATCTCACAGTCGAATTACCAAAGGGTTTTAAGGATCGCTTATCACTCTGCGAAACGATTATCTCGGGCCAGACCGGTTTGCGCGAGATTCGTCGGAGTGACTCCATTGGACGTGCTGCCTTTGGAAGATTGTGGCGAAGCGAGAAATCCGATTGGGATCAGCTTCAAGCCATTCTGCAATGGGTTGGAAGGCAGCAGGCGGTGGGCCTGGATGAAGGTTTCCGAAGAACATTTTCTGCCGTAAGCGATCAGAAACAGGTGGCAGAGATGTTGGCTGAGAGGTCGAGCCTGGTGAATGAAGTAATTGCGAAGTGGAAAGGACTCAGCACGGAGTTGCAGCTTGACCTAGAGGTCGCCTTCGGTGTCTCAGCAATTAATCAAGTACCACTGACGGTGATAGAGGAGCGGTGTTCTAAATGGTTGGCTGACATGGAGGGCCTGTCGCGCTGGAACCATTATTTCGTGCTGGCTAAACAAGCAAGAAGTCTCAAGCTAGATCAATTGGTAGATAAATTAGAAAGTGGAACTATCGAACCACAATCTGTCTCATACTGCTTTGATCGAGCCTATTACAGCCAGTTAATACGAGAGATTACTCGTCGGAAACCAGCGCTGGCTCAGTTCAATGGCGCGCATCACGACCGACACGTTTCAGATTTTCGCGAAATCGATAAGGACCGTTTAGCGCTTGCGAAGTATCACACTCTCGTGGCGCATTACGACCGACTTCCTCCTCGCGATTCAGGCGTTGGTGCTGCTGGAATCGTTAGGGCTGAAATGGAAAGAAAGCGTGGACATCGACCAGTTCGTCGTCTTCTGAAGGATGCGGGATCTGTGGTTCAGGCGATTAAGCCAGTATTTATGATGAGTCCTCTTTCGGTTGCGCTGTTTCTGGCACCGGGAGCTGTCGAATTTGATTTGTTAGTGATTGACGAAGCAAGTCAGGTCTTGCCAGTCGATGCGCTAGGCGCCATCGCGCGTTGTAAGCAGATCGTCGTTGTAGGCGACGATAAGCAATTACCGCCGACTCGATTCTTTAATCGCCTTACGTCAAACGTCGATGAATCAGACGAGGTCGAAGACGGTGATGAACCTCAAGCAGCACAAGCGCAGGACATCGAGAGTATTTTGGGGTTGTGTTCCGCTCGCGGATTATCGTCGTCGATGCTCAGGTGGCATTATCGGAGTCGTCACCACTCATTGATTGCGGTTTCGAATAATCAGTTTTATCGAGATCAGCTCTATATCGTTCCCAGTCCTTTCTCGGCGTCGGGCAGTCTTGGACTCAAGTTTAATCACATTCGTGACGGTGTTTACGATCGAGGTGTTTCACGAACAAATAAGGTCGAAGCAAAAGCTGTGTGCCATGCTGTCCTGAAACATGCGCGCGAGAACAGTCAAAAGAGTTTGGGAGTGGCGACGTTTTCGCTACAGCAGCGGCAAGCGATTCAGGACGAGTTGGAATTACTGCGGCGGGAGAATCCTGACGTCGAATCATTCTTTTCAGCGCATCCTCGCGAACCGTTCTTTGTGAAGAACCTGGAGAATGTACAAGGCGATGAGCGCGATGTCATTTTTATTTCAGGTGGATATGGCAGAGACGCAAATGGGTACATGGCAATGGGATTTGGTCCCCTCAGTTTGGAGGGTGGAGAACGTCGCCTCAACGTTCTGATTAGTCGAGCCAAACTCCGTTGTGAGATCTTTTCGTCAATCACGGCTGACGACATCGACCTTGAACGTGCTCGAAGTCGGGGAGCGGCGGCTTTCAAGACTTTTCTGTCCTTTGCTCAAACGGGTCGACTTGCCATTTCGACATCAACCGATGCGGAGGAACAAACACCGTTCGAAGAGGCTGTGGCCGAAGCAGTTGAGTCTTTGGGATATCAAGTTCATCGACAGGTCGGTATCGCAGGGTTCTTTATCGATCTCGCAGTAATTGATCCTAATCAACCAGGTCGATACATCTTGGGAATCGAGTGTGATGGAGCCGCTTATCACAGTTCCCGCTCTGCTCGCGATCGAGATCGCTTACGTCAAGCGGTTCTCAAGGACCATGGCTGGATTATCCATCGCATTTGGAGTACTGACTGGTTTCAGAGGCCGTCAGAGCAATTGAGTAGAGTAGGTGAGGCTATCGAGCGAGCCAGGATTGCGATCAGCGAAATGGACGTAGATTTGCCAACATCTCGTTTTGAGGTGATTAGCGAATCGGAGGATGGTCTCGAGCGAGAAACGATACTTGAACTGGATAATCGAGGATTGACCCAGTTGTCAGGGCCATACAGCGAGGCTGTGTTCGTCGTTCCCACTAACGTTGACCCGCATGAGTTGTATACGCAGGACATGGCCGCGATCGTGCTGCGCATAGTCGAACATGAAGGTCCTATTTACGATGAAGAAATCGTCACTCGTGTTCGAACACTTTGGTCCAAAGGTCGCGCAGGCTCGCGAATTCACGACGCGGTTGCTCGTGCAATTCGAGCCCTTGAAACAAACAAGTCATGCATCAGGGTAGATCGATGTCTTATGCTGCCCAACTGTGATGTACGTGTTAGAAATCGAGCAAACGTCACGTCGCCTACATTAAGAAAGCCTGAGCACCTACCAACTGTTGAGATTCACGCGGCGATATTAGCCGTACTGCAAGCCAGCCATGGAGCTGCAAGAAGTGAGATACCCACAGCAGTCGCGCGACTATTTGGTTTTCAAGCAACAAGTCCGCAACTGAAGACGCTCATTGATTCACAGGTTCAGAGATTAGTTCTGAGCGGGAGGATCCAAGAAATGAACGGCACGTAAAAAGCTGTCTGATTCCACAAGCAAAGCATAATGATGGCGAGATTTAGCCTCAACCACTATCGCCGACGATAGGACCAATGTAATGCTTCGCCATACGCCACCATAATAGTTGTAGGCCCAGCAAGTTAGCTGGATAACTGTGTTCGCACACTCTTAGGCGCAGGTCGTAAGACTAAAAATGTTCTCCCCAACCTCCCTCGCAAATTTCCTTGCGTGTCAGCATTTAACTGCACTAGATCGAGCGGAAGCTGCTGGCCAAATCAAAAGACCTTTCTTCGCGGATCCGGGCCTCGATTTGCTCGTCAAACTTGGGCTGGCCCATGAACAAAAGTATCTGCGTTATTTGACCGAAGAACAGAATCTTCACGTCACGCGAATAGCGCAAGGACCTTCATGGGAGGAGGCGGCAGCGGAAACAGTCGCCGCGATCCGCAATGGTGCTCAGGCCATTTACCAAGCGGCGTTTAGCTCGCAGCAATGGCAAGGTCGAGCAGACTTTCTGATTAGAGTTGAAAAGCCGGGTGAACATAACGATTGGTCATACGAGGTTATCGAGACCAAGCTGGCGCGTTCAACCAAAGCCCGGGCCATTATCCAGCTCAGCTTTTACTCGGATCTCCTATCAGAAATTCAAGGCGTCATACCGGACTACATGCATGTGGTTCTTGGAGGTGAAGCACACCCTGAGAGATTTCCCGTTCATCGTTATCTCTCATACTTTCGAAAGGTCCGACGCGAATTTGAGAACGCCAGTCAGGCAAGAGCGGAGACCTATCCTGAACCTATAGACCATTGCGGAATCTGTAGCTGGTTCAGCATCTGCGACGATCGCTGGCGCGCGGACGATCATTTGTCGCTGGTGTCAGGAATATCAAGGAATCAGCGAAAAAGATTGGTTGCGTGTGACATCAAGACGGTCCATGCTCTCGCGAGCCTCGAACCCGGTCCTATCGAAGGCATCGGAGTCCAGGCTTTGTCAAATATTCGCGAGCAGGCACGTTTGCAGGTACAGGGGAGTGATGAGGATCGATACATCTACGAATTGTTTGTTCCGCCGGAAATCAATAGAGGTCTTTGCGCACTACCGCTACCGTCACCAGGAGACGTTTTTCTCGACTTCGAAGGTGATGCGTTCGCATTCGATCAAGGGCTTGAATATCTCTTTGGCGTATTAACCCTCTCTGCCGATAACGGCGGAACCCCTACCTATGCGTCTACATGGGCGCTGAAGCGGGCCGACGAAAAGACAGCTTTCGAGAGTTTCATCGCGATCGTGCGCCAACGACGTCGAGAGTATCCGGACATGCACATTTATCATTACGGTGCGTATGAGGAGACCGCGATCAAGCGCATGACCGGACGGCACGCGATATGTGCGGATGAAGTAGATGAAATGTTGAGAGCAGAGGTCTTCGTCGATCTCTACCGTGTCGTAAAGCAGTCGCTCCGCGCATCGGTTGAGAGCTACTCACTCAAAAAACTTGAACCTTTCTATGAGTTCAAACGCGACGTTCCATTAGTTGATGCAAACTTAGCCAGGAACACTCTTCAAGCCGTGCTCGCTTTTGGTCCTACCGAGGGAGATTTCGCCGAGATTCAGAAGCAGATCGAAGGCTACAACCGCGACGATTGCATTTCAGCGTTGCGATTACGAGATTGGTTAGAAGAGCGACGGCTGGAGTTGGAGGCAAGAACTCAAGAACCCTTACCACGACCAGAATTGAAGGCAGGTGAAGCTAAAGAAGATCTATCTGCTTACCTTGAACGAGTTCGCGAGGTTGAGGCTCGCTTGATGGCGGGTATGCCGGCTGAAGAGGCTGAACGGAGTGAAGAGCAAAAAGCGCGATGGCTGCTGGCGCAACTGCTTGAGTGGCATCGCCGAGAAGATAAGTCGGCATGGTGGGAGTACTTTCGGCTCTGCGATTTAACAGACCCGGAACTGCAGGAAGATAAGAGCGCACTCGGTGGGCTTGTTTACGAGGGAGTTGTAGCTCAGGTGAAGCGCTCACTCATTCATCGCTATAGATTTCCGTTGCAAGATCACGCGATTGACAGGGCACCCTCTGTTCACGATCCCAAAACGCAAAGTGGCGTTGGAGAGATCGTTGAAATCGACGAGCGGGCATTAACCATCGACATCAAACGAAGTGCTTCGTCGACTACCCCCCATCCTACTGCGCTGATTCCACACGACATCATCAACGCGACAGTACTACGCGAAAGTCTTCTGCAATTAGGATCGTGGGTGGCAGACAACGGAATTGATGTTCCCGGTCCTTTCAACGCTGCTCGAGAGCTGTTGCTTCGGAAGTCACCTCGCTTACAAGAAAGCACGCTTCGCGAAATTGCGGCGGCGAATCAGGACGCGGTTGATGTTGCGAAGAAAGTTGTAATCGCTCTTGATGAAACGGCGCTGCCTATACAAGGTCCGCCAGGTGCCGGGAAGACTTACACCGGCGCTCGCATGATTGTCGAGCTAGTAAGAAGTGGATTAAGAGTCGGAATCACAGGTGTTAGTCACAAGGTCATCAGCAAACTTCTTAAAGATACGTGTACGGCTGCCAAAGAAGGAGGGGTGGACTTTAAGGCAATTCAGAAAGTCGACACAGACGACGGTTGTGAAGACGACCTGGTGACGCGCGCGAAGAACAATGATGCAGTAGTCAAGGCTCTAAATGAGGGCAAGGCGCAAGTGATTGCTGGAACTGTCTGGCTCTGGGCGCGACCGGAATTGAACGCTACGGTCGACGTGTTGTTCGTTGATGAGGCGGGCCAAATGTCATTAGCCAATGTGCTGGCCGCTTCGCCGGCAGCTAAGAGCATTGTCTTGTTAGGTGATCCCCAGCAGCTTGATCAACCGCAACGGGGAGTACACCCGCCTGGTGCTGACGCATCGGCGCTTTCTCACCTACTGAACGGGCGGTCTACAATCGGCGAAGATCAAGGTTTGTTTTTATCGGAAAGCTGGCGTCTGCATCCAGATGTTTGTACGTTCACTTCAGAATTGTTCTACGACAACCGACTGATGCCCCGGCCAGAGAATGCAACACAGCGCATAAATACTGAAGGACCGTTTGACGGAACCGGGTTGCACTTTATCCCCGTTGCTCATAACGGTAATCAGAGCGAGTCACCTGAAGAGGCGAACACAGTTGGGAATATAGTCGAAGGACTTCTACGAAACGGTACAACTTGGACCAATAAGAAGAGCGAAACTGCACCTCTATCACTTAATGACATCTTAGTTGTCGCTCCATACAACGCTCAGGTTTCAGCACTGGCCCAGTGTCTTCCAGCGGGAGCCAGAATTGGAACCGTTGACAAGTTTCAAGGCCAAGAGGCTCCGGTGGTGATCTACTCAATGGCGACCTCGACACCTGAGGACGCTCCGCGGGGAATGGAGTTTCTCTACAGCTCAAACCGACTGAATGTAGCGACATCGCGAGCGCAATGCCTCACGGTGCTGGTTGCTAGTCCGGCGCTATTCGAGGTGCAATGCAAGACTCCGCGCCAGATCGAACTCGCCAACGCTTTTTGTCGCTATCTGGAAATGGCCAGAGATGTATAAGGCAATGCGCCTGTTTTTAACGCGATTCTGATGTTGTTCTATCGTTATCCGTTGGGGGTGCGCCTGACGGCGAGATACTCAGACGTGACGATCAGTGGCCTTCAATTGGAATTAGAAGCGCCTGGACCTTATCACCTTGGTTGCGAGCGTGAACGGTGTAAGGCCTGGCAGGCAAGTACCCATCGCTTGTGGTTTCCCACCAGCACAAATCTTCCTGCACTTCCTCGATCGGCGGAAGATTCTCCCTGAAAACACGGTAAATTATCGACCGCTGCGGTACTCTCATATTCGGGTGCAACAGACTGGCAAAGAGGTTAGCTGCTGCACTAGGTGTGATGCTAGTAATCCTCAATTTAGGCTGCGGCTGGGGAACAAAGCCAAGACCCGGTTGCTTAAGCTTGACCCGCTCGCTTTTCTTATATTCAAGCGTCGCTTCCAACAACACGCAGGCGTTGGGCCAGTTTGCTGCCATTCCTATGACTGACGCATAGACGCTTGACTCGTGGCAGAGGGTTGCGCGGATTGCGTCGATCTTATGGAATGATATCGGACCTTTAGCGTGACGATGGACTAAATCAGGTAAGTAGCCAATATGTCCAGCGATCTTTTCCATTAGCGCTTCTTCTGGATCTTTTTTAACAAGCGCGGAGTGTGTGCGACAGAATTTTAAACGATGCTGGTCAGTTAGGGTCAGCAAGTGGGCCAGCTCATGCCATTTCGAATAATAAGACCGAAACGCCTTCTCGCCGCGACAATCTATGATCGATACGTATTGTCGCTCCCCTTTCCTCGGTTCTAAAAGACGAAAGGTTATAGCGAAAACTCCAGGCCTCAACTCTTCGTCTACCAGCGCAAATTCCTTCTCACCCCGTCTTAGGAATTGATCCTTGATCTCGGCAAGCTCTTGGTCCGTTCGTACTTCTCTGAAGACAGTCCCCAGTCGATCAGCCGCATACTCCAGAAGCTCAGATAGGGACTTGCAATTGAATTCTTTCGCAAGTGCGGCCACCCATTTTGCGCAGTGCGCTACTATCTCAGTAACCGGATCACTCGTGGCGGGAAGACGCAAGTCTCGCGCTAATTTCCAGATCTGAAGATCGCTCTTTAAACCTCGGGCCATACCTTCTATTCAACAGACTTCATGGCGTCATACAAACGCCGCCAGTCTTCGACTGTGGGAGCTTTGATTGACTGATTACTTCGCCTTGCTACGACGGAATTCCACATTTCCAGAAGAGTCAAGGTGTCGCTATAAGTGAGACTGTGATCTTCGGCAAAGATCGATAAGGTGGACGGTATTTGAACAGGTTCGCGTCGACTAGTCGGCTTTGCTTGTTCCCCTCGCAGTAGGTAATCGAGTGAGGCTCCCATTGCATTTGCAATTTTCAATAGATTGTCAGTGCTGACGTTTCGGTTATTGCTTTCGACATCACTGAGAAAGCCTTTGCTCAATTGTGTTTTTTCCGCGAGTTGCTCCAAGGTCCAGCCGAGATCCTTTCGAAACTCTCTAATACGGTCTCCCGCAGTAGCCATTAAGTTGCCTTCCGCACAGGGCGTTAGTAGGGCCCTGAATTATACACATGATGACCAAAATTAAAACAGCGATTTTCCTTGACTTTAACTATTCGCAAATACATACTATTTTCGCTTACAGCGAACAAGGGAGGGGGGTATTGGCGGAGACGTAGTGAACCTATCTTCAACACTGAAGGCCTATAAATGATTCAAAGGAAGGAGTTTAGGATGGCAAAATACAACCGCAATTCTGGCAAGCCGTGGAAACCTGCGGAGGTTTCCAAACTTCGCGAGCTCGCCAAAGGAAATACACCCACCCGGGGTGATCGGATTGAAGCTTGGCCGAACACCGAACTCGGTAAGTAACAAAGCATCGCAAGAGGGCATTAGTCTCAAACCCTCCAATCGATCCCCTTATAGCAAACGAAAGTCTTAAAGAAACTAGAGAAAGGAATGGCTATGGACAAAACAGTAACAATCATTGTGGAGGGAGCTCCACACGAATGGCCTAAGGGCGAAATCTCTTACGCAGAAGTGGTCACACTTGAAGTGCCCGACTATCCAAATCACCCAGAAATTACTTACTCAGTTAAATACAAAAGAGGGCAAGGGGAGAAGCCTGAAGGAGTCCTGGCGCCAGGTGCATCCGTAAAAGTAAAGGAAGGAATGATCTTCAGTGTTTCAGAAACTGGTCAATCATAATGATGACATCAGGCGTCTTGTAGAAAAGGGTTATGCTGTGGCTTTCGACAGCAATTATCTTGTTATTCGCGACATCCCTTATCTCGATGACCAAAACAAACTGCAAATGGGCGCGATCGTTTCTAAGCTAATATTTATTGATGAAGTCCGCGTTGTCCAGGACGATCATCAAATATTCTTCGCCGGCTCCTTTCCTCATAATATCGATCGAACACCAATCCGTAATTTGGCTGGCGGACCTACACAACTTCCGTTGAGCGAAGCAGCGGCAGATGTAGTTGTACAGCGTTCGTTCTCAAATAAACCGCGGGATGCCGGAAAATTTAAAGATTTTTTCGAAAAAATCGAAAGCTACGTTGCGATCATTTCAGGACCTGCGATCGAGTTATATGACGTTTCTCCGTATACATTCCGCATCGTCGATGAAGTGTCTGCGTCTGTATTTAAATTTCACGACACGCTCACGAGTCGAGCAGAAATTACGGATCTCGCTGCTAAATTTTCCAATGACGTCGTTGCCGTGATTGGATTAGGAGGCACTGGTGCTTACGTTTTAGATTTTCTCATTAAGACGCCCGTCCGTGAGGTCCGGGCATTCGATTTTGACAAATTCCATGTGCATAACGCTTTTCGTTCTCCCGGCAGAGTTGATTCATTCGAATTCGACAAACCCAAAGCGGAGGTTTACGGCAGTAGGTACGATAACTTTCGAAGGGGGTTATCGCTTCTGCCCAAATTTATTGACGCCTCGTCAGCAGAAGACTTTGACGGAGTAACGTTCGCATTTGTATGTGTAGACAAAGGGTCCTCACGTGCTGGGATTTTTGATCTCCTCCTATCTAAAGGGATTCCGTTCATTGACGTCGGCATGGGCTTGAATCGAAAGCATGGCTCCTTAAACGGAATGATACGGGCGACGTACTACTCGAACGAGAACGGCAGCCGCGTTCGCGACAAAGGACTTGCAGAACTGATAGACAGCCCAAACGATATATACAGAAACAATATCCAAATTAGTGAGTTAAATGCTCTCAATGCGTCCTTAGCGGTAATTAAATTTAAGCAACTGCGTGGCTTTTACTACGAAGAGGTTCCTGAGTATCACCTCTTGTTTGACATTGGGGACTGCAGAACTGTTGGCGAGTCCGAATTATAAATGAAATGGAAACTGCAACGAGTTCACTATATGCCACGAGAGTTGGAGCCCGGAGTGCTCTACGTGTCAGATGAGTTTGAAACGGCTGCGCACCTTTGTGCGTGTGGCTGCGGTTCAAAGATAAGAACTCCTCTCGGTCCTACTGAATGGAAATTGCGAGAAACTGAAAGTGGACCAAGCTTGTATCCGTCGATAGGCAATTGGCAGCTTCCTTGCCAGTCGCATTACTGGATAATGAAAGGGGAGACTAAATGGGATATTAGATGGACCCCCGAAGAAATAATCGACGGACGCCGGCGGGAAATGGCTACGCGAGAAGCTTACTATAAGGGCCTTTATGAACGACGTCGCAGTAAGTTGCGACTGTTTTGGAATTGGGTGAAAAACTTTTTTGGCTTAAGCGAAAATTAAAGGAATACATTGTATAGCATTGAAAAAAAAGACAGCCCCAAGATATTGACACTAAAGGGGCAAAGGAGTATATTCCGCCGCGTTTGGGGTGAAGTAATACGAATCGCTCTGCGAGCCTCAAATGGTACTTGAAGTTCAGCATTAGGAATATGCCCAACTCCGGTACGCAGGTGCGAACTAGGGTTGGGTTTTTGGATTTAAGGAAGGCTGATAAGCGAGAAGCCCGCTCAACTTCGACGGCTGGCGGGCTCTCGTTGGTTGGATACTAACGGGATGCGTTTGTTGGAACGCCTCTCGCGTTAGTCCCTTTTACCATTGATGCGGATTCTAGTGTCTAGAGCCGCGCGCCACTTGTACGCCAGGTTGTTCCCGGTGTCAACAGTATTTACATATTTGTGATAGTGGGTCCCGCAGCCAGCCGGATTCATTGAGTATCGGTAGTGGCGTTTTACAGGTGCTAAGACCTGCAAATTCAGGAGCAGCGTAGAGATGAAATTGACAGATACGCAGATTTCGTACTTTGTGGACAATCGTCTGAAACTGAAACCTGGTAAACGCGCCGAGTATCTTGCCCAAGTTGATAACTTGATTAGCCGCTTCACAGCTAAAGTAGACGCTCATCCTTCGCTTGGCATCAAAAAATTTTTAAAAACCGGTTCGCTTCGAAAAGGAACGGTACTTCGTCCTCGCGATGGCTTTGGCGTTGATGCTGATGTGGCAGTCTATTTGAAGGTCGATGAGTCAGACGACTTTAACCTAGATACGCTACATCATGTTATCCGCGAGTTGCTGGTTTCGATCTACTCTGCGAAGAAACCGGAAGACTTCGCAGTGCAGCCGCGTACACTCGGTATCGTCTTTCATGAGTCCGGACTAGATGTCGACTTGGTTCCAATTCTGCCAATCGACGGGCCGGGGGATTATGGTTGGCAGCCATCCTCACGAGGCGAATCGCCGGTAAAAACTAGTGTCACAAAGCAGCTTGAATTTTTGAGGGCAAGGAAAAGCAAATACTCACGGTTTACTGCGTTGGTCCGTCTGATAAAACATTGGCGAAATCACCATGAACTCGACGATAGTCTGCGATCTTTTCTGATCGAGTTGATCCTTTGTCATCTGCAAGACACTCATGGTCACTCGGGCTCGCTAGAGGATGGGCTCCTGAGATTTTTTCTCTACCTTGCGCAATCAGAGCTTCGCGAGAAGATTTACTTTGAAGAAAACGGCAGCCCAACGGCGTTGCCTGACGATCGCGTGGTTATTATCGACCCGGTAAACACGGACAATAATGTTGGCCGTCGGCTTACCTCAGGGGATTGCGACGAGATAATTGCGAAAGCAATCGAAGCATGGGAGTGTCTGAATGCAGCTAGTCACCACAAGAATCAAACGGAAACGCTCGAGTACTGGAAACAAGTTTTTGGACGTTCGTTCGTTATAGGAGATTAATCATGAGTGCTTATGCCGAATCGTATTCCACCTCCTACACGACGGCTGACATTGCAAAAGTTTTTGATTGCTTTGCTGCCGACTTCGACATGTGTGCACAGTCAACCGGCTTGCGCGACCGGGACGATGTAAGGAAAACCGCTGCTGACGTGAAGGCAATGGCACAGCGGGGATATATTTCTATGGTTGATATATGCCTGGAGGACGCGAATGGAAACGTTATCCGTGCCAACAAGTACTCGGTTTCAACAAATGCCTCATTGTGGACCGCACAAAGACCGGGAAATAATCTTTGGCCTCGGACACCAAACGGCCACCTTAGATTGGTTATCACCCAAACGAATACCTGGCAGGCACTGACAACACTGCAAAAGGCCGCCTTTTTAGCGACCTTGAATACGACATGGGTGGACTGCGATATCGACACTTCATACCCTAATCTTACTCGGTCTGCCGATCGAGATTACGCTAGTAATGGATACGGCGTGCGAAAGACGACGTACAAATAGGAGATAGTTAAGTGGCAGACGAAGCTATAACATTCGATCGCAGCGAACTTTTCGAACTGGAACTTGAACTTCCGAACAATCGTTTGGGGGACATTGCCCGAACCCTCATAGGTTTCGAAGAGCGTTACGAACGCGTGCGTAAAGACATGCACATCCTTTCGAATCCTGAAGAAGTGAAGAATTGGAGCAAGACACACTATTCGACCGTCCTGCCGATTTGCGAGGTGATTGCAGATCGATATCCATTAATGATCTTCGAGGGAGACGTTGGGACCGGAAAGACAGCTACGGCTGAGTGCTCGTCTGACCGATTAGCGCGACAACTAAAAAAGCCGGCAATGCTGTTTAAGATGAGCACTCGCGTTCGTGGCTCCGGCAAGGTCGGTCAGATGAGCAGTTTGATCAATCAAGCATTCGGCATCGTGGCCAGTGAAGCAGGCAAGAAGAAATGTGCGTTTCTGATTGTAGATGAAGCCGACTCTCTGACAGCTGCTAGAGATGGTCAGCAAAGCCATCATGAAGATAAGGTGGCAGTTAATACGATTATTCAGAAAGTTGATGATGTACGAAGATTCGGAGGTAGAATACTGGTCTTTCTTTGTACCAACCGTTTTTCCACGCTGGATTCAGCAGTACTACGTCGAGCGGCGCGGATCGAGACGTTTCATCGTCCCAGCGGTGAAGAGCGCGAAAAGTTAATTCGCATGGATTGCGAAGGGATGGGATTATCCGAAAAACAAGTCGTCGAGCTGGTGTCGTTAACTGGGCCCGATGCAACGGTGGGTCGAGTTGGTTTCACGTATTCGGACCTGCGTACTCGGTGGTTGCCAGAGGCACTTGGCTATGCGTTTCCTGAACGGAAGCTGACGCCTGAAGATCTATTCATGGCTGCGCGTGCAATCTCTCCATCACCCGTGGCAAACGGAGGCTCCAAGTAGTTTAGTGAATCCAAAACAGTCGATAGTCTATGGGCGTCGCATTCAAATTTCCGGGAGCGCCAATTTCAAGACGGACACTCGGCTCACTCATTATGCTCATGATCTCGTATCGAGATTAGTCCGCTCGATCCTAAAAGGTGGCGGAGGGCTGGTCCTGGGAGCGGGCAAAGAACCTCGGCCAGAAAATCCCCATGTGCAAGCTCCGAGCATTCTCTTTGATTGGACCGCAATCGAAACGGCCGCCTCCTGTTTCGCCGATGGGAGTGCGACTTGGCCGAAACCTTACGGTCCTCCTCTAGTCGTCGTAACATCGCAGAAATCTGAGAGTGAAATCCCTGAGACAAGAAGACCACTATGGGAGTCACTATTAAAGAGTGGGCTCATGCACGTTGAATCCATATTCGCTGGCGCTAGATCTGGCGCGATGCTAAGAGAACGGCAAGCCCAACATGGAGATCTCCTGATCACTCTAGGTGGTGGAACTGGCGTAGAACATCTCGCCGATTTATATCTTATTAGACATCGTCCGGTTATCGCCTTGGACTTACCCTTGGGTGCTAGTCGTGATGACGGAACCGGCGGATCCGAACGAATCGCGCAGAAATCTCGTGAAAATCCCGAACGATTCATCAGATTTCAAACGGAATTTGCGGGCACTGAGAATGCACGTCTGTCGAGTATTTCCACGCGGGCGGGAACTGCGAATGTAGAAACAGTAGCAGAAAATCTACATGAGCTAATACGCCTGCTTGCTCGTCCCTACGTCTTTTATACCCGTCTCCTTAATCCAAAACATCCGAAATTCAACGTTGTTGAGGATTTCTTTCGAACTGTAGTAGACCACGTGGTTGGTGAGTTTGGTTTCGAGGCGCTTGATATGGGAATACATGAGACCGAGCATGCGTTTTTGAACGTCGCAGTTTTCGACAATCTTCATTACGCGACAGCTGTCATTGCTGATGTCACCGGCGAGCGACCCAATTGTTACATTGAACTCGGTTATGGGTTGGGCCATGCTACGCGTGTAATCGTTACAGCTGAGGAGGGTACGGAATTGCCGTTTGATCAAGACGCCATTCCTTGTCACTTCTGGAATCCAAGTCTTCCGCTTGATAAACGTCGTGAGTTGTTTCAAGAATTCTGGCGAAAAAATATTGATCGGCCCGTGCTGATCACAAATTAAACTCTGTTCACAGACATGACTGAAGTATTTATCTCTGTCGATATTGAATCTGCGGGTCCGATACCAGGCAAGTACAGTATGCTTGCGCTCGGCGCTTGTGAAGTAGGCCAAACTGATCAGCAGTTCTACATCGAGATCCGGCCCATCAATGAGTTGTTTGTGCCCGAGGCTATGAATGTGGTTGGACGACGACTATCTGATTTCGAACGAACCGGGGTCGATCCCGCCGAGGCTATGATCAAGTTTAGAGATTGGATCGAGAAAGTGAGTAGCCACCGCACACCCGTATTCGTTGGGTTTAACGCAACCTTCGACTGGTCATTCGTAAACTGGTATTTTCAAACATACTTGAACACTAATCCGTTTGGGTTTGGTGGAATTGATATCAAGTCTTATTACATGGGATTAACCGGTTGTTCCTGGGAGGGCACGAGGTCAAGCAGGATTCCAGCAAAATATAAAGGTACATCGCCGCACACCCACAATGCACTTGATGACGCTGTAGAGCAGGCTCAGATGTTCGAGTTAATGAGAACACGTTAATGTTGGGAAATACCTTTCCCGTCTTGAATCCCATCTCAGTTGAACTAACATCACCCGTGAGTCAGATTCAATCGATGCAAGTAGATGCGGTGAGGGGAAATCAAAGACTCACGACTGTTTTGGTTTATTCGGTAATAGGATTCCACAGGATCGAGGGTTATTTTAATTGCATCAACGTCAACGGAATCGGAATGGAGCGAAACCAAAGATTCGAATTTGTTTCAAATAAGACGCCATTTTGGGTTGAAACGCTCCCATTTCTTTCAATTGCTTCTTTGGACTCCGATCCGCAGTGGTAGACGAACGGTGGCCCATCACACCAAGAAGTGCAAAACGTTTGAGAGGCGGCTTTGATAGCGCCATCTGTCTCTTCAGCATGGCGCTCGATCTCAACGAGTATGTTTAATGCATCTGCTAGGACCAACGGATATGGACCACGTTCCGCCCGTTTCCTAAATATCATCCACAATATTCCAGAGAGGCAATTCGCTTACTTGAATCTGTACGGGCTTGCTCAATCTTGAACCGAGACCCCAATCATTGATGTGGCTGAACAGGCTCGGAAGCTGCTAGGACTTAAAGGCGGTGACCGCCGCATTTTCATTATCGTAAGTTTCAAACGGAAGCTTGTAGAAGCTTTGCACGCGCGAAGTAAGTCCCAAAAGTTTCAACTGTCCACCAGCTCTTTCGACCATTGTATAGCAAGCTATTAGGTTGGCTATGAACGTACTATCTACGTAATTGACATCGCTCAGATCGATTAGAATTCGAAGGTGTCCTTGGTACAACGCTTCTTTGACTCTTTTTTCTAGCTCATTGGTTTCATCATTTGCTTGCGTTCCTAATAAGTGAAGAACATAGACATCGCCAACGATTCTGGCAGTGGGGGCGTCTTTGTGGGACACCCCGCTTTGCAGTGAACGCATCTTTCTGAGTATTAGAGCAACGAGGCGGGAGCGTCGCAATAGCGACCAACCAAGGGCGAAGGCAGGTATGATACCGATCATCAACCACGGGAATTTGATTGCAAGCATCACGATAGCAAATACACAAGCACCTAAGAGCAGTGTGACGAACAGGATTAACAGTCGCCGTGAGTAGAACTCAGCGAGTTTCTTCAGAGGAAACTCGCTGGGCAACAGGTCCTGCTGAGTTGTTGCCGTCCAAATCGATCGTGCCGATAGCATTTTGTTGACTCTCCTGCGCAGTTAGTTCCTTGGCGGCTCCTTGAAAGATCCTTAGGTATATTCTCTTGATATCAGCCACGATGAAAATTGCTATGACTATGAGCGTCGGAACTTCTAGTATGACTCGCAACAGGCTGACTGCACCCCTCTCCACCCCCACTGGACCAAACCATGTCTCTCCCTTGGACAAGGCCCAATGAACAGCAAGCCAAGCGATCAGAAACAGACCGTCAATAAGTAAGCAAAGGAAGACGGCACCAAAGAACTTAGTGCGTTCCATAAGGATTGAGTCCCATTGTTCGGGTTTTTGTTTCACGTTTAAGTAATCGAAAGCCCGCTCTCAATCACGAATTCAGCATCCGACATATCTGACATGAATGATCAGTTAAACACTTTCATACTTTCTTTCGATAACCATTAATTCGAACAAAAAGCTGAGCCACTTTGGCGTAAGTCAAGAGGCGTTTCAGGATGATAGCGTGCTCGCTGGTTTTCATCGCTTTGCAAATAATTTTCAGTTTCCGCATCAGTGATGCGTACGGGGGTGATCCCTATCGGTCCTTGCCCTTCAATGCATTCGAATCCAGCGCCTCCGACTTTGGTTTTCGACTGGCAATCGCGTTAAGAAACAGCCCGGCCGTGACAACTCCTAGCACTGCTTCGCTGGCTACAAGAAGTCGCGTGGTTATTGTAAGGGGCACGATATCTCCATAGCCAAGTGATGTCACAGTAACTGCGCTTAGATACAGCATCCTTGAGAAATGGCCATCCAAAGGAACGCCGGCCGGAAAACGACCCTCGCCTCCACTAACACTAACCCGCAGAAGATCGGAAAGCGTCTTCTCATTTGCAATGACTGCATACCGGTGTTCTGTTATGTTTGCGTCGGCATCTTGAAATACTTCCCATAAGAACACCTGCTGCGCTTTGCAGTGCTCGCGATCTGGTAGTCGATCACAGATTTCTCGAATTACGATTCCAGTTGGAGCTTCTTGCGGGCTCGACAGATCCAGAAGCACCTCCCCCAAATCGAAAATCTCCGAATTGAAACCTGATGTCGAAAACCAGACGAGGTCAAGGCGCGCCAATGCATCGCCCCCAACGGTGCGATAGGGTCTGAGTGAGCCCACGCGAATATCTCCAAACCGATAGCTCTTGTTGGAGGGATGTGAAATCGGCTTCGCCAAATTGTTCAAGCGCAATTCGAGGGCATTGATGGTGTTTTTCTGGAGCGTAGCAAACTCCGGCTCCTGAGTTACCGTGGAATGATAGAAATCAGCGCGCCAAATGTAATAAACCACCGCGTACGCAGGTATCAATGACAAGTATACGAGAGCGAAGAAGCGCGGGTCATTTGAGCTTATAATTCTCCAAGCTTGCGAAAAAATCCTCAGGGATTGTGAAAAGGCGTGTCGCAACTCTACTATCTCAAATCGCAAAGGCTAAACCCGTTCTGACAAGTGATTGACAAATGACCGTATCAACGCCCTTGGACGATGTACTTAATCGGGCGACGTGGGATGAGCCATACGCTACATGCGAACTTTCTCGTTATCGCCGCTGCCTCATGTACCCCATAAGGACCATAACGGGATCCGAACTTCAAGACCT
>Ga0157375_10001083_pt1 | contig 23636 bp, 23 predicted proteins | sample M35metaG_FD_115311 | JGI IMG/M metagenome (GOLD analysis project Ga0157375, IMG submission 115311) | Miscanthus rhizosphere microbial communities from Kellogg Biological Station, Michigan, USA - M3-5 metaG | ecosystem: Host-associated > Plants > Roots > Rhizosphere > Soil | place: USA: Michigan... | reverse complement strand
TGAAGGCAAGATCATCCTCAAGCTCAATGCCACCCTGGACGAAGTCCTGGGCGACAACATGGGCGTGACCGGTGCCCGCCTGAAGAACAACGACGGCAGCTTCGACGAACTGAAAGTCGACGGCGTGTTCATCGCCATCGGCCACACCCCGAATACGTCGCTGTTCGAAGGCGTGCTGGAAGCCAAAGACGGCTACCTGGTGGTGCAGGGCGGCCGTGAAGGCAACGCCACTGCCACCAACATCGAGGGCATCTTCGCCGCCGGTGACGTGGCTGACCACGTGTACCGCCAAGCCATTACCTCGGCCGGCGCCGGTTGCATGGCAGCCCTGGATGCCGAGCGTTACCTCGATGGGTTGAAGGACGCTGCGTTCTAAACCCGTTGAAATAAAAAAACCGGCTGAGAGGCCGGTTTTTTTGTGCGCGTGATTTGATGATCACCGCAGTTCAAATGTGGGAGCGGGCTTGCTCGCGAATGCTGAGTGTCAGTCACCGAATAAGTCGACTGATCCACCGCTTTCGCGAGCAAGCCCGCTCCCACATTTTTATCTATGTCTGACTCAGAATTTGCGGGTCAGGGGTTGCGCGGTGAACTTCACACCGGCCAGGCCGTGCGCGATCAACGCACGAATGTTGCCATGGTCGCTGCCTTCCGGCGTGGCCACCACCGAACGATAATGCTCACCAAACGCCAGCAGCGCTTCCTGGTCGTTCAAACCTTCCAGCAACGCCAGGCCCAGGGTCTTGCACGAGCCTTCGTTCTGCCCGGCCGCGTTATCCACAGGACCGTTGGTGAACGCTTGCGGCTGGTAGTCGTAACCGGCAGCGACAAACGCCAGGGTGTCGGCAAAAACGTGTTCGCCGCTGTTGAGGCTGGCGCGCAGGGTGTTCAAGTCAGTCATGGGGTTTTCCTTTGGCAAACGCCGCCTGTTGGTCGGCGCTGGCTTCTTTCTGATAGTGGGCTTTCCATTCGGCGTACGGCATGCCGTACACCACTTCGCGTGCGTCATCGAGGCTCAGCTCGATGTGGCGTTCGTCGGCCTCGGCCTTGTACCACTTGGACAAGCAGTTGCGGCAGAAGCCCGAGAGGTTCATCAGGTCGATGTTCTGCACATCCTTGCGGCTGTCCAGGTGCGCCACCAACCGGCGGAAGGCGGCGGCTTCGAGTTCGAGGCGTTGTTGATCGTTCATAGGGCTCACGCAGGTTCAGGGGTTAGCGGCTGGCCGCCAGGGTAATCGACACCGACTCGGCAAAGCGCAGCGCATGGGGCTTGTCCACTTCGACTTCGGCATACAGCACGGACTCGTTGCTCATCACCAGGTCCAGCAGTTCCTGGGTCAGGCGCTCCAGCAAGGCAAAGCGGTTGCCTTCGACGTGGGCAATGATCGCCTTGGTGATGGTGCGGTAGTTCAGCGCGTGATCGATATCGTTGTCACGCACGGCTTCCTGCGCGGCATACAGGATGGTCAGGTTGATCAGCACGTCCTGCTTGTTGAGGATCTCATCTTCGTTGATGCCGATGTATGTGCGCAGGCACAGGTCCTTGACCCGGATGCGCGCCATGCCTGGTTGAAGTTGTGGCATTGCTACTTGCTCCGTCCAATCAGTTGCAGGAACTCCATGCGCGTGGTGTTCGACTCGCGGAACGCGCCGAGCATCACCGAGGTGTTCATGGTTGAATTCTGTTTTTCCACGCCGCGCATCATCATGCACATATGCTGCGCCTCGATCACCACCGCCACACCGGCCGCCTGGGTGACGCTCTGGATGGCGTCGGCGATTTGCCGCGTGAGGTTTTCCTGGATCTGCAGGCGCCGTGCGTACATGTCGACAATGCGCGCCAGTTTCGACAGGCCCAGCACTTTGCCTGTCGGAATGTAGGCCACATGAGCCTTGCCGATGAAGGGCAGCAGGTGATGCTCGCACAGCGAATACAGCTCGATGTCCTTGAGGATCACCATCTCGTCATTGTCGGAGGTGAACAGCGCGCCGTTGACGATGGTTTCCAGGTTCTGCTCGTAGCCATGACACAGGTACTGCATGGCCTTGGCGGCGCGCTTGGGCGTGTCGAGCAACCCTTCGCGCTCCGGGTCTTCGCCCAGGCTCTTGAGGATCTCGCGGTAGTGTTGGGGCAGGGACAAGGTCATACAACATCCTCACAAACGGCTTACTTGATATGCCGCCCGCCGTTGACGGTCAGGGTGGTACCAGTGACATAAGGGTTATCCAGCAGGTAACGCACGCTCTGGTAGATCACTTCGGGCCCGGGCTCGATGCCCAGGGCCGATTTGGCCAGCACCTTGGCGCGGTAGGCCGCGTCGTCGTCCTCGTTGAACATCACCATCGCCGGGGCGATGCCGTTGACCTTGATCAGCGGCGCGAACTGCGCGGCGAACGACAACGTGAGGCTGTCGAGCCCGGCCTTGGTGGCGCAGTAGGCGATGTGCTGGCGGCTGCCCTTGCGCACCACGTCATCGCTGATGTGCACGATGTCCGCCGGTGTCGAGCGTTGCAGCAAGGGTGAACAATGCAGGTTGATCAGGTAGGGCGCAAGCATGTGCACGCTGAACATGTCGCTGAACGCGCGACTCTCGTCGCCTGGGGCTTCTGCAACCCACGCCGAGGCGTTGTGGATGATCGCGCGCAGGCTGTCGGTGTGAGTCTTCAGCTCAGCGATGAAGGCCAGGATCCCGGCCTCGCTGGAGAAATCGGCAAACACGCCCACCGCGCCCCGCTCGCGCAGGGTGTGTACGCCGGGGCGTTCGCTGCGGTAGCTGAAAATCACCGAGTGGCCGTCATCCAGCAGGCGCTCGGCACAATGCAGGCCGACACGCTGGCCGGCACCGGTGATCAGGATCGGGGCGTCTGTTGCAGTCATGGGGGGCTCGATTCGCTGGCAGGCTCAAATCATACCAGCGACCGGGCCCCCTGTACTCACGCGGCGGCTTCGGTGGCCTTACGCGGTGTGGGTGCGGGATGCAGCCAGTTGGCCAGCAGGTGAGTCGACAGCGGAATGAACAGGTAAACCATCAGTGGCGTGAGCGCCAGGGTGCTGACCAGTACGCGGGGAAGCAGGTCCAACTCGCCGAGCAACGGGCCCAGTACAAAGTTGAAAATCAGCGACACCGGGAAAAACGCCAGCCAGATCGCCACGGCTTGCTTCCAGCGCGGCGGTCGCGCGCCTACGGCACCGAACCAGCCATCGATGCCGCTCACGCGATGCTCGGACGGGTCGGCAAACAGTTCGCTTCCTCGGTCCAGCCAGGCGCTGCGGGAGGCGGAAAACTCCCAGGCATGCAGGGTTTTCTCGTCGGCAAAACGGAAAATGATCTGGAATTCGTCGTCGTTGGGCGGCGGTGCAAGCACGCCTGAGCCCAGGTAGCCGGGGAAGTCGGTGGCCAGTTGCTCGCCTTCGCGCAGCCAGGTCATCAAGTCTTCATAGCGTCCTTTGGCCACGCGGCGCGCAACCATCAGGGTGACGGGTGAGGTAGACATTGTGTATCTCCGAGTAATCAGGTGCGCTGGGCCGGGTAGGCGGCGCACGAACGTAGCGGCCGGGTGGGGCTGCCACGTAAAAACAGGCAAGGATTATTCCTGTTTTATCCAAATACGCCAGAGACTTCGGACAGATCGCCGCAGACCTTGAACCGGCGACGGCAATGGGCGTTAAATAGGATCCACATTTGCACGGATCTTTCCGACCTCTGATGCCCGAAATCATTGCCCCACAGCGTGAAACCACACAAGACAGCCAGGCTGACAACGTGGTGTTGTTTCCAATTCGCGAAGTCGCAAGGCTCACCGGCGTAAACCCGGTCACGCTGCGTGCCTGGGAGCGACGCTATGGGTTGATCCAGCCTGTGCGCACCGAAAGTGGGCATCGGTTGTACTCAAGCACCGATATCGACACCGTGCATCGCATCCTCGACTGGATCGAGCGCGGCGTCGCGGTGAGCAAGGTGGGCAAGATTCTCGCGCGAGATGACGCCAGCAGCCAGTCGATCAGCGCTTCGCGCGTCGATACCGAGCTGGAGTGGCGCCAATGGCAAGTGCAATTGCGCCAGGCCATCAGCGCATTCGATGACCGCCAGCTTGACCGCCTATACGGCCAGATCTTCTCGGCCTACTCCATGGCCGTGGTGTTCCAGGACATCCTGATGCCGCTGTGGCAACAACTGCTGCGTCACCACGGTGGCTTCGGCCAGGCCAGCGAATGGCTGTTCTTCGACAACTTCCTGCGTTCACGTACCGCGCAACGCCTACAAATGGCGACGGCAACGCCTGCGCCCAGGGTGTTGTTATCCGCCATCGCCGGGGAATGCCGCGAGCTGGAGTTATTGGTTGCAGGCTTGTTGATGTCGACGGAAAGCCTCGCGGTCAAAGTCCTGGGGGTTGGCCAGCCCTTCGATGAGCTGACGCTGGTCTGCGAAAAGACCCGGCCTCAGGCCCTGGTGCTGTTTTCCAATCGTTTCCCAGGCAGCGAATTGCCGTCGCGCCTCAAGCGGCTTGCCATGACCCTGGATTGCCCGTTGCTGTTGGCCGGTGATGCATCAGACTTGGCAGAAACGAGCTTGAACGGGTCGTCGATTGGCTGTCTGGGCAATGACGCACGGCTGATGCCGCGTCGCTTGCAGCAGTTTCTCGGCGGCCGGCTGGATACCTGATATCAGGCGTGGACCTGTGGATGCACCAGGCGGTGCTGGTGCAGGATGAACTGGCGCAGGCGCTCGGTTTCATCCGCGTCGCCCTGGCTCAGGCGGTAAGCGAACAAGCCGCGGGCGGTTTCCCGCTCCAGCGTGCCGCGCAGCGCGATACGCTCGTACCCGGACGGGCTGAACCACAGGGAAAAGGATTTTGGCGGTTTGATCCGGCCACGGATTTCCACCAGCACCCCCTTGAATGACACTTCATGCACCCACAGCGCGCCAGGGCTGCCCCTGACGTTTTCCAGTGCCACCGGTGTTTCAAGTGCCAGGCGCCACGGGCGGATCATCGGCCCGTCTTCGAAGATGCTGGGTACGCCCAGGCGCAAATGCACCGCGTGAAACTCATCTTCCACCAGATGCAGGGGAAAGGTCAGTTGCTGGTTGTCGAATTGGGCCTGGATGGTGAGGTGGTCGTGAGCGGCCAGCCGGGTGAGCAAATCACGAATCTGCGCGCCGCCGTTGACGGTCAGGCTCGACGATGCGTCCCGCAGGTTGAGCTGCGGGTTGTGCTGCATGTTCTGGATGAAGTCCAGTTCGTCCTGGGTCAGTAGAGCGTCGCGATGCATGAGGGTGCTCACGGTGAGACATTAAAAAGCCATTATCGCTCTAAAGACCGCGTTTTCTACAATTTGTTGATTCCACTCGTCGCCTGAAGGGCGGCCACCTGCTCTTTCAGCTCGGCCACCTGTGCTTCCAGCTGTGCAACGCGCTGCTGTGCCCTGACCTGGGCGGTCACGTCTTTTTGCACGCCCACAAAATAAGTCTGCTTGTCGGTCTCGTTGAAAACCGTCGAAATCGACAGCTCGTTCCAGAAGTGGGTGCCGTCCTTGCGGTAATTGCGCAGGATTTCCCGGCAACTGCCGCCGCTGTCGAGGGCCTCGCGAATGGCCATCAGGGCCGGCTGGTCTCGGTCGCCCGACTGCAGGAAGCGGCAGTCCTGGTACAGGATGTCGTCCAGGTCATAGCCGGTCATCCGTTCGAAAGCCGGGTTGACGTAGATCAGCGGTTTGTCTTTGCCTTCCCGTTCGGCGACGACAATCCCGTCGTTGGAGGCGTTGATGACCATTTGCATCAGGTGGGCGTTGATCATTGAGCGTTCTATGGCGAGTTCTGGAATGTGGAGTTTATGGCACGCCTTGAATGTTGCACGGTACACGCCGAAATATTTGCGCCAGCTGTTAATATCCCACGCTTTCGCTCAACTACAGGATCAGATTGATGAAAGTCGCCATCCTTTCCGGCTCGGTCTACGGCACCGCAGAAGAAGTCGCCCGCCACGCCGCCGGCATCCTCAAGGCCGCCGGCTTTGACGCCTGGCACAACCCGCGTGCGACCTTGGCCGACGTGCAGGCTTTCGCCCCCGAGGCGTTCCTGGCAGTGACGTCCACCACCGGCATGGGTGAGTTGCCTGACAACCTGCAACCGCTGTACTCGTCCATCCGCGACCAGTTGCCTGCCGCCTGGCGTGGCCTGCCAGGCGCGGTGATCGGTTTGGGTGATGCGAGCTATGGCGATACCTTCTGCGGAGGCGGCGAGCAAATGCGCGAGCTGTTCGGCGAGTTGGGTGTGCGCGAAGTGCTGCCAATGCTGCGCCTGGACGCCAGCGAAAGCGTCACCCCCGAAGCTGACGCCGAGCCGTGGCTGGCGGAGCTGGTCACTGCACTGCGCGGCTGACCGGAAACTCGCGCAGCAACGCCAGCCAGGCCTGGGCGGCTTTGGACAGATAGGCGCCCTCACGCCAGATAAAGGCGATGTCCCAGCGCAGGTACTCCGGCGCCTTGAGCGTCAGGCGTACCACCCCTGGTCGCACCAGCCCACGGGCGACCACACTGGGCAGCAACACCACGCCCTGGCCGGCCGCCACCAGCGCCACGAGGAAATCTGCCTGCCCGCTGCGGCCGATTTCCTTCGGGGTGAAACCCAATTGCTGGCAGGCCTGCATCAGCCGATCGTTCAGCACAAAACTGCGCTGGTACATCAGGAACGGCGTGTCGGCCAATTCCTCAAGACGGACCTGGGCATTGTCCGCCAAGGGATGGTCCATCGGCAGCAAGGCATCCAACGGTTCATCACAGAACGCTTGCCAGGCAAAGGCCGGGTCGCTGGGCATCAGGCTGCCACCCACGTCCAGCTCGCCGCTGAGGATCGCCTGCTCGATCGTACGACTGCCACCCTCCAGCAATTGAATGGTGACGTTCGGGTAGCGCCTGCGGTACTCGGCAAACAGCCCGGCAAACAACGTGTCTCCCGCCAACAGCGGTAGGCCCAGGCGCAACTCGCCGCGGGTCAGTTGCTGCATGTCATCCAGTTCGCTGAGTAACTCGGCCTGCAGGCGCAGCATGGCCTCGGCCCGCTGCAGCACCACCTCGCCGGCGGCGGTCAGGCGGATCTGCGAGCCGGTGCGCTCCAGCAAGGGAGTGCCCAGGCTTTCCTCCAACTGCGCGACCTGTTTGCTGACGGCCGATTGGCTGATGTGCAGGGTTCTACCGGCCTGGGTAAAACCTCCACGGTGGATCACTTCGACAAAGCTGCGCAGCTGTTTGAATTCCATGGGGCGTGATTCCAGTTTGGAATAGTTGGCAGTCTAACAATTCGCTGTGGGGATGGGCATGGCCTCTTTAAAATGGCGTTCTGCGAGGAACCCAAGCCCATGAAACGTTTCACCTTCAAACACCTCGGCCGTCTGCTGGTGGAGTTGGTCGTGCTATTGGCTATCTACCTGTTGGGGTGTGAACTGGCCGTATGGCTGGCCTGGCCGATTCCGGGCGGCGTAGTGGGCCTGGGCCTGTTGCTGGCGACCTTCGCCAGTGGGCTGGTCAAGCCGGCGGCCCTGCAACTGGGCGCCGGGGTGTTGATGGCGGAGATGCTGCTGTTCTTTATCCCGGCCTTGATGAGCCTGCTCGATTACGGCGGCCTGTTGCGCAACGACGGCTGGCGCATCCTGCTGGTGATCGGCTTCAGCACGCTGGCGGTGATGCTGGTGACCGCGTTTACCGTCGAGCTGGTGTGCCGCTGGAGAATGCGCCGTGAAGCTTGAGCTGATGCCGGTGTTCTGGCTCGCCCTGACCCTGGGTGCCTACATCTTCAGCCGCTGGATTTACCGGCGCACTGGGCGCTACCTGTTGTCGCCATTGATTCTGGTGCCGGTGTTGCTGCTGGCGGTGGCCGTGCCGATGAAAACGGCCTACGCCGAATACGCCGCCGACACCCATTGGCTGATGCTGGTACTGGGCCCGGTCACCGTGGCGTTCGCCGTGCCGATCTGGCAACAGCGCCGGTTGCTGGCACGCCACTGGTCGGCGTTGCTGCTGGGGATGATCGCGGGCAGTGCGGCGTCCATCGCCACCTCGTTCGGCCTCGCCAAGGCGCTGGCGCTGGACAGCTCGGTGACAATGTCCCTGGTACCGCGCTCCATCACCACGCCGTTTGCCATGCCGGTGAGTTCCGACCTCGGCGGCGTGCCGGAACTCACCGCTGTGTTCGTGATGTTCACCGGTGTGTTCGGCGCCATGCTCGGCGGCGTGCTGCTCAAGTGGTTGCCGTTGCGCACACCACTGGCGCGGGGTGCCCTGTTTGGCGTGGGCGCCCATGGCGCAGGCGTCAGCCGGGCGCGGGAAGTGGGCGGCGAAGAGGGTTCGGTGGCGGGCCTGGTGATGGTGCTGACCGGGCTGCTCAACCTGTTCGCCGTGCCTTTATTGGCGGCGCTTCTCTGACGCCATTTGGACTATTCTTCTGACTGACTCGCACGGTCATCAAGCTGGCTGCCAAGGCAACTACGGTGGCCGGGGTGTCTGACTAGACTGGCTCATCACCGAAAAAAACAATAATTAAGAAGTGCGCCAAGGAGGTCATTGCCGTGAGCCTAGCCCCCGTTCTAACGCCACAGAATGTCAAAGACCAGGTCAGTGCTGCCGAATGGCAAGCCCGTGTCGACCTGGCAGCCTGCTATCGCCTGGTGGCGCTGCATGGCTGGGACGACCTGATCTTCACCCATATTTCGGCGAAGGTGCCGGGCACCGATGATTTCCTGATCAACCCCTATGGGCTGATGTTCCATGAGATCACGGCGTCGAGCCTGGTCAAGGTGGACCAGGCCGGCAACAAGCTGATGGACAGCCCCTACGAGATCAACCCGGCGGGCTACACCATCCACAGCGCCATCCATGAAGTGCGCCACGATGTGACGTGCGTACTGCATACCCACACCGCAGCAGGTGTGGCGGTCGCCGCGCAGAAGCAGGGCGTGTTGCCGATCAGCCAGCAATCGATCTTCGTGCTGTCCAGCCTGGCCTATCATGCCTATGAAGGCGTGGCGCTGAACCACGAAGAGAAAGCCCGCCTGCAGGCCGACCTGGGCGAAAACAGCTTCCTGATGCTGCACAACCACGGCTTGCTCACCTGCGGCAGCAGCATTGCCGACACTTTCCTGATGATGTTCACCTTCCAGCGCGCCTGCGAAATCCAGGTGCTGGCGCAAAACGGCGGGGCCGAGTTGATTGCCATCGGGCCGCAGATCCTGGCCGGAGCCAAGGCGATGGTGGCGGCTGTCACAAAGAGCGCCCAAGGTATGGGAGGCGCGCTGGCCTGGCCGGCGTTGCTGCGTAAGCTGGACAGCCAAGACCCGGGGTATAAAAGCTGATGCCACTCGCCGAGATCCCGCTCAGAGCCTGGCGCAAGCGCAGCCAGGCCTTCGACTTCCGTGGCCGCACGATCCGTTACTGGGTGGCCGGGCAAGGCGAACCGCTGTTGTTGATTCACGGCTTTCCCACCGCCAGCTGGGACTGGCATTACCTGTGGCAGCCCCTGGCCCAGCGCAACCTGGTGATCGCGTGCGACATGCTGGGGTTCGGCGAATCCGCCAAGCCGCTGGATCACGACTACTGCCTGCTGGAACAGGCTGACTTGCAACAGGCCTTGCTCGACCATCTGCGGGTGGAACAGCCGGTGCACGTGTTGGCCCATGATTATGGTGACAGCGTCGCCCAGGAATTATTGGCGCGGCACTACGAAGGCCGGTTTCAGATGGCCAGTTGCGTGTTCCTCAACGGCGGCCTGTTTCCCGAAACCCATCGCCCGGCCCTGGTACAGAAACTGCTGCTCAGCCCCCTGGGCTGGATGATCGGTCGCGCCTTTGGGCGCAACGCGTTGTCGGACAGCTTCAGCCAGATTTTCGGGCCCCACACCCGGCCCAGCGAAAGCGCCCTGGATGACTTCTGGAGCCTGATCCACTGCAACGACGGCACGCGCATCCTGCACAAACTGATCGCCTATATTCCCCAGCGCCGTCGCCAGCGTGAGCGGTGGGTCGCGGCGATGCAGCGTGGCGACGTGCCCTTGCGCGTGATCGACGGCGAGGTCGACCCGATCTCCGGCGCGCACATGGTGGAGCGTTATCACCAGTTGGTACCGCACGCTGACACGGTGCTGCTGGCAGGCATCGGCCACTACCCGCAGATTGAGGCGCCGGTGCAGGTGCTCAAGCATTACCTGGCGTTTCGCGAGCGCATTGGCCATCCGGCGCCTCGGGTTGCGTATTCCTGAGTCGCACAATCATCCCGCTGCCTTATCGAGCACCATTCAGCCTCGGCCGACTTTATTGTGACCGCAGGCGCTGTGCCTGACACTCAACCCATTCCCATTGTCGCCAGCGGAGTTCGGTATGAGTGAGTCAGTGCAGTTCCAGGATAAGGTCGTGATCGTCACCGGTGCCGGCGGCGGGTTGGGCCGGGCCCATGCGCTGCTGTTCGCCAGGCATGGGGCCAAGGTGCTGGTCAACGACTTGGGCGGCTCTACCCAGGGCGAGGGCGCTAATGCCTCCGCTGCCGACCGCGTGGTCGCCGAAATCCGCGAAGCGGGCGGCATTGCCGAAGCCAACCATGACTCTGTCACCGACGGCGACAAGATCGTACAGAACGCGCTGGACGCCTTCGGCCGCATCGACGTGGTCGTCAACAACGCCGGCATCCTGCGCGACAAGACCTTCCACAAAATGGACGACAGCGATTGGGACCTGGTTTACCGGGTGCATGTCGAAGGTGCCTACAAAGTCACCCGCGCCGCCTGGCCGCACCTGCGTGAGCAAGGCTATGGCCGGGTGATCTTCACCGCCTCCACCTCGGGCATCTACGGCAACTTCGGCCAGTCCAACTACGGCATGGCCAAGCTCGGCTTGTATGGCCTGACCCGCACCCTGGCGCTGGAAGGGCGCAAGAACAACATCCTGGTCAACGCCATTGCCCCCACGGGCGGCACGCGCATGACCGAAGGCCTGATCCCGCCGCAAGTGTTCGAGCGCCTCAAGCCGGAGTTGGTCAGCCCCTTGGTGGTGTACCTGGGCAGCGAGGCGTGCCAGGAAACCTCGGGGTTGTTCGAGGTGGGCGGCGGATGGATCGGCAAGACCCGTTGGGAGCGCAGCCTGGGCGTGGGCTTTGACCCCGAGGCCGGTTTCTCCCCTGACGATGTGGCGGCGCATTGGGCGCAGATCTGCGACTTCCACGGCGCGGCGCACCCCAAGGACAACATCGAAGCATTGAAGGAGATGATGGCCAATTTACAGAAGTTCAGCCTCTGATCGTTGCTGGAACACGGTTGAATCCCACGGGGCGCTGAGAGCGCCCCGTTTTATTTGGGGCATAAAAAAGGCCGCTGCACAGGCAGCGGCCGAAGTAAGACGTTGGATCAAGGAGCGACAAATCAACGTCAGTGAACACCGATAACAGATTGAAAACAGGCCTCAATCCATTTGAATCCAGCTGTTCTTCCGGTTGCGGAAGCGGGCGGTTCGCCCTGAAAGCCCGGTAAGCATATTCGGTTGTAACAGAATGAGTAATAGCGGATCGGGACAAGGACTGTTACTGAATTGGCAACAGTTGCGCGGCGCACCATCCATGCCCCTGATAACCCGCCATCCACCCGGTCCATGCCCCCGCGAAAACCCCGGCCGGAGCGCCGGTTAATCCTTTCGAGCGACAGCACGAATACCCCTTTGGTGCGCTTATCGCTCCTGATGTGCGGCAGTAGGGTGAGGCCTTCTGTCACACACCGGGGAAGACGCATGACAAAAACAACAATGCGCGCCATCTTCACGCCGCAAGCGCTGGCGGCTGCGGTTGCACTGGGTTGCTGCGCCCAGGCGCAGGCTGTTTCGTTCAACATTGGCGAGATCGAAGGGCAATTCGACTCCTCGCTGTCGGTCGGCGCGAGTTGGGGCATGCGCGATGCCGACAAGAAGTTGGTGGGCGTGACCAATGGCGGTACGGGGCAGGCGTCTACCGGGGATGACGGGCGGCTGAACTTCAAGAAGGGCGAGACCTTCTCCAAGATTTTCAAGGGCATTCACGACCTGGAGCTCAAGTACGGTGACAGCGGCGTCTTCGTGCGCGGCAAGTACTGGTACGACTTCGAGTTGCAGGACGAAGACCGCGAGTTCAAGCAGATCAGCAATCACCATCGCGATGAAGGCGCACGTTCCTCCGGCTACGAATTGCTCGATGCCTTTGTCTATCACAACTACTCCATCGCCGACCTGCCGGGCAACGTGCGCGTGGGCAAGCAAGTGGTCAGTTGGGGCGAGAGCACCTTTATCGGCAACTCCATCAATAGCATCAACCCCATCGATGTCTCGGCCTTCCGCCGCCCAGGTGCGGAGATCAAGGAAGGGCTGATTCCGGTGAACATGCTGTTCGCTTCGCAGAGCCTCACCAACCAACTGACCGTGGAAGGCTTCTACCAGTTGAACTGGGAAAACACCGTGGTGGATAACTGCGGGACGTTCTTTGGCAATGACGTAGTAGCCCACGGTTGTAACAACAACTACACCGTGGGGACTGCGGCGGCGGCGGGGTTCCAGCCGCTGGCCAGGGCTTTCGGGCAAGGCTTTGCAGTGACCAACGAAGGGATTGTGGTACAGCGTGGTAAGGACCGTGAGGCCCGCGACGGCGGCCAGTTTGGCGGTGCCTTGCGCTGGCTGGGGGACGACACTGAGTACGCGTTGTATTTCATGAATTACCACAGCCGTACACCGACGGTGGGTACCACCAGTGCCGGGCAGGGCACGCTGAATGCGTTGGCCGGTATGGCAGGGTTTGTCCCTGCGGCGTTACTGCCGTCGCTCAAATCAAGCGTCATGCTTGGTCGTGGCCAGTACTACCTCGAATACCCGGAAGACATTCGCCTCTACGGCGCCAGCTTCTCGACCACCTTGCCCACCGGCACGGCGTGGAGCGGCGAAATCAGCTACCGGCCCAACGCCCCCGTGCAGTTGAACACCACCGACCTGACGCTGGCGCTGGTTAACCCGGCAACTCCCGGAACTTCGGTCATCAGTTCCTCTGCCGGCGCCGACAACAAAGGCTACCGCCGCAAGCAAATCACCCAGGCTCAAACCACCTTTACTCAGTTCTTCGATCAGGTCTTGGGCGCTGACCGTCTGACCTTGGTGGGCGAGGCGGGCGTCACCTATGTGGCGGGCCTGGAATCCAAGAGCAAGCTGCGCTATGGGCGTGATTCGGTTTACGGCGTTTACGGCTACCAAGGTGATACCGATGGGTTTGTCACCGCCACCTCCTATGGTTACCGCGCCCGGGCGATCCTCGACTACAGCAACGTGTTTGCCGGGGTCAACCTCAAGCCGAACCTGTCTTGGTCCCATGACGTGAAAGGCTACGGCCCCAACGGCCTGTTCAACGAAGGCGCCAAGGCGGTGAGCATCGGTGTCGATGCCGACTACCGCAACACCTACACCGCCAGCCTCAGTTACACCGACTTTTTCGGTGGCCACTACAACACCCTGACCGACCGCGACTTCCTGTCCCTCAGCGTCGGTGCGAACTTCTGATCACGGTTTGAAAAGGACAACTTCATGCGCAAGATGATTCTGCAATGCGGCGTATTGGCCCTTAGCCTGATGGCCGCCAATGTCATGGCCGCTGTGTCCCCGGACGAAGCCGCCAAGCTCGGCACCACCCTGACCCCCATGGGCTCGGAAAAGGCCGGCAACGCCGATGGCTCGATCCCGGCCTGGACGGGCGGCATCCCGAAAAACGCCGGCGCGGTGGACAGCAAGGGTTTTCTCGCCGACCCATTCGCCAGTGAAAAACCGCTGTTCGTGATCACCGCGGCCACTGTCGACAAATACAAAGACAAGCTCTCCGACGGCCAGGTCGCCATGTTCAAGCGCTACCCCGAGACCTACAAGATCCCGGTGTACCCCAGCCACCGCACGGTCAACTTGCCAGCGGACATCTACGAGTCGATCAAGCGCAGCGCCCTGAATGTGCACGCGATCAACGACGGCAACGGCCTGGAGAACTTCACCGGCAACCGCTACTACGCGTTCCCGATTCCGAAGAATGGCGTGGAGGTGCTGTGGAACCACATCACCCGTTACCACGGTGGCAACCTGCGCCGCATCATCACCCAGGCCACCCCGCAGACCAACGGCAGCTACACCCCGATCCGCTTCGAGGAAGAAGTGGCGGTGCCGCAGTTAATCCCGGACATGGACCCGGCCAAGGGCGCCAACGTGCTGACCTTCTTCAAGCAGTCGGTGACCGCGCCGGCGCGCCTGGCCGGTAACGTGCTGCTGGTGCACGAGACCCTCGACCAGGTGAAGGAACCGCGCCTGGCGTGGATCTACAATGCCGGCCAACGCAGGGTACGCCGCGCGCCGCAAGTGGCGTATGACGGGCCGGGCACGGCGTCCGACGGCCTGCGCACCTCCGACAACTTCGACATGTTCTCCGGCGCCCCGGACCGCTACGACTGGAAGCTGGTGGGCAAAAAGGAGATGTACATTCCCTACAACAGCTACAAGCTGGACCAGCCGACCCTCAAGTACGACGACATCATCAAGGCCGGCCACATCAACCAGGACCTGACCCGCTATGAGCTGCACCGCGTGTGGGAAGTGGTCGGCACGGTCAAGCCGAGCGAGCGGCACATCTACGCCAAGCGCCACATGTACATCGACGAAGACAGCTGGCAGGTGGCACTGGTGGATCACTACGACGGCCGTGGCCAGCTGTGGCGGGTGGCCGAAGGTCATGCGCAGTTCTACTACGACCACCAGGTGCCGGCCTACACCGTGGAAACCCTGTACGACCTCATCGCCGGGCGCTACATCGCCCTGGGCATGAAAAACGAAGAGAAGAGCAGCTTCGTGTTCGGCTTCGCGGCAAAAGCAGCGGACTACACCCCGGCAGCCCTGAGGTCCGAAGGCATTCGCTGATCGCACCCCCCCTTGTAGGAGCCGGCAAGCCGGCTCCTACAGAGAAAGGCCGGGCTCCCTTGGGAATTCCGGCCTTTTTTATGGCTTGAAATCAGTTCGCTGAATACTTCTTCAACAACCGCCGACCACAGGACTAGGGTAGGCGCCAGGTTGCATAACAATAAAAAAGCAGGATGCAGCAATGACCGCCATGACACGCTGCCTGGACCGTCCTGGATTCATGCCACGGCTGTCCTCCCACCATTTATTGCGCCCGCGCCTGGCCGAACCGTTGCTGGCGGCGCAGGTGCGCGTGAAGTTGCTGTGCGCGCCCGGTGGCAGCGGCAAAAGTGCGTTGCTCGCTGAGTGCGCCATGCAGGCGCCGGTGGGTTGCCAGGTTTACTGGTTGCCACTCAATGGCGCGGTCTTGAGCCCCCTCGAGCTGTGCCAGCGGCTGGCGCAAAACCTTGGCCTGGTGTTTACCGATGAAGCCTCGCTGCTGCTGGACCTTTCCCGATGGCAAACCCCGGCATGGGTATTCCTCGACGACTTCTGCCGTCTGCCCACGCCAGGCACCGACGCCTTGCTCGACCGCCTGTTCACCTCCAGCAGCCCCGCGCTGACGTGGTGGCTGGGTGCGCGCCGACGGCCGTTGTGCAACTGGCCACGCTTGCTGCTCGATGATGAGCTGTTGGAGTGCGGCGCCGAATTGGCATTCAACCCGGCGGAGGTCCAGTCACTGCTGCGGCATGCGCCAGGGCAGTCGGTTGAACGTGTCATGCAGTTCAGCGGCGGCTGGTGCGCGGGCGTGCGCATCGCTTTGCTGGGGGACGGCCACCCCGAAAAAACCTTGTTCGACTACCTGCAACACGAACTGTTCGGCACCTTGCCCGCCGAGTTGGCAGAGGCCTGGCGCGTACTCGCCCATCTGCCGCGCTTCAACGCGGGGCTGTGCGAGCACTTGTTCGGCTTTGGTGACGGTGACCACTACCTGCGGGAGCTGCAGGCGCTCGGCGCATTCATCCAGCCGTGGGAAGACACCGACTGGCTCCAGGTCTTCCCGCCGCTTGCCCGATTGCTGAGTGACGAACCCTGGCCGGCCAAACGCTCCTGGCACCGGCGGGCCTGCCAGTGGTTCACCGCCGAGCAGGACTGGCAGGCCGCCTTCGAGCAGGCGCTGCTCGCCGAAGAGTACGAAGTGGCCGTGAGCCTGTTGCAGCACTTCAGTTTCGAAGACCTGTTCCGCCAGCAGAACGCCGCGTTGTTGTTGCGCCTGCACGAGCAGCATGGCGATGAATTGATGCTCGGCTCTGCGCAACTGGTCGGGCTGGTCACGGCTGCGTTGCTGTTCGCCGGGCGCTTTGAGCAGGCCGCGCAATGTATCGACCAACTGGCACGTTTTGCGCCGCAACCGACGGCGGCCCAGCAACGTTATCTGCTGGCGCGCTGGCAGGCGCAGTGGGGCTGGTTGTTGCACCTGGGCGGCGATGCCGAGCGTTCCCGCGAGCACTTTCTGGAGGCGCTGCAAGCCTTGCCCGACAGTGCGTGGACGTCACGCCTGATGTGCTTGTCGGGGCTGACCCAGCAAGCCTTACTGCGCGGCGAGCTCGATACCGCCCAAGCCTTGAGCCGTGAGGCGCTGTGCCTGGCGCGTGCCCACGGCTCGCTGCTGCTGGAGTCTCTGTTGGAACTGGATCACGCGCAATTGCTCGAACAGCGGGGCGCGCCGTACCGGGCACAAAGCCTACTCGAACAAGTGCAAGCGAGGTTGCTTCAACAGCGGCTGAAGGCCGGCCCGCTGGTGGGGCGCATCGCGTTGCGGCGCGGGCACCTGGCGTTGCGCCAAGGCCAGGATGAATTGGCGGCCGAGTGTTTCGACGCGGGCTTGAAGATGTGCCTGCACAGTCAGGACAAGCGCGTGCTGTACGGGTTTCTTGGGTTGGCATTGTTGGCGGCGAACCGTGGCGATTACGCCCAGGCGTTTATCCAGTTGCGTGAGGCCGAGCGCTTGATGCAACAACGCCACGTACCGGACACGGTGTATCGCGCGGTGTTGCTGTTGGTCAGCGGGCATTTCTGGTTGCAGCAAGGTCGCGCTGAATTGACGGTGGAAGCGGTTCGCCGGGTGTTGCGCCACTTCCGTGGGCCAAACGCCCGCCAGGCGCCGCCGGCCACGCTGGAATTGATACCGCGCCTGGAATACCTGCTGGTATTGGCCGAGGTCAGACTGGGCTGCGCCGAGCAACCGATCCCACGGCTCACGGCCTTGCTCGACGCCACCCGCGAGCGCGGCATGCTGTGCCTGGAAACCGAGCTGCAGTTGGTGTTGGGGGAAGTGGCTTGGCAACTGGGTGACGCCGTCCAGGCCCGCAGTGCGTTGCGCGCGGGCTTGGAGTTGGCAGGGCGTTGCCAGGTGCAACAAGCCATTCGCGAGTTGCGCCTGCGTTCCCCCGGGTTGTTGAGTGAGCTGGGCCTGGAGCCACAGGCGACGCCCGCCGGTGCGGTGGACAACCCGCTGAGCCAGCGCGAGCTGGAGGTGCTGCAATTGATTGCCCTGGGCAACTCTAATCTGGAAATCGCCGACCGTTTGTTTATCTCTCTGCACACCGTGAAGACCCACGCACGGCGTATTCACAGCAAGCTGGGCGTGGAGCGGCGCACGCAAGCGGTGGCCAAGGCCAAGACATTGGGCTTGATGGGCGGTTGAAGGTTAAGCGAACGCCTGGCGGTATTCCCCGGGCGTCGCGCCCATGGCCTGGCGGAAACGGTGGGTGAAGTGGCTGGCGCTGGAGAAACCGCACAACCAGGCGATCTCGCCCAGCGGCAGGGTGCCCCCACGCAGCAAGGCTTGCGCGCGGGCCAGACGGCGCGCCAGCAGGTATTGGTGCGGCGGCAGGCCGAAGCTTTGGCGGAACATCCGCGCAAAGTGGTATTCCGACAACGCACACAAAACGGCGAGTTGACCGAGGCTGATCGGCTCTTCCAGGTGATGCTCGATGTAGTCCACCAACAGCCGCCGCTGGTGTGCGGCCAGCCCGCCTTTCAAGCGCAACCCTTCACGTGCGCCCACCTGGCTGAGCAAGGTGTGGCTGAGCATTTCATGGGCCAGGCTGCTGGTCAGCAAGCGCTCGGCCGGTTCTTGCCAGTTGAGCGCGATCAATTGGTGAAAACGTTGGGCCTGGCGGGCGTCTTCAAGAAAGGTGCTTTCGCGCAATTGCAGCTCGCGGGGCTCGCGGTCGAGCAGGGTGACGCAGCCGAGGGCAAACTGCTCCGGGCTGAAATACACGTGGGCCAGGCGGATTTCGCCGTTGATCACCCAGGCCGAGCGGTGTTCGGCCGGCAGGATGCACAGCTTGTCGGGGCCGCCCTTGGTGCCCGGCTGGTCGCGGCGGAACGTGCCGGTGCCGCCGCCGATATAGCACGACAAGGTATGGTGGCCCGGCGCCTGGTAATCCTGGGAGTCGTGGTGGTTGCTCCACAAGGCTGCCGACAAGCCGTCACCGAGCTCGGCGCAGGCTTCGAGGCGAGCGTGGGGCGAGCGGTTGAGGGCTTGAAAGACTTGCAGGGATTGCAGATCAGGCATGGTGTGTATTCTCCGACGCCTTGCATCCTACTCCGCGCGGGTTGCGCTGTGATCCCGTGATCCGACAAAAGCGCAAGAATGTGCAAGAGATCGGGGCTGGCTGCGAGGGACACTGTGGCTCAATCACCGGAGCGCACCATGAACCTTTTCCTGTATTTACTCACCGTGCTGATCTGGGGCACCACCTGGATCGCCCTCAAATGGCAGTTGGGCGTCGTGGCGATTCCCGTGTCGATCGTCTACCGCTTTGGCCTGGCGGCCCTGGTGCTGTTTGCGCTGTTGTTGCTCAGCCGCAAGTTGCAGGTGATGAACCGACGCGGGCACCTGATCTGCCTGGCCCAGGGCTTGTGCCTGTTTTGCGTGAACTTCATGTGCTTTCTCACCGCCAGCCAATGGATCCCCAGCGGCCTGGTGGCCGTGGTGTTTTCCACCGCCACGCTGTGGAACGCGCTGAATGCCCGGGTGTTCTTTGGCCAACGTGTCGCGCGCAACGTATTGATGGGCGGCGCGCTGGGCTTGTTGGGGCTGGGCTTCTTGTTCTGGCCGGAACTGGTCGGGCATACCGCCAGCCCGCAGACCTTGCTGGGGTTAGGCCTGGCGTTGCTCGGCACGATGTGTTTCTCGGCGGGCAACATGCTCTCGAGCCTGCAACAGAAGGCCGGGCTCAAGCCGCTGACCACCAACGCCTGGGGCATGGCTTACGGGGCGGCGATGCTGGCGACCTACTGCGCGGTGCGCGGCATCCCGTTCGACATGGATTGGAGCGCGCGTTATATCGGCGCCCTGTGGTACCTGGTGATCCCGGGCTCGGTGATCGGCTTTACCGCCTATCTCACCCTGGTCGGGCGTATGGGCCCGGAGCGTGCGGCGTACTGCACCGTGCTGTTCCCGGTGGTGGCGCTGAACGTCTCGGCGTTTGCCGAGGGCTACCAATGGACCGCGCCCGCGCTGGCGGGGTTGGTGTTGGTGATGTTGGGCAATGTGTTGGTGTTTCGAAAGCCCAAACCTGCGAACGTAATCTTAAAGGCGAAGACAATCTAATGTGGGAGCGGGCTTGCTCGCGAATGCGGTGAGTCAGCTAAAAATCTATCAACTGACACACCGCTTTCGCGAGCAAGCCCGCTCCCACATTTGGATTGTGTTGACCTTTCTATTTGAGGCCCAGGCGCTTGGCCATGCGGCCGAGGTTGGCGCGGTCCAGTCCCAGTTCGCGGGCGGCGCTGGCCCAGTTGTGCTGATGGCGTTCCAGGCAGGCGCTGATCACCTGGCGCTGGTACTCCTCGGTGGCCTGGCGCAGGTCGCCGGTGACCACGGGGGCTGTTTCGGTCGCGGCTTCCAGTGCAGGCGGCGCGCTGACGTCGGGCAGGTCCAGGTCCTGGGCGCTCAGGCTGAGGATCTTCGGCCGCTCGCGGCAATTGCCCAGGGCCTTGAGTGCGCTGCGGCCAATCAAATGTTCCAGCTCCCGCACGTTACCTGGCCAGTTGTAGGCCAGCAGCGCCGCCTGGGCATCGCTGGTCAGGCGCAGGCTGCCCAGGCCCATGCGCGAGCGGTTTTGCTCCAGAAAGTAACCCGCCAGCAACAACACATCACGGCCACGCTCGCGCAGCGCCGGCACTTGCAGCGGGTACACGCTCAGGCGGTGGTAGAAGTCGGCGCGGTAGCGGCCGTTACGCACCTCCTCGGCGAGGTCGCGGTTGGTGGCGGCGATCAGGCGCACATCCACCTGGTGCTCCTTGTCCGACCCCAGGCGCTGCAACTGACCGCTTTGCAGCACGCGCAACAGCTTGGCCTGCACGGTCAGGGACAACTCGCCCACTTCGTCCAGGAACAGCGTGCCGCCATTGGCCAGCTCGAATTTGCCACGGCGTTCGTTCAGCGCGCCGGTAAAGGCGCCGCGCACGTGGCCGAACAGTTCGCTCTCGACCAGGGTTTCCGGCAGGGCCGCGCAGTTGAGGCTGATCAGCGGTTTGTCGGCGCGTGCGGACGCGGCATGGATCGCCTGCGCCACCAACTCTTTGCCCACGCCGGTTTCGCCGGTGATCAGCACCGTCAGGTCGCTGCCGCCCACCAGTTTGATTTCCTCGACCAGGCGCTTGTGTGCCTTGCTCTGACCGATCATTTCCTTGTGCTGCTGGCCGCTGGCCTGGCGATAGATTTCGGCGCGCTGATGTTCATCTTCGGCGCGCAGGGCCAGGCGCTCGATGCGCTCGGCGACATTCACCGTGGCCGCCGCCAGGCTGGCGAAGGCTTGCAGGGCGTCCAGTTCGACCCGTTCGAAACGCTCAGTGTCGAGGGCGTCCAAGGTCAGCAGTCCCCACGGCCGGTCGTCGACAAACAGCGGGCAGCCCATGCAATCGTGGACTTCCAGGTGCCCGTGCATACCGTCCACCAGACCGTCGTAGGGGTCGGGCAGTTGGCTGTCACTGTCAAAACGGGTCGGGCCGGGGCTGCTCAGCAACACCTCGAAGCGTGGGTGCTCACTGACCTTGAAGCGTCGGCCCAGGGTGTCGGCACTCAAGCCATCCACCGCCAGCGGCACTAGCCACTCGCCGTCCAGGCGCAACAACGCGGCGGCGTCGCAGGGCAGCAGGGCGCGCATGGCCTGCAGCAGGCGGCGGTAGCGCTCGCTCTCGGGCAGATCGCGGGACAAGTCGGCGACCAGGGGGAGCAGGGTGGTAAGCAGGGAGTGTGCAGTCATAATGACTCCTTGTAGTCCTTATGACTATACGGTGTAGGAAGTCAAAATGACTATAAATTATTCAAGTCATTGAAATATAAGGATTAAAAAATTGGCACGAATACTGAGTATCTAAAGGCAATCAGTCAAAAGACCCAGGAGTCTGCCATGCTTAGTGCCCAAGACCGTGCCATCGTCAAATCCACTGTGCCCCTGCTGGAAAGCGGCGGCGAAGCGCTGATCACCCATTTCTACCGCATGATGCTCTCCGAGTACCCGCAGGTTCGCCCGCTGTTCAACCAGGCCCACCAGGCCAGTGGCGACCAGCCCCGCGCCTTGGCCAACGGTGTGCTGATGTACGCACGGCACATCGACCAACTGGACCAACTGGGCGACCTCGTCGCCAAGATCATCAACAAGCACGTGGCCCTGCAGATCCTGCCAGAGCACTACCCGATCGTCGGCGCCTGCCTGCTGCGTGCGATTTCCGAAGTGCTGGGCAGCGAGATCGCCACGCCTGAGGTGATGAGTGCCTGGGGCGCCGCCTATGGCCAACTGGCCGACATCCTGATCGGCGCCGAAGCCGCCATCTACGACGAAAAAGCCCAGGCCCCGGGCGGCTGGCGCGGTGCGCGGCCGTTCATCCTGGTCAAGCGTGTGGAGGAGAGCGATGAAATCATCTCCTTCTATTTTGCCCCGGTGGACAATGGCCCGATCCTGGCGGCTGCACCTGGCCAATACATTGGCATGAAGCTGGTGCTCGACGGTGAAGAAGTGCGCCGCAACTATTCCCTCTCGGCCTTGAGCGATGCGGGCCTGTACCGTATCAGCGTCAAGCGCGAAGCCGGTGGGCGGGTGTCCAACTACCTGCATGACCAGATGCACGTCGGCGCGACCATCGACCTGTTCCCGCCGTCGGGCGAGTTCACCCTGGCGGCCAGTGACAAACCGCTGGTGCTGATCAGCGGCGGCGTGGGCATCACGCCGACCCTGCCGATGCTGGAAGCGGCCCTGGCCACCGAGCGCCCGGTGCACTTTATCCATTGTGCGCGTAACGGCGGGGTGCATGCGTTCCGTGACTGGGTGGACGGCCTGGCCGCCAAGCACCCGCAGCTCAAGCGCTTTTACTGCTATGCCGAGGACGATGGCATCAGCCCGGCCGCAGACAAGGTGGGCATGCTCACCCAGGAGCAACTGGCGGCGTGGTTGCCGGAGCAGCGTGATGTGGATGCGTACTTCCTGGGGCCTAAGGGTTTCATGGGCGCGGTCAAGCGTCACCTCAAGGCGTTGGGTGTGCCGGAGAAACAAAGCCGCTATGAATTCTTCGGCCCGGCGTCGGCGTTGGAATAACGCGGTCAAAAATGTGGGAGTGGCGGTGCCACTCCCACATTTGTTTCTCTATTCCCCCCCGATTAATCCCCCGTTAACCCCCTTCTGTTTAAACCACTCTCTGTGTGTAAACTTGCGGCCATTGGCACAACCAAACAAAGGGAACCCGAGATGAGTGACGAATTGCGTTTAGGCAGGGAGCGGCGCTTTCTGGTGTTGCTGGGCATCATCTGCCTGGCGCTGATCGGCGGTGCGCTGTACATGCAGGTGGTGTTGGGCGAGGCGCCTTGCCCGCTGTGTATCCTGCAGCGCTATGCGTTGCTGCTGATTGCCGTGTTCGCGTTCATCGGCGCGGCCATGCGCACCAAAGGCGCGGTCACGCTGTTCGAAGGGTTGGTGATTCTGAGCGCCCTGGGTGGCGTCGCGGCGGCCGGTCATCATGTGTACACCCAGTTCTTCCCTGAGGTCAGCTGCGGCGTGGACGTGCTGCAGCCGATCGTCGATGAGCTGCCCCTGGCCAAGGTGTTCCCGTTGGGGTTCCAGGTCGATGGCTTCTGCAGCACGCCGTACCCACCGATCCTCGGCCTGTCCCTGGCGCAGTGGGCGCTGGTGGCGTTCGTGCTGACGGTGATCCTGGTGCCGCTGGGCATCTACCGTAATCGCCAACGCAGGGCCTGAGTCGTTTAGGCAAAACGCCCCGGTTCTCCTGATGGGAGGCCGGGGCGTTTTGCTGTGTAGGAATTTGTGAAATTGCCGTGACGAGGAGCAATTTCGGGCGTGCGCAGCGTGCGACATGTTGTCACACGGAACCTGTCGCAGGACGTTTCTGACCCAATGCGCAACCCATTAAATTTGCCTCGGACGCGTGATGTGTGCTGTCAGTTCGTCGTTTGAACGATCCCGCGAAACGCCTGTCGTCCGAGCCGTTCGGTGATGTCCGAATGCCTTGTTTTATGGGGGGTTGGATCCGTTTCGCATGCCCTTACAGCGTGTAAGGGATGTGACGGTTTACCGAATAACACGGCAATTTTTGTGGTTTTTGTTGAGAATCGAACGCGATAAGATCGCGAACCGTTGCAATAATGGTGAAGGATTATTGCTGTAATCGATAAAAATTATTTCTTTATAAGACAT
>Ga0157375_10001081_pt1 | contig 23646 bp, 16 predicted proteins | sample M35metaG_FD_115311 | JGI IMG/M metagenome (GOLD analysis project Ga0157375, IMG submission 115311) | Miscanthus rhizosphere microbial communities from Kellogg Biological Station, Michigan, USA - M3-5 metaG | ecosystem: Host-associated > Plants > Roots > Rhizosphere > Soil | place: USA: Michigan... | reverse complement strand
GAGAAGCATTTGCCGCGGATGCATCAGCCGATACCGTCAAAAGGCGCGTTCAGCGGGATGTACATTGGACTGATCGCTGCACCGATCCTGATCATTTCGGGAGTCATGCTCTGCCTGACGGGTTGGGGAGTTTTCTTTGGGGTTCCTTTCATTCTGCTGGGCATTCTGGCGCCTCTTTTTGGGCCGATTGTGGGGATGGGAGAGCACAGGGGCAAGTGTCCCTCATGCGGCACGCGCATGATCAGCATTGCGGATTCGAGAGAGCACGAATGCCCGGTTTGCAATGCGAAGTTCGCGATTGAGGAGCAAGTGGCGACGGGGATACGCGCTTAGTTGGGCCGCTGGACCGGGTTACTGGCGTCCCCACCAGCGGGGCCCGGGATAGAGGGTCGCTTCGTTCGGCAGACGGAACTGCCACGTGCTGGCATTGCTGTGGGTTCGTGCAAACTGAATATTTTGAATGCCGCAATCGAAGTGGTAGATGCCGCGCGCGAAGTTTATGCCGGGAGCTATTCTTCTCACTAATTTCGATCGCTTAGCGAGGTAGCGCGCAACGAAAATCTGTCCGACGTCGTTGGCGATGTTCCACGCGAGCACTCCGGAAGCGTTTCGGTTGTTACTGAGGCCCATGGTTGTCACCCAACCTGTTTCTGTATATGCGCCGGTGCGGGTGACATCGTATGCATAGTTGGCGAGGCGGCCTGATGGGCTGGGGCCGCAGAGATCGTGCTGAATGGTGGGCGGATCGTAACGCTTGCCGTCATCGGAAATATAGGTGACGGCGTTTCCGAATGCGGGGCTGTAGCCGCAGATCCATTTGTGGTGCGTGAGGTTGGTGTAGGTGGTCCATGAATCGAGTGCTTCTCCGGCGAGCAGGACCGAGACCGAAGCATTGTTCCAAGTGAGCCGGCGATGCATTGGTGGGCGCGGGGCAGCGGGGAGGATTGCTATCGACGCTCGGATTTCGGGGCTGGGGGCATCGGGCAGGTCGTTGCCGGCGAGATCCTGCGCAGTTAAACAGGGATTGAGGCTCACAAGAAGTAATGCCGGGGCGACGATCAGGACTGCGCTCGATCTTCGGAGGGGCTGCGGGTGTCGTTCCATATTTAAACCACCTAGCCGTCAGCGACTGAAACCCTAAACCGTCGGAAGTGAACCGCAGGTTCATGGGGATCAAGGTCGTGCAATGGTGGCTACAGAATCTATCGGTCAGATGTCTACTTCTCTTTAATCTGAACGGGTTTTGGCCGGTCGGCAGTGATCTGGCTCACCCTGGGAGATGACTGGTCCGCGCTTTGCGGGGGGGGGAGGGGCGAATTATGAAAGCTCAACCGGATCAGGAATTTGCCGGCGATGGTTTCCCGGGATGGACCTGCAGCTGATTCACGACGTGCTGCACTTGCGGAACTTTCCTGGCGAGATCCTCCGCCTGCTGCCGTTCTTTCGCATTTCTCACGATGCCCTTCAGCGTGAGTGTGCCTTGATAGGCCGTGAACTGAATCTTCTCCGACTTTAACGACGGCTCGTCGGAGAGCCTGGCCTTGAAATTGTCTTCGATGGCGCTGTCGAGTTGAGCCTTCTGGGTTGCGGCCTGGATGTCGTCGTGCAGCCCGGCTTCCTTCACTTCGATTCGATCGGCGACCTGGTATCCCGGCGCAGCCTGCTTTGCGATACTTTCTGCCTGCTGGCGGCGATCCATGCTGCCGACAATTCCGCTGAGGGTGATGGTGCCCGCGCCGCGATCCTGCGACACGGTTATGCTGCGCAGATTGTTCTGATCGAGCGCGCTGTAAACGGCCATCCTGTAATCGGGGTGCTGGTTTTCATGGCAGCCGGAGAGAGCCAGCGTGGTGGTGAGCAGGGAAGTGGAGCAGAGAAGCAAAGCAGGGCGCAAGCGAGTGATCAACATGGCGACGTCACCTCGGCGGACATCGGAGTGGGATGCGTATCTCGTGACGGTAGTTGTCCTTCGTTGTTCGGGATCACGGTCAGAGGCAGTTGTTCGATACGCCCGATCAGAGGGGCAACAGAGTTACATGTCTTCGACAGGCTGGAGAAATTGCCAGATGGAGAGATTACGAGTTGCCGGCAATCGGTGATCTCCTATGAATTTAGGATATAACGAACTACTATAGTTTTAGGAGTATCGATGTCGGTGCTGAGGAGGATGACGTGAGGATGAGTTTTGCTGCCGGGTTGTTCTGCGCCGGCGTGACGTTGGCATGTTGTTCGATTGCTCTGAAAGGGCAGCAATCTCCGTCGATCGAACCTGCGGAACAGCATCCTGTTCCCTCGGCGGATGCAACTCAGCCGGCGGTTCCGCCCATCCAGACTCCGGGCGAAATCTACAAAGCCGCAATGCGCCCCCTGGATATTGTGCGCGGTTCTCTGGACAACTGGTCGGACTCGGAGGTGGGAGCTCTGGCTGTGGGAATGCACAAGGCGCACGATGCGTGCGAGGCGGCGAGACCTGAGGAGTATGCGGGAGATGACCTCTATGACCTGGCCCGGCTCTGCGCGCTCGGCCAGGATTGGACAAATGCAAACCGGGCGGCACTGGCCTACGTGGCCAGCAGGCTTGAAAAGCACAGAGCGCAGGCTTATGCACTGAGCGTGAACGCATTGGTGCATATGAATGCGATCGATCTCGCGGCCGCTACGACGCGCGAGATGCTGCTGTTGCCCTATGACGCCGAAGTGGCGTACGCAATCCGTTACATGAAGGACAACCTGGAAGAGAATTCGAGTCCTGCCGCAGTGGAACTGGCGAAGGATGAACATCAGGCAATTGTGGCTGCGCTGTCAGAGAAAGCTCCGCTGAAAGCGACGCAGGGTGATGCGGTGATGAGCTTGAGTGCTCTCTACGATTCGGCGATGGAACTGGCTTTCTGGCAGCGGTATGCAGGAGACGCAGACGGAGCGACAACAACCGTGACGGAGATCGACAGTGCTCTGCCGCCGGACTCTCCGATGTTGGCTGGCGACGTGACGCAGATTGCAGCTGTGCGATTGCGTTACGGTTTGCTCGGGGCGAAAATGCCGAAGCTCGAGCCGATGCGTTCGCTGGAATCGACGACGGCCAAAGCGGCGACTGCCAAGTCGGAGGTCGCAACCGGCGACGGGGCACTGACTGTGCTTGTACTTTTCCCGGACTGGTGCGGCGGATGCCGGAAGATGATGAAGCCTCTGACGGAGTTTGCAAAAGCAAACAAGGAAACACGGATTCGCGCGTTTGGATTGGTATTCCTGGACGATTCGGTGATTCCGAGTCCTGCGGGGCACGAGCAGCTCCTGAAGGAGTTGAAGGGAACGTCCACTCTGGTTGTTCCGCCATCAACCGTACAGACCCTGGGCGCGAATGAATTTCCACTGGGTGTTGTACTCGACCGGGAAGGAAGGGTGCGGTTTATTGGAGTTTTGCCGGTGAATGGGTTCAATGGCGATGGGTTCGTGGAGAAGACGATTCTGAAGATCGTTGGCAGGGATCAGGGCGCGAAGAAGGACTGATCGGAAGCGTGCGATCTCTCCCACATCTCAAAAGCGAGATGTGGGGCACCCGGGGTTGAGTGGTTGTGTCTGCTGTGTTGTATCCCACGCTAAATCGTCCTGACGGGGAATTTGAATGGGGCACCCAGTTGATGTCAGAAGCGGAGTTTTGTATCCCCAACCATTTCGCAAAAAGCGCGAAATGGGGCACGCGCTAAGAAGTGGTCTGCGGCTCGTGGAAATGGCTCCAGATGGACTCTGCGGTTTTGCGGGGGACGACGGAGGCGAGTGAATCGGCTGTGGCCTGCTGAATGTCGCGGAGGCTTCCGAAATGGGTGAGCAGGCGCTGGCGAGTGAGTTGGCCTACCCCGGGGATGTTGAGGAGCTCTGAGTCGCGATCACGCATGGCACGGCGTTGACGGTGATATCCGATGGCGAATCGGTGGCTTTCGTCGCGGATCATCTGGACGAGATGGAGGACGGGGGAGCGGCGATCAAGGACAACCGGTTCGTCTTCGTTGCCGTAGAGGTAGATCACTTCCTCTTTTTTGGCGATGGAGGCGAGCGGCTGGTTGGTGATGCCCAGTTGTTCGAGGGCTTCGGCGGCGGCGTGGAGTTGGCCGAGACCGCCGTCGATGAGAATGAGAGAGGGCATAGTGGTGGGCTCTTTGGCGGGTCTTCCCTCAGGGGCTGAAGCCCCCCCTTCGATTTGCGCCTCATCGGCACGACTGAAGTCGTGCCCTTTCAAAACGGGCTGGCGTTTGTGGTTTCCCACCCATGACTTGGTCATGGATGGGGCACCCGAGTTTTGTGGCTCCGGGGCATCCGGCCTTTCCAATACAGAGTCGATGTTGGCGGGGCCGCGGAGGCGGCGATAACGACGAGTGACAACTTCGCGCATGGAGGCGAAGTCGTCGACGCCGAGCACGGTCATGACTTTGAATTTGCGGTACTGGGACTTATTCATCTTTCCGTCTTCCCAGACGACCATGGAAGCAACGGTCTCAGCGCCCTGGATGTGGGAGATATCGAAGCACTCGATGCGAGAGGGAAGTTCGGGAAGCATCAGAGAGTCGGCCAGTGATTCCTGAATCGCCTTGCGCGAGGGCTCGAGGACGCGGAAGCGCTGGATGTAGGACTGCTTTGCGTTTTGACCGGCGAGGTCGACGAGCGAACGCTTTTCGCCTCGCTGCGGGACGGCGATCTCGACACGATGGTTGATGCGCTCGCTTAACAAGTCGGCGAGAGATTGCCGGTCTGCGAAGTCGACCGGGACCAGGATTGATCGAGGCACGTAGCGCTGGTCGATGTAGAGCTGTTTGAGGAGCGCGGAGAAGATAGCACCGGGGTTGAAAGCTTTCTCAGGGGCTGAAGCCCGCTGTTCGTGTGCAGGTTCTTTCGGCACGACTGAAGTCGTGCCCTGATACAAACCGGCTTCGGACAGATCATGTTCTGATTCGCGCGTTTCCGCGCTGATGGCTTCCATGAGTTCAGGCAGATCTTCCCAGAAGAACTCGCGACGATCGACGATCTTGCCACCACGCACGTGGAAGAGGTTCACGGCGAGCGCCCCGTCTTCGAAGTGGTATCCGAATACGTCGGCATCATCGCTCTGCTCGGCGGTGGCGATGCGCTGTTTTTCCTGGAGCTGGTGGACGGTGGAGAGTTGATCGCGGAGGCGCGCGGCTGCCTCGAACTGTTGAGCTTCAGCTGCTGATGCCATGCGCGCGGTGAGGGAGCGTTCCAGCTCCGCCTGTTTGCCCTCGAGAAAAAGCTGAGCGTCTTTTACGGCTTGCGCATAGATCTCGGGTGTGGTGAGCTCCTGCACGCAGGGGCCAAGGCAGCGGTGAATGTAGTACTGGAGGCAGGCACGCTGGTGATAGCGGGTCAAATCGATTTTGCAGCTCGGCAGCAGGAAGCTGCGATGAATGAGCTCGACCACGCGGTAGGCGAGATTTCCGGGGAAGTAGGGGCCGTAGTAGGCGGAACCATCTTTGCGGAGACGCCGCGTAACGAAAACCTTCGGATAGCGGTCTGCGAGCGTGAGCTTGACGTAGGGGTAGGTCTTGTCGTCGCGCAGGAGGATGTTGAAACGCGGCTTGCGCTGCTTGATCAGGTTGTTTTCGAGTGCCAGCGCTTCGTGTTCGTTTGCGACCAGGATGTAGTCGACGTCGACCGCCTCCCGCATCAGGGAGCCGGTTTTTGCGTTGGCCTGGGAAGCTTCAAGAAGATACGAGCGGACGCGGGAGCGGAGGTTCTTGGCTTTCCCCACATAGATGATCTCGCCCTCGGCATTCTTGTAGAGGTACACGCCGGGCTGCGTGGGTAGAGAGCGGATTTTTTCGATTAAGTCCATGAAACCGCGGTGGCAGGAAGGCCCAGTTCATAGGATAGCTGGGCGGCGAGAAGGAAGCATGCGTGGGGCGAAGGCGCACAAATCTTACCAGTTGCGTAAAAACTACATGGTGTTTCAACTATGTAAATCTTTCATTGAAACCGCCTATCTAGCCTTTTATCAGCGAGTTGTTGAGCAACCAAAGTTTGGCTTGACGCATGCATTAGTACAGGCGACACGAAAATCGCCGCCGGGCCTGAGGTGGTTGAAAAAGGGTTCAGGCAAATCAGAGGCGGGCGAGAAAGAATGGGGAACAGATGAAAACTTCAAATGGATTGTTGATTGCAGCGGCCATAGCACTCGTGGGCGTGACGGGTTGCGCGAGCAAGAACTACGTTAAGACCCAGACGGCACCGATTGTCGAACACACCAACCAGCTGGATCAGAAGACCGCTGAAAACAATCGCAACCTGCACGATGTAGACGATCGCGCGACTTCGGGTATCAAGCAGGCCCAGACGGCAGCCGAATCTGCAGCGCAGAACGCACAGACCGCGGGCAAAGCCGCGGGCGATGCTGAGACAGCTGCGAATGATGCAGTTCACCGCGCAGACTCACTTGATTCTGTGGTCAAGGGTCTGGACAGCTACAAGTCCATGGCAAACGTGACCGTGACGTTCGGTTTCGACAAGGCGACCCTGACGAAGGATGACAAAGCGCAGCTCGATCAATTTGCGCAGCAACTGGCGAGTGCGAAGAGCTATATCGTTGAGGTGACCGGCGGAACGGACTCGACTGGATCTGCCGCTTATAACTACGACCTGAGCAATCGCCGCGCCGACGCAGTGGTGCAGTACCTGGCATCGAAATACGGCGTTGCCGCACACCGGTTCTACCTTATCGGGATTGGCAAGGACAAGGAAGTTGCTCCCAACACAACTGCTGAAGGACGGAAGCAGAATCGCCGCGTCGAGATTCAACTGCTGAGCAACATGGGTAGTGGACAAGCAGCTCCGGCAGCAGCAGCGGCAACACCTGGCCCGGGCAGCAACTAAATTCTCCATCGAAAGATGGAGCAACTACAGTTCGAATTTGCTGTTCTAGATAGAAGATTAAAGGTGCGAGCCGATATTTCTAAATTAGATTTACCTAGATTAGATAGAGTCGATTAATTAGATAGACAGAACAGCACGAAGAATTGCCAGGCCATTCAGGTTAACGCCGAATGGCCTGATTTCTTTGGGAACTGGGAAGGGTTTAAGTCGCTTCAACTCGAACGACGGTTGAACAAATCCCAAGCTCGCACAACCCGATAACAGGCATCAGGCAGCCTCAGACGCATTTCCGGGTGTGCGGTTGTTTCATCAGCATCCGGGCTACTTGCGAATTCGCTGTTGCTTTGCTTTCGGAGTCGAACCGACCTAGATGTTCATGGTGGTCGAGACACTGCTGTGCCAGCATCTGTTTTGGCAATGGAACGATGTTGGATTGGATCTGGTTAACTATTCCATTCGCTTTCGTCAACCGTAAGCAGACCGAGATCAACTAAGTTCTTACCTTCATTGCAGCCAAGAACCTTGGCAACATTTTCTGCGGTGCCCCTGTCTGATGCGAGGAATCGGAATGTTACGACTTCTTTTTCGAACATGCACGTCAGGTCGACTCGGCTGCCTACAATCCTATTGACCCTTTTCAAGGTCACGCCTTCCGGGTTATTCGCAAAATTTGCTTTGCGAGGATCGTATGGTCCACCGCCACCCTGAGGGGGCCAACCAGACAAGCTAGATAAGTGCTGCATTCAAACACCCCAATCACAAACGTGAATTCACTTGATCATCAGCGATGGGCGGCAATCTGACCATACGTCTTTTAGTGGCACCGCCATCCAAGGGCATTGTTATCAAGGGGGCAGGGGTACTTGCTAACCCGATGGCTCAACATATTGAGGACCAACCACGAAGGCGCGAAGAGGTAATCGGGCCTGTCGAACGGTTCGTTCGAAGCAACTTTGGACGGGTTACTTGATATCGGGCTGTATCCGTGCGCTCACCGATTTCCCACGAACGAACGCGAAGAAAGACAACACCTGACGTCAATCTGTCCGTAAGAGACAAGGCCTTGCTCCCTTTCATCATGCATATTCCGTTGTTCGGATGGATCACCGGCAAACTGGAAATTACATCCCGCAGGGGCTGAAGCCCGGACCTATATGGGGCCGTTTGGCGGCACGACTGAAGTCATGCCCTGATACAGAGCCGAGAAAATAAGCCGCGCAGATAGGGAAGCCTGACGTGCGGAGGAAAGACATCAACGGGCGGATTCCAACTGGCGGACGTGTTCGGCGCGGACTTGAGTTGCGGTGTAGAGGCGGAGGAAGGGAGATCCGGCTGAGGCGCTCTCGACGGCGGGACGGCCATGGGCTTCTTCGCGCTCGACGATGCAGACGACGGCGGCGACGGTCATGCCTGCTTCGCGGGCGGCTTCGACGGCGGCGATGGTGGAGGCGCCGGTGGTGCAGACGTCATCGACGACGATGACGCGGGCACCTTCTTTGCAGAAGCCTTCGATGCGGCGGCCGGTGCCGTGGGCCTTCTCTGCTTTGCGTACCAGGAAGCCGTGGAGCAGCGGGCTGCCAGGATTTTGCTGTGCACGCCAGGCGCTGGCGGTTGCGACATTGGAGACGATTGGGTCAGCGCCCATGGTGAGGCCGCCGACGGCATCGGCTTGAATTCCGTGCTGCTCGAGAAGTTCGAGGATGGCGTGGCCGGTGAGGCGGCCGCCCTCGGCATGAAGCGTCGTGGTGCGGCAATCGATGTAGTAGTCGCTGGTGCCGCCCGAAGAAAGTTTGAACTCACCGAGCTTGAAACTGGTGCGGGCGAGGAGGGAGAGGAGCTGCTGGGCGTAGGTGGGGCTGGTGGGATTCATCAGAGATGATTTTAAGGGAACGGGAAGAACAGGGGACAAGGGGACAAGGGAACAGGGGGACAGGGACAGGGGATTACATTTTGTCGAAGTGTTTGAAACCGCCGGTGCCGAGGAGCATGAAGGAAAAGAGCATGAAGTTGTAAGAGGCGTGGACGATGGTGCTGGCGGCGAGGGAGCGGGTGGAGAGGCGAACCCAGCAGAGGACAAGGCTGACAAAGATCAGAAGGAGAAAGGGGCCGAGGGACCAGGCGGTCTGGAAACCATGCATGAGGGCGAACGGGAGGCTGGTAATTAGCGATCCGAAGATCATCGCGGGGAGAGACCAGTTCGGGTCTCCGTACTGATCAAGCGGCCGGCGTGGGGCACCGGTAAGATGCTCTATGCTCCAGTCCCATGCGGTGCACAAGGCAGGAAGCAGGAATCCCCGGAAGGCCATCTCTTCGAAGAAGGGCGCCGCCGTTACGCCGAAACCGAAAAGCACCCAGGCCGCTCCCGGTGCTTTGAAGAGTTGATCAATCGGAGCGTCCTTCGGGCCCGGCAACAACATGCCGTTGATCATGGCGACGAAGAAACAGAGGATTGCTGCGCTCATCAGCTTCCCGAGACGTTGGACGGCGAAACCGCCGTGCCATTGAATGCCTTCGAAAAACGGCTTGCGCCACACCAATGGGAAGACGATCAAACAACCGCCAAACGTAATCAGATACAAGGCTGCCTGGCTGATGAGCGCGTAATGATAGTCGGTTTGGGCGTCGGATGCGGAGGCAACGCCCCATAGCTTCATGTGCAGTGCCGCGAGCACGAAAATGCTTACGCCAACCCATCCGCAAATGACCAACAGAAACAGAAGGCCAAGGTGTCCGATGTGGGGAATGCGCTCGTCGCGCGGGAGGATGGGCTGTGGCTGGGTGTAGGAGGCGAAGAGGGGCTGATCTTCGGTGGAGACAAGCGGAGGCCGATCGACGTTGTTCACTTCGGGATACTGAAGCGGGGCGATCATGGCCTGATCGGCGGGGCTTGGCTGCGGATTCGGATCTACTGGCTCGGCGATCCACTCGCTGGGTGGGATCGGCGTGTTCTCGGGTGCAAGCGGATCTGAGGGCACCTGTTGCGTTGGCTCGCCGGATGGGTTTTCTTCCGGATTGCGGGGCACCTGTTCCGGATAGGTGCTCATGCGCGAACCGGTTTCTTGCCGTTGGATTTCATCCGCGGTGCAGAGCTGCCCGGTTCCGGTGCCGCTTTTGAGCGAGGCCGACGACTAGAAGGAACTGCAGGTCCTTCGACTCCCGTTGGCTGCTCAGGATGACTGCCGTTTGATGATGCTGCGGTTTCGATCTCTTCGAGCTTGCCGCCGTGGGACGCGTAATAACGAGCGAGGAATTGCCCCGTGTAGGAGTCCAGAGTCGCGGCGATCTTTGCGGGTCGTCCCTCGCCGACGATGCGACCTCCATCTTCTCCCCCTTCGGGCCCGAGATCGATGATCCAGTCTGCGTTGCGGATCACGTCGAGGTTGTGCTCGATGATGATGACGGTGTTGCCGAGGTCGGTGAGGCGGTGGAGGACTTCGAGAAGCTTGCGCACGTCGTCAAAGTGCAGGCCGGTGGTGGGCTCGTCGAGGAGATACAGGGTGCGGCCGGTCTGGCGCTTGGAGAGTTCGCGGGCGAGTTTCATGCGTTGTGCCTCGCCGCCGGAGAGGGTGGTGGCACTTTGGCCGAGGTGAACGTAGCCGAGTCCAACATCAACGAGGGTCTGCAATTTTTGTCGAACTGTCGGGACGTCGACGAGGACGTTGAGAGCGTCTTCAATGGTGAGTTCGAGGATATCGGCGATGGAGTTGCCGTGGAATTTGACGGCGAGTGTTTCCTGGTTATAGCGACGCCCGTTGCACACCTCGCACTGTACGTAGACGTCGGGCATGAAGTTCATTTCGATGCGACGCTGGCCATCGCCCTGGCAGGCCTCGCAACGGCCTCCAGCGACGTTGAAGCTGAAGCGGCCGGGCTTGTAACCGCGCTCCCGCGATTCGGGAAGCATGGCGAAGAGGTCGCGGATGGGCGAGAAGACCTGGGTGTAGGTCGCGGGATTGGATCGCGGTGTGCGGCCGATGGGATCCTGGTCAATGCGTATAACTTTGTCGATCTGCTCGGCGCCTTCGAGGGTTTCATGGACGCCGGGCTCTTCGCGAGATCCGTACAGAGCTTTCGCCAGAGAGCGGTACAGGATGTCATTGATCAGGGTGCTTTTTCCGCTGCCGCTGACACCGGTAACGACGGTCATGATGCCAAGCGGGACTTTGATGGTGACGTCCTGCAGATTGTGCTCACGAGCGCCAGTGACTTTGAGCCACTTGTCTGTAAGAGGGCGCGGCTGGATGCGATGAACAATCCCTTCCACTCCAGCCAGGTACCTTCCGGTGAGCGACTGCGGGCAGCCGATGATATCTGCCGGAGTGCCTTGTGCGACGACGTGGCCACCGAGGCGTCCGGCGCCGGGGCCAAGGTCGACAACATAGTCCGCGCGGCGAATGGTGTCTTCGTCGTGTTCGACAACGAGAACGGTGTTGCCGAGATCGCGCAGTCGTTCGAGGGCTTCGATGAGGCGATTGTTGTCGCGCTGATGAAGACCGATGGAGGGCTCGTCGAGAACGTAGAGGACGCCGCGGAGGCGGGATCCGATCTGCGTGGCGAGGCGGATGCGCTGGCCCTCTCCGCCGGACAATGTTGCGGCATTGCGATCGAGCGACAAATAGTTCAAGCCGACTGCGCAGAGGAATTCGAGGCGTTCGATCACCTCGCGGCGGATGCGGTCGGCGATGAGCGCTTCGCGAGCGGAGAAGTTCAATTTGTATGCGGCTGACAGGGCCCGGTTCAGAGGCAGGGCGGTGAAGTCAGCGATCGACATTCCGTTGATCTTCACGGCCAGGGATTCGGGACGCAGGCGCTTGCCGCGGCATGCGGGGCAGGGGGTCGCGGACATGAAGTTCATCATGTACTCGCGATAGCCGTCACTGCGAGCCTCGTCGATGCTGTCGCGCAGGTAGCTGAGGATGCCGTGGAAGCCTGTGCGAGGCGCCTCGCCCTTGGGCGGGCCATAGACGAGAATGTGCTGCTGTTTGGGGGGGAGGTCCTCGAAGGGCTTCTTGAGGTCGATTCCGTACTTCTGCGCAGCGAGATTGATCAAGCGGAGAAGATATTGCGACGCCGAGCCCGGCCCGAGGCCGCCGTCGAGCAGTGGCTTGGACCAGTCGGTGATGACCTTTGCAGGGTCGAGATCGTAGAGCGAGCCAAGGCCGTGGCACTCCGGACAAGCGCCGAAGGTGGAGTTGAAGCTGAAGCTGCGCGGTTCGAGTTTCGGGACATCAAGGCCGCAGTCGGGGCAGGCCATTGACGACGAGAAAATCTGCTCGTCGCCAGTCGCAAGGCCGATCAGGACGAGTCCGTTTGCAAGTTGAAGTGCTTTCGAGACTGCGGCCTCCAGGCGCTTCTCAACGGAAGGTTTAGCGGTTCCAGCTTGAATGGGGGATGTCTTTCTTCCGTCCCCTGTCTCAGGAGCGAGACCGGGGGCACCCAAGGTTTCGGTGGGCTTAAGCAGGATGCGGTCGACGATGGCCTCGATGGTGTGGTTCTTGCGCTTATCCAGGGAAGGAGGCTCGGCGAGGTCCACCATTTCACCGTCTACACGAGCGCGAAAGCCTTGCTGGTCAAGCTGATCGAGCAGATCCTTGAACTCTCCCTTTCGGCCTCGAACTACCGGGGACATCACCGTGACTCGTTCGCCTGCGCCAAGCTGCAGGATGCGCTGAACGATCTGGTCGGCGGTCTGGCGGGCAATGGGGCGTCCGCAGTTGGGACAATGCGGTGTGCCAACCGAGGCGTAGAGCAGCCGGAGGTAGTCATAGATCTCGGTGATGGTTCCGACGGTCGAGCGCGGGCTGCGGCTGGTCGTCTTCTGTTCGATGGAAATGGCGGGCGAGAGGCCTTCAATGGAATCAACGTCGGGCCGCTCGATCTGATCGAGGAACTGGCGCGCGTAGGCCGAAAGGGTCTCCACGTAGCGGCGCTGCCCCTCGGCGTAGATGGTGTCGAAGGCGAGCGAGCTTTTTCCGGAGCCTGAAAGGCCGGTGACCACCGTCAGCGTGTTGCGGGGAATGCGGACGTTAATGTCGCGCAGGTTATGCTGGCGCGCCCCACGCACCGAGATGTGAGTAATGGACATGATCAGGTGGAACGACGTCGGTGGATGGCGCGGGGTTTTCGACTTAAAGTCGGGGCTCCATGATGGACCTTCGTTAGGGAGCCAGGTCCGCCGGATTACGGACGTACTAGAGGTATTCTATTTGCCAACAGAAACGAGGGTCAACGCGGCCGAAATTCTGCGACAATCCTTCAAGACAAAGCTACGGCTGACGGTTGAAATTGCCGGGGCAGAAGCAGAAATTGATGAGGAACTTTCCCCAGCAACTTCAACGGGGGTCTTAAAGAAAATGGCCGACTTAATTATGTTATTTTGCGCCGCGATCGGTTCCATGGCGTTTGGGGTTCTCACAGCCTACGGCATCTTCCGAATCGCCTTTGCGATGATGCGCCCCAGGCGCACAGTGGTGGCGGTGAAGGTAAGCGCGCAACTGGCTTCGGAATAGCCCGCTGATTTCGTTCAACTCGTCTCTTTTACACCTTTCCAGACCTCCAGCCCCGGAGGCGGATAGTTTGCTTCCGCAGCTTCAACTACGAGAACCCAATCAGGGCCGTATGGCGGGGTGCGGAACTGGCTTGAGGAATTTGGGTCGATCACTCCCATGTCGATCGCTCCGATAAGGGTGCCAACCCCGGTCCTTGGGTCGTACCACCATGCGCGCAGTTTGCGGGAGTTCAGGCGGGTGAGATCGAAGCGGGCTGTCATGTCATTCACGGGGAAATAGACGAACGCGTAGGTGCCCTCGATATCGCGAGTGGCCTGGATGTGGAGCCCTCCCAGGCCGGTCTCTGAGGCGATCAGTTTTTGATCCGGAACGCGGGAGAAGTATGGCCGCGATTCGATGAGCCGGCGCAGATACTGCATCTGACGACCTGCAGGGCGCTGCAAAGCATCGATCCAGTCGCGGTCTGCGTGGTTGATTGCTTCGTAGCGATGCCCGACGAATCCCCAGATTGCGTGATGACCGTAGGTGACACCGCAGGCACCGGCGAAGACAGAGCGGTAGACCTGCTTGCGAACATCATGATCGCGGAAGTAGCCGGTGGCGGGATCCCAGCGAGGCCAGGGGTTGTAGGGATGGTCCTCGTAGTTGGGTTCCAGATCGAGTGTCGGCTTGGGCGGAGCGAGCGCATAGTCGCCCGCGACCCAATCCCAGACGGGCACGTCATGGCCGCTTCCGTGGCCGCTCTGCATGCCGTTGATTGATAGCCATGGCTCGTTATGGAGTGTGGTGGAGGATCGTGCGCCGCCGTTGGGGTGGTAGGCGATGACTGGCTGATGTCCGAGACCAAGGGCGAGGCCGGCGGCAATCTCGCGCCAGATGGGAGTCCAATCCTGTTCGGGGCTGAAGCCGGTAGATTTCGCAATTTTCTGGCGCTCTTCGGCGCTCATGGCAGAGAGACTCGGCGGGCGATCTCCACCGAGAATCCAGATCACGTTGGTGCGGTCTTTGAGGCGCGATGCGAGGAACTGAGCGTAGGCTCGGGCGTCGGCAAGGTTGTCGTTGCGGAAAATTCTCGGGCCGTCGCCCCAGGGAGCAGTAAGCTTGTCTCCCCAGGTCGGGAGCAATGCGACGTAGAGTTGACGGGAGGCTGCTTCGTCGACGATTTCGACGACGCGATCGAAGTATGCGGGGTTGGGCCTGCGCGGGTCGTTCTCAATGAGGGGAGTCAAACCAAGAGCGCTCGGTTCATTTACGCCATTGAACTCTGCCAGCGCTACAGTCTGGGTGACCGTGAATCCCTGCAGACTGCGAGTCTGGAGGTAGTAGCTGGTCTCTTCGCGCGTGGTGCGGTGGATGAGTTCCCACGCGGTATCGCCTAGCCAGAAGAATGGCCGGCCATCTTCAGTCTGCAAGAAATGACCGCTGGGGTGGACTTGAACCCGCGGAAGAGAGCCGGTTGAATTTCTGTTCGGTTCAGGAGGATGAATCCCATTGAACGGGGCGACGGCCGAGGCCGCAAGGCTCGTTCCTAGAAATGCACGACGATCCATGAGCAGAGATCTCCCGTTGCAGTGTCGCAAGAGAGATTAGTTCATCAGGGGTGTTGTCTGCCGGTGACTCCCAGCACTGGATTCGACGAGCTACTCCGGATTCTCTGGCTGCTGCGGAGCGGTGGGATTGCCTTGCTGCTGCTGCTGCTGTTGCATTTGCTGCTGCTGCAGAAGCTGGCGTTGCTGCATCTCCTGCATGATCTCCTGCGGAGTGCGCATCGGACCGTTGGGAGGCCCTCCAGGCTGACCCTGATTGGGCTGCTGGGGAGCGGGGGGGATTGCCGGCACAGTTTCTTCAGGCTGCTCAGGAGGCTCCTGCTGATCGACAGTTTCGTTGTCGTCTTGATCTTGCTGGGCCTGCGGCTGCTGCGGATTCAATCCGGCCGATGCGTTGGCTCCGACGCCACGCCTGGGAGTCAACACGATCGTGCTTGGGGCTCCATGTCCGAGATCGCCTGCGAGCAGAATGTTGAAGCCGGAATTCTGCAGGAGCTGCAAGAGAACATCGCTCGCCTGACCGGGGCCATAGCTTCCAAAAACGCGCTGGTCGGGTACGTTGCCTATGACCTTCGTCCCGGTGTCGGTCGAGACTTCATTGAGAATTTGCTGGAGGCTGGAATTGGATGCATTGATGCGAAGTCCGCTTGCGTCCCAGACGACGGATGCCGGATTTGGAGTGTCGTTGACAGGCCAGTGCGGCATTGGCGGTGGCGCGGGAGCCTGCACGGCTTCTTGAACTATTGCTGCTTTTTTTGCCGGCCTGTGTGCCTGGGACCGGGCAGGTGCTGCGGGGGAGTGCGACGGAGTTGACTGAGCTGACGCCGGACCGGCAACCAGAAAAGAAGCGAGCATCAGGCCGATGGGGATCGAGAGGGAAACGGCTTGCGTTTGCGTCTTTGTGTCTGGATGCATGGCAATTGCCTCGGCGGCCCCTGCGTGCGTGCGGTGTGTAACGGCCCCTACTGCATTAGACTATCAGTGGCCGTCGAACGCTCATAGAGTTTTCGGAGAGAAGTGAGGAATCGCACGTGATGCGCTTCTGCTGGAGTGGTTTAGTAGCGCTGGTGCTGTTTGCCCCGGCGTCGGGATTCGCGGTAAGTTGCACAACCCAGGCGGAGCTGACAGCCCAGGATCGGGGCACGCTGGCATCGATCGGCGAGCAACTTTCCGATGCTGTGATCCGGCAGGATACGAGCGCGCTGCAAACAGTTCTGCTGCCGTCCCTGGCCGGTCAATGGGAGGGCATCCGAGGAGCTGTTGAGCAGGCTGCTCCGTTGGTCAAGGGGGGGAAGGCCCAGTTGCGCAACGTGTATCTGCTGGACGCCAGTTCGCTGGCGACTCCCACCGACACGCAATTTTTCTGCTCAAACGCGAATGGCACGATGACCGTGACCATTACCATGCGCGGGCTACCGCCGGGTAAATATGCCATCGTGCTGTCGGATGCGGCTGGAGCCGCTTTGGCAGGGCAGATGGGATTCGTGCTGGCGTGGGATCAGACGGGCGTTCCGGGCTGGAAACTGGGCGGCTTTTCCGGACGCGAGGGGATGTTCAACGGCCACGACGGCGTGTGGTATTGGACGAGGGCTCGCGAACTTGCCCGCAGCAATATGCCGTGGGCTGCGTGGTATTGCTACGATGCAGCACACTACCTCGAGCTTCCGGTTGATTTCATCTCGTCACCGAACCTGGACAAGCTGACGCAGGAACAAGGGAAGATGAGCGGCGCGCCGACGGAAGAATCGTTCCCAGTGTCGGTGACTACGGGAGATCGGACGTGGAAGATCGTTGGGGTGCGGCTGGATTCCACATTGCATGAACCGGATCTCGGCGTCACCTACGAGTCGACAGGAAACACGGATCCTGCGGTAGCGCGGACGGAAGCGATCGCGGTGCTTGGCGCGCTGCTGAAGGCGCATCCTGGATTGCGCGAGAACTTCCATGGCATGTGGGCCTACGCGTCGACGAACGGCAGGGTAACACCGGTAATGGAATTGCCGATGGCGCAGATTCCTTAGAGGCAGGGGACAAGGGAACAAGGGGACGAGGGGACGAGGGGACGAGGGAACGAGGGAACGAGGTCTATTAGCCTCAGTCGGTGAATGGCAACTAAAAGTTCAGGCAGAAGATGAGCACAGCTGAAATTATTGATTTGCGTTCGGACACGGTGACGCGGCCTACGCCGGAGATGCGCGCGGCGATGGCTGTGGCTGAGGTTGGCGACGACGTCTATGGCGAGGATCCAACTGTCAACCTGCTGGAGAAGCGCGCGGCTGAAATCTTCGGGCGTGAGGCGGGGCTTTTTGTTCCGACCGGCACGATGGGAAACCAGATTGCAATTCGGTTGCTGACAAAGCCGGGTCAGGAAGTCATCTGCGAATCGCGCTCGCATATTCTCGATTGGGAGATGGCGACGACGGCGGTGTTTTCAGGCTGCCTGATACGAGCCGTGCCTACAGAGCGCGGCACCTTGACCTGGGCTGATATTGAGCCAGTCATCTTCAAGAAAGGCTCGTTTCGCGCGGCTACAGGACTTATCGAGATCGAGAATACGGCGAATCTCACCGGCGGCCGTTGTACCTCTCTTGCTGTGATGGAAGAGATATGGGCGGGTGCGAAGGATCGAGGGCTTCCGCTGCATCTCGATGGCGCAAGGATCTTCAATGCAGCAGTCGCGCTTGGCAGCGATGTGAAGACACTGACGCGCGGTTTCGACACCGTGATGTTCTGCCTGTCGAAGGGCTTGTGTGCGCCGGTCGGCTCCATGCTTGTGGGGTCGGCGGAATTGATGGACCAGGCGCGAATTTTTCGCAAGGCGCTTGGCGGCGGCATGCGGCAGGTTGGCGTGCTTGCGGCGGCGGGGCTGATTGCGCTGGAAAAGATGCCGGCACGGTTGCACGAGGATCATGCGAATGCACGCCTGCTGGCCGAGACTCTTTCGCAAATTGAGTGTGTGGATATCGATCTCGAGTCGGTTGAGACGAACATCGTAATCTTCAGGCTCAATGGAGAATTGACAGCTCACGAACTTGTCAATCGCCTGAAGACACGCGGCATCCTGACCAGCACCCTGGGACCGAGGATGATTCGCCTGGTGACGCATCATGATGTAAACCGCGATGCGTGCGTGAAGGCGGCTGAGGCTCTGACGGAAGAGCTTGCGGTTACGGTATCAGCGAAATAACCCTTGCGAACCAAGGTCACTTCAGCGAATCGCAGAGGGCGATTTTCCGCAACTTTTCCATTGGTTCAATATTGAAATGAGCAGAAAGCCGGAAGGGTGTAGCTCCGGCGATATCTCTTTGCTCATGGAGCTGAGGCGGCTGGGTGCTGGTGGAAGGACACTGGCGCCAGGTTTGGAAAGATTATTGTTTTCGATCGGGAGACGAGACTTCGGTCTCGGCTCAGCTTGCGCAAAGGCCAGACTGAACAAAACGCCCTCAGCGGTTAAAACCGTATTCGTTTTGCGGTTCTTAGCGGCACGACCGAAGTCGTGCCCTTTCAAGACAGAGACTAGAGTTGAGTTTTTCATTAACCTAAGCGAGACTTCGGTCTCGCTCAGCTTGCGCAAACATCTGAATAGAGGCCAAGCTGAACAAAGCGTCCCTCAGCGGCTAAAGCCGCGTTCATTTGCACTACGTGGCGGCACGGATAAATCCGTGCCCTTTCAAAACCAGCGGCCGAAGCCGCCATTTATTACCGGCGCGGCTGGAGTCCTGCCCTTTCAAAACCAACGGCTGAAGCCGCGTTCATTTATCAGGATCGCCTCGGCGGCAAAGCGACCAGTTGCGTTCTTAATTTGCCCGTTCGTCACAAAGATAGAGCGCAACGCAATCCAACAAGGCAATCTTTGCGGATAGGGGTATGACGGCAGAGGTTTCCAGCCGTCAGCGACCGCACGGCAGGAGGTTGGATCAGTGAACTCATTCGGCAAGGAAGTAATACAGGTTCTGCGGCGCTTGATGCGCGCTCCGCTCTTCACCATCGTTACTGTACTTACGTTGGGCGCGGGTGTCGGGGCGAATGTTGCCGTCTTCAGCGTCGTGGAGGGAGTCCTGCTGAAACCGTTGCCGTATCCGCATCCGGAGTCGCTGGTTGGAGTGTGGCACATCGCGCCTGGTCTCAACATCGACAACCTCAACATGGCTCCGTCGAACTACTTCATCTATCGCGAGCAAGGACGGTCTTTCGAAGACATTGGCATGTACCAGGGCGATTCAGTGAGTGTGAGCGGACGCGGAAATCCGGAGCAGGTGCCGGCGCTCGATGTGACGGAAGGAGTGCTGCCAATTCTGGGTGTCACCCCGATGCTGGGACGCTGGTTCAGCCGCACTGATGCGCAACCGGGAAGTCCTGAGACGGCAATGCTGAGCTATGCCTACTGGCAATCGCATTACGGATCGGATCGCTCCATCGTGGGTCAATCCATCAAGATCGATGGCAAGGCGCGTCAGATTGTGGGCGTGATGCCGAAAGAGTTTCGCTTTCTTGATTGGGAGCAACCGGATCTCTTCCTTCCATACCACCTGGACCGGAACAAGACGACTCTTGGCCAATTCAGCTACACAGGAGTCGCTCGCCTGAGGCCGGGAGTCACGATCGATGCTGCGAATGCGGACATCGCCCGGCTGCTGCCGATCGTGTTCAGCAGTTTTCCTGCGCCGCCAGGCTTCAGCATGGATCTTTTCCATCAGTCGCGCATTGCGCCAAAGATCAGGCCGCTAACTCAGGATGTAGTGGGCGACATCGGCAAACTGCTCTGGGTGCTGATGGGAAGCATCGGGGTTGTTTTGCTGATTGCATGCGCAAACGTCGCGAATCTGCTGCTGGTTCGCGCCGAGGGACGGCATCAGGAACTTGCGGTGCGAGCTGCGCTTGGGGCGAGTCCCTGGCGCATCGCTAAACAGTTTCTGCTGGAAAGCGCTCTGATCGGAATTTTTGGAGGGCTAGCCGGACTGGCCCTGGCGTGGGGTGCGTTGCAGTTGCTGGTGAAACTGGCTCCCACCGGCCTTCCACGCCTGCAGGACATAGGCATCGACTGGAAGGTGCTCGTGTTCACGCTGGCGGTTTCGCAGTTCTGTGCACTTCTATTCGGGGCGATACCAGCATTGCGCTATGCTGGAGCGCGCATCGGCACCGGAATGCGCGAGGGCGGCCGCACTCTGAGCCAGGGCCGCGAGCGTCATCGCACGCGAAACACTCTGGTGGTGATCCAGGTCAGCCTCGCCTTTGTACTGCTGATTTGCTCGGGTCTGATGATCCGCACGTTCAGAGCACTTGTAGGTGTTGATCCGGGTTACGACGTGAAGGCAAAGATTCAAACCTTCCACCTCTCGATTCCCGAAGCTGATGTACCAAAGGAGGACGACGTGTTGCGCGTGCAGGAAAACATCATGCGCAACATCGCAGCGGTCCCAGGGGTATCAGCAGTCACTTTCGGTGCCTCTGTTCCGCTCGACGGTTTCCAGTGGGGCGATCCTGTTTTCGCCCAGGACCGGACTTATACAAACGGAGCAATGCCGCCGTTGCGCCAATTCAAATTCATCACGCCCGGTTATCTGGGTACGCTGGGTATACCTCTGAAGGCGGGACGCGACTACACGTGGGATGAGGCGCATCAGAAACTGCCGGTCGCCATGATTTCGGAGAACTTCGCGAAGGAATACTGGGGCAGTGCAGCAAATGCGATCGGGAAGAAGATCCGCGTAAGCACAAAGGATGAATGGCGTGAAATCGTCGGGGTTGTCGGCGATGTTCATGAGGACGGAATGAACAAGGATTCACCTGCGCAAGCCTATTGGCCAACGCTGATGAACCACTTCGAGAGTGACGATGTTAATGTGCGGCGTTACGTTACTTTTGCGATTCGGAGCCCGCGCGCCGGTTCAGAGAGCCTGATGAAAGACGTTCGGCAGGCGATCTGGTCGGTTGATGCCAACATTCCTGTGTCCGATGTCAGGACTGAAGAGTATTACTTCAGCAAGTCGATTGCGCGTACCTCGTTTACGCTGGTGATGCTGGGGATTGCGGCTGCGCTTGCCCTGTTGCTTGGCGTCGTTGGCCTGTATGGCGTTATTGCTTACTCGGCTTCACAACGAACACGCGAGATCGGCATTCGCCTCGCCCTGGGCGCGCCGCGCAACACCATTACCGCCATGTTTGTGAGGCAAGGACTTGTGCTGGCGGCATGTGGTGTTGGATGCGGAGTTCTGCTGGCATTCGGCGCAACGCGCTTACTGCAATCGCTGCTCTTCCATGTGAGTTCTACGGACCCGCTCACCTATGCGGCAGCCTGTCTTGCTCTTTGCGGAGCAGCCATCATGGCAAGTTATCTTCCGTCGCGACGAACTGGAGGCGTGAATCCGGTGGAGGCTCTACGGTCGGAATAAGGAGGTCGCCGCGGTTCAGTTCGCGTTGTGCTGCAATTGCAGTCCGCGTGGATTACGGCTTCGGCTGGGCTTGTGCGGGAGGAAGGATCGTCAGACCAAGTTTGATGATGATTTCAGGCAGAACTTCCTCGTAATAGAGGACCGCGGTTCGCGCGTGGATGCGATTGAAAATCCATAGCCCAACGGCCGCCGCGAGGGACCATGCGAGAAGAATCGCGTACTGCCTGGGTTGCGCAAGCGCCTGGGATTCGTAGGCGCCGAAGAGAAGCGCAAGAATGATGCAGACGAATGCCGCTCCCCAGAAGATGACCTGGATATTCGTCTTGCCGGGCATGAACGAGCAGGTAAAAGGAACCTTGTCGAAATGAATGAGGCTGAGCTCGACGAGTATGCAGCCAAAGACAGCCAGGAACGCGACATGCTGGTACGCGTGGCTCAGCGGCCTGAAATGGTATGCCAGGACCGCCGCAACGATAAGGATGGGAAGCACCCCGAAGAGTTGCAAAGACCGCCTTGTCGCGGCGGTGTAGTCGCTGGTGGGCCGAAGCTGGGTTATGCGAAGCATCCAATTCGCCTTCAGCGATATCGGCAGAGAGAAGACTCCGCGCAGCCCTACCACCGCGAAGCCCATCATGAGGATCGTGGGCATGATCAACCCGTTCGAGACCCGGTGCGGAGGTTCCGTGATCATCTTGCGGGCCATCGAAAGTGCGATTGCGAAGACGATGGACCAGTAAAACGCGAGCGCAACCCGGTGTTGTCGGCTCCGCATGATGGAGCGGAAGCAGAAGAGGGTAATGGCCGATTGGAGGGAACTGCCCAGGCGGGGAAGCCACGCAAGGGAAGACGCGCCGGGTTCGAGATCGGGCTGCTCAACCGTGTTCTTCATGGTCCGGAGATAGCACAAGGCCAGAGACGATAGAGACGCGGTGAGCACGATGGCGAGGGCAATCCATGCGCGGTTGGCGATCCATTGCAGTTCGCGAGGCAGGGTGCCATTGATGTGATTGAAGAGCGCGAAAAACCAGAATGTGGGTGACCACGCCAGGAGCGTGCGATGGGCCGGGTTCGTTAATTCAGAGAAGGTGGCAAGCCAGGGGTGCAGGAATCGGCCGGCGAGAACTCCGCCGAAAGCAGCGAGCTGCAGGATCGCGGAGGCCCGCAAGAATAGCTTGCGAGGAAGCAGCAACGCTCCGAGGCCCTGGATGGCGAGCACAGCGCCATACAGGAACGCCGATGCTGCAAGCAGCGTGAACGACCAGCCGAGGAAGAAGCGGATCATGCCATTCGATCCACCGCCGAAGACAATCGACATTGCCGCGCCGGATGCGAAGTTGAGAGCAATGAGCGCGATTCCAAGAACCGACGATGAAGCTGCAAGCTTGGCGAGAAGGATGGTGCGAGGCAGGACAGGCAAAGGTCCCAGCACCATCGCATCGCGTTTATCGGGGAAGGTGCTGTCCCACATCAGAACGGCGCAGAGGCCGATCACCAGTTGGATATCGGCGATCCGCGCCTGCTCGTACACCCATGTCTCGGGACCAGGAGGCGGGGGGAACACCATGAGACCAAAACCGTGCATAAGGCTGATCATGATGAGGACGCCGGCGAACTGACCCAGATAGGACGGGATGTCGGCCTCGATGGACAGGGCCTCAAGATCTACGACACGCAGTAGAAACTGGCGGTGAAGGACGCGGAAGTCCAGTGGCAGGCGTTGGGCCCGTGTGTGAAGCCATCGTCCGATCAACTCACGCACGAATGAGATCCGCGAGCTGACGCGCCATCGAATCGGTGTCGTGCTCGACGGCGAGTTGGGAGAAGATTGCCTCGAGCGTAGGCAATTCCATCAGGGAGCGAAGCCGCTCGATCGAATCGTCTGCCACGACTTTTCCGCGATGGAGAATGACAACCCGATCGCTGATGCGCTCTACAGTGTCCAGTTCGTGCGAGCTAAACAGGACGACCTTACCGCGGGCTGCGAGCTCGGAAATCAGGCTGCGGAGGACGAGAGCCGAGCCGACATCGAGGCCGGAGAAGGGTTCATCGAGCAAAACCAGGTCCGGATTGTGCATGAGCGCGGCTGCGATCAGGATCTTCTGACGCATCCCCTTTGAGTAGCCGGCTATTCCCGCATGGCGATCGTCGTAGAGGGACAGAAGACGCAGCATGCCGTCGATTCGTTCGCTCGCAGGACGTGCAGGCAGACCGCGCAGGTCGGCGACCATGGTCAAGTATTCAGCGCCGGAGAGGTGATTGTAGAGATGCGGTTCTTCGGGCACGTAGCCCATACGCCGCTTGTACGACACGATGTCGTCGTCG
>Ga0157375_10001078_pt1 | contig 23670 bp, 22 predicted proteins | sample M35metaG_FD_115311 | JGI IMG/M metagenome (GOLD analysis project Ga0157375, IMG submission 115311) | Miscanthus rhizosphere microbial communities from Kellogg Biological Station, Michigan, USA - M3-5 metaG | ecosystem: Host-associated > Plants > Roots > Rhizosphere > Soil | place: USA: Michigan... | reverse complement strand
TCGGCAGGATACGGTCCTGCCATGGATTTATCTTCTGCCAACGCCCTCGTAATGGTGGTAAGCGAAAATTTTGCGCAATACCCGGTCGAGACCCAGCGCAGCCTGTTGGAAGGTATCTATCAACTAGCGGACGAATGCCAAGAAGGTCTGCCGGAGGCGCCCGACACCGCAGCGGCCGAGCACCTCAGGGTAACCCTCATTCTGTCGAAGATGCTGATCAGCGCGGCACTCAAAAATGGTGAGTTGCGCGAGGGCTTTCGCCAAGCAGCGCAATGTTTTTGGCCGATGGCCGCCCCAAATTTCGAGAGGTGCGAGCAGTGCTAAAGCGCTGGCGCTAAATGCTATCTCCCGTTGACACTACAAAAATGTCATATTTTTGTTGCGTGGTTCCGTAGTATTTGTTTAAGTGATGGAAGCATTAGTAAAACCAATGGATGCAAAAAACGGCTTCCGGCCCTCGCTCGCCACCTGATCATCGCAGGTTCCAATAAAATACCATGAAAACTGACGTTCTGATCATCGGCGGAGGCCCTGGGGGCGCCGCAGCAGCCATGTTCCTGCTCCGGGAGGGGATCACTCCGCTCATTCTTGAGCAGGAAGAATTTCCTCGCTTTCACATTGGCGAATCTCTTACCGGCGAAGCCGCACAAGTGCTGCGACGTCTTGGATTGGGCGAGAGGATGGATGCGATGGAAAATCCCGTTAAACACGGGGTGAGGGTTTACGGCACCAATGCAGCCACGACCTGGTATGTGAAGGTTTCCTCGCGCGACCAAGACTGGAATCTCTACGACAATACCACCTGGCAGGTGCGCCGAAGCGAGTTCGATCAGATGATGTTGCAGGAAGCCATTGACCGCGGCACGAAAATTATGCGCGGCACGGCCATTAATGCGCTGATGGATGATAAAGGAGCGCTCACTGGTATTCGGGTTCGTCACCCCGGTGGCGCGGAGGAAAACATCCTAACCAAGGTAGTGCTGGATTGCTCTGGTCAATCAACCTTCCTTGCGAACCAGAAGGTTACGGGCCCGAAATACATGGGCAGCTATGATAAGCAGGTGGCTTTTTTCAGCCATGTGCGCGGCGCCATTCGGGGAAGCGGGACGACCGGCGAAGAAGCCAGGGATAACACCCTTATCTTTTACGATAAGAAGTTCCACTGGGCCTGGTTCATCCCGATCGACAAAGAAGTGGTAAGCCTTGGGATGGTAACGCCGCGGGCGAAATTCCTCGAGAAAAAGCAGACCCCGGAAGAGTATTTCCGCAACGAGGTCTTTAACATCAATCCCGAGATTGGCCGCCGGATTACAAAGCTCGATCTGGCGGAGAAGGTGCATGTAATTCCAAACTACTCCTACCAAGTACGCGGCTTTTGCGGCAAAGGTTTTATCTGCATTGGTGACTCACATCGTTTCATCGATCCGATCTTTTCCTTTGGCGTGACGGTGACCATGCGGGAAGCGGAGTTTGCGGCCCCGATCGTGCGGCAATATCTCGAAGGCAAACTCGACCATAAGGAGAATCCTTTCGCCGAGCATCAGATGGCCTGCGAAAAAGGCATCGATAACCTGGAAGACATGATTGATCTGTTCTGGGAACAGCCGTTCGCCTTTGCGACCTTTGTCCACTCTCGCTATGTCGAGCAGATGACCGACGCTTTTGCGGGTCGCATTTACGAATCGGAGCATCAACCTTCGCCCTCGATTCTGTCTTTCCGCAAGCTACTCAAACGCACTCGGGAATACGACGCGGATGACTATTCCATTCCAATCGGCTCGCGCTATCACCCCGAGCGCGCTCCGCTTTGGGCTCCAGATTCGCCAGTCCCCGGGACTGAGGAATGGATCGCGAAGGGACAGGGGCGAGAACAAATGGAGACTGCACAGACCTAGGAAGTGCTGGCACGGATACCGCTGTCCCAAAGGGCCGTACTAAGGAATACTATGTCAAAAGCTAATACGCACGACGTTATTGTCATCGGAGGCGGACCGGCCGGTTCCACCGCTGCCACATGGCTTGCCCGGGCAGGTCATAAGGTCTTGCTCCTGGAGAGGGAGAAATTTCCGCGCGAGCACGTCGGGGAATCCCTTCTTCCGTTTTGCTATCCGCTCTTGGAGGATCTTGGGGTCATCGATCAGTTGAAGCGGAACTTTGTCCGCAAACCCGGCGTTCGTTTCATTGATCGCGATGGAAACGTTTCGACTACCTGGTGTTTCGACCACGTCATCAAGGATGAGACTTATCTTTCTTTCCAGGTCATCCGCGGCGAGTTCGATCACATTCTACTTAAGAACGCAGCGAAGAATGGCGCCGAGATTCGGGAGGAGACGTCTGTCGTAGAAGCCGATATCACGAGCGAGAGCGACCGAGTCACAGTGACCAGCCTGGATTCCGCCGGGCAACGCCATGAGCATACTGCTCGTTTTCTTGTCGATGCCAGCGGCCGCGACGCATTTATTGGTGCTAAGAGCGGTTGGCGCAAGCCTCGGGAGGAACTCGACCGGACGGCCATATGGTCGCACTGGGGCGACGTGAAGCTGGCTGGGGGGCTCGAAGAAGGCCTCTCGATCATTATCTACATGGGTCTCGAACAGAAGGGATGGATCTGGGTTTTTCCTCTCGGAGAGAACCGCATCACGGCAGGATTTGTCGCCCAGAATTCCTACATCCGGGAGCAGCAACGCAAGCTCAAGGAGGCTGGCTCGAAAGATTGGAAACAGGACCTTTGCATGCAGGAGTTGTTACACTCTAAATTTGTCCAGGGCCTACTCGAAGGGAGCAAGATGCTGATTCCGATGCAAGTCAACGGCAACTACTCCTACGAAGTCAAGAACCACTATGGCTCCAACTATGCGATGGTGGGCGACGCTCGCGGGTTCATTGATCCGATTTTTTCCAGCGGCGTCTTTCTTTCAATTAAGACGTCATCACTCGTCACTGCGGCCATTCACAAGCAGCTTTCAGGCGAAGCAGAAGACAGCAAAGCGGCTATGGAAGTTGCCTACAAACAGGTCTCGGGCGCGTATAATTTCGTCCACCGCATGATCAGGATGTTTTACAACCCTCATAGCGTCACGTGGGCGCAGGCCGGAGCGGATGGCAAGACTCACAAGGATCACGAGAACGCAATGGCGGCAGGGCATTACATGCTCTCCGGTGACTTCTTTGAAAACTACGAAAAGTTTGAGAGCTTCTTTCAAATACTCGAGGATCCAAAACAATTCCGACGTTACAAGAAGGTTGTGATCGATCGTGACAACTTTGTGCAACCCAGCTGTCACAGCCGCTGGGACGAAGTCTTCAAGGAGATGGTAGAGCGGGATGCAGAACGCACCAGGGAACTGGCGAATTAAATGCCCTTGCTCCTTGATTACGACAAAATTACGAATGCCGAACAGAGCGGCATTCACCATGCGCGAGGGTTTCCGCTGATCTATGATGGCGCCTTGATCTTGCGTTCGCCGGAACATCTTCTGCTCTCAACTAAGTTAAAATTATGAATTCTAAACTAGATAACGTGGTGATTATCGGAGGCGGTCCGGCCGGCTCCGCGCTCGGCTGCTACCTCTCAAAAGCGGGCATCAAGAACACCATTTATGAGGCTGCAAACCATCCCCGACCGCATGTCGGCGAGTCCATGGTCATGTCATCGGTCCAGGTATTTGATGAGATCGGCTTTCTGCCGGTGCTGGAACGCGAAGGCTTTGTCCAGAAGCATGGCGCTTCCTGGCACCCGCCGATCAAAAAGGGAGAAGCAGCCATCGCTTTTAAGGAATTTCCTTCGCCGCATGTGAAGCAGGATTACACTTATCACGTCGACCGGGAGAAGTTCGACCTGCTGATGTTGAAGCATGCCGAAAGCCTCGGCACCAAGGTTTATCAAGGCGTCGGCGCAACCAAGGTCCTGTTCGATGATAAGAACTACGCTTGCGGAGTCCGTATGCGCTTCGCCGATCAGGAGATCGATGTCCCTGCCCGCATGGTAGTGGATGCGACCGGACGCCAGACTCTGCTTGGGAAACAACTCAAGGTGAAAAAGAACGATCCCATCTTCGATCAATTTGCCGTCCACGCCTGGTTTGAGAACGTTGACAAGAGCCAGGTGGATTCCTCGGAATACATACACATTTATTTCCTGCCAGTAGAAAGAGGCTGGGCCTGGCAGATTCCGATTACCGCAGAAATCACGTCGATGGGTATCGTCGCGGAGAAGTCAGTCTTCAAAAACGCGCGTTTGGAACCAGGCGCTTACTTTCAGAAGTACGTCGATTCGAATCCCGATCTCAAGCACGCGATGCGCGATGCCAGGCAAGTAAGAGACTTCAAGCTGGAAGGAGACTACAGCTACAAAATGGACACCTTCGCCGGCAATGGCTTTGTCCTCATCGGCGACGCGGCCAGGTTCGTCGATCCGATTTTCTCTTCGGGCGTGAGTGTTGCGCTCTTCAGCGCGAAATATTCATCGGAACGGATCAAGTACGCCTTTGAGAACGACGACTTTAGTGAGGCGGCATTGAAACCGTATGAAAAGAAGCTCCGCTCCGGGACGGAAATCTGGTATGAGTTCATCCGTCTCTACTACAAGCTGCTGCCCGCTTTTACTCACTTCATTAAATCAAAGGAGCACCGGATAGAAGTGCTTCGTTTGTTGCAGGGCGAAGTCTTTGACCGTCGCGAGGTGCCGGTGCTGGATGCGATGCGGAAATTCATCCACACCGTGGAGACTACACCCGGTCACGTTTTCGCCGGCACGCTTTCGAACATCCCGATCGATTAAGCGCACTTCGCCGGACAACCGTCCGCGGGCCGCGAAAAAACGCCAGCAGCCGACTAGTCAGCGAGCGTGGTTCGCGATATTTCGCGAAAGAATGACCGGTGCAAAGTCACTCCGAATATTTGTTTCCTTAGGACAGTTGCAGCGACCAGACCGGCACAGAGGAATCCCACCGCCTGAATGCAAATGCAGGCGAGCGTGTAATCCAACGGGAATCCGTACCAATTCCAATTGGAAAGGTTGGTGGCAATCGCCGCCACTATTCCAATCAGGAGGACAAATCTTACCCGCGCGACGAATGTCGTTAGGCGTGTCTGGCTGAGGAGAAATACAGCCAGAGCCACCTCCGCGAGCTCAATCAGGAAATCGACCGACAACCAACGAAACATCTTGATGGGACGAGAACCGGCGGCGTTGTAGATCAACAGCCCCGAAGGATAGCGGGCCACGGTTTGGTCAAGGTCGTCCAAGGTTTTAGTCTTCCCGTCCGGCGGATTCGACGGCAGTCGGAGCCCGGGAAATACGTAGACCCCGGAGTTTTCCGCGATCTCCTTCTGCAGGGTATCGAGCAGGGCGATTTCGTTCGGCATGCGGCGCAGGCCGATCTTGCCGACGGGCAAGGCGGTGTAGGCAAGGTACGACCAGCCAAACATGGCGATGCCCCCGAGCAATCCAGCGAGGAAGATTCGATTCATTCAGATCACGCTCCGTCGCGAATCATAATGCGGCAACCGCTCCGAGGTTTCTACAAAAATTCAATAAAGCCGCCGGAAGAACGGTTTTATCCAAAGGCGAGGATGGGGTGCACGCGGAAGATCGATTCGTGGATCACGCTCATTAACACCGGGGCGGATATAGACTCGCGTCGCCCGATTGGAGATAGGCCGGATCTTGCGTCAAGCAGCCAATGTAATCCCCCAGTTCTCGCCGAGAGCCAAGACCAGCAAGGCAAGAAGCGCAACGTAGTCGAACGGCCGACAGCGAAAACTTCGGAGAATCAGGAACAGAATCAGCGGAGCGACCACAAGCGATCCACGCAGGAGCAGCTCTGCCCATACGATGCCGCTGAATCCGACAAAATAGATCCAGTGCAGAAAGTAGGAGGTCTGAAACAAGGCGAACAAGGACCATAAATATCGTCTATTCCTCTCGTAGAATGCGCCTAGATCGCCATTCTCCTCTGCCTCGTCCGGGAGACAGGCTGCACAAACAAGAAACAGCACCATGAATTCGATAAAGAGCGATAGGTAAAATGGGAACGAGAGCACTTCTTTGACGGAGCGGATCGACCACACCGCAAACCACATTCCGGTAATCTTGATGATCACAAAGGCGACGGAAAGAAGGACACGGCCATCCCATCTCACGGCAGCCGCATGACGCAACAACTTATGAAGGCTCGTCGCGACGTCAGCCAGGGCGAGGCCCACAAGGATCGACACTAATCCAACCGCGTAATCGAATGGAGTCATGCGCCCGAAATTTCGTCATCTAGAACCAGATAAACTGCTGCGACGGCGAGCGTGCTTGGTGGCGGATAAAACGTTGGAAGTCATGGAAACGAGCTCGTAACGACGGTCGGATTGTTCCATCACTTGTTAGGTGTCACGTCTCTTTGCAGTGCCTTGGAGCACCTTGATCGCAGCCGCAATGCGACGATCGCGTGTCTCCGGCTTCTTGGCGCCTTCGATCGCTTCCACATGTTCGCGCTGATGAGTGTAGCTGAGGGCTCGCCAGCGGGCGAACCCGCCAGGCACGGCCCTCAACGCTCGAGCGAGACCGGGGGGACGCTTGACCTCTCGTTTATCGGTATCGAGATCCAAACGAATCGTGATCGACTCGCCGCCCCGCAACCCGGCGGCTTCACGATTACTCTTCCTCAGTGGAATGCAGGGCGGTCCGCCCATGGCGGCGATTGTGCTCCGGTATGTGTAACCGTTTAGCGTGACTCTGACGGGGGCACGCACTTTGCCGAACACGGGCTTGGGATCAAAGGTCAGGGGGATGAAACACATCGAACCTTCGCGAACAATCTTGGCTCGGAAGGTCTTTGAAGTCATTGCAAGCTGAGTGAAACGGCGGCTCGCGATCGGCGCCATCGCCCGGTTGGATGGAACGCATCGCATAAGTGCATGAGGCCGCCGCAGAAGAAGGTTAAGGCAAAATGCAGGCTTCCAAGAGGTATGGCGAGGCTCATCCTCCCGCAGGTTGCCTGACCGCGTCTAGGCAGGGCAAGCCAAAAAAAGAAGTAGGATGAAGGATAACCTAAGGGTGCCGGGAACCGGCGCCTTAAGTTTGCACTACGCCCATGTGGAAGCGCGCGCCCTGCGGCGCGGGGCGGCTGACATAACCTAACAATCGTAGGAGGGCACTGCGGGTCTCGTGCGGTTGGATGATAGCGTCGATCCAGCCGCGCGCCGCGCCGTAGCGGATGTCGGTTTGCTCTTCGTAGGTTTCCTTCACTTTGGCGCGCAGTTGCTCGAGCTCTTCGGGCGATGCTTTCTTGTCGCCGCGCGAACGGGAGCGGGCGAGGACGGAGAAAACGGTGTCGGAAGCTTGCGCCGCGCCCATCACAGCATAGCGAGCATTCGGCCAGGCGAGAAGGAAGCGCGGGTCATATGCCTTGCCGCAGAGAGCGTAGTTGCCGGCACCGAAGGACCCGCCGATCACAACCGTGATTTTGGGGACAACGGAATTGCTGACGGCGTTGACCAATTTCGCGCCGCTGCGAATGATGCCGCTTTGTTCCGCGTCGCGCCCGACCATGAACCCGGTCACGTCCTGGAAAAAAATGATCGGCAAGCCGGTTTGATTGCAATCCATAACGAAGCGCGCGGCTTTGTCGGCGCTGTCGGGGTAAATCACCCCGCCCATCTGAATCCCGGCCTTTTTCGTCCGGACCTGGTGTCGCTGATTGGCCACAATGCCGACGGAATGTCCGCCCATGCGGGCGTAGGCGGTGACGAGGGTTTTCCCATAATCCGCTTTGTACTCGTCGAGCGAATTGCCGTCGATGATCGAAGCGAGCAGATCGCGCGCATCGTAGGTTTTTTGGCCTTCGTGACTAATCAAGTCGTAGACTGTGTCCGGATCTTTCTCCGGCGGTGTCGCGTCTTTGGTCGCTCCGTCCTTCTTCGCCGCTTCGGCTTCCGGCAGATGCGCGACCAGCGAGCGCAACCGTTGCAGGCACTCGGTGTCATCCTTTTCGTAAAAATCGACCGTGCCGCTGACTTCAGCGTGCATGTGCGCGCCACCGAGTTCTTCGGCGTCCACGACCTGTCCGATGGCGGCCTGGACTAACGACGGGCCGGCGAGGTAGAGCCCGCTTCCCTCGGTCATGAGCACTTTGTCGCAAAGCACCGGCAGATAGGCGCCGCCCGCGACGCAGTTGCCCATGATGGCGGCGAACTGCGGAATGCCGGCCGCGGAGATGACGGAGTTATTGCGAAAGATTCGGCCGAAATCGTCTTCATCGGGAAAGATTTCATCCTGCATGGGGAGGAAAACGCCCGAGGAATCGACCAGGTAAATGATTGGTAGCGCGCATTCGAAAGCGATGCGCTGCGCGCGGATGAGTTTCTTGGCGGTCTGGGGAAAAAAAGCGCCGGCTTTTACGGTGGCGTCGTTGGCAATGATCATGCACGGGATGCCGGCAACGTTCCCAATGCCGACGACCGCGCCCGCCGCGGGGACGTTGCCCCACTGATCGTACATTTTGTAAGCGGCCCACAAACCGAGCTCGAAAAACTCGGCCTCGGGATCGAGTAGATGAGCGATTCGTTCGCGGGCCGGGAGTCGCCCCATTTTGCGCTGCCGCTCCTGGCCGACTTTGCCTCCGCCCTCGCGCAAAATCTCCTCCTCGCGCAGAATGGCGTTGCATCTTTCGCGGAAGGCATTGCTGGCAGGAGAATCGGCGCGTTCAGTCATCGGGTGGACTTACTTCGATGCGGGCAATCGATCAAGCAAGCGGCGAAGCTGGGTCGTTGCAGTTGGGAGCGGTGCCCCCGGCTCTTCGGGCATGCGCCCTGGGCTGCCGAGGTCAGCGCCCACGGCTACAGGGCGGAGCAGCGCACCTAGAAAATTTCGTGTTCGGCGTCGTAGACAGAATCGCCTCGAATCGAACGCAGGCGGCGGCGCATGACGCGATCGGATTCCGGGCGGTTGATTCGCTCCATGGCCATTTTCACCAGAAGCGGGATGACGGCGAGAGTTCCGACCGAGACGAGGGCGATTGCGGTGGCCTGGCGGGCGGGCCGATTGAGGCGTTCTGCCATGAGCAACCCGACTCCCAATCCAAAGGCGGCCCGGGTCAGACTGAGCAGTCCGTCGAGCGGCAGAGCGTCGGCCGTTTTTGGAATGGATAACGAAATTGACATCGCCTAACCTTATACGTCTCGCGCCCTAAATAGGAAGCGGTAAAAGTCTTTTAGCAAGTTTCGTGCTCTCCCATTTTTCCTGATGACCAATTCAGTTTACGCTCTCATCCTCGCGGGCGGCAGTGGCGAACGTTTCTGGCCGCTCAGCCGGCGCGCGCGGCCGAAGCAGCTGTTGAAACTGGTCTCGGCCCGCACCCTTCTGGAAGAGACTGTGGCGCGCCTCGAAGGGCTCGTGCCTAACGAACGGATCCTGGTCCTGACCAATATCGAGCAGGAAGCGGCCGTGCGAGAATTGCTCACCGATCTGCCCGCGGGAAACATCGTGGCGGAACCAGCCAAGCGCGATACGGCCGCAGCCGTCGCGCTCGCGACGGCGTGGGTGGCGGCGCGCGATCATCAAGCCACCATGCTGGTCCTCCCGGCCGATCACGTGATCAAAGATCGTGCGGCTTTCCAGAAGACCATGCGCACGGCCGCGCACGCCGCTCGGGAGACGGGCGCGCTCGTCACCATCGGGATCAAGCCGACCTGGCCCTGTCCCGGGTTCGGCTACATCGAGCAGGGCGCGCCGGCGCCTTTGCCCGGCGGGTCCACGCCTAACGACATCTTTCGGGTGGTCCGTTTTCGCGAAAAGCCAAACGTCGAGCTGGCCGATACCTTTGTGCAGAAGGGAAATTTTCGCTGGAACGCCGGCATGTTCGTCTGGTCGGTCCCGACGGTCCTGAGCGAATTCAATCGGCACGCGCCGGAACTGGCCGATTTCATTTCGCAAATTCGCGCGCCCGGTAATTGGGACTGCGCCCTCCAGAAACGTTTCAGCAATCTGCCCATCATCTCCTTCGATTACGCGATTTTGGAAAAAGCCGATCGTGTGCTGATGGTGGAGGCGAGCTTCGATTGGGACGATGTCGGGAGCTGGCGCGCGGTTTCGGCCTACCTAACGAAGGATGAAACCAAGAACGCCTCGAACTGCGATACCACCACCTTGCACGCGAGCGACAATATTGTCTTCAGCGAGGGTCCGGCCAGGATTGCCCTTCTTGGCGTGCACAATCTCATTGTCGTGCGGACGGAGGATTCCGTTCTGATTTGCAATCGGCGCGACGCAGAAATGATCAAGGATCTGGTGGCCAAACTCCCGCCGGAATTGCAATGAGGGCTGCCCCGCCTAACGAATGAAACGAATCATGGGAATCGATTACGGCACGGCCCGGATCGGCGTCGCCCTCTCCGACGAGCTGCAAATGCTGGCTCACCCGGCCGAGACGATCACGGTCGCGCAAACCGCCGACCCGGCGGCCCGCATCGCCGCCATCGCGCAGGAGAAGAACGTCGAGCGCATCGTGGTTGGCTTGCCGCGTCATATGAACGGCAGCGCCGGCACGTCGGCCGAAGAAGCGAATCGGTTCGCCACGAAAGTGCGTGCGCTGGTGTCCTGCGAAGTGCGGACCTGGGATGAACGGCTTTCCACCGTGGCGGCGCATCGGGCGCTCCGGGAAGCGGGCAAGTCGAGTCGCCAGACTCGCGGCTATGTAGATCAGGTGGCGGCCCAGATGCTCCTTCAAGGCTACCTCGATAGCCTGCCCCACAACCAGGGCGGCGGCGCGCCGGATTCCTTTGCCTAACGAATTGGCGGCGACGCCTTCCGCTCGTTGCCGGCGGGTCAAGCTCATTATCGCCTATGACGGTGCCGGCTTTTCGGGTTGGCAAAGCCAGGCGCGCGGTGACACCATCCAGGACCGGATCGAGACCGCTTTCGCGCAGGTACTCGGAGAAAAATTGCGCGTCCATGGGGCGGGGCGGACGGACGCCGGGGTGCACGCGCTTGGCCAGTGCGCGCACGTCGATTTGCCGCCAACCCGGCTCACGCCGACGGTCCTCGCTTCAGCCGTCAACGCTTCGTTGCCGCCGCAGATTCGCATTGTGCGATGCCGTCTTGTCTCCGCCGCTTTTCACGCCCGTTTTTCGAGTCGGGGAAAGGTCTACCGTTACCGACTTGCAACCACACCTGTGCTTTTGCCCTTCGAGCTCGGGCGTGCATGGCATGTGAGCGGTGCCATCGACGACCCAGCGTTGCGCGCTTGCGCGCAGCTATTTGTCGGACGGCATGACTTTTCCGGATTCGCTGCGAATCGTGGGCATCCCGTGACCTCCACGATCCGCACCATCAGCAAAGTGCGCCTCCATCGGACTGCCGCCGTCACGGTCATCGAGATCGAGGGCGATGGATTTCTTTATAAAATGGTGAGGCTAATGGTCGGCGCGATGGTGCAATGCGCGCTGGGCAAGCGGACTGTCGGCAAAATTCGCGACGACCTGCACGGCGCGGCCAGGGACCGCGCACGACTGGTTGCTCCCGCGGAAGGCCTCACGCTGGTGCGCGTAAGGTATTAGGGCTGTTTTCTCTAGCGGCCAGACTCCATAGGATGGAATGGCAAAAGAATTGCTCGTGGAATGGCGAGTATGTCTTCCGTCTCGACCGTTACCCCAAGCAGGAACGAGCCAGAGGGAAAAAAAGGATTTCTGCGACGGACGATGAGCCGGTTTTTCCAATCGGATCGCTTCCAAGTAAAGCTCCTGCTCGGCACGATTGTGGGCGTTGTGGTCATTGTCATCCTTTCATTCGGTTGTGTCGTTTGGAGGTATCGCACCCAGCAACGGGAGCAGGCTCGTGCGCACGGGATCGAGGCCATGCGACTGAGCACTATTATTGAGAACGATATCTCGGCGTTGGAGAACGCCTATCGAGGCCACCTTCTCTCCGAGGGCGGCGAATACCTTGAGGATCTGGATCATATTAGGAGCCGCTTTGCCAAAGACAGCGAAGATTTTGGTCAAGCTCTGAGCAGCAGCCCGCGACAAAGAAAGCAATTCCTAAAAATTCGAAATAATGTTCAGGAATGGCTAAACGCCAATTTGTTAGCAATATCTGCCTCAACCTCATTGCCCCGCGAAACTCCACGTTTATCCGCGCCCGATCTTGACGAGGCCCGCACGGTTCTCCAAGAGATTCAACGGGAACAGCAGTTTGAATTGAGCCAGCAACCCCCCGACCGGGATTGGGTCCTACGCTCAACCCGCATCCTCAATTTCTTTGGGAAGATGGACCTGGCGGTCTCCGAAATGCAGAAAGAGATGCGTGGTTACCTCTTGAGCGGTAACCCGACTTTCTCCACGGCGTACCAGCGAGCAGCGGCCGATTTCACGACTTTCCAAGGTTATCTTTCCGTGGTTGTCGGCGATGAGGCTGCCAGTGCGGAGCAACTCACCCAAATTCGCGAACGAATGCAAAGATGGGAGGCCGAATGCGCCCTGCCCGCCATCGCGGCCAAACGTGAGAACAAGGACCCGGCCACCGTGGTTCCCCCTGGCCGCAGCGAATCCCGCATGAATGAAGTGCGCCGGATGATGGACAAGTTCGAGAAAGAGCAAACCGACCGTTACAAGGCGGAATCCGCCGCCGCGGCCCATGAACGTTTTCTGACCACTCTCGGGATCGACTTTTTCTGCCTTCTCGCTGCGGGGTTGATCATCTCTTCCAGCTTCTACAGCTATCGCCTCTGCCGCCGCCAGCTCAGGAAGCTGGCCCGCGCCGACACGCGCATGCAATCCGTGATCGACCAAATCCTCGACGGCATGCTCACGATCGACGAGAAAGGGGCCATCTATTCCATGAACCCTGCGGCCAAGCGGATGTTTGGCTATGCCGAGGGCGAACCGTTCCCGGCGGATTTCACCGAGCTCCTTCCAGAATGCTTTCTCGGAGCGGCGGACTCTCCGGTCGCGTCAGAGAAATCCCACCTCGCTGAGCGCACCGGCAAGACGACGCTGGCGCTCGCGCGCCGCCAAGGCGGCGACAGCACTTTCCCGGTCGAGCTTTCGCTGAGCGAAATGACTGCCGGCGAAAAGAGATATCATGTCGCGATGGTCCGCGACATCACCGAGCGGAAGCTTTTCGAGGAAGAGCTGGCGGCGGAAAAGAAAAGCCTCGCGGTGACTCTCGGTTCGATCGGCGACGGGGTTATTACGACCGATCTTAAGGGTCAAATCGTGGTCTGCAATCCCGCGGCCGCATCGCTCACTGGCTGGTCGGAGCGCGAAGCGGTAGGGAAACCACTTAAATCCGTGCTCAACATCTCGGCCGAAGCTGGGACAAGAAAAAAGGGCGGAGCCAAGACTGGGTTCCGCAATGAAGCCGAGACGATTCTGTTAACCACTCCGGAGCGGGCCACCCTCAAACCGCGCGACGGGAACGAGCGTCTCATCGAACAGGTCGCTTCTCCCATGCGGGATGCGAAGAATGAACTTTTTGGCGTCGTCCTCGTCTTCCGCGACATTACCGAGCGGCAACGCGACGAAGCCGAAAGCCGCAAGGCCGAAACGCTCGAGCAACTCGGCCTCCTCGCCGGCGGGATCGCGCACGATTTTAACAACCTTCTCACTGCCATCATTGGAAACATTTCCCTCGCGGCCGTGCTCCTACCTGCTGATGACCCGATGGTCGTTCGCCTCGACGACGCCAAGAACGCCTCACTCCGGGCGCGCGACCTCGCGCAGCAGCTTCTCACCTTCGCCCGCGGCGGCGCGCCGATAAAGAAATCGGCCTCGATCTCCAAGTTGATCGAGGAGACAGTGAGCTTCTCTCTGCGTGGATCGAAAAGCCGAAGCGAAATGGCGATCGAGCCCGATCTTTGGCGGGCGGAATTTGATCCGGGACAAATCAGCCAGGTCATCGCCAATCTCGTCGTCAATGCCGACCAGGCCATGCCTGAAGGCGGTACCCTGCACATCAGTTGCAGTAACTTTTCCTACGGCGCCGACACGACGCCGGCCATCCCCGATCTGGGGCCCGGCGACTACCTTCGCATTCGCGTGCGCGACGAAGGCATCGGCATTGCCGAGAAATATCTCAAACAAATCTTCGATCCCTATTTCACGACCAAACCGAAGGGCAGCGGCCTTGGCCTCGCGACCACTTATTCGGTGATCAAGAACCACAACGGCCTCATCAACGTCGAATCCGAGCTGCATTGTGGCGCTACCTTCACCATTTATCTGCCCGCAGCGCGCCATCAGAAACCGCCCGTCGAAGCCGTGCCACCCGCCGCTCCGACCGAAGAAGCGCTCGCCGGGAGCGGACGCGTCCTGATCGTGGACGATGAGGAGCCAATCCGCGACCTGGTGGATTTCACGCTCAGCCGCCTCGGTTACGAAGTCTCCGCCGCAGAAACGGCGTTGCGTGGTATCGAGCTTTATCGGGATGGGTTGGCGCGCGGCCGGCGTTTCGATCTCGTCATTCTCGACCTTACTTTGCCCGGTGGCATGGGCGGAAAAGAAGCGCTCAAACGCTTGATCGAGATCGATCCAACGGTGAATGCGGTCGTCTCCAGCGGCTATGCCATGGACGCGACCATGAGTCGCTCGGAGGACTTCGGTTTTCGCGGCATGATCGCAAAGCCCTACGAAGCCGCCGAACTCGGCCGCGTCGTGCGCGAGGTGATCGCTTCGAGCCGTGTCAGCTACGGCGAATCCTACGATCTGCAGCGCGCCTGTTAATTCTTACCTTACCGGGCCGGCAGAAGTTTCGCGGTGTGAAACGTCTGCAACTTGCGCCCACCGAACATCCCCTTAGCTTCTCGTTGGATGAATGCCGCGTCCTCGAGAAAAGAGATTGTGCCCGCCGCCTACGATTCCAAGATTGAAGGCAATGTAATTTTCACCCAGCTCGACGCGGCCATAAACTGGATGCGCAAGAATTCGCTCTGGCCGATGCCGATGGGGCTGGCCTGTTGCGCAATTGAGTTAATGGCGACCGCCTCGGCGCGTTTCGACATTGCGCGTTTCGGTGCGGAGGTAATGCGTTTCTCACCCCGACAATGCGACGTCATGATCGTCGCCGGCACTGTCACCTACAAAATGGCTTTAGCGGTGAAACGCATTTACGATCAGATGCCGGAACCAAAATGGGTCATCGCGATGGGCGCCTGTGCTTCCAGCGGCGGCATGTATCGTTCCTACGCGGTCCTGCAAGGCATCGACCGGCTTCTGCCCGTCGACGTTTACGTCTCAGGCTGCCCCCCGCGTCCTGAAGCGCTCATCGAGGGCCTGATGAAATTGCAGCATAAGATCACCGGCGAACGCTCCTTCACCTCACAAAAGCGCGGCTTGATCGATAAATTAGAGTCGTTAGTCTGACCAGTCTTTCAACTCTCGCCTTTTCACTTTCTGCTTTCTGCATGACCGGCCCTGAACTGCTCTCATCACTCGGCGAACTTTTTGGCGCGAAGGTCCAGGAACAAATCGAGTTTCGCGGCGAAATCACTTTTGTCATAGCGGCCAGCGACCTGCGCGAGGTGGCGAAGTTCTGCCAAGAGGAGCTTTCCTTCGATTACCTGCTCGACATTACGAGCGTCGATAACTTCGGTATCGAACCACGCTTCGAAGTCGTCTACGAGCTTTACTCGATGACTCTATCCGTTCATCTGCGTCTCAAACTGCGGGTGAGTGAAGATGCATCAACGATCGACACCGTGTCGGATATCTGGCCGACCGCGAACTGGCATGAACGCGAGATCTGGGACATGATGGGTCTGCGTTTCAACGGCCATCCCGACCTGCGCCGCATTCTGATGTGGGAGGGTTATCCCTACTTTCCCCTGCGCAAAGAATTCCCGCTCGAAGGCCTGCCTAGCGATATGCCCGACGTTGCATTTTCCTCCGCCGCCCCGATGGAAGGTGGTCCCTTCGTGACTCAGCCCAGCACCGCCACCGCCAAAGACCGCGAACCACGCTCCCGTCAGCCGATCCTTTAGGGATTGCTGCAATGCGGATCTTGTCTGGCTCGGTGTCTCGGTAGCTGGGTCCGGCGACCCCGGGGGATAACGCGCTGCGCGCAAGAAAGCCGGGATCACCGATCCCAGCTACACCGGCGCCAGCGCACGGTTGCAAGAGTTTGGTCCGTCTTCGAGAAGGTCATCCCAGCACCGCCCGCAGCAAAGTAACAAAGACCTGACCGCTGGCCGCGCCCGCGCTGAGCACCTCGCGATGGGACAGCGGCTCCGGATTCAGGCCTGCGGCCCAATTTGTCAGGCAGGAAAAGCCAGCTACCTCCAGACCGAGGGCGCGCGCCTGGATGGTTTCGCAGACGGTCGACATGCCGATGGCGTCTGCGCCTAGCGAACGCAGCATTTTTACCTCCGCGGGTGTTTCGTATTGCGGCCCCAGCATGCCCGCATAAACGCCCTGGTGCAGGGTCAGGTTCTGCGACTGCGCCGCGAGAGCGAAGCGCTGACGCCACTTTAACGAGTAAGCATCGCTCAGGTCGACAAACTCGGCCCCGCCTAACAATGGCGTGGTGCCAGTGAGATTAAGGTGATCGATGATCATCATCCAGGAGCCGGGAGAAAAATCCGGATTCACGCAGCCGGCGGCATTAGTGAGAATCAAGCGCTCGACCCCGGCGCGGGCGAGGAAGCGCACTCCGGCGGTTACGTCCCGCGCGCTGTGCCCCTCATAAAGGTGCACCCTCCCCTGCGCGAAAACGACGAGGTTGTTACCAATTTCGTCGAGCACAAAACGGCTGAGGTGACCCTTGACGCTGGAGCGCGGCAATCCGCCGATCTCACTGTAGGGAATGATACGCTCGCGGGGCGGATCCTGGACTAACGAGTTAAGCCCGGAGCCGAGGACAATGGCGGTACGCGCCCCGTACTCGCGCACCCGTTCGATCGCGAAATTTTCCACTCGTTAGGAGACTGTTGCAATACCCCTGCGCCCCGCGCGAGAGTGCTTTGGGTTGGCTGACAAGGCGCGAGCGAGGAAAAGGCCCATTGTGACCTGTGACGAGTGAGCAACGCGGCCGGGCCGCCCAAAGCACTCTCGCCCTTCGGGTCGATTCGATTTTGGGCCCGGCCGGCGTTGCTCGCTGGGCCGAGATCGCAACGGATAGCGGCACTGCGCTCGCGCCTTGGGCGGGACCAAAATCGAACTCAACGCGGGGCGCATGGGTATTCCAACAGTCTCCTAGGCAGCGGAGACCGGCGGGGCGGAGGCCGGTCGTTTCGTCGATGCCATCACATCGGGTCGCGCGCCATCCTCGCGGCTGCCGGTGGTGGTCTTGCCTTCTTTCGGGTAAGCGATGCGCGTGTGCAGCATGTTCATGAGCGTGAAACGAAAACGCTCTGCAATTTTTTTGAGATCGCGCAAAGTGAGATCGCATTCGTCGAGTTGATGATCGGCCAGGCGCTGGTCGATCAGGTCGGTGACCAGTTGTTCAATCTTGGCCGGCGTAGGTTTTTCGAGCGAGCGCGAAGCGCTTTCCACCATGTCCGCCAGGCTGATGATGGCGCTCTCGCGGGTCTGCGGTTTCGGTCCGCTGTAGCGGAAACTTTCCTCCGCGACTTCAGGAATGTCTTCCTCGCGCATCTTCATGATCTTGCCCCCGGCCTTCGCGTCTTCGAGCTGTTGCAGGGCGCGCTTGTAAAAGTAAAAGACCAGCGACGTGCCGTGGTGTTGCTGGATGACATCGATGACCTGCTGATTGAGCCCGTGCTTGAGCGCGAGGTCCACGCCTTCCTTGACGTGCGCGATGATGATGAGCGCGCTCATGGTCGGCGCAAGATCGTCGTGCGGGTTGCGCTCGAAGTTCATGTTCTCGGTGAAATAATCCGGCTTCACCAGTTTTCCGACGTCGTGGAAATAGGAGCAGACACGGCAGAGAGTCGCGTTCGCGCCGATCGCTTCGGCGGCGGACTCAGCGAGGTTGGCGACAACCAGACTGTGGTGATAGGTGCCGGGTGCTTCGATCGTCATCCGGCGCAGCAGCGGATGATTCAAATCCGAGGCTTCGAGCCAGGAAATATCGGTCGTGATTTGGAAGATTTGCTCGAGCATTGGCAAGGCCCCGCCCACCACCATCGCGGTGACGATGCCGTTACCAATCGCAAACGCGCTCTCAATCCCGATCATGGTCCAGTCGGTCGAGGCCGGATTAAAAAGATTGATTGGTCCGATTAACCCAAAGGTGAGCGAGAGAAGCCAGATGCCGAGCCCAACAAAAAGACCAGCTCGAATCAGTCGACCGCGGCGGCGCACCGTCTGCGTGAGCAGGACCGCAGTGAAGCCGCTGATCAGTCCTATGACGAGAATCGGAGCGTCGATCTTACCGACGAGGATGCTGCTCCAAAGACTAACGAACACCGCCCCATAGAGTCCGTGATTGCGCCCGAGCAAAACACAAAGCACCAGTGGCGCGAAAGCATAGGGCGCGATCAGCCAGCCTGTCTCCGGCTTCAGATCGACAAAGACGCCGCTATTACACAGCGCGAACAGGAGCTTGGTGATTCCGAGCTGGAGGTAGATGATTCCAAAAACGAGCAGGACGCGCGAGTTGCGCCGGAAAGTGTTGGGCTGATTGATCCACAACTGCGCCACCGCGGTCGCGAGCAAGAGAAGCGCGAAGACGAAGTTGCGCGTCGGCTCCTGCTGTTGGCCGCTAAAAATGAGCAGAGCGAGCCCGGCCACAAAGGCGGCGAAGATCGCCACCTTCATCCCCGGCGCGTGCTCCAGATTGCGCAGCATCTCGTTCGAACCCCGGCGGCGCCGGGTCTTGCTCGAGGCGAGCCCACGTCGGACGAGGCCTTTTCTGCGCAGGAAGTTAAACATGACCGCTATTTCCGCGTCGCCCCGCCGGTATTGGCCGGAGACCGGTGCTGCTGGTAGGCATTGATGATGGCACGCACAAGCTCGTGCCTAACGACATCCTTGTCACTGAAATAAACGAACCCAATCCCGGGCACATTCTTGAGCGCCTGCAGGGCTTCGAGCAAGCCGGAACGTTTGTTAGGCGGGAGATCGATCTGGGTGCCGTCGCCGGTCACGACGCACTTCGAGCGCGGTCCGATGCGGGTCAGGAGCATGAACATCTGCTCGGTGGTAGTGTTTTGTGCTTCGTCCAGAATGACAAAGGCGTTGCTCAGGGTGCGGCCACGCATGTACGCGAGAGGCGCGATCTCGATCGTCTCGCGCGCTACGTAGCGCTCCAGCTCTTCCGGCTCGAGCATGTCGTGCAGGGCATCGTAAAGGGGACGCAGGTAAGGCGTGATTTTCTGCTGCAAATCGCCAGGCAAAAATCCCAGCGCTTCACCGGCTTCCACGGCCGGCCGCGTGAGGATAATGCGATCGACCTGCTCCTTCTTCAACGCCGCCACCGCCATGGCCACGGCGAGGTAGGTTTTTCCCGTGCCCGCCGGCCCGATCCCAAAGACGACGTCGTGTTTCTGGATCGCCTCGACATAATTCCGCTGCCCCAGAGTGCGCGCGACGATAGGCGGCTTGCGTGCCGAGGTCATAATCTTGGTCGCGACGAGATCGCCAAGGTTGTCTTCGCGCGCTTCGTTCACCGAGCTCAAGGCGTAGTTGAACTCGTGCCGCTGGATATCAGCGCCACGTTGACGGGCGCTTTCGAGTTGGGTAAAAACGCGCTCGGCTTTGGCCACCTGGGTGGGCTCCCCCTCCAGCTTGATCCAGCCTTCGCGCGTAGTGACTTTCACTCCAAGCGATTCCTCGAGGTTCTTGATCAACTTCAAGTCGTTGGCGTAGAGCGACTGCACCGCGCGGGCGTTCTCGAACTGGAGCGTGCGCGTTTCAGTCATCTCGCGGCTGGGCCCTCATCAGCCGCGAGGATACGGCGGCGGCGGGAAGAGTGTCAACCTGCCGGCTCGGGATGACAAACCGGGGCAGACGCGCACTTACCGGAACCCGTAAACGAGTGCCCAGTGCGTGCGCTCTTCAGTCGAACTCTCTACCGCTACGATGATGAAATAGCTTCCCGTTGTCTTGGGCACGAGATGGGCCGCCGCGAAATGCCCTTTCTGCCAGCTATCGGGTTGCTCGCACAGTTTGCCGTCCGCGTCGTAAACGTGGACTGAGATCTTGGCTGTCTCGACTTCCGTGCCCATCCAGAACCAATAGTCGTTGCCTTTGAAAAGTTGCTGCCGGACCGCTTTCTTCTCCCCTACCCCGAGATCCCCGCCCCAATAATCCTCGCGCACCTGGTAACCCTCTTTGACGTAGGGTTCGGCCGATTGGAGGGCAAATGAATGCGCGTCATCGACCGATGCGCGCGAAGCCGCTACCTGCAACGCGAACAGTGCGAGGAGGAGAAAGGCGGTGCGACGAGTGCTGGAATAAGGTGGTCGCATCGGGGCTATTGCTTTCGCGTGATGATGCCCTCGTCGAGTCGCGAGGTAATCACGTTGATTTTTTTCACCGACCCAGCCGAAATGGGACCATCGACGTCGATCAAGGGCTTTACTTCCACCAGCGCCGCCTTGATTTGGCCGAGCAGCGCGATGTTGAATTCCGGCATATTCGCGAGCTTGCGTTGGAAATAGTCGAGCAGATCAGGCTGATGCAGCAACTCTGCGCCGTCGGCGGAGAAGTGGCGATTGACCACCGCAGTCAGCACCTGCGTGCCGCGCAGCCAGCCGCCCAGGCTGACGAGTTGCGAAAGCTTCTCATCGTGCACTTCGTTCATCGCCTGCTGGACGCTGTTCTGGGTGCGGTCGAGCTCCTGGCGCACCGCTCCCCAGTCGCGACGGTCGGCCGCTTCCGTGATCGCCTTGGCGTGGGGCACGATCGAGTTGCCCACCCCAATCCCCTTGGCCAGGCTGACGACCCGCTGCCCGATCTCCTTCACGCTGGGCGCATCCTCCGCCTGCACCGCGATGAAGCCGTCGGCGATGACCGCACCGAGAAGCAGCGCAATCCGCGGGCGTTCCGTAAAATTGGTTCCTTTGTTCGTGCGCACGAACTCTTTCCAGTTCACGCTGTCGAGCTTGTTCAAGGCCCCGAAAATTTCGTTAGGCAAAGGCACCACCACGTCATCGATGTTTTTCGAGAGGCGGCGCACGTCGATGCTGCGCGGTGGATCCGCGGCCAGGGCCGTCGAGGTCAGCGCCACCAGCAGGCAGCCAGATATCAGGTTAACGATAGGTCTCATCCGCAGCTTCGACTGTTGATTTCAAGAAGGTATTCAGGATTAGTTGGTCACTTTATGCAGAACCGCTCCGCGGCACAAATCGCGATACCATCCTGTGTTATTGAATCGCAACAAGCATTTTCGCTGGCGGCATCGGCCTCGCATTTAGTTAGGCTCGCTTTGGCCTCATGAAACTCGATCGCCTCCGGGAAATTCTGGCCCGCGCCAGCGACAAACGCATCGCCGTCGCCGGCGACCTGATGCTCGACGAATTCGTCTGGGGCAAAGTCGGCCGTATCTCGCCCGAAGCGCCCGTGCCCGTGGTGGAGGTGACGGGCGAATCGTTTTATCCGGGCGGCGCGGCCAACGTTGCGCGCAACTTGCGCGAATTTATCGATGCCGTCGCGGTCGTCGGAACGGTCGGAACTGATGCCAGCGGGCGGCAGTTGCTCGATCTTTTGCGCGCGCAAAAAATCGAAACCGACCTCGTTCTGGAGGACCCTGGTTTTCGCACCATCGTGAAAACGCGCATCGTCGCGCGCCATCAGCAGGTCGTGCGGGTCGATCGCGAGCAGATCCGCACCCCCGCACCGGAACAGGTCGCGCAGGTCAGCACGGGTTTGCGCAGGATCTTGCCCGATCTCGATGCCTTTGTTTTCGAGGATTACGGCAAGGGATTCCTCAGTCCCGAACTGGTCAGGCAACTTTCCGCCGACCTCAAGGCCGCCGGGAAAATTGCCACCGCCGATCCCAATCCGCACCACGTTGTCGATTGGGGCAAAGTCACCGCGGTCAAACCCAACCGCAGTGAAGCGCTCCAGGCAGCCGGTCTTCCCGTGACCGATCCGATCGACCCGCCGCTGGAAGACAAAGCCCTCCTCACCGCGGGCATCCGGCTGCTCTCGGCCTGGGATACGGAAATGCTCCTAATTACTTTGGGTGAACAGGGCATGATGCTGCTCGAACGCAGCAAGACACCGCATCATATTCCGACGAAGGCGCGACAAGTCTTCGACGTTTCCGGTGCTGGCGATACCGCGATTGCGCTTTTTACTTTGGCGCTTTGCTGCGGGGCTTCCCCGGTCGAGGCGGCGGAAATTTCCAATCACGCCAGCGCGGTCGTCGTGGCCAAACTCGGGACCGCCACCGTCACCCCGGCGGAGTTGATCGCGAGCTTCGAGGATGACTACGGCGCTTAGCGAGTCGGCGGCGGTCTTCCTCGATCGTGACGGCACGCTCATGCGCGAGGTCAATTACTGCGCCGACCCGAAGCAGGTGGAGATTTTTCCCGGCGTGCCCGAGGCGCTCGTTAGGCTAAAGGACGCGGGTTACAAACTGATTGTCATTTCCAACCAGGCCGGGATCGGACGTGGCTATTTCACCGAGGCGCAATATCGCCTCGTCGAGGCAGAGGTGGCGCGCGCGGTTCTGCCCGCCACCTTCGACGGCGTTTATTTTTGCCCCGACCGCCCGGATCTTGCAACGGAGCGCCGCAAGCCCGCGCCCGGGATGGTCTTCGAGGCGCAACGCGATCACGGTATCGATCTGGCGCGTTCCTTTTTCATCGGCGACAAGGCGATCGATATCGAATGCGGGCGCAATGCCGGGGTGCGCACCATCCTGGTGAGAACCGGTTACGGTGCGAACGAGACCGGCGTCGCCCCGGATTGGATCGCGGAAGATTTTTCTGCCGCAGCAGATATTATCCTCAATTTGGAAAGCGGTGCGCGCAAAGCACATTGAAGATGAGCAAAACCGTCGGTATCATTCCCGCGCGTTGGAGCTCGACTCGCTTCCCGGGTAAACCGCTCCATCCGATCGTGGGCAAACCGCTCCTCCGGCACGTCTGGGAACAATGCCGCCGCGCCCGCGCCCTCGACTCGATCATCGTCGCGACCGACGACATGCGTATTGCGGAAGCCGCTTTCGCCTGGGGCGCGGAAATCAGCCTAACGAGTCGAGATCACGTTAGCGGAACCGATCGGATCGCGGAAGTGGCGGCGAAATTGCGCGGCGTCTCTCACCTTATCAACATCCAGGGCGACGAACCGCTGATTGATCCGGAGTTGATCAACCAGCTCGCGCGAAAAATGCAGCGCAACCCGAAGATCGAAATGATCACCGCCGCACACCCCTTTGAAAATTCCGCCGACGCGCAATCGCCGGACCAGGTCAAAGTCGTCCTCGATCGCAAAAAGCGCGCCCTTTATTTCTCGCGCAACTCGATCCCATTCGCCCGCGATGCGACAGCGCCTGTCTGCTATTTCCGCCACCAGGGTATTTACGGTTACCGGCGCGATCTCCTCCTCCGTTTCGTCCGCTGGAAACCTTCTCCGCTGGAAAAAGCGGAGGCACTCGAGCAATTGCGCGCGCTCGAGAATGGCGTAAACATTCACGTGGTCGTCACCCAGAGCGGCTCGCCCGGGGTAGATACGCCGGACGACGCCCGCGCGATCGAGCGCCAGCTGCTCGCGTCTGCCGGACGACCACGCCGGACGCGGTCTCGATGAAATATATTTTTGTAACCGGAGGTGTGG
>Ga0157375_10001075_pt1 | contig 23675 bp, 22 predicted proteins | sample M35metaG_FD_115311 | JGI IMG/M metagenome (GOLD analysis project Ga0157375, IMG submission 115311) | Miscanthus rhizosphere microbial communities from Kellogg Biological Station, Michigan, USA - M3-5 metaG | ecosystem: Host-associated > Plants > Roots > Rhizosphere > Soil | place: USA: Michigan... | reverse complement strand
TCTCGCCGAACGCCAGTTCCGTGTCGCGAATGTAGGTCATGGCCAGGTCGCGGCGGGTATCGTTGAGAATTGCGCGAAACTGAGTGCCTTCTTCGGCCAGTTTGCGGCGCAGCGTCCAGGTTGGCAGCTTCAAGCGTGCCGCCACCTCTTCCAGGTCGGGTTCCCGGCCGCCATTGAGCATCGGCCCGAGCAACCGGGTAATGCGCTCGCGCAGGCTGCGGGTGCGGGTCAACTGCTCCAATTCCCGTTCACATAATTGCAACAGCATCTGCCAGGTACTGGGGCAGTGCTGTGGGTTGCGCATGGCCAGGGTGTGCTGGCTGAGGCGCAGTTGGTTGGCCTCGGCACCGAAGTGCAGCGGACCATCGCCCAGCACGCTGTAGTCTTCGCTGTAGTCTGGCGCTTCAAACTCGATATCAATGCGCTGTGCCTGCACTGGCTGCTGGGCCAGGCTCGACAACTGGTGTAGCCAGCCGGCGATGATCGAGTCCACCACAAAGCGGTTGTAGGCGTTGTAGGGGCTGATGGAGTAGAAGCGCAGCCAGGCGCCTTCGGCATCCTCATGAAAGCTCGACTGCCCGCGATAGTTGGAGCCGTACAACGCCTCGAAACGGGTCAGGGCACGTGCCGCCTCCCGCACGTTGGGCGCCTGGGCGGCCGTTACACCTGCCAGGCCAGCCTGGCTCAGGCGGCTGAGCTGGCCCATGCGCAAACCCAGGCTGGGAGCGCCGGTGAGCTGGATGGCCGCATGGCCCAGGCGCATGTAGCGCGGGATCGACAAACGCGCGCCGGCTTCGGCGAGGCGCGCCGGGTCGAGGCCGTATTGCAGCAGCAGCGGTTGTGGGTCCAGGCCATGGCTGTGGATGGCATCGGCCAGGGCCTGCACGAAGCCGACCGACAGATCCCCCAGGCGTACGGGCTTCACGGTGTCACAACCAGATATTCAGCAAGCGTGCGCCACGGGTGCCGCTGTCGGCGGTGACTTGCCCGTTGCTGCTCAGGAAGCTGTGGCCGGCGGTGCCCAGGTCCCAGAATTGTCCGCGCAGGAACACGCTCATGCCGGCGGTGGCTTGGCTGACCGGCTGTTGGCTGATCAGGGTCAGGCGGCGCCAGGCTTCGCCTTCGCTGAGTTCCTCGGGCTTGAGGCTGATTTCGGTGGGGGTCGAGACACTCTTGAAGCCGCGCCACGGGCGGTCCCAGGTGTCGCGGCCGGTGACAAACGCCGGCACTGCCACCAATTGCGCGCCTTGCTCGTTGAGCTTGCGGTAGTTGTCCGGATACCAGCTGTCGCTGCCGATCAGCACGCCCAGGCGACCGGCCGGCGTATCGACCACGCTGACGATGTTTTCATCACCCGGTTCGATAAACCCGCGCTCGTCGTAAATCGGGTAGAGCTGGCGCTGCGGCTGGCCAACCGGCAGGCCGTCGGTACCGAACACCAGGCTGGCGTTGTACAGCGCGCCATGGCCCACATGCAGTTGGCCGTCTTGAACACTTGGGTTGGGCAAAGCGATGGAGCCGGCCACCAGGGTCACGCCAAATTCCTTGGCCAGGCCGCCGAACAGCGCCTGGTAGTCGCGGGCCATGCCCTTGGCCTTCATGCGCAGGTAGGCGTCGTCGGTACGGTTATCGCCGGTGGCGCCGATCCAGGCACGGGCAAACAGGAACGGGTTGCTGGCCGACAGCCAGTTCATTGCATCTTTAAGGTGGGTGGCCTGGTACAGCTCGTTTTTCTCGCCGCTGAGCATCAGCCAGGTGCCGATGTGCTCGGGCAGCACCACGATGGTTTTCTGATTGATCAGCCCCTGGTCCCGGGCCTTTTGCAGATAAGCCGCGAGCTTCAGGTGCAGGCGTTCAAGGCTCTGGTAGTCGGCCGGGAACAGCTCCGGCTGGATGCCCAGCAAGTTGCCCCGATCGGCCGGTAGGCCTTCATTCACGGCCAGGGTAATGCGCAGGTCCGACAGGTAATGCGCCACGGGGCGCTCCTGGGTCCAGACCAGATACGCGGCGACGGCGGCAACCAGGGCCATGGTGACGGTGAAGGCAAGAAGTTTACGCATGGGGCAACAGACAACAGACCGTGTATAGGGTTCGCCGACTAGGGTAGGGCCCATGGCAGGGCTTGCCAAGGGGCGCTGTGCATTTGGATCAATAACTTGTCAGTTTCAGTCATTGAGCCGTCGTCCAGCGCCTCTTAGTCTGTGGGACATAAACCGATGGCAGGCCATTCGAGCCTGTCACGTCCCGTGATGATCCGTTGTGGAGCTTGACCATGACCGCTGCTGCCTACCCGCACCTGCTGGCCCCGTTGGACCTGGGTTTCACCACCCTGCGCAACCGTACCCTGATGGGCTCGATGCACACCGGCCTGGAAGAAAAAACCGGTGGTTTCGAACGCATGGCCGCCTACTTTGCCGAGCGCGCCCGTGGCGGTGTCGGCCTGATGGTCACCGGTGGCATTGGCCCGAACGATGAGGGCGGGGTGTACGCCGGTGCGGCCAAGCTCACCACCGACGCAGAAGCGCAGAAGCACAAGATCGTGACCCAGGCCGTGCACGAGGCAGGCGGCAAGATCTGCATGCAGATCCTCCACGCCGGCCGTTATGCCTACAGCCCCAAGCAGGTGGCGCCCAGCGCGATCCAGGCGCCGATCAACCCGTTCAAGCCCAAGGAGCTGGACGAGGAGGGCATCGAGAAGCAGATCCAGGATTTCGTCACCTGCTCGTTGCTGGCCCAGGTGGCCGAGTACGACGGCGTCGAAATCATGGGCTCCGAAGGCTATTTCATTAACCAGTTCCTCGCCGCCCACACCAACCATCGCACCGACCGTTGGGGCGGCAGCTACGAAAATCGCATGCGCCTGGCGGTGGAAATCGTGCGCCGCGTGCGCGAGGCCGTGGGCCCGAATTTCATCATCATTTTCCGCCTGTCGATGCTCGACCTGGTGGAGGGTGGCAGCACCTGGGAAGAGATCGTGCAGTTGGCCAAGGCCATCGAGGGCGCCGGCGCGACGATCATCAACACCGGCATCGGCTGGCACGAAGCGCGAATCCCGACCATCGCCACCAAGGTGCCGCGTGGCGCATTCAGCAAAGTCACCGCCAAGTTGCGCGGTGCGGTGCAGATCCCTTTGATCACCACCAACCGTATCAACACCCCGGAAATCGCCGAGCAGATCCTCGCCGAGGGCGACGCCGACATGGTGTCCATGGCGCGGCCGTTCCTCGCCGACCCGGCGTTCGTCAACAAAGCGGCGGCCGGGCGTGCCGATGAAATCAACACCTGCATCGGCTGCAACCAGGCCTGCCTGGACCACACCTTCGGCGGCAAGCTGACCACCTGCCTGGTCAACCCTCGGGCGTGCTACGAGACCGAGCTGAACTACCTGCCGGTCAAGCAGATCAAGAAAATCGCGGTGGTCGGTGCGGGGCCTGCGGGCCTGGCGGCGGCGACGGTGGCAGCGGAGCGCGGTCACCAGGTGACGTTGTTCGATTCGGCCAGCGAAATCGGCGGCCAGTTCAACATCGCCAAGCGCGTGCCGGGCAAGGAAGAGTTCTTTGAAACCCTGCGGTATTTCAAGCGCAAATTGCAGACTACCCATGTCGAGCTGTGCCTCAACACCCGCGTGGATGTGGAGCAATTGGCGGCCGGTGGGTATGACGAAATCATCCTGGCCACCGGTATTGCCCCGCGAACGCCGGCGATCCCGGGTATCGAGAACGCCAAGGTGCTGAGCTACCTGGACGTGATCCTGGAGCGCAAGCCCGTGGGCAAGCGCGTGGCCGTGATCGGCGCTGGCGGTATCGGTTTTGACGTGTCGGAGTTCCTCGTGCACCAGGGCGTCTCCACCAGCCTGGACCGTGACGCGTTCTGGAAAGAGTGGGGCATCGACACCCAACTGCAGGCCCGTGGCGGCGTGGCCGGCATCAAGCCGCAGCCGCACGCACCGGCGCGTGAGGTGTTCTTGCTGCAACGCAAGACCTCCAAGGTGGGTGATGGCCTGGGCAAGACCACCGGCTGGATCCACCGCACCGGCCTCAAGAACAAACAGGTGCAGATGCTCAACAGCGTCGAATACCTGAAGATCGACGACGAAGGCCTGCATATCCGCATCGGCGCCGAAGGCGAGCCCCAAGTGCTGGCGGTGGACAACATCATCATCTGCGCCGGCCAGGACCCGCTGCGCGAACTGCAGGATGGCCTGGTTGCCGCCGGCCAGAACGTGCACCTGATCGGCGGTGCCGACGTGGCCGCCGAGCTGGACGCCAAGCGCGCCATCAACCAGGGCTCGCGCCTCGCCGCCGAGCTGTAAAAGCCGAAGAGGGGTGGTGTTAAACTACTGCCCCTTTTTTCATGCAGATGTTCCCCGATGGGTCCGTTCGATTGGCTTCCCCAGGCACCGCTTGAGCCCTTGCAGTTGGACTGGCTCAGAGGTGTCGAGCTGGCGGTGCTGCGCCTGGACCGCATCGATCCGCTGATCAGCGGCAACAAGTGGTTCAAGCTCACCGGGCACCTGGCCCAGGCGCAAGCCGCCAGCGGCCTTATCAGCTTGGGCGGCGCTTACTCCAATCATCTGCACGCCGTGGCGGCAGCGGGGAAACGCTTTGGGTTTCCCACTGTCGGCCTGCTGCGCGGTCACCCGCAAGACACCCCCACCGTTCTCGATCTGAAAGCCTTTGGCATGCAACTGCATTGGCTCGGTTATGGCGGCTATCGCGCGCGCCATGCGCCGGGTTTCTGGGCGCCCTGGCGAGAGCAGTACCCGGATTTTCATCCTGTGCCCGAAGGGGGCGGTGGGCGGGTGGGAGCAATGGGGTGTGCGGAGCTGGTTGAGCAGGTGCGCGGGCAACTGGCGGCGCTCGGCTGGGACGATTACGACGCCTGGTGGCTGGCAGCGGGCACCGGCACCACCTTGGCGGGCTTGGCACTGGCGGAGGCCGGCGCGCACCCGGTGTACGGCGCCATGGCCGTGCCCGATGATCACGGTGTCGCCCAGAATGTCGACGCCATCGTGCGGGGTGGTTATGAGCTGTTGGACGCCAGCCGAGGGGGCTTTGCCAAGGTCGACCCGCTGCTGCTCGACTTCATCGACACCACCGAACGCGCCTGCGGCCTGCCGCTGGAGCCGCTCTACACCGGCAAGGCATTGTTGGCGTTGAAACAACAGATCGAAGCCGGACGCTTCAGCCCCGGCACCCGCCTGATTTTCGTCCACACCGGAGGCCTGCAAGGCCGCCGCGGCTTTGCAGCCTAGCGCAGATCCCCTGTGGGAGCGGGCTTGCTCGCGAATACGGTCTATCAGTCAACTGTTTTGGTGGCTGTTACGCTGCCTTCGCGAGCAAGCCCGCTCCCACCTGGCATCATTCTCAAGGCAGTGTTATCGCGCAGCACATAATGATGAAAGATACCCGCCAGAGCATGCAGGCCAATCAGCCAGTAGCCGATCTTGCCGAACAGCACATGCCAGCCTTCGATCTGCTTGGCCAGGGCTTTGTTCTCGGCGATCAGCGGCGGCAACTCCATGCCGTAGAACATCACCGAATGCCCTTCGGCGCTGACGATCAGCCAGCCGGCAATCGGCATGCCGATCATCAAGGCATACAGCGCGAAGTGCATCAGGGTGGCCAGCAGGCTCTGCCAGGGCGGCGGTGCCGGTACGATCTTTGGCGCCACTCCCAGGCTGCGGGCAAACAGGCGCAGCCACACCAGCACAAACACGGTGAGGCCGAACATGAAGTGCATTTCAACGATCAACGTTCGCCCGCCACTGCCTTTGGGGAATTGGCCGCGTAACTCAATGCAGGCGTAGACCACCGCCAGCAGCACCACCATCAACCAGTGCAGCGCGATCGACATGGTGCTGTAGCGCGTATCGGAGTTTTTCCACGGCATCGCTGGGTTCCTCACTCATCAGGGCAAACCTGTGGCGAGGGAGCTTGCTCCCGTCGGGCTGCGTAGCGGCCCCCTGTTCAGGGTCGCTTCGCGCCCCAGCGGGAGCAAGCTCCCTCGCCACAGGTACAGTTTCATCACAGGACAACATTGCGTTCTTGGATGACGCAGTGGTTTAACTGTATGCCGGTTTTGAGTGGTTTGCCTGGCGTGAATGCCGTTGTGTTGACCTCTATCAGTGGCTTTGCGGCATTTCACCGCGGGCCAGGCGCTTGTTGATATCGGTGATGACCGCCGGCAGGTCGTTGAGGGTGTCGATCAGGTAGTGCGGGCGCGAGCCCTCGAAGATCGCCTCGATGCGCTTGCGCTCGCTGGTCAGGGTGGCGGCATCCAGCGCGCGGAACTGCTCGTAGGTCAGGCCCAGGGCATTGCCGGAGCAGGTCAGGGCCACGGTCCACATGCCGGCGCGGCGGCCTTCGAGTATGCCTGGCACGGTATCGTCAACCTTGACGCACGCCGCCACATCGTCAATGCCCAGGGCAATCACGTTGGCCAGTGCCTGGGCCGGCCACGGGCGGCCGTTGGGCACTTCGTCGGTAGCCACCACATGGTCGGCGATATAGCCGTTGGTGGCGGCCAGGGCGACGACTTTATCCATGACTTGCTTGGGGTAGCCGGAGCAGCTACCCACCTTGATGCCTTGCACGCGCAGGCGCGCAATGGTGTCCAGGGCGCCGGGGATCAGCGCCGAGTGCTCGGCAATTTTCTCGATCTGCAGCGGCATGAAGCGCTGGTAGATGGCGGTCACATCATCGTCGGTCGGCGTGCGGCCAAACGCCTTGCGATAGCGCTCGGCAACCTGGGGTTGGTCGCAGAGGGTGCGGATGTGGTCCCACTTGCCCATGCCCATCGGGCCACGGGCTTCTTCGATGGAGACCTGCACGTCGAACTCGGCAAACGCCTCGACAAAGATCTGGGTGGGCGCGAACGAGCCGAAATCGACCACGGTGCCGGCCCAGTCAAGAATGACAGCCTGAAGGGTGTTGGGGTTCTGATAGTTCATACACAAATCCTGTGGGTCAAATTGGGAACTGTAGGAGCTGGCTTGCCGGCGATAGCGATCGTGAGGACGCCATCGCCGGTGAGGGGGTCAGATGTCGAGTATTTCCATTTCCTGCAGCACCTCGGCGATCGCCGTCACGGCAGCCCGCATCCCGTCTGCATCCACATGCCCGATGCAGCCCACGCGGAAGGTCTCAACCTGGGTCAACTTGCCCGGGTAAAGGATGAAACCCTTGGCCTTGACCCGTTCGTAGAAGTCCTTGAACTGATAACGCGGGTCTTTGGGGGCGTGGAAGGTGACGATGATCGGCGCCTGGATCGCGGCCGGCAGGAAGCTGCGCAAACCCAGTGCGGTCATGCCGTCCAGCAATGCCTGGCAGTTGCCCGCGTAACGTTGGTGCCGCGCGGGCAGGCCGCCTTCTTCGTGGTATTGCAACAACGCTTCGTGCAGCGCCGCCACCACATGGGTCGGCGGGGTGAATCGCCATTGGCCGGTCTTGGCCATGTAGGCGTGCTGGTCGAACAGGTCCATCGCCAGGGAGTGGCAATTGCCTTCGGCGGCGGCCAGTGCCTGCTTGTCGGCGAAGACAAAACCCATGCCCGGCACACCTTCCAGGCACTTGCCCGAGGCGGCGATCAAGGCGTCGAACGGCACGTGGCGGGCGTCGATGGTGAGTGCGCCGAAGGAACTCATGGCGTCGATGATCAAGCGCTTGCCGTGCTGTTTCACGACCTGGGCGATGTCCGGCAGTGGGTTGAGGATACCCGTGCTGGTTTCGCAGTGGATCAACGCGACGTGGGTGATGCTGGGGTCGACGAGCAACAGGCGCTCGACGTCGGCGGCGGAGGTGGGTTCGTCTTCGGCGGTTTCAAAGGTGCTGAAGTCGCGGCCTAACACTTCGCAGATCTTCGCCAGGCGCTTGCCGTACGCGCCATTGACCAGCACCAGCACTTTGCCATTGCGTGGTACGAGGGTGCCGATGGCGGCTTCGACGGCGAAGGTGCCGCTGCCTTGCAACGGCACGCAGTGGTGGCTGGCCGCACCGTCGATGATTGCCAGCAATTGCTCGCAGACGCTGGCGGTGAGCTGATTGAAGCGCTCATCCCACGAACCCCAGTCCATCATCATCGCCTGACGGGTGCGGTGGGAGGTGGTCAGGGGGCCGGGAGTCAGCAGGATCGGCGCGGCAGTGGTCATCTCAAGTCCTCGCAAAGCATCGGGGGTTGAATCTACGGCGCCTAAATTGCAGTTTGGCTTGTTATCAATCAAATTGTTTGTTGTTATGCGAGCTATCAGTGAGGCCGATAGCTATGAACCTGTTCCAATTGCGTGCATTCGATGCCGTGGCCCGCGAGGGCAGCTTTACCCGTGCGGCGGCGCGGCTGTTTATCAGCCAGCCGGCGGTGACCGGGCATATCAAGGCCCTGGAGGAGTACTACCAGATCCCGCTGTTGCGCCGTACTGCCCGTCGCGTGGAGTTGACCGAGGAGGGCACGCGCCTGGCGGCTATCACCCGGGCGATCTTTGGGTTGGTGGACGAGGCGCAGGCGCTGCTGGAGGCCAATCGACAACTGCTCACCGGACGCCTGGAAGTGGCAGCCGATGGTCCGCACCTGGTGATGCCGATGATCGCCAGCCTGCGTGCGCGCTACCCCGGCATCACCGTCAACCTGCGCCTGGGCAACGCCCAGGAAACCCTGGCGGCGCTGTTGTCCGAGCATGCCGATGTGGCCGTGCTCACCGAAGTGGAACCGCGCACTGGCTTGCACCTTCAGCCGTTGAGCGAGTCGCGGATTTGCGCCCTGGTGCCGGCCGGGCACCCGTGGACGGCTGAGAAGGCGGGCATTCGCCTGGAGCAACTGAACGAGGTGATCATGGTGCTGCGTGAGCCCAGTTCCATCACTCGGCGCACCTTCGACAACGCCTGCCTGGCAGCTGCGGTGCAGCCCAAGGTGCTGCTGGAGCTGGACAGCCGTGAAGCGGTGACCGAAGCCGTCGCCGCCGAGCTGGGGGTGGGGGTGGTGTCGTCGATGGAAGTCAGCCAGGACCCGAGGGTGCGTGCGGTTGCGCTGCAGGGCGAGGGGCTGGTGAACCGGCACATGCTTGGCTGCATGGAGCGGCGCCGATCGCTGCGATTGATCCAAGCCTTTTTCGAGCTGGCGCCCTGACGGTTTTTGGTGGAACGATGGGTTTTTGCGCTATAAACTCTGCCCCCAAAGCGCCGGCCAGTAGACGTTTGGGCGCGATGGATAGAAGAGAGTGAGTCATGGGCGCACAGTGGAAAGTCAAACATAAAGAAGCGGCAGCCAATGCCAAGGGCAAGATCTTCGGCAAGCTGGTGAAAGAAATCACCATCGCCGCCCGCAACGGCGCCGACACCGCCACCAACGCCCACCTGCGTCTGGTAGTGGAGCAGGCCAAAAAGGCTTCGATGCCCAAGGAAACCCTGGACCGCGCCATCAAGAAAGGCGCCGGCCTGCTGGGTGAAACCGTGCAGTACCACCGCGTGACCTACGAAGGGTTCGCGCCGCACCAGGTGCCGCTGATCGTTGAGTGCGTGACCGACAACATCAACCGCACCGTGGCGGAAATCCGCGTGGCCTTCCGCAAGGGCCAGCTCGGCGCTTCCGGCTCCGTGGCCTGGGACTTCAACCATGTCGGCCTGATCGAAGCCTCGCCGGACACCCCGGACGCCGACCCGGAAATGGCTGCCATTGAAGCCGGCGCCCAGGATTTCGAAGACGGCGAAGAAGAGGGTTCCACCCTGTTCATCACCGAGACCACCGACCTGGATGCCGTGCAAAAAGCACTGCCGGAACAGGGCTTCACCGTGCTGTCGGCCAAGCTGGGGTATATCTCGAAGAACCCGGTGAGCGGCCTGACCGACGAGCAGATGGCCGAAGTTGAAGCCTTCCTGGAAGGCCTGGACAACCATGACGACGTGCAGGACATGTTTGTCGGCCTGGCGGGCTGATCTGTAGCTATGAATGTGATCTAAATGTGGGAGCGGGCTTGCTCGCGAAGGCGGTGTATCAGTCAATCATTGGGGCGACTGACACTCCGCCTTCACGAGCAAGCCCGCTCCCACATTGGTTTAGGGGTGTTGTATAGAGACAAGGGTGGTTTCGATTTCGCTGAAGGCTGGTCGTGCGAGCACATCCGGCTGGCAGCAACGTTCCTGCAACGTGATCAGCGCTTGATCGACCGACCCCGTCTCGACCCGCTCCAACAATTCCCCCAGCAACACCCCGAATGCCCTGACCTCGATCCGCTGCAATGCGCGGGTTTCCTCGGTATCCGCCGTGGCATGGAACGACGCCGCGCCAAAATCCCCCAGCAGGCAATCGCCGGCTTCATTCCACAGGATGTTGTGGCCGTAGAGATCGCCGTGGGTGATGCCATGCCGGTGCAAGTGGGCCGCCACCGAAGCAATCCCCCGCGCCATGCGCAGCGCTACTTCGAGACTAAAGCGAGTACCCGGCTCATAAATGTCGCGGGTGCACGACGCCAGGCTCGGCAGGGCCGCGAGGTTGCGGTAGCTTGGGTCGATCAGGTCCATGACCAGTGCAGCCTGGCCCTCCGGATGGCCGACCACGCGGCCTTCGACCTTGATCAGGTTCGGGTGCAGCCCGGCCGCGATGCAGGCCTGCATTTCGTGCAACGGCGAGCCATCGCTGGTGATCGTGCCTTTGTACAGCTTGACCGCGACCGGCTTGGCGGCGGGCTTCCATAGCGCCTTGCGGATAATGCCCGAAGCGCCTTCGCCCAGCACCTCGGCCAGTTCCAGGTCCGACCAGGCAATATCCGGCGTCGCGTCATCGGCCGACACGTCCACCGCCATTTCCACCGGGTTGCCCGCGTAGGCCAGCCAGGTCAGGCTTGGCAGCGTCAACAGCCACTGTGGCAACTGGGTAAAGCGATTGGAGGCGATGCGCAGCAGTTCCAGGTTCTTGCAGTTGACCAGGCTCCGGGGCAGCGCCGTGAGCCGGTTGCCGGCCAGCATCAGTTTTTGCAGCAAGGGCCGCTCGCCCAGTTCGTCCGGCAGTTCGCTGATGTGATTATCGGTGAGGATCAGCCAGCGCAACAACGGCGGCAACGCAGCGGCGGGCACGAGGCTGATCTGGTTAGCCTTGAAGCCGATCATGCTCAAGTTGGCGCACTGGCCCAGGCATTCCGGCAGTTCGGTAAAGGCGTTCTCCGAGCAGAACAGCACGCGCAGGTGCGTGAGGCGGTGCAGGTCGTCGGGCAGGCGGCTCAGGGCGTTGCCCGTGAGGTTGAGAATTTCCAGCGAGTCGGCCAGTTCGAAGATTTCCGGCGGGAATTCAGTCAGTCCGCAGGACAGGTCCAGGCGTTTGATGCCGGCCAACTGGCCGGCCTTGAGTTGGGCGAGGGTATTCATGAACGGCGCGATCACTCGGCAAGGGTGCGTAAATGGCGCTCATGATACCGGGTCGGGCGAGTGTTGCGGGCTCACCGATTGCAATTGGCCCAGGCGGCTGGCGGTGCGGGCCAGGTCGATGGCCTGTCCCTCCAGCGACTCTGCCAAGGGCTGCCGACCGATCAGGGTGAGGCGCTTGTCCTGATCGTAGAGCACGTCCACCAGGTTGATGAAACGCTGCTGCACAGCAATCGGGCTGTCGGCCAGGTGCGGCAGCCCGTCGATGATCCAGTGGTCGAAGTCCTGGCACAGCAGCAGGTAATCCATCACGGCAGTGAGCTGCTCACACAGATCATTGAAGGTAAAAGCGAGGGTGCGCCCCTGGCGGCTGCGGCAGGTCAACTGGCGGGTGCCGACGGGCAACGGTTGCGGCGGGCAATCGGCGGCGGGCAAGCCAAGGGCTTCGCGCTGCGCCAGGCTGCCGGGCCACACGTACTGGCCGCCGGTGAAGCGCTGCTGCGCGTGGGCCTGGGGCAGGCTGCGAAAGTCTTGCGGCGAGCTGACCTCCAACACCTCCATGCGCGCGGCGATCAGGTCGATCACCGGCTTGAACCGCTGGTGATACAGCGGGTTGGGCAACAACCCTTCGGGCGCGTAGTTGGAGGTCACCAGCACCAGCACGCGGCGCTGGAACAGCGCCTTGAACAAGCGGCTGATGAGCATGGCGTCGCCGATGTCGTGGACATGAAACTCGTCAAAGCACAGTACGCGACAGCCCGCCAGTAGCTCATCCAGGGTGACACCCAGGGCATCGTCATCGGCCTGATGCTTGAACATGCCCCGGTGCAATTGGGCGAAGAACGCGTGGAAGTGTACGCGTTGTTTTTCGGCAATCGGCAGGGCCTGGAAAAAACCGTCCAGCAGCCAGCTTTTGCCACGCCCCACCGGGCCGTGCAGGTACAGGCTGCGGGTGGGCTGGCCCGCGAGCAGGTGCCCGGTTTCGCGGGCCAGGGCGGCAATCGCCTGGGTCTGGCCCGCGCTGAGGGTATAGCCCTGTTGTGCGGCCTTGGCCTGGAAAAACGCCGGGATCGGCGACGCAGCCAGGGCTTCGGCGGGTTTGCCGAGCAGGCGCCGGATAAGGGAAAGCACGGCCAATACACGTCACTCTGTCTTTCGATGGTCACCCACTTTAGGGCGCCCGTCACGATTTGACCAATAGAGAAGGGTGCCACCACCTATCTCGAAAAGGCATGGCGCAACGCTGAATCCGCCGAGACTGGCAGTTTCCCTCTGAATGGCTAACCTCATACACAGCAGTCACCCCTGTATAAGGAATTGGGGCAGTGAAGGGACGAGCGGTATTGGCAGTCATGGGCGCGATGCTCTGCAGCACGGCTTCAGGTGCGCAGCTCCAGGTGGAGGTGCGGATCGACGTGCAGCGGGGTTGCCAGTTGGTGGGCACCACCCGCAGCGCTGGCATCGAGCAACTTGGCGTACTGGATTTTGGCAGCGGCCCGCGTCTGGATGACCCGGCCGGCCCCCTGAGTGCGGCCCTGATCAGCCAGCGGCAACCGCGCCTGGAATGCAACCCCGATACCCCTTACCAAGTCCGCGTCGACGGCGGCCTGCATGGCGGCACGGGCGAAGTGCGCTACCTCGCCGCCGCTACGCCATCGTCCAGCAAACCCATTCCCTACCGTCTTTACGCTGACGCCGCGCGGCGCATTCCGCTGCCGGTGAATGAGCCGCTCAGCGGTCGTGTGCCAGATACCGGGAGCGTTGACCTGCCGCTGTACGGGCGCATCGAGCCGCTCAAGGAAATTCCCGCCGTTGGTCGCTACAGCGACCTGCTCAAGGTGACCGTCACATGGTGAGTCGCAGCCTGGCCCTGGCGGCGTTCGGCGGCTTGTTGCTGCTCGCCGATGACGCCTGGGCGGCGGTCGCCAGCGGGCAGATTCATGCGCGCCTGGTGATCACCGCCAGTTGCCAGGTCAGCAGCGTTGAAAGTGCGCCGGTGAGTCCTACAGGTGGCACAGCGCTCCTGGACTTCGGCAGCCAGGGGCCGACCTGGAACAACACCTTGGCGGCGGGCGTCACCGACGGCGACAAGGCGCCGCTGTCAGTGTCATGCAACCCTTCGGTGGTCAGCAGCTTTACCGTGACCATCGACGGCGGCGCCCACGGTGACGGCACCACGCGGCGTCTGAGCAACGGCACCCAGACCATACCGTATCGACTTTCGGCCGATCCGTTGGGACACAGCACCTACAACATCGGCCAGCAGCGAAATTTCGTCGTGACCCGGGGCGCGCAGATACCCATTCCGGTATTCGGCTCGGTGGTGGCGAATACCAGGGCCTTACCGGCCGGCATCTACACAGACACCCTGACGGTGACTCTGGATTGGTAAACCATGAGGATGGATATCATGCATGTACTCGTATCGCGTTTAGGCGTTTGTGCGCTGGGTCTGGCAATGGCCTCCAGCCTCAATGCGGCCACCACCGTGACCGGCCAGATCACCTCCAGCCTGACGCTGATCGCCAGTTGCCAGGTCAACGGTTCTGGCGCGGCCAGCGGGTTGAACTTCGGTAGCCTCAACTTCGGTACTACCAACAGCCTGTTCACCAATGCCGACGCCCAGTTGCTGGGCGGTACCGGTACGGGCGGAGCGTTGTCGGTGCTGTGCTCGGCGGGGACTGCGCCGACCATCAAAGTGCGTGCGGGGGCCCATGACAATGCCTCCGCCGGCGGTACTCGGGCGCTGGCCGATGGTCTCGGCAACTTTGTGCCCTATGACTTCTACACCGACAGCGGGCATTCCTCGCTGCTGGCCATCGATGGCGTGATCGCCCTCGCCACCAGCACCGGCGTGGCGCAAACCGTGAATCTCTACGGTCGTGCGGTGGGCAAGGCGGGGCTGCCGGCGGGCACCTACACCGACACCGTGGCCGTGGAACTGACGTTCTAGCGTCATGACCCGGTCAGGGTGGGTGAGGGCGTTGCTGGTGTGCGGGCTGGTGGTGCCACTGCCGTTGTCGGCGGTGACCAGCCAGAGCTTCCAGGTGAGCGCCACTGTCACCCCCGGCTGCCTGGTGGTGGGGGGCGGCTCCAACTATGGGGCGCTGACCTATGGCAGTTATTCGGCGCTGTCCACTAGTACGGTGAGCGCCGCCCTGATCGGTGGTGTGACCCTGCAATGCACGCCGGGGGTGACGCTGAGCATGAGCGTCAACGGCGGCCTGCACAGCAACACCGGGCGCAATTTGCAGCTCAATACCGGCACTGCACGGGTGGCGTATCAGTTGTTTCAGGATGCAGCGTTCAGTCAAAGCCTGGGGATCAGTCAGAGCGTCAACGTGACCTACAGCGATGCAAACAACATCAGCCTGCCGATCTACGGGCGGGTGCAGTTACCGGGCAACCAGCCTGGGGGGACGTACAGCGACACGTTGCAGGTGCAATTGTCGTGGTAGGGCTATGGGTATGAGGAGTGGTTTTATGTGTTCACCTTCCCGGCGGTTGTGGGCCGCGGGTTTTGCTGTGTTGGCGGGGGCATTGAGCAATGTGGTGGCGGTGCAGGCGGCCAGTTCGGTGCTGATCTGGCCGATCGACCCGGTGCTGGAGGCCGACCAGCAGGCCAGTGCGTTGTGGCTGGAAAACCGTGGCACCGAGACGGCCAACTTGCAGATTCGTGTATTCGCCTGGAGCCAGAACGGCTTCGACGAGCAATACCAGAACCAGCGCGACGTAATAGGCAGCCCGCCGGTGGCGAAGATCGAGCCGGGGCAGAAACAGCTGGTGCGCCTGACGCGCACCCGTGAAGTGCCACCCGGGCAAGAGCTGGCCTACCGCATCATCATCGATGAAATCCCTTCGCCCTTGCAGGTGCCGACCCCACCGGAAGGCAAGAACACGGCGGCGGCGATTCGCTTCCAGATGCGCTACTCGGTGCCGTTGTTTGCGTATGGCGCGGGTCTGTGGAGCAAGGAAGACGCCACGCGCCAGCGCGATCCCAAGGGCGCCGGCAAACCGGATCTGAGCTGGCGCAAGGTCTCGGTTGCCGGGCGCAGTTACATCGAAGTTCGCAACCAGGGCGCCGTGCATGCGCGACTCACCGACGCGTCGTTCAAACAAGGCGGTCAGACACGACCTGTGGCGGACGGCCTGCTGGGCTATGTGCTGCCGGGCGCGACGATGCGCTGGCCGGTGCCGGAGGCGGTGTCAGCCGACCAGCCGTTGCAGGTGCGGATCAATGGCGCGGCGCAGGTGGAGGCCCTGGCGCCGGCGCGATAACGGAGTAGGCAGCGGGACGGGGTAAACCCGGGTTCAACAGGATGGAGATGTCCATTGAAGGACACAACGCCATGTGTGAGTCGTGGTCGGGCTCGTTGTATGTGGCCGTCGGTGGCAGTGGTGAGCGGGCTGTGGGGCGCGATGTTGGCGCTTCCGGGGGTGGCTGGCGACCTGCCGCCGCCCCCGAGCAGTATGGAGGCTGTCGCCGATGCACAGCTGTTTCTGGAACTGGTGGTCAACCAGATGGACACCGGCCGCGTCATCGCGGTCGATCAACGGGCGGGCGAGCTGTATGTGCCCGCCAGCGCGCTGCAGGACGTCGGCATGAAACTGCCCGGTGATCCCACCGGCAGCATCGCTCTGGACAAGCTGCCCGGCCTGCACAGTGACTACGACAGCAACGGCCAACGCCTGTTGCTGGATGTGCCGCCGTCGTGGTTGCAGGAACAGTTCATCGGCAACCGCAACACCTACCCGCGCACTCAGGCCATGAGCAGCTTCGGTGCCTTGCTCAACTATGACCTGTACTTCAACGACACCGACGAAGGTGGCAGCTACCTGGCCGGCTGGAACGAAGTACGGCTGTTCGACACGTGGGGCACGTTGTCCAACACCGGGCAATACCGTCAGACCCTGTCGGGTAATGTGAGCAACAGCACCCTCGACAACGGCTATCGCCGTTATGACACGACGTGGCGTTTCTCCGATGACGAACGGATGCTCACTTACGAGGCTGGCGACGTGATCAGCGGGTCGCTGCCCTGGAGCAGTTCGGTACGTCTGGGTGGGGTGCAGTTCTCGCGGGATTTCGCAGTGCGACCGGACCTGGTGACGTATCCGTTGCCGCAGTTTGCCGGCGAGGCGGCGGTGCCCTCGTCGGTGGACCTGTTTATCAATGGCTACAAATCCGAGAGCGCCTTGTTGCAGCCGGGGCCGTACACCCTCACTAACGTGCCCTTTATCAACGGTGCCGGCGAGGCGGTGGTGGTCACTACGGACGCCTTGGGGCGCCAGGTGTCGACCACGGTGCCGTTCTATGTCACCAGCACTTTGCTGCAAAAGGGGCTGACGGATTTCTCTGTGGCGGCCGGGACCTTGCGCCGCGATTACACCGTACGGGATTTCGCCTATGGGCCGGGCGTGGCCAGTGGCACCTTTCGCTATGGCTACTCCGACAACCTGACCCTGGAAAGCCACGCCGAAGCGTCAAGTGACCTGACCCTCGGTGGCCTGGGCGGCAATCTGCGTCTGGGCAACTTCGGCATCCTCAATACAGCCCTCAGTCAGAGCCAGTTCGACGGTCGCAATGGCCAGCAACTGAGCCTGGGTTATCAGTACAACAGCACGCGCTACAGCCTGTCGTACCAGCGCGTGGAGCGGCACAACGAATACGCTGACCTGACCTTGGTGGACACCCCTTACGCGAGCCTCAGCAAGCGCAGCGAACAGGTTACGCTCAGCCTCAATCTGGAGCGTTTCGGCAGCCTGGGCGTGGGCTATTTCGACGTGCAGGCCGCGGACGATTCGCGCACGCGTCTGCTCAACCTGAGCTGGAGCAAGCCGCTGTGGCGCAATACCAGTTTTTACCTGTCGGCCAACCGTGAGGTCGGCGACAGCAACTGGGCCGTGCAGGCACAACTGGTGATCCCGTTCGACCTCAATGGCAGCCTGGCCCTGAGCAGCGAACGCAGCAAGGACGGTGCCAGTCGCCAGCGCATCAACTACAGCAGCTCGGTGCCCAGCGAAGGCGGGGTGGGTTACAACCTCGGCTACGCCCAGGGCGACGGGCCGACCTATCGCCAGGCCGACCTGACCTGGCGCTTGCAGTCGGTGCAGTTGCAGGCCGGTGTATACGGCAGCAGTGATGCCGAGACGCGCTGGGCGGATGCCAGCGGTTCGTTGGTGTGGATGGGCGGCGATACCTTCGCCGCCAACCGCATCAACGATGCCTTTGTGGTGGTGAGCACCCAGGGTTTCGCCGGGATTCCGGTGCGCTACGAGAATCAGTTGGTGGGCCAGACCGACCGTAACGGGCACCTGCTGGTGCCCTGGAGCAGCGCTTACTACCGTGCCAAATATGAGATTGACCCGCTCAACCTGCCACCGAATATCCAGAGCCCGAACGTGGAGCAGCGGGTGTCGGTGCGCCGGGGCAGCGGTTACCTGCTGGAGTTTCCGCTGCGTCGGGTGATCGCCGCGAGCATCACCCTGGTGGACGGCCAGCACCAGGAATTGCCCTTGGGCAGCCTGGTGGTGCACGAGCAAAGCAACACCCAGGCGGTGGTGGGCTGGGAGGGTCTGGTCTACCTGGAAAACCTGGCGGCCCACAACACATTGCAGGTCACGATGGTGGGCGGGCGTACCTGCCAGGCGACCTTCGAGATGGACGTGCAACAACCGGACGTGCCCCTGATCGGGCCGTTGGTTTGCCAATGAGCGACTGAACAAGGAGCGGGCGAGTGAGGGGCAAGGGATGGCTTTACAGCGTGTTGGCGAGCGCCAGCCTTGGGGTGTCGGGGCAGGCGATGGCACTGTGTTCGGTGGTGGCGACGACACCGGCCAGCTTTGGCTCGGTCAGTTCGATCAACGTGCGCACGGCCTCGCAAGGCAGTTCGACCCAGAACGCCGGCTTGAGCTGCGGGGCGTCGCTGATCGCGTTGGGCACCAGCGATCACTTCTACCTGACCATCAGCTCGCTGACGGGCGGCCTGGTCGGCCCCACCGGTGATGTGATCGGCTATACGGTCTACGGCAACAACACCACCAACTTTCCGATCAATCGTAACAGCCAGTTCGACTTCGGCCCCAATGGCCTGGCTACCGCTGCCGGGCTGTTGAGCGGGCCGGGCAACAAGACCATGCCGCTGTACTTCGCCAGCATCACGGGCAGCAACGTGGCGGCGGGGGTCTACACCGAAGTGCTGAACCTGGCCTGGAGCTGGGATTACTGCATCGGCCTGGGGGTAGGGTACTTGTGTGTGCTGCGTGACAGAAACCTTACGCCCCAGACCCGCACGCTGACGGTGAGCATGACCGTCACCAACGACTGCCAGATCACCGCGCCCAACATCAGCTTTGGCAGCGCACCGGTGATCAGCGCCTTTACCCCGGTCACTGGCCAGACCATCAGCATCTCCTGCACCAAGGGCAGTGCCTACAGTGTAGGTTTGAGCGATGGCCAGAACGCGGTCAGCGTGGGCGGGCGCCGGCGGATGATTTCGGGCAGCAACTACCTGGCTTACGACATCTTCAAGAGCGCCGGCACCACGCGCTGGGGCAGTGTCGGCGCTGCACGACGAGACAGCTCCACCGCCGAGGTCAACCCGGGCAACGGCCTGGGCACCGGTAGCCAGGTGTTCAACTACAACGCCAAGATCTACACCGACCAGGCCACGCCGCCGGGCGGTACCTACCTCGACAACGTGGTGCTCGACGTGGGGTTCTAGAACTTGATCGTCTGCTTGATCAGCCGCGCGGTCGGCTCGTCATTGGGGCTGACCATCGCGTAGTTGTAGCCGGCGCCAGACCAGTATTCGGCCTGCAACCCGTCGGCGCTGCGGCTGCCCCGGGGCAGGAAGTTATTTTCCGGACCTGGTGGGCGGATGTAGAAACTGATCTTGTGGCCTTCACGGTTTTCATACATCACCATCGCCGCCGCCCCGGATTCGGTGGTCAGCAGGCGCCCGCTGACCGGCGTGAAACCGGAGGCGCTGAGGTCGGGAAGGCGGTGGGCCTGGTTGAAGTAACGGTCGAGCCAGGCCTGCATGTTGCCGCTGCCCTGGGTGTTGTAGTCGGCGGGCAGGATGCCGTCCTGGGCAAACAGGCGAAATGCCTGCATCGCATCGGCCATTGGCAGCATCGGCGGTTGAGTGACCTCGCGGGCATGCCAGCCGCCAATGCCGCCGAGGCTGACGGCGATCAGCAACACGGCGGCCGTTGCCAGGTGGCGGCGGGACTGGTGCCGGATACGCTGGCGAATCAGCGCAGGGTCCAGCTCGGGGTTGGCCGGTTGCTGCAAGGCACCGCTCAATGACGCGCGCAACAATTGCGCATCCTGTTGCCAGGCCTGGACCTGGGCGGCGACGTCGGGGTGGGCGGCCAGGTAGGTTTCGAGCACACGGCGATCACTCTCCAGCAGTTGGTGGTCGACGTAGGCATGCAAATCGCGTTCGCTGGGGGGCAGGCTGATCATTTGAGTATCCGCAGGGAAGGGCTGGCTATTTCGCCATCACTGAGTTGACGCAAGGCTTGGCGCGCCCGGGACAGGCGCGACATCACGGTACCGATGGGCACGTCGAGGATCTCGGCCACCTCCTTGTAGCTCAAGCCTTCGACCGACACCCACAGCAGCAAGGCGCGCTGTTCGGTGTTGAGCTGGTCGAAGGCTTGCAGGGTCGATTGGGCCATCACCGTGCGTTCGACCGACGGTTGCGCGTCATCGCGGCCAGTGAAGAATTCGAGCATGCGCGCATAGCGCCGGCTGCGACGGTGCGCATCAAGGAACTGGCGGTAGAGGATCGAGAACAGCCAGGCGCGCAAGTCGCCTTCGAGGCGTTTGTCGGCCCAGCGGATGATCGCCCGTTCCAGGGTCGATTGCACCAGGTCGTCAGCGCTGCTGGTGTTACGGGTCAGGGACACGGCAAAACGCCGCAACCTGGGGATGAGTTCACGTAACTGTTCGTCGAGTTCATGCATGGTCGGCTGGCTGATCACTACGCTGGGACTGGAGAGACGTCCGGCGTTGAAGGTTATTCCCCGCTCCTAAAAATAAATCCGGGGCCAGGGAATAGAGCAGATCGGCGTTCGTCTTAATGCTCCGACCTTATGTTCCACCCCTAAGGCCTTTGGCCCTGGAGTTTCTTCATGGTAGATCACTCATCACCGCCTCGTCCTCCGTTGAGCACGGCGAGCCTGATCGCACGGCTCATCGGTATCGGCGCCGTGGTTGCGGTTGTTGCCGGGGCATTTGCCTACGTCAACGGCACACTTGACCCACAGCGCCTGCGGCCCAAGACCCTGGTCAATGCCCTGGAAACCAATAACGGTATCCACCCGGGCTTCCGGCGCAACCATGCCAAGGGTGTGTGTGTGGCAGGTTACTTCGAGAGCAGCCCAGAGGCGCGTGCGTACTCCAGCGCCCAGGTGTTCAGCGAGGCCAAGACCCCGGTGATCGGTCGGTTTGCCTTGCCCAGCGGTAACCCTTATGCACCGGACAGCAGCGTGCCGATCCGCAGCTTTGCGTTGCAATTCAGCCAGGCCAACGGCCAGCAGTGGCGGACCGGGATGAACAGCATGCCGGTGTTCCCGGTGGGCACGCCGCAGGCGTTCTACCAGATGCTGCAAGCGGGCGCGCCCGACCCGGCCACCGGCAAGCCGAACCCGGCGAACATGCCGGCGTTCTTTGCCGCGCACCCTGAGACCGCGCCGTTTTTGGCGTGGGTCAAGACGGCCAAGCCGTCCGCCAGCTATGCAACGGAAACCTATAACGGGATCAACGCGTTTTTCCTGGTGGGCGCCGATGGCAAGCGCCAGGCGGTACGTTGGGGCGTCGTGCCCCAGAGCCTGGACGCGCCGGGTGATGTAGCACCGGCGGGCAGCGACTTCCTGGAAAAAGACCTGGTGCAGCGCCTGGCCTCGGGGCCGTTGCGCTGGCAGTTGAACATGACGCTGGCCAACCCTGGCGACCCACTGGACGATGCCAGCAAAGCCTGGAGCGGCGAACACAAGGTGTTGAACGCCGGCACCCTGGTACTGCAGAGCAGCCAACCCCAAGCGGACGGCGATTGCCGTGATATCAACTTTGATCCACTGGTTTTGCCCAGTGGCATCGAAGCCTCCAACGACCCGCTGCTGGCCGCACGCTCGGCGGCGTATGCCAGCTCGTACGTGCGCCGCGCCGGTGAAGTCAGCCCCTTGCACAGTGCCCCTCAGGAGTCGAAACCATGAATGGTCAACCGCGGTTTTTTGCCCCTCTGGCGCGCCTGCTGCATTGGCTGATGGCGTTGATGATCATCGCGATGCTGTTTATCGGCGCGGGCATGGTGGCATCGGTGTCGGAGCGCCATGAGTGGCTGATCCACCTGCACAAACCGCTGGGGATCGCGATCCTGGCTCTGGTGATCGTGCGGTTGGTGGTGCGCTTTTCGACGCGTCAGCCGCCGTTGCCGACGGACTTGCCCCTGTGGCAAGTGCTGGCAGCCAAGGCGTCCCACTTAGTGCTGTATGCGTTGATGCTGGTGTTGCCGGTGCTGGGCTGGGCGATGATCTCGGCGGCGGGCGACCCAGTGATGCTCAGCAGTTCGGTGCAATTGCCTGCGTTGGTGGGGGCCAATGCGCCGTTGTTTGCGGTGTTGCGCAAGGCTCATGGCTTTCTCGCCTACCTGTTGTTCCTGACGGTGTTGTTGCACCTGGCGGCGGCGTTGTTCCACGGGCTGATTCGACGCGACGGTGTGCTGCAAAGCATGACCGGCAGCAAACGCTGACCGTGTAGGCGCCGGCTTGCCGGCGATGGCGTCCTTGAAATTTCTGCCGTTATCAAGGACCGCATCGCCGGCAAGCCGGCTCCTACAAGGGGTTAGCGCAGGGTGGTCACGATGTCGGCGACGGTGCTCAATACGTCCTTGCCCAACTGTTTGGATCGTTCACCGGACCAGCCGGTTTTCGGGTTGGGGGCGTCGTCGTTGTCCTTGAAGGGCATTTCCAGGGTCAGGGACAAGCAGTCGTACTTCTCGCCAACGGCGTTGCAGGCCAGGGTCATGTTGGCTTCACCCGGCAGGTCGCGGGTGTAGCCGTGGGTGGTCTGGAAGTCGCGGGTGAGGGCGCTCAAGTGGCTGCGAAAGTGTTTTTCCAGCGCCTCGATGCGCGGGGTGTAGCCGGGGTTGCCTTCGCAGCCTGCGGTGAAGACGTAGGGGATTTCTTCGTCACCGTGGATATCGAGGAAAAGGTCCACGCCGTACTTGTCCATTTGCTCCTGGGCGAACAGCACTTCCGGGCTGATTGCCTGGCTTGCGCTCTGCCATGCGCGGTTGAGGTCCTGGCCCATGGCGTTGGTGCGCAAGTGGCCGTGGAAGGCGCCGTCCGGGTTCATGTTGGGAATCAGGTACAGGTCGGCCACGGACAGGAGTTTTTTCAGTTCGGCGTCACCGTCCTGTTGCAGGCGCTCGATGATGCCTTCCATGAACCACTCGGCCATGTGCTCGCCGGGGTGTTGCTGGGCGATGATCCACACGTTACGGCGGCCTTCGCCGCCTTTGCCTCGGCGCAGCAGTGGGATGTCACGGCCTTCGGCACTTTTGCCGGTGGCCAGCAACTGGGTGCCAGCACGGTTCAGGGCCTGCTCGATCAGCCAGTCATGACGCTCGCGGCTGTAGGGCTCGAAGTAGGCGAACCAGGCACGCTTTTCACGGGTTTCCAGGCTGATGTGCAGGGTCTCGCCATCAAAGCGCGTGGGCACACGGAACCAATTGATGTGGTCGTAAGACGCCACTGCGTTGTAGCCACTCCACGCGTGCTTATAAGAAGACTGGCCCGCATTGCTCAAGCGGAAGGTGTGGGTGTGGCCCACGTGCATGCCTTCGGCCTTGAAGTGGAACCATTGGAAATGCGGGCTGCGGGTGTCAGGTTTGATCGCCAGCAGCAATTGATAGGCGTCGCTGGCATCCAGGACCTGGATGTTGCCGCTGTCAAAGTCGGTGCTGATCTTGATGGAGGTCAAGGCCACGGTCATGGTCGGTTCGCCTGGGTAGCTGTGTTGTGGCAGATATCTTACACAGGAGTCAGGCGAAATCTTGATGCAAAATTGTTGCACGGGGGAGGGGGGCGTCGTCCTTGACGCGACAGCAGCTTAGAATCTATGAGATTGATTCTCAAGCGCTATTTCTTAAAGATCCGGGCTAGAGCGCTCGTTCGGCTTTCTTTTGGCGATGGTCTTTTGCTACCATGCGCGCCATCAAGCAACACACAGTCTTCATTAGCCTGAAGCCACGCCAGGGAAACTGGCAAAAAAAAGACCCGGCCAAAGAGCCGGGTCAAAAACCGTGATTAGCCTGA
>Ga0157375_10001071_pt1 | contig 23696 bp, 14 predicted proteins | sample M35metaG_FD_115311 | JGI IMG/M metagenome (GOLD analysis project Ga0157375, IMG submission 115311) | Miscanthus rhizosphere microbial communities from Kellogg Biological Station, Michigan, USA - M3-5 metaG | ecosystem: Host-associated > Plants > Roots > Rhizosphere > Soil | place: USA: Michigan... | reverse complement strand
GCCTTCGGGGAAGGCATCGGAGCCTTCGGGGAAGGCATCGGAGCCTTCGGGGAAGGCATCGGAGCCTTCGGGGAAGGCATCGGAGCCTTCGGGGAAGGCATCGAAGCCTTCGGGGAAGGCATCGGAGCCTTCGGGGAAGGCATCGGAGCCTTCGGGGAAGGCATCGGAACCTTCGGGGAAGGCATCGGAACCTTCGGGGAAGGCATCGGAGCCTTCGGGGAAGCCATCGATGCCTTGGGTTGACATAAAAAGAGGACAGTCGGCAGCCTCTTTACCTACGGCAGATGGGCAGATGCGCCATTCCCGTGAATCGTAGCGCCAGCGGCTCGCTGGCGTGTCGCGAACTGCCGACGAGCCGTCGGCGCTACGACTTGCCCCGACTACAATGCCTCGTGCCCTTCCATTTCCGGCTGGCCGCGGTTCCGTGGGCGGTGATGTGTCTACTGCTCGTGGTGTTGGCGGGCGTGATTTTGCAGCGTCAGCGCGCGTCGCGGGTGGCGCGGCTCTTCTGCCTGATGTTGTTCCTCGTGGCCGGCTGGTTCCTCGGGTTTACGGCCATGTTTTCGACCACGTCGCCGACGCTCGCTGCGATGTTCGGACGGCTGGCGATTGCGTCGGTCGCGTTTCTGCCGGCGGCGGTTTACGACTTCACCGCGACGTCGATCCGCACCTACGTGCGCCATCGGTCCATTGTCCTGATCTCGTGGCTGGCGGCGACGCTCTTCGCGTTTCTGATCCTCGCCACCGACTTCGTCCTCGCCGGGACGCGGCAGTTCTCGTGGGGCGGCTATCCGCGCGTCGGGCCGGGCGGCGCGCTCTTTCTCATCTACTTTTTTGTCGTGCTCGCGCTGCAGATGTTCGAGTACCTGGTCGAGTATCGCCAGACCACGGATGAGAGACGCCGGCGGCGCATCCTCAATCTGATGGCCAGCTTCGCCATCGTCTACCTGTCCGTCGTCGACTTCGTGCCGATGTTCGGCGTCGATCACCGGCCGGTCGGATACGTTCCCGTCTTCGCCTTCGTGCTGTTCGCGTGGCGATCGATTCGCAGCCATCGATTTCAGGCGATCACCGCGGCGCGCGCGGCTAGTGAAATCCTCGACACGATGGCCGACGCGCTTTTCGTCATCGACGCCGAGGCGCGCGTGCGCGTCATCAACGACGCGGTGCACACGATCTTCGGTTACACGGAATCCGAGATCCTCGGCAAGACCATCGACACGCTCGAATATGTCGACCCCGAGGCCAGCATCTCGCGGACGCTGCGCGACATGCTGCGGCGCGCGCCGATTCGCGATGAAGAGCGCGTGTTTCGGAGAAAGGACGGCGCCCGGATCGACGTCAGCATCTCCGTTTCGCCGCTGCACGAGCGCGACATGGAAGGTGGCGCGGTGCTCATCGCGCGCGACATCCGCGGGCGCAAGCGCACCGAGGAAGAGCTGCGCGCGTTTACGGTCAAACTGCAGCAGAGCAATCGCGAGCTCGAGGATTTCGCGTACGTCGCGTCGCACGATCTGCAGGAACCGCTGCGAAAGATTCAGGCGTTCGGCGACCGTCTCAAGGCGCGCTACGCCGAGGCGTTGACGACTGAGGGCATCGACTACCTCAACCGGATGCAGAGCGCGGCCGGGCGGATGCAGTCGCTGATCAACGACCTGCTCGTCTTCTCGCGCATCACCACCAAGGCGCAGCCCTTTGCGCCGGTCGACCTCGGCGTCATCGCGCGCGAAGTCGTTCACGATCTCGAAGTGCGCATTCACCAGAGCGGGGGAGAAGTCGTCGTCGGCGAGTTGCCGACCGTCGACGCCGACGCGCTGCAGATGCGGCAGTTGCTGCAGAACCTCGTCGGCAATGGACTCAAGTTTCACAAGCCGGATCTGCCGCCGCGCGTGGAGGTGTTTGGAAGTGCTGTGAATGAACACGTCCAGATCGTCGTCTCGGACAACGGCATCGGCTTCGACGAAAAGTACGCCGAGCGCATTTTCACGATGTTTGAGCGCCTGCACGGCCGCGCCGCCTACGAAGGGACAGGCATAGGCCTTGCGATCTGCCGCAAAATAGCGCAACGCCACGGCGGCGACATCCGGGCGCAGAGCGCGCCGGGAGAAGGGGCGCGGTTTGTGGTGACGTTACCGGTGCGTCAGTCGATTAGTGGATTAGTGGATCAGTAGATCAGAGGGTTAGCAGGTTAAGGAATCTAAACTCCCTGATCTACTGATCCACTAATCTACTGATCGACTAATCTACTCTCCGCGCAAGGATCCACATGGCCGCACACGCAAAACCGATCGTCATCCTGCTCGCTGACGATGACGAAGAAGACCGCATGCTCACCTCGGACGCGCTCGAGGAGAGCCGCGTCGTCAACGATCTGCGCTTTGTCGAGGACGGCGAGGAGTTGCTCGACTATCTCTACCAGCGCGGCCGCTACGCCGATCCCGATTCCGCGCCGTCGCCGGGACTGATCCTGCTCGACCTCAACATGCCGAGGAAGGATGGACGCGAGGCGCTGCGCGAGATCAAGGCCGATCCGAACCTGCGCCGCATTCCGGTCATCGTCCTCACCACGTCGAAAGCCGAGGAGGACATCTACCGCACGTACGACCTCGGCGCGAACTCGTTCATCACCAAGCCGGTTCACTTCAACGCGCTCGTCGATGTGATGAAAGAGATCGGCCGCTACTGGATCGAAATCGTCGAACTTCCGTCGGGAGCACCGCACCGTTGATAGACGCTCGGGAGATCCGGGTGTTGTTGATCGAAGACGACGAAGACGATTACGTCCTGACGCGCGATCTCCTCGCCGACAGCCGCCGCACCCGTTTCTCGCTCGACTGGATCTCGTCATTCGACGAAGCGCTCGGCGCGATCGGCAATGGTCAACATGATGTCTATCTCGTCGACTACCGCCTCGGCGAGCACGACGGACTCGAAGTTCTGCGCGAGGCGCGCGTGGCCGGCTGTCTGCGTCCGATCATCCTGCTCACCGGTCAGGGCGACGGCGAAGTCGATATCGCCGCGATGAAAGCCGGCGCGGCCGACTATCTCGTCAAAGGGCAGATCGATTCGCAGATCCTGGAGCGCTCGATCCGCTACTCGCTCGAACAGAACCGCACGCTCGAAGCGCTGCGCGAAAGCGAGGAGCGCTACGCGCTTTCCGCGCGCGGCGCGAACGACGGCCTCTGGGTCTGGGACCTCGGTGCGGGCACCGTTTACTACTCCGACCGATGGAAAGAGATGCTCGGATTCTCGAAAGACGAGATCGGCGATTCACCCGAGGAGTGGTTTTCGCGCGTGCATCCCGATGATGTGGCCATGCTGCGCGCGGACATCGACGCGCATCGCCACGGCGCGACGCCAAGCATCGAGCACGAGCACCGCATGCGCACGAAGAACGGCGACTACCGCTGGATGCTCGCGCGCGGCGTGGCCGTTCGCGATGCCGCGGGCGACGCGACGCGGGTCGCCGGATCTCAGACCGACATTACTGAGCGGAAGTTCGCCATTGACCGCCTCGTGCACGACGCCTTTCACGACGCGCTGACCGCTCTTCCGAACCGCGCGCTGTTTATGGACCGCCTCGAAAGTGTGATGGAGCGCGCACGCCGCCGCGGCGGTCACCAGTTCGCGGTCCTGTTCCTCGATCTTGATCGCTTCAAAGTCGTCAACGACAGCCTCGGCCACGCGCTCGGCGACATGCTGCTCGTCAGCGTCGGCGAGCGTCTGCGCGGCGCTCTGCGCGCAACCGATACCGTGGCCCGCCTCGGCGGCGACGAGTTCACCATCCTCACGGAGATCAATCACCTCGCTGACGCCGTGCGCCTGGCCGAACGCATCCAGGACGATCTGCGCTTGCCGTTCCGCGTGGGCGAGCACGAGATCTTCACGACCGCAAGCATCGGCATCGCGCTCAGCGCCACCGGCTACGAACGGCCGCACGACGTCCTGCGCGACGCCGACATCGCCATGTACCGCGCCAAGTCGCGCGGCCGCGGGATTCACGAAGTCTTCGACAAGACGATGCACGATCGCGCCGTCAAACTGCTGAAGTTCGAGACCGAGCTGCGGCACTCGATCGAACGTGGAGAGCTGCGCGTGCATTACCAGCCGATCGTGTCGCTGGAATCGGCGAAGGTGACCGGCTTTGAAGCGCTGCTTCGGTGGCAACGCGGCGACGAGCTCGTGAACGCCGACGAAATCGTTCCGATCGCCGAGGAGACGGGATTGATCCTGCCGATCGGCCAGTGGGTGTTGCGCGAGTCGCTGCGGCAACTGTCGGAATGGCCGGAGGCGCTGCACATGCACGTCAACCTTTCCGCGAAACAGTTTCTGCAGCCGAATCTCCTCGAACAGGTCGCGGAAGCGCTGGCGGAGAGCGGCGTGGCCGCCGAGCGGCTGCATCTCGAAGTGACGGAGAGCGTCGTCATCGACAACGCCGAGGCCGCGGCGAAACTGCTGGAAAAGTTGCGTGCGACTGGAGTCGGCATCAGCCTCGACGACTTCGGCACCGGCTACTCGTCGCTCAGTTCTCTGCGCCAGTTCCCGTTCGACACTCTCAAGATCGACCGCTCGTTCATTTCGACGAACGGCGATCACCGCAACGACGAAATCGTCCGCACGATCAGCGCCCTCGCGCGCATCCTCGGGATGGACGTGACCGTGGAAGGCCTCGAATCCGCCAGCCAGGTCGAGCGCATGCGCGCCCTCGGCATCGACTACGCGCAGGGGTTTTATTTCTCGCCGCCGGTTGATGCAGGGAGAGCGCTGCAGAGCGTTAAGACCGCGTAGGACGTTTTTCACGCGGAGACGCGGAGGCGCGGAGAAACCCCCCTCCGCGTCCCCGCGGCTCCGCGTGACGATTTTGTGTCATCGCGCAACCTGATACGAATACCTTCGTATGAAGCGCGCAATATGCGAACGAAGGCTAACTTTGCTCCCTCCGTCCCGTCCTATGCATTCGTGCACCGACTGTTGGCGATCCTCCTCCTTTCCGTGGCCTCGCTTTCCGTGTTCGCCGCCGATGCGCCGGTGAACATGACCATCCGGCGCGCCACCGGGCCGATCACCATCGACGGCGATCTGTCGGATGCCGGCTGGCAGAACGCCCTGAAGTCGGAGACGTGGTACGAGACCAATCCGGGCGACAACACCGAGCCGAAGGTGAAGACGGTCGGCTACATGGCCTACGACGAGCACTTCTTCTACGCGGCCATCCAATCGTTCGACAAGCCCTCGGACATTCGCGCCCAGCTCGGCGATCACGACGGCATCAGCGGCAACAGCGACGACTTCGCCGGCGTCGTCCTCGACACGCGCAACGACGGCAAGACGGCCATGGAGTTCTTCGTCAACGCCGCCGGAACGCAGTACGACGCCAGCCAGGACGACGCCACCGGCAACGAGGATTCGTCGCCCGACCTCTTCTGGGATTCCGCGGTGAAGCGGACCGCGGACGGCTGGGTGATGGAGATGCGCATCCCGTTCTCATCGCTGCGCTATCAGCAGAAAAGCCCGCAGGTGTGGGGCATCATGCTCTACCGCAACATGCCGCGCGAACGGCGCTATCAGATCTTCGACCACAAACTGCCGCGCGGTTCGAATTGCTTCGTCTGCAATTCCAACAAGGTAGGCGGTTTCGAAGGGCTGCCGACGGGCGGCCATATCGTGGCCGCGCCGTACGTGACCGCGAGCGAGAAGGGCACGCTGCGCAACGACGGCAGCAACAAGCTGGTCAATCGTCCGGCCACCGGCGACGGCGGCATCGACGTGAAGTACACGCCGAACGAGCACACGGCGCTCGATGCCACGCTCAATCCCGACTTCTCGCAGATCGAGTCGGACGTCGCGCAGATTTCGACCAACCAGCGCTTCGCCATCTTCTTCCCGGAGAAGCGGCCGTTCTTCCTCGAGCGCGTGGAGCTTTTCTCGACGCCGATTCAGGCCGTCTACACGCGCACGATCACGTCGCCGCGATGGGGCCTGCGCGGGTCGGGCAACAGCAGCAATGACAGCTACACAATGCTGATCGCCCAGGACCGCGGCGGCGGGTCGGTGATCATTCCCTCGGCCACCGGCTCCAGCTTCGCCTTCCCCGATTTCGCCGCCACGGATGCCATCGGACGCTGGCGTCATGACTTCAGCGGCACGTCGTTCGCGAGTTTCCTTTTCACCGACCGCGAATACGAAGGCGGCGGCCACAATCGCGTCCTCGGGCCCGATTTCCAATGGAAGCCGACCGAGAGGGACACGTTCACCGGCCAGTTCCTGGTCAGCCAGAGCCGCACGCCGAATCGTCCCGATCTCGCCAATGAGTGGGACGGCCGCAAGCTGTCGTCGTATGGATCCGATCTGTGGTGGTCGCACTCGAATCCGAAGCTCGATCTCTTTTCGGAGTTCAAGGACTACGGCGATGATTTCCGCGCCGATCAGGGCTTCGTGCCGCAGGTCGGCTACCGCGCGAACTACGGCGAGGCTGGCTGGACATTCCGTCCGAAAGGTTTCTTCAGTCGCATCCGCACGTTCGGCATGGCCGAATACGACTCCGAACAGAACGGCGACATGCTCTACCGCTTCCGTTCGGCTGGTTTCGGCGCGGACGGCAAGTTCCGCTCGTTCACGCGCATCCGTTTCGCGAACGAGAGTTTCCGCAATACCAATCGGTTCACGAACAAGGACGAGATTCTCAGCCGCAAACAGCTCGTCTACACGGTGCAGTTCGCGGTGAGCCGCCTCGTCCCGCAGGTGTCGTTCGATGGTTGGGTTGGACAGGACATCGATTTCTTCAACAACCGCGTCGGCGACGGCGCGCGCGTCAATTTTTCGACGTCGCTACGTCCGACGACGCGCCTGTCGATGTCGACGACGACTGTGCTGCAGTGGCTGCGCGAAAAGAACGACACCGGCGCCGAAGGCCGCCTTTTCACCGCGCAGGTCGAACGCCTGCGCGCGCAGTACATGTTCTCGCCGCGCATGTTCGTGCGCGCGGTGGTGCAGAACCAGCGCACCAGCTCGAACCCGCTGATCTACGGCGTCGACCTGCCGCTGCGCGACGGCAACCTATCGTCGCAGTTTCTATTCGCGTACAAAGTGAACTGGCAGAGCGTGCTCTACGTCGGCTACGGCGACATTCGCGACGTGAACGAAGAGGTTTCGGTCGACCCGGTGAATCCCCAGAACCGCGTCTATCGCCGCAATTTCCTGCTGTCGAACCGGCAGCTGTTTTTCAAGCTGAGTTACGCGTTCCAGAAGTAGAAGACCTTTTCACCACAGAGGCACAGAGGACACAGAGAAAACCTCTCTGTACACTCTGTGTCTCTGTGGTTCAACGCCTTTTCAGGCGCAGACCGCAAGCCGCGATGATCATGTACTGCGGAATCACCGGCACGCGGAATCGCGACTCGGCCTCGCCGCCGGCGGAGATGAGGAGAAAGTAGACGATCGTGGCGATGATCATCGCCGCCAGATCGCGGTCGCGCTTCCAGAGCGAAACCGCGCCGATGACGGCGAAGACGAACAGCCCGGCAGTGTACGCATCGAGCCCTCGGTGGACGATGTCGGTGGGAATGCTGCTGACGATTTCCAGCCCTTCCCACCGACTGTCGAAAATATTCACCAGCAATCCGCGCAGCGTGAGCAGGGCCGCCGCGCGCGGATGCTGCCGCAGCACACGCCAGCCGATCTCCGAGTAGTACTTCCCCCGCACCGCGTCCGGCAAGTCCTCCGCATCCCGAATGTGCAACCGCGTTTGGATCTCGTCATCCGCGGTTTCCCGCAATCCCTGCAGCTCGTCGGCGAGGTCGGCGTCGAAATCGCCGTCGTCCTCGATCGCCAGAGCTCCCGCGGCGCGGTAGGTGAGCATGTTGATGCCGCCGATCGACGAGATGGTGAAGACGCCGGTGTGATGCAGATTGCGCAGCCCCCATCCGACCGGCAGCAGCAGCGCCAGGGCGGCGTAGATCGCGATCGTGCGCAGGCGAACGCGCCGCAGCCACAGACAGAGCGCGACCACCACAAAGTACGCGATCGCCACCGGCCGGATCAGCACCAGCACGCCGGTCAGCACTCCCGCCAGCGGCAGTTTGCGCGCGTAGACGACCAGCGCGAAGACGATGAACAGCAGCGCGGTAAAGAGCGTCTCCGTCAGGATCTTGTTCGCGTAATGCAGCATCGGCGTATCGATGGCGAAGAGGATCGCCGCGACGATGGCCACCGCGCGATCGCCGAGGCGGCGCATCACGAAGAGATAGATGGCCACGGCCAGCGCGACGTTCAGCAAGTGCTGGAACACGATCACCGGCACAATCCGCACTCCGAATCCCGCCAGCAGCAGCGGATAGCCGGGTGTGCGCAGTGTTTCGATCAATCCATTCGCGTTCGTGAATCCAAGTCCGTGAATCAGATTGCGCGCCGGCCCAAGGTACGTGAACGAGTCGGGAAAAAAGTAGTCGTTGTTGGCGAGCGCGAAGTAGAGGAAGTTGGTGACAGCGGCGATGACGGCGACGACGGCCAAGTCGATTTTGCGCGTACGCATTACCGCGAGACTCTATCCTGACGCGTAGCGTCAGGATCTCCGGTGGTACCGGCAGGATTTCGCCAGAAGCACGGATAGCGCGGTCTGACCGGAGATCCTAACGCTGCGCGTCAGGATGGACTCACTACTACATTCGTAGTTGACTCTCCAGTTCATCCGGCCGTGCCGACCGCATCTTCGCATCCTCGGGGGTGATCACGCCCTTCCGCACCAGCGTGGCCAGCGAATCCTCGATCGAAATCATCCCCTGGCGTTTGCCGAGGGTGATCTCGGTGATCAGGTTCTCCATCTTGTCGCGGCGGATGTGATTGCGAATGGCGTGATTGGCGAGCAGCAACTCCACCGCCACCGCGCGGTTGTCGCCGGTCGAAGCGGGAATCAGTTGCTGGACGACGATCGCGTTGAGACTCAGCGAGAGCTGCTGACGAATCTGCGTCTGTTGCGCTGGCGGGAACACGTCAACGATGCGGTGGATAGCCTGGGCCACGTCGCTCGTGTGCAGCGTGGAGAGGATCAGATGTCCCGTCTCGGCTGCGGTCAACGCTGTGGCCACCGTCTCCAGGTCGCGCATCTCGCCGACCAGGATGACGTCGGGATCCTGACGCAGCGACGCGCGTAGCGCCGAAGCGAATGACGGCGCGTCGCGTCCGACTTCCACCTGCTCGATCACCGATTGCGCGTTGCGATGCTCGTACTCGATCGGATCTTCGATGGTGACGATGTGCCGCGATTCATTGCGATTGATCGTCCCGATCATCGCCGCCAGTGTGGTCGTTTTGCCGGCGCCGGTGGGACCGCAGACGAGCACGAGGCCGCGAGACGGCTTCACCAGCTCCGACAGAATCGGCGGCAGACCCAGCTCGGGAATCGTCGGAACGGTGGTAGGCAGCGCGCGGATGGCCGCGGCCAGCGTGCCGCGCTGGCGGTGGATGTTGACGCGGAACCGCCACGCGCGCCGCTCCTCGCTCTCCGCGGGCGCGGCCAGCCGCAGCGAGAAATCGACCGCGCCGTCCTCGCTCATGCGCTGGCGGACGCGCGGCGTCATGAACGTGTCGAGGAGCGCCGCGACGTCGTCGCCGGAAAGGGGATCGCCCTCTCCGCGCACGAGCCGTCCGCCGACGCGGAACACCGGCGCCGATCCTGTGATGAGCAGCAGATCGCTGGCCCCGCGCCGCGCCACCTCGATCAGCAGCGACTCCAGCGGATTCCCGCTCGGCACCTGAGCAGCTGGCCATGAAGAGCGCTCTCCCTCTACCGCCGTCTCGGCCTCATTGAGCTCGCGGACGAGTTGTTCCAGTTCCGGATCAGGGACCAGTCGCGTCATGTCCAGCAGAATACGAACGAATCATGCCAGAGGTAACGCTCTCCGCGTCCCCGCGCCTCCGCGTGAAACGGAATGTCCGGGCGCGCGCCGACGGTTCCGCTATCCCAATGCGCAAGTTATTTGCGACCGTGATCCTCGCATCGGCCCTCATCGCAAACGCCGACGAAACCTCCTTTCGCGCCATCCAGTCCGGATGGTTCTCGAACGCCACGCCTCTCTTCGACCACGGCATCTACGGCCAGCACCAGGTCATCGCCATCTTGGACACCGGTCTCGATTGGGACAGCTGCTACTTCGCCGAATCGGACGGAGCGCCGCCGCCGATCAACACCGGCTCGCCGCAGAACGGCTTCAACTTCTCCAACGTCGACACCAGCCGCCGCAAAGTGATCGCCTACGATTTTCTCTACTCGTGCGACCAGTTCCCATTCGCGACTGGATGCGATGATCCGAAGGACGTTCACGACTACGACAACGCGCTGCATGGCACGATTGCAGCGGCTGTCGCGGCCGGCGATCAGGGAGTGCGGTTCGTTCACGATGATCCCGCCGAGGGGGTTGCGCCGGGCGCGAAGTTGATCGTGCAGGATGGTGGATTCATCGGCGGCGACAACTGCAGCCAGCGGCCCGGATTTGGTTGCCCGGTCCAGATGACGCCAATCCTCGATCAGGCCTACAAGCAGGGCGCGCGCATCCATTCGAATTCGTGGGGCGACCGGCAGTCGACGCCGCCGTCGCTGCCCGCTCCGACCGGCAACTACTCCGCCGCCGCGCGCGACGTCGATGCCTTCGTCTTCGCGCATCCCGACATGCTGCTCGTCTTCGACACCGGCAATCAGGCGCCGAACATTCCGCCGCCAGCCAGCTCGGTGCCCGCGCCTGGCTGCGCGAAGAACGGCATCCAGGTCGGCGGCACGCGCTACATCAATCAGCACGCGTTCGATGACGTCGTCACGCCGTTCTCGTACATCGGTCCGACGCGCGATGGCCGCATCAAGCCCGACCTCGTCGCGTCGTCATACGTGTACACCGGCAACAGCGACGGCGACGTGTCGACGAAGCAATGCATCACCACCATCCAGTCGGGAACGTCGTGGTCCGCACCGACCGTCGCCGGTGCGGCGGCGCTCGTGAGGCAGTACTACACCGACGGCTTCTATCCGACCGGCGTGGCCACGCAGTCGAACGCGTTCGCTCCCAGCGCCGCGCTGCTGAAGGCGACGCTGATCGCTGCCGCGCGTTCCGTCCCGAACGACTGGATTTACGGCCAGGGTCTGGCCCCCGCGCAACCCGCGCCGACGTTCGAGCAGGGCTTCGGATTTCCTGTCCTCGACGACGCGCTCTACTTTCCCGGCGATCATGCGCGCACGCGCGTCGCCGACGTCCCGCTCGTGCAAGGCCTGACGCAGAACGAAACCGCCACGCTGCGGCTGAACGTGAAAGCCGGAACGCCGCTGAAGATCGCGCTGGTCTGGACCGATCCCGCCGGCATCCCGCGCGGCGTTTCCGACTCGACGCCGGAGCTCGTCAACGATCTCGATCTCCGCGTGACCGACCCCTTCGGCACGACCCTCCTCGGCAATGACTCGCTCCATCCCGGCCAGGCCGATCGCCTCAACAACGTGGAGGTCGTCTCCGTCGATCAACCCAACGTCGGCCTCTACACGATCTCCGTAACCGCCTCCCACCTCGGCAGTGGATCGCGCCAAAGCTACGCGCTTGTGGTCACCGGCGATCTGACGGATCCGATTCCGTCGATGCCGAATCCGACCGCGCGCACGCGCGCCGCGCGGCACTGATGCCGTAGAATCGCGCGCCATGCTTTCCCGCGAATATCTCCGCGAACACGCGGATGCCTACCGCGCCGCCATGAAAAATCGCGGCGCGAATGTCGATCTCGATAAGTTCCTCGAACTTGAGGCCGAGCGCCGCCGTGTCATCGCCGAAGTCGAAGCGCTCAAAGCGAAGCGCAACGCCGCGTCGATGGAGATCGCCAATCTCAAGAAGAACAAGCAGGACGCCACGGTCCAGATCGAGGCGACGAAAGGCCTCGGCGACGAGATCAAGCAGCTCGACGAGAAGCTCGCCACTATCGAAGGCGATCTCCGCAACGTGGAGCTCTACTTCCCCAACGTCCCGCACGAATCGGTCCCCATCGGTCCCGACGAAACGCACAACCGCGTCAAGCGCACCTGGGGCGAGAAGCCGTCGTTCAACTTCACGCCGAAAGCGCATTGGGACATCGGCGAAGCGCTCGGCATCCTCGACTTCGAGCGCGCGATCAAGATCACCGGCACCCGTTTCTCCGTCCTCTCCGGCGCGGGTGCGAAGCTGAATCGCGCGCTGATGAACTTCATGCTCGACGTTCACGAGCAGCAGGGCTACACCGAGGTGGCCACGCCCTTCATGGTCAACGCCGACTCGCTCCTCGGCACCGGTCAGCTGCCGAAGTTCGAAGAGGATCTCTTCAAGCTGACGGATCGCGACTACTACCTGATCCCGACCGCCGAGGTGCCGGTGACGAACCTGCATCGCAACGAGACGCTGGATGCTGCGAAGCTGCCTCTGTTGTACACCGCCTACTCGCCGTGCTTCCGCAGCGAGGCCGGCTCGTACGGCAAGGACACGCGCGGGTTGATTCGCCAGCACCAGTTCGAAAAGGTGGAAATCGTGAAGTTCACGACGCCGGAGACGTCGTGGGATGAGCACGAGAAACTGACGGCGGATGCCGAAGCCGTTCTCCAGGCGCTCGGTCTGCACTATCGCGTGATGACGCTCTCCACCGGCGACATGAGCTTCACCGCCGCTAAGACATACGACATCGAGGTCTGGCTGCCGGGCCAGGAGACGTATCGCGAGATCAGCTCCTGCTCGAACTTCGTCGACTTCCAGGCGCGGCGGGCGAACATCCGCTACAAGGCCGCCGAGAAAAAAACCGGCTTCGTGCACACGCTGAATGGATCGGGCCTGCCGCTCGGCCGGACGCTCGTCGCCATCCTTGAGAATTACCAGAATGAGGATGGGTCGGTGCGGGTCCCTTCCGTTCTGCGGCCTTATCTCAAGGGCATCGAAGTCATCCGCTGAAGGCGTTGAACCACAGAGACACAGAGAAAACCTCTGTGACCTCTGTGTCTCTGTGGTGATAAAACCATCACATGAAACGCTTCGCAGCAGCTGTTCTTCTGCTCGCCGCCTGCACGACGACCACTGCCCCACCACCAAAGCCAGCGCCGGTCGTTGAAAAGTCGGCGATGGAGACGAAGACCGCCAAGCTCCAGAAACTCGATGGCTACATCCCTCTTTACTGGGACGCGGAGAACGGCAAGCTGCTCATGCAGATCTCGCGGTTCGGCGAGGAGCTGCTGTATCAGTCGTCGCTGCCCGCAGGCGTCGGTTCCAACCCCATCGGACTCGATCGCGGGCTCATGGGGCAGACGCAGATCGTCACGTTCGATCGCGTCGGGCCGAAGGTGCTGATGACGGCGAGCAACTATCGCTTCCGCGCCATCAGCGACGATGCCTCGGAGCGGCGCGCGGTGGCCGATTCGTTCGCGCGGTCGGTCATGTGGTCGTTCAAAGTCGAGGCGAGCGACGCGACGTCCGTGCTCGTCGATGCGACGGATTTTTTCCTCAGCGATCAGCAGGGGATCACGCGCACGTTGCGGCAGACGCAGCAGGGGAGTTACGCGCTCGACCGCAACCGCAGCGCGATCTACCTGCCGCGGACGAAAGCGTTCCCGAAGAACAGCGAGATTGAAGCGATCTTGACGTTCCAGACCAGCGAAAGACCCGGCAACTTCGTCAGCGGCGTCACGCCGATTCCGGATAGCGTGACCGTGCGCGCGCATCACTCGTTCGTGCAGCTGCCGCCGCCCGGCTACACGCCGCGGCGTGCCGATCCGCGCGTCGGCGTTTTCAGCGTTGACTTTTTCGATTACGCCAGCCCATTCACCGGACCGATTCAGAAGCAATGGATCGCGCGGCATCGGTTGATCAAGAAAGATCCGAATGCGGCGATCTCCGAGCCGGTCGAACCGATCGTCTACTACGTCGACGCCGGCGCGCCGGAACCGATCCGCAGCGCGCTGATCGAGGGGGCGTCGTGGTGGAGTCAGGCATTCGAAGCGGCCGGTTTCCGCAACGCCTTCCAGGTCAGGGTCCTCCCGCCGGACGCCGATCCGATGGACCTCCGCTACAACATGATCAACTGGGTCCATCGCGCGCAGCGCGGCTGGTCGTACGGCGCCGCGGTCATTGATCCGCGCACCGGCGAGATCATCAAGGGCAATGTCACGCTCGGGTCGCTGCGCATTCGGCAGGACGTGATGATCGCGGAAGGGCTGATCCCGCAGTTCGACGGAGGGCATCAGCCGGTGCAGTTCGACGTGGCGCACGAGATGACGTTCACGCCGTCCGATGCGAACACTTCACCGTCCGTGATGGCGCTGGCGCGCATCCGCCAGCTCGCCGCGCACGAGACCGGCCACACGCTGGGACTCGACCACAACATGGCCGCGTCGAGTTACGGCCGCGCCTCGGTGATGGATTATCCATCGCCGTACGTGAAGATCACCGACGGCAAGCTCGATCTGTCCGACGCGTATGCGACTGGCATCGGCTCGTACGACAAGTGGGTGATCCGCTACGCCTACGCGCAATTCGCTCCGGCAAATGAAGAGCGCGAGCTCGGCCGCATCGTGCGCGAGGCGCCGCTTTTCATTACCGATCCCGAATCGCGTCCGGTCAGCGCGGCGCATCCGTCGGCATCGGTCTGGGACGCGCCCGGCAACAACCTCGACATGCTGCGCCACGAGATCGAAGTGCGCCGCATCGCGCTCTCGCAGTTCGGACTGCAGAACATTCCGATCGGAACGCCCCTGGCGCAGCTCGAAGAGATGCTGGTGCCGCTCTACCTGCACCACCGCTATCAACTGGAGGCCGCGGCGAAATCGATCGGCGGACTCGATTACACGTACAGCGTGAAAGAAGAGGGCGGACTCGTTCCGACGCCGACGCGCCGCATTGTTCCGGCAGCCGCGCAGCGCGAAGCGCTCAACGCGGTGCTGTCGACGCTCGATCCCGCCTTCCTGGAGATCCCACCGCGGATCGTGGCGCTCATTCCGCCGCGCGGCAGCGTCGACATCACCAGCAACACCGAGCTGTTCGAGCATCGCACCACGCCCGCCTTCGATCCGGTCAGCGCGGCCATGTCGTCCGTCGACATCACTCTGGCCGCGCTCCTCGACCCGCGACGCGCCGCGCGGCTGGTGCAGTTTCATGCCGAAGATGCTGCCAATCCGAGCTTCAACGAAGTCATCAACGACGTCCTCGACGTCGTCACCAGACGCGAGCCCGGCTACCGCGGCGCGATCATCCGCGGTTCCGCGCGTGTTGCCGCGACGCGTCTCATGGATCTCGCCACAAATCGCGACGCCGATCCGCAGGTGCGCGCCGAAGCCAGCGAAGGATTGCGCCGCTTCATCGTCCGCCTGAACGACGCCGGCATCCGCGACGACGCCGAGCTCGCGCACCGCCACGCGCTGCGCGACGACATCAGCCGCTTCCTCGAACGCCCCGATGCGCCGCGCACGCAGCCCAAACTTCCCGAAGTTCCGCCCGGCCCGCCGATCGGAGGGGATTGAACGGTTGTCATCCTGAGCCGCCGGAGCCGGGAGTCGCGAAGCGACGGAACGGCGCAGGACGGCGAAGGATCTCAAGTTTCGCGACCTGCGTTGAATCCCAGGGGTTTCAGCCGGAGTTGCGCATCTTGAGATCCTTCGCCGTCCTCCGGCGTCTTCGCCTTCGGCTCCGCGCCTGCGGCAGCCTTAGGATGACAGCTCTCCCACGTGTAGAACGAAATCAAACGGTTAGAACGCTTCACAGGAAATCGTCTAACTACGGCCCGTAGATTCTGCCTCCGATTCGCGTCTTTCGATTCCGCCCTTCAGCGGCCACGCGAGTGCAGGATTCCGCACCTTGAGGTGCGGTCAGCGCTCCTCTTCTTCCAGATCGAACAGGTCGTTGGCCCGGACCGGCTCATGCGCCAGACGCCGTACGGCCGCGATGATCGCGGCGATGCAGCGGCGTGTCGGTTCCATCCGTCCCATTCGGATCCGCAATAGGTGCTGCCGGCTATACCCCGATTCGCGTGCGAGGTGCGCCGGTTTGATCCCGCGGCTTTTTAGGTACTGCTCGAGTCGTGTCGGCATGTGCAATATAGTGCATCTTATGCCGATGAAGGATAGGTGTCAATCGCCACGGGCGGACGGCGGGAGTTAATTACGGTCAGTTTTGGTAGCGAAAGCGCAAAATCCTGCCTTCGTGCCTTCGTTCCTCACAATCATCACCCAATGTTCCTTTTTCTCGCTCCAACTATTTTTTCTCTACGAGGGGTGGAAATCCTCGATTTCGTCACCCCTTATGCGAGTCTGTGTCGGCAGCGGCGGTCTCGCACCCGCCCTGGCCGGCAGTTTTGGAGGTGGGCAACCTCCGCGGTCATGGGCGGTGGCAACCGTCGTTAGTTGCTTAGATTGCCGGATGCTAGTAACTTATACGTTACTAAAATCGCCCATGCTCGGAGAAACCGTACGTTCCACCCGCATCAAGCGAGGCTTCACACAAGCCCGCCTGGCTCGCCTTGCCGGCGTCAGCCGCCGCCATCTGGCCGCCCTCGAAAAGGGGGCGAACGTCTCCATCAACGTCCTTCAGAAGGTCGCCTCCGTCCTCGATCTCTCCGAAATCAACCTCGGCGAACTCAAGGTGCAGACGCCGAGGTCTGACTCGACGGTCGTGAACATGTCGATTCTCGCCGATACGATCCGCGAGGCCCACGCCGGAGCCTTCCAGGCCCAGTCGCTCCTGGCCCGCGCCGAGACCCTCCTCGACAACGGCAACGGATCGCCGTCGAACGGCGGAGGGGTCGTCGCGCACTTTCCGAAGATGCCGCCGCAGCTCCTCGACATCCGCCGCCGCCGCATCACCACCGGCTCCGTCGCCGACAAGAATGCAGCGAACGGCGTTCCCATCGCCGGCGAGATCCGCCAGGGCGAGGCGGTGCTCGAACTGTCCGGCGAGACCGCGTACCTTCCTGCCTCCGTCCTCGAAAAAGGGGAAGTCGTCTTCCGCGCCCGCGGCGACAAGATGCGCGATCAGGGCATCGAGGATGGCGATCTCCTCATCGTTGAATTGCGACAAACCGGCCGCGCCGCGACGGGTGAGCTCGTGATCGGCAAAGTCGGCGAGCTCCTCTACGTCGGCCACTGGTGGCAGAAACATGGCCACAAAGCAATCATGAGCGACGGCCCCGCCGAGCTGACCACCGGCGGCACCTCGAAGCGGACGCTGAAGGTGCTCGCGGCCATCAACGCGATCGTTCGGCCCACGGCGAGTAAGTCGTAGCGCCGGCGGCCCGCCGGCTGGACCGCCACCGGCTCGGTGGCGCGTGACCTCGCGGCACTTGGCACCATTCGTTCACGTCACGTTCTCCGTGCCTTGACTACGATCTCGCCGCAAACTTTGGACCCCATTGGAGGAAAGAACATGCGCCGTACTTTCACCGCCGCGGTCATCGTCCTGACCGCACTCGTTATCAGTTGCGGATCGTCACACACCGCCACTCCATCGACCGCTGCCGCGGCGCCTGCCCCGGCCTTTTTCGCGCCGCACGGCTTCGACCTCTCGGCCATGGACACGAGCGTCAAAGCCTGCGACGACTTTTATCGTTTCGCGGTCGGCAAGTGGCGTGACACGCATCCGCTGCCGGCCCAGTACTCGCGCTACGGCCGTTTCGAAGAGCTGGCCGAGCGCAATCGCGAAGTCCTCCACAAAATCCTGGAGGAGGATGCGGCCATGACCAACGCCGCGCCGGGAAGCGCGGAACGGAAGGTCGGCGATTTCTACGCAGCCTGCATGAACGAGCCGGCCATCGAAGCGGCCGGCGTCACGCCGATCCAGCCGGAGCTCGATCGCATCAACGGCATCAGCGACCGCGCCTCGCTCCTCACCGAGCTCACGCACCTGCACACCGCCGGATTCGGTCCGCTCTTCCGCGTCGGCGGAACGAACGACCAGAAGAACAGCAAAATGATCATCGCCTCGCTCGGTACTGGCGCGCTCGGCCTGCCCGATCGCGACTACTACCTGCGCGACGACGACCGCTTCAAGACCATTCGCAATCAGTACGTCGATCACGTCACGAAGATGCTCACGTTGTCGGGTGAGAACGCCGAACAGGCCGCGTCCGACGCGAAGCGCATCCTCGATCTGGAGACGAAACTGGCCGCCTCGCAGCTCACGCGCGTCGAACAGCGCGTTCCCGAGAACACCTATCACCCGACTGCCGTGACCGCGCTGGCTTCGATGGCGCCATCCGTCGACTGGCCGACCTACCTCCAGAACCTCGGCGTCACCACGACCACGCTCAACGTCTCGCAGCCGAAGTACATCCAGACCGTCAGCCAGCTGCTCAACGACGTTCCGCTCGAAGACTGGAAGGCGCTGCTGCGCTGGCAGGTCGTCGACGGCGCTGCCTCGACGCTCTCCAGCGCGTTCGTCGTAGAGGATTTCAACTTCGGCGGGCGGATTCTGTCGGGGACGAAGGAACAGCAGGAGCGTTGGAAGCGCTGCGTCCGCGCGGCCGACTTCAGCATCGGCCAGCTGCTCGGGCAGGAGTACGTCCGCCGCAACTTCACGCCGGAAGCGAAGGCGAAAATGAGCTCGCTCATCGACAACCTCGTCGGCGCGCTGCGCGAAGACATCCCCACGCTTTCGTGGATGGGTCCGGAGACGAAGGCGGCCGCGCTGGCGAAGTTGAACGCGTTCCAGCGCCGCATCGGCTATCCCGACAAGTGGCGCGATTATTCGGCGCTCACGATCAGCCGCGCCTCGTATGCAGCGAACATCCAGGCCGCGCGCGCGTGGGCCTATCACCACAACATCGAGCGCATCGGCCATCCCGACGATCCGAACGAGTGGGGTTTCTTCACGCCGCCCACGGTCAACGCCAGCTACAACCCGCCGCAGAACAACATCACTTTTCCGGCCGGCATCCTGCAGCCGCCGTTCTTCGATCCGAATGCGGATGACGCCTACAACTACGGCGGCATCGGCACGGTCATCGGCCACGAGATGACGCACGGCTTCGACGATCAGGGCGCGAAGTACGACGCCCAGGGCAATCTGCGCAACTGGTTTACGCCCGAGGATCTGAAGAATTTCAACGCGCGCACGGATTGCGTGGCGAATGAGTACAGCGAATTCAATGTGGCCCCGGGCATCAACATCAACGGAAAACTGGTGAATGGCGAATCAGTGGGCGACCTCGGCGGCGCCACGATCGCGCTGCGCGCGTACGAGAAGTCGCTGGAAGGGAAGCAGCGCCAGACCATCGACGGCTTCACCCCCGAGCAGCGCTTCTTCCTCGGCTTCGCGCAGGTGTGGGGCGAGAACATGTCGCCGCAGGAAGCAACCCGCCGCGCCCTGACCGATCCGCACGCCCAGGGCCCGTTCCGCGTGAACGGCACCGTCCAGAACATGCCCGAGTTCTGGAAGGCCTACAACTGCACCGACAGCGACAAGATGGTGCGCGATGTCGCGAAGCGCTGTTCGATCTGGTGATGGGTTCTTCGTGATGTTTCAACAAACGGCGGCTTCGGCCGCCGTTATTGTTTTGCGGCAGCACCCGTCGGCGAAGCCGGCGTAAGAACCGTAGCCCACGGCTTCGAGCCGTGGGACCTCCGTTCGTGCGAAATTTGTGAGCCCGCTTAAGCGGGCGAAAGAAAGCTTTCTCTCGCCCGTCAAGACGGGCTCACACTCGATCGCCGAATCTCTTGTCCCCCACGTGAACGTGGGGGCTACGGTTCTTACGCCGGCTTCGCCGACGATGGCACTTGCTGGATTCTCAACTCATCTCATCCACTGCCGCGCGGATGTCTTCGATGCACATCTCCATCCGATCGCGATGTGTTCGATGCGAGACCACGCAGATGCGGATGACGAACTTGCCGTCCACCACCGCGCCGGTGAGCATCACGCGCTGGCGGGCGTTGATGCGCGCCATCAGCTCGTGATTGAGCGCGTCGAGGTCGGCGCCGGGTTTCAGCAAACGAAACGCGACGATCGAAAGCTGCGGCTCGGCCACGACGATGCCCTCGATCTTGTGCAGTTCCGCGGCAGCCCAGGAAGCGAGGTCCAGCTTCTCCTCGAGCTGCGCACGGAACGGTTCGATCCCGAAGAGTTTCAGCGGCAGCCAGACGCGCAGTCCGCGGAAATCGCGCGACAACTCGGGGGAGATTTCACAGAAATCGATCAGCTCCGCCCCTTCCTGAAACTGCGGCAGGATCTCCGCGTGAAAGCTGTAGGCGCGGCGGAGCACGGACGCATCGCGCACGACCAGCGCGCCGGTGCCGAAGGGCAGGAAGAGCGTTTTGTGCGGATCGAGGATGATCGAGTCGGCCTCGCTGATGCCGCGCATCGCTTCGCGTCCGCGTTGCGTGAGCATGAAGAACGCGCCGTACGCGCCGTCGGCGTGAAACCAGACTGATTCGGACCGCGCCAGTTGCGCCAGCGCCGACAAATCGTCGACCGCTCCGGTCGCCGTCGTTCCCGCGCTGCCGCAGAGCATGAACGGCGTGAAGCCGTTCGCGCGGTCGCGCGTGATTGCATCCGCCATCAGCTCGACGCGCACGCGAAACGTCGCGTCACTCGGAATCTCGCGGATGTTAGCCGCCGGAAATCCCGCCAGCACCGCCGCCTTCTGAAAGGCGTGATGCGTCTGGTCACCGCAGTAGAGCGTCGCGCGTAAAAAATCCTCGCCGAGGACGGAACGCCGCGCGGCGATGATCGCGGTCAAGTTCGCGAGCGAGCCGCCGCTGGTCAGCACGCCGCCGCTGCCCGCGCCATATCCGACGATCTCGCAGAACCAGCGCACCACATTCGCTTCCAACTGCACGAGCAGCGGCGCCGGCGCGAAGACGCCGACGTAGCGGTTCACCGCATCCGCGATCAGGTCCGCCACCGCCGCGTGAAAAATGCCGCCGCCGGGGATGTAGGCGAGATAACCCGGTCCCGCAGCATTGAATGAACGCGGGATGGCCTCATCGAACAGAAAGTCGAGAAGCTGTTCGTACGCGATGCCTTGCTCCGGCAGCGGCTCGATCAAGGTTCGCGCAAGCTCCGCAGCCCCATCGACATTCGACGCCGGCTGCGACGGCAGCGACTCGATGTTCGCGACGATACGCCGCATCGCGCCGTCGACAAGGCGATGCATCTCGGTGGCGTCTGGTTCCAGAGGGTACGGTGTGTTCATGGGACGCGCATTATCCGTCGCGCGATCGTAGCGCCGGCGGCCCACCGGCGCGTACCGAGGCTTGCCAGCGAGCCGCTGGCGGTACAGCCGTCGAGCCGACGGCGCTACGTGCGCGGTGCATCTCGTAAGTGCGGCCCGGCCAATTTTCCGAAGCGAAGATTCAACGCGCCGGACTGGAGATAAGTGCGTTGCCATGGCTGCTCTCGGAGGCGAACAGTTTCGTTACGTCTCTCATGTGGCGCCACTTTCGCAACATCGCCCATGTAAAATCCGCCGATCGGAGGGTTCATGCGTCTACGTCTTCTCCTCATCGCCACACTCACGCTGTTCGCTACCGCCGCCTCGGCCAAAGAAGTCTGGCTCAGCATCGGTGGCACAACGGCCGGCGGCACCTTCCGCACCGACGCGCGCGTCTTCAACCCGTCGACGACGAAGGACATCCAGATCCAGGCCTGGTACCTGCCGGTCGGCAACGTCGACAACACCGCGGTCCAGCCACTGTCGATCACGGTCCTCAAGCGTCAGCAGGTCGTCTACAACGACGTCGTCGCGTCGCTGTTTCACAGCGGCGGACTCGGCGCCATCCGCCTCCGCTCTGACGACGACTTCGTCGCTACGCAGCGCATCTACGCCGTCGCCGCCGCCGGATCGCTTGGGCAGTTCGTCGCAGGTGTTGACGCCACCGGCGCCAAGGCCAAAGGCGTGATCATCCAGTTGCAGCAGGGCGGCGCGTTCCGCACGAACGTCGGCGCCGCGAATCCGAACGCCAGCGTGGCGAACGTGACCTTCCACCTTTACGACAAGAACAATGCGGTCGTCGGCACTGCGAAGACGATCGTGCTGGCTCCGTACGGCGTCATCGCGCCGGGCGGTCTGGCCGGCTACGCCGACGCGGTGCCGGGCAATGCGGACCTCTCCGATGCGTGGCTTTCTTACTCCTCCGACCAGCCCATCGTCGCGTACGGCTCGGTCATCGACGGCGGCACGAGCGATCCAACCTACGTTCCGGCCGCCGAGGATACGGGCGTCGCCATCGTGACGCCGACGGGCAACAACTTCAACGTCACCACGCGCTCGTCAACGATCTCGATTTCGCCGGTCATCGGCCAGGGGACGCTCAAGCCGGGCGATAAGGTTACGTTCAGCTTTAGCGGCCATGACACCACGCACGGTTTCCGCCTCGTCGATCCGGACGGCATCGTCGTACTCGACGTCACAGTCCCTCCCGACGCGGCGGTTTTCGATAGAACCGTCACGCTGAGTGCCGAGGGGACGTACCTGTACTACTGCACCATCACCACGTGCAGCTCCGGACATCTGAACATGCAGGGAACGTTTCCCGTCGGCAATCCGTCGTCGGAGCCGCCGCCTCGGTATTGAGGCGGCAGCCTCAGAAGCGGCGCGCGATGCCGAGCACGAGGCCCGCGTCGGCGCTGTTCTGATACGTGATCAGGTTCTCGACGATGCCGCCGTACGCGGTCAGTCCCGGACCGAACGCATGTTGCAGCCCCGCGGTCATCTGATACGAACGGCGCGTCAACTCCGGCGCGCCGATTCCGCGAAAGGGGCTCTGCGAAATCGTCAATTGCACGGTGGCCGACGTCTGCGACGTGAGCAGCCGCGAGACGCCGATTGAGTCGGTGATCACGATCTGCGACTGAAGATCCATCGGCGTGTTGTGGCCGAGGAAGAGCAGGCCGGCTGAGGCGTTGATGCGCGTCGCGCCGAAATCGCGCGTGGCCAGCAGCTGCAGGCCGCCGTCGACTGAGCCGGATCCATCGAGCGTCTGCGCATTGCCGGTCGGCAACTCGATCGCGGCCTGCGCGGAGATGGACAGGTTCGGATCCTCGAACGTCCTCAGCTCGTACTTGGCGGAGAAGGCAACGTCGCCCAGGTGATTGTGCGCGGGCCGCTCGCGCAGGTACGTGTTGTCGTCGGTGTGGATGAAGACCGTCTCGTGATTCCGCTGCACCGCCACGCGCTGGTTGTCGCCGAGGTTGAGCGCCGCGTGGAAGTGCTCGATGAACCCGTCGGACGAACCGCCGCCGATGTAGGCAAACGGCACGGAGATGGCGATTTCGAGATTCTTCCCGAAGCCGCGATGCGCGGAGAGCGTGGTGCGATGCGTCTCGCCGTCGACGAGGAAGATCGTCGTCCCTGGGTCCATGCGGATGATGCCCAGGGTCTGGTCGCCGGTGCGCCGGTCGGTATCGCCAGCGAGGTTGTGACTGATCCAGCGCGACTTCGCGAACGTGTTGGAGTCGGCGGTGTGGACGTCGACGAGCCATGCATCGTCATCGAGCACGCGCGCGCCCTCCGGCTCGAAAAAGAAGAATCCGTTGTTGAGCAGGTACTGGTCGCGAACGGGGAGAGGTCCGAGTAGCGCATCGTGCTCCTGCGCGAGCACGGGAAGTGCGATCAACAGCGCTGCAATCAAGCACCTGATCATGAGGAGTTGTCCGAAGGTAAAACGATGGCGCCGGACACGCGGATTTGTCCAGAGGTTTTTTGTGGCACAGACACTCCTGTCTGTGCGT
>Ga0157375_10001070_pt1 | contig 23696 bp, 15 predicted proteins | sample M35metaG_FD_115311 | JGI IMG/M metagenome (GOLD analysis project Ga0157375, IMG submission 115311) | Miscanthus rhizosphere microbial communities from Kellogg Biological Station, Michigan, USA - M3-5 metaG | ecosystem: Host-associated > Plants > Roots > Rhizosphere > Soil | place: USA: Michigan... | reverse complement strand
CCATGCAAGCCGAATTCAAGATCGCCTGCACTGGCACGCCGGTGGAGAATTCCCTGGCGGACCTGTGGTGCCTGTTCGACTTCTTCCAGCCGGCCTTGTTGGGCTCGCTCAGCGAATTCACCAAGGTCTTCAGGAAGACCATCGAGCTCCGTGAGGAGGGCCACGAGGCGCAGGTCGAACGGCTACGCAGGTCGATCGAACCGTGGATCTTGCGACGCATGAAGTCGGAAGTCGCAGATCTTCCGCCGAAAATCGACGAGACGCACGAGCAGGCTGACCCGGCCTTGAGTGCACTGCCGATGTCGCCTCTCCAGCGCAAGCTCTATGGCGAGGCGGTGATCCAGTATCGACGTGACAAGCAGAATGCCGAAGCAGACGATCGCAAGGCCGGGCCGCTGACTCTGGCCTTGCTCCACCGGCTGCGCCTGATCTGCTCCAATCCCCTGGCTGCATCACGCGAGGACGCCGAGCACCTGTCGGTCGACGAGAACATCCAGCACTCTCCCAAGCTTCGCTGGTTACTGCAGCGGTTGCGCGAGATTCGAGAGCGCAACGAAAAGGCCATCGTGTTCACCGAATACCGGCAGATCCAGCGCTTGTTGCAGAAGGCGATCGAACAGACATTCAAGATCGATGTCAACGTCGTGAATGGCGCCACGACGGTCGATTCCGCCAGCGATCAGTCTCGCCAGAAGGTGATCGACCAATTCCAGGCGATGCCAGGCTTCGCGGTGATCGTGCTGTCTACCACCGCGGTAGGCTTTGGCGTGAACATCCAGAAGGCCAACCACGTCATCCACTTCACCCGCCCGTGGAACCCGGCCAAGGAAGATCAGGCGACAGACCGCGCTTACCGAATCGGCCAGGAAAAGCCGGTCTGGGTCTACTGCCCGACGCTGGCGGGCGATGGGTTTGAGAGCTTTGAGCAGAGGCTTGCGGAGCGATTGGCACGCAAGCGGATGCTGTCGCAGGATCTGCTGGCTCCGGAGCAGTCGGTGAATTGGAAGGATTTCGAGGATCTAGTCCAATGAGACCCAGAAACGGGATGCTCAAGTGTCGTCCGGTAGCCGATACTTGGCGCGAATGATGAAGGGGTGGCGTTTTTTCGCATCCGAAGCTTCGGCAAAGTCGAATGGGAGTTCTCGATTGCCAGCGATCTCCTTTCGTATCTTCCCGAAGTCACTCATCCGCAACTCGTTTGCGGGAATCAAGATGTGCTTTTCGCGATCAACGATCGGAAGGTGAAGCATTGACGAGCCTTTCCTATGGCCTTTTTGGAAGAATCGCCGCATATCCGGATCCAATGGCGTCCAGTGCGGTTCCCCAGCGATCATCTTTGTCGCAATCTGGGGCTTTTCTGAAAAGAGAGTCTCGTTCGGAGCAGACTGCGCGTTGATGCTAAGAACGGCTTGCGTGGTAACGGAGTTGCTTGTAGGTGCGATCGGGCCCAGTACAAGCGCATTGGCCACTTCGTAGATCCCAAAGTTCGCGGCCCTCCATTCGGCGGTAGTGCCCGCTCCACGTGCGCGAGGGTTCCTGGCGGTCAAGTTCAGACCGGTGAGCGAGCCAGAATAGGCTGCGCTCGGAGTAGCGTTTTGCCAACCACGGACCAATGATCCTTTTGGATAGAGGAACAGGCGGACGTTGCCAGCAGCTGTCAGTAAGTGGTCAAACTCAGCAGTTTCGAGGCACAGATGAATGTGCCAAGGCAACGGTCCAGAGGGCGCGGGAGGGCTGGCCTCTGCGTGAATCACCAGGATGTCTGTCCTTTCCGCTCTACTCGGCGGCAAGAGTTCGGGGTCATACGGAATTGCCTCGTCGCGACAGGCGACAAGGTGTTTCAAAGCATCGACAAAGGGCTTTTCATTCACGGTGCCACGAAGCAGGACGGCAGCTTCACAGTTGCCACCCTGCGTTGCATTGCCTGTGAGATTGTGGCTTCCGGTCCAGAGCCAGCACCTCTGGCCGGCGCGGGCGTAGAACACTTTTGAATGCATCAGCGCGGCGCCGTTCTTCTTTTCAACTGGAGCCAACGCACCCCAGTGCACGAACAAACTTGAAGGAACGACCTTGTGAAGTCGCAAGAGGTCGGAATAGTCGGTGGGCGGGGCGGACGCAACCACAACAAACGAACTTGAGTTCGCTAGCCGCGCCGTATGACGGAGCAGGAGTTCGACCCCGGCAGCCGTGCAAAACGCACAAGCGATGGCCAACTGGTCGACTCCGTGCTGCATGACGTCGTCCAGGACGGGGCGCGCTCTTTCACCTGGATCTGCGGCAATGAACTCAACTTCCATCGTTGGCCCCCATCGTTGCGGCTTTCAGCAAGCATGCAATGAACGATAGACCAAATCGATCGTGGCGGCTTCGGCATCCCGGACCTACCGGAATGCGCCTAGAGGCTCACGACTTGGCGTGCTTCCCCGTCGGCGCCATGTGCCAGATGAAGGACTGCACGTCGATCATGTCTCGGGGCCGAAGCGCAGCGTTCCCTTGCTGCTCCAGCTTGTCCTTCAGCCATCCCGCGAACTTGAGGACATCCCGGTACAGCGTAGCGCTGGGCACATGGTTGTATTCGAGCGGGTAGCGGGTGATTTCGAGCGCGCGTCTCAAGCCATCAGGCTTGACGTACATGCAACGCATCGGATCGGATAGAAACAGGAAGTAGGTGGCGTAAGTCCACTTCCGAAGTCCCAAGTCCGCCAGCACACCGCTGAATCGGTCGAGGCGATCGGCCGCATCACCCGGACCATGCAAGAGATCGCCCAACGCCGCGAGAAAGTTGCGCGTATGCGCAGGATCATTGATGGCGTCAAACAGCTTGGGTTTCTCGAAGCCGCCCTGGATCATCGTGGTCATTTGCACCAGCTTGCGCACTCGGCCAAGCAGATCCTCGGTGGGCCCGCCTGCCTGGACGGCAGCAAACGCCTCTGGCGTCAGTTCCGTCTTGCAATAGCGGCTCGCGTCCAGCTTGAAGTTCCGTTCCTGCTCCAAGTGCTGTGGATCGAGGAATCCTTCGGGAAACGCTCGGAGGAACTCTTCGATCATCCCGGGCAGGTGGCGACGGTCGAACTCTACGTCGAGCAATGCCAGGAGTCGCTCTGCCTCGTCGCCTCGCGCCGTACCGACGTGTTCCCGGGCAACTCTTGCGGCATTAAGGCGCCGCCGATCGAGGGCGGCGTCGGATTCCTGGGCCAGCTTCGCTGACAAATCGACCATAAACCCGTCCCTCTCAGGCATATGCGGCATGATTGGCCATTCCCATCTCGTCGCGCGAGACGCCGCAGCCTAGAATGAGTCTAAGCCACGGTCGCAACCTGCGGAACCAATCGCCGGCGTCCGCGAGTAGATGATTGAGTCCGGAGTTACGAGATGGCTGACGAATCACCGACGGTGCCAGAGGCAAACGCCCGGCGTCTCCTCGACCAGTTGGAAGCACACCTCTGGGAGTCCGCCAATATCCTGCGCGGTCCCGTCGACGCTGCGGACTTCAAGACCTACATCTTCCCCCTGCTGTTCCTAAAGCGGATTTGTGACGTCTGGGACGAGGAATACCAGGAGATCGTCGACGAGAGTGGCGACCCGGAGCTGGCGCAGTTTCCCGAGTCGCATCGATTCCAGATTCCGGATGGGTGCCATTGGGACGACATCCGAGCCAAGGGCAGCAACGTCGGCACCGCGTTGCAGAGGGCGATGCGGGCGATCGAGAAGGCCAACCCGGACACTCTGTACGGCGTCTTCGGCGACGCTCAGTGGTCCAACAAGGACCGACTGTCTGACGCCCTGCTCAAGGACCTGATCGAGCACTTCTCGCGCTTGCCGCTCGGCAACAAGAGCGTGGGCTCTGACGTACTTGGTGACGCCTACGAATACCTGATCAAGAAGTTCGCCGACGCCACCAATAAGAAGGCCGGCGAGTTCTACACGCCGCGCAGCGTCGTGCGGCTGATGATCGAGATGCTCGCCCCCAAGGAAGCCGAGACGATCTACGACCCCGCCTGCGGCACGGGTGGCATGCTGTTGGCTGCCGTCCAGCACGTACACGACGCGCACGGCGACGTGAAACGGCTGTGGGGCAAGCTCTACGGCCAAGAAAAGAATCTCACCACGTCGTCGATCGCCCGCATGAACCTGTTCTTGCATGGCATCGAGGACTTCCAGATCGTCCGCGGCGACACGCTGCGCAATCCGGCGTTCTTTGAAGGCGATCATCTCGCGAAGTTCGACTGCGTAATCGCCAATCCGCCTTTCTCGTTGGAGAAGTGGGGTGAAGAGCTATGGTCCAACGATCCATTTGGACGCAACTTCGCCGGGCTGCCGCCATCGAGCAGCGGCGACTTCGCCTGGGTACAGCACATGGTCAAGTCCATGGCCGAAGGGTCGGGCCGCATGGCGGTCGTACTGCCCCAGGGTGCGCTATTCCGTAAGGGCGCTGAAGGCTCGATCCGCCAAAAGCTGCTAGAGATGGACCTTGTCGAGGCCGTGATCGGTCTGGCGCCGAACCTTTTCTATGGAACTGGATTGGCAGCGTGCATCCTGGTCCTGCGCAAACGCAAGCCGGTGGCGCGAAGGAAGAAGGTCCTGATCGTCGATGCCTCACGCTTGTTCCGGAAGGGAAGGGCGCAGAACTACCTCGAGCCCGCCCACGCCGAGCAAGTTCTCGGTTGGTATCGTGGCTTTGAAGACGTGCAGGATGCCGCGCGAGTCATTACCCTGGCAGAGATCAAGTCAGAAGACTGGACTCTGAACATTTCGCGATACGTGTTGCCGCCTCTCCAAGAGAACATTCCGCCATTGCCTGAAGCTATTGCCAATTTCAAGGAAGCCCTGAAGCAGTGTCGTGATGCGGAAGTGAGACTTGCCGAAGTCATGGCGGAAGGCCATTGGCTCGATCAGGGGGACAACCATGAAAGCAGTTGATTTGATCAACGCACTCGAGAAAAAGCTCAAGACCGAATCGCAGGTCGCATTGGCTGGGGCGCTCGGCGTGTCGGTTCAGACATTGCACAACTGGAAGAACCGGGATGAAGATCTAAGCCCGTGGCAAGTCGCCTCTGCCCTGGCGAAGGCGCGCACTTCAGCCGTCAAGACCTCTCAGCTCACCACGATCCGGCCGATCGTGGAATTTCATTCGATCGACCCTTGCCTATCCAAGCAGGAAAAGACCTGGGTCCTTTTCTCCACGGGTAGCGATTCCACCCTGTACGTCCAAGGGCTGAAAGAGAAGCTGGACATCCATCATGGGATCTACATCTTCTATGACTCGCGTGGACGTGCCTTATACGTAGGCAAGGCGCGCCAGCAGTCTCTTTGGAAGGAAATGAACCTCGCCTTCAATAGGGAACGCGCCGTCCAGAAGATCGTACTGGTGGGCCATCCCGATCGAAATCAGGAGTTCAAGACCGGCTTCGAGAAACTGAGACAACCCAAGGACACTCAGCTCGAGTTGTACGACCTTGCTACGTACTTCAGCGCCTATGAAGTCGACGATGGAATGATTGAGGATCTCGAAGCATTGATGATGCGCGGATTCGCGAACGACCTACTGAACGCAAAAATGGAAAAGTTTGCGAGTGCGAAGGCATGAGTGAGCCGCGACGAATCGCTCAGCAAGAGCTTGAGAGCTATCTCTGGGGCGCAGCCGTGCTCCTGCGTGGCCTCATCGATGCGGGCGACTACAAGCAGTTCATCTTCCCGCTGCTGTTCTTCAAGCGTGTATCGGACGTATGGGATGAGGAATACCAGGCCGTCCTTGCCGAAGCCGCCGGCGATCTGTCGTACGCCAAGTTCGCCGAGAACCACCGCTTCCAGATCCCGGACGGCGCGCATTGGCGCGATGTGCGGCAGGCTCCGAAGAACGTGGGGATGGCGATTCAGAAGGCCATGCGCGAGATCGAGGTGGCGAACCCCGATCTGCTCACCGGAATCTTCGGCGACGCGCCATGGACCAACCGCGAGCGACTGCCAGACGCGATGCTCAAGAACCTCATCGAGCACTTCTCGACGCAGACGCTGTCGCTGGCCAATGTGCCCGAAGACGAACTGGGCAACGCCTACGAGTACCTGATCAAAAAGTTCGCGGACGACTCGGGCCACACAGCCGCCGAGTTCTATACCAATCGCACCGTCGTGCACCTGATGACGCAGTTGCTGGCGCCGCAGGCGGGCGAGTCGATCTACGACCCGACCTGCGGCACGGGTGGCATGCTGATCTCGGCGTTGGATGAAGTGAAGCGATCCGGCGGAGAGTACCGCACGCTCAAGCTCTACGGGCAAGAGCGCAATCTGATTACCTCGTCGATCGCGCGGATGAACCTGTTCCTGCATGGGGTGGAGGATTTCCAGATCATTCGCGGCGACACATTGGCCGATCCCAGGCACATCGAGGGCGATCGGTTGAGGCGGTTCGACGTGATCCTGGCCAATCCGCCGTACTCCATCAAGCAATGGGACCGCGCGGCATGGGAGAACGACAAGTGGGGGCGGAACTTCCTCGGCACGCCGCCGCAGGGCCGCGCTGACTACGCGTTTCAGCAGCACATCCTTGCCAGCCTCACGAAGAAGGGGCGCTGTGCCGTGCTCTGGCCCCACGGCGTGCTGTTCCGCAACGAAGAGCAGACCATGCGCGCCAAGTTGATCGAGCAGGATTGGGTGGAGGCAGTCATCGGCCTGGGCCCCAATTTGTTCTACAACTCCCCGATGGAGTCGTGCGTCGTCATTTGCAACCGTAGAAAGGCCACAGCCTGCAAAGGCAAAGTGATCTTCATCGACGCGGTGAACGAGGTGGCCCGCGAACGCGCGCAGAGTTTTCTGAAGCCCGAGCACCAGCAGCGCATCCTAACTACCTTTAAGGCATTTGCGGATGTACCCGGTTTCGCCAAGGTCGCCACCCTGGCAGAAATCGGCGTCAATGCTGGCAACCTGTCGATCCCGATATATGTGAAACGTGTTGCCGACGCGCCAGCAATCGACAGTAATGGCGAAGCGGTCTCGCTGCGCTCCGCCTGGGACCAATGGCAGACCGATGGCAGAGCATTTTGGCTTCAGATGGATGCACTGGTAGAAACACTGGATGGACTGATTGTCGAGGACGCCGAGCGTGCCTGATCGCAAGAACATTCTAAAGCCGGGCTGGAAGGTCTGGCGCTTCGATCAGATGGCGACCAACGTCAATGTCCGCATTGACGACCCGTCTAAGTCAGGCATGGAGCACTACGTCGGCCTCGAACATCTCGATTCCGACTCACTGAAGATCCGACGCTGGGGTACGCCAGGTGATGTGGAAGCCACCAAGCTGATGTTCAAGAAGGGCGACATCATCTTTGGCCGACGCAGGGCTTATCAGCGCAAGCTTGGGGTCGCTGAGTTCGATGGAATTTGCTCGGCGCATGCGATGGTGCTGCGTGCAAAGCCTGAAGTCGTATTGCCCGAATTCCTGCCACTGTTCATGCAGAGCGATCTGTTCATGAATCGAGCAGTGGAAATATCTGTTGGCTCACTGTCACCCACTATCAATTGGCGGACGATGGCGATCCAGACATTTGCTCTGCCGCCGATCGAGGAGCAACGACACATTTCGCGACGACTTCTATCGTCCAATGCGGTTGTGGAGTCCTATCGAAACTTGATTGCCGCTTGTGAGCAGCTTTGGAAATCTAGGACAACAGAATTGTTCTCCATCGGCTCAATAGAAGAGATCGTTCCGCTAGGCGATCTGGTTAGCTACTCATCTGATGGCCCATTTGGTAGCAAGCTCAAGACCGAGCACTATTCTGACAAGGGCGCTCGTGTTATTCGATTGAACAACATTGATCTGCTCGAATTCAATGACGTGGATGCTGTCTTTGTGCCAATGGAGTACTTTCGTCAACTTCGTGGCTACGAGGTAAAAGGAGGAGACATCATTATCGCAGGGCTTGGTGACGATCGTATCCCGATGGGGCGTGCTTGCATCGTGCCGTCGAGCATCGGGCCTGCGATTAACAAGGCGGATTGCTACTGCCTCCGACTAGGCGAAAATGTGTCGGCGAGATATCTAGTTCACTTCCTGAATAGCAATGAAGGCCTAAAGCAGTCGCGTGCCGTGTCCCAAGGCACGACGAGAAAGCGATTGAATCTATCAAACATTAGGCGGCTTAGGATTCCCTACAGGCCAACTGATGAGCAAGAGACAATCGCTTGCGAATTAGATTCATATCTTTCTGCCAGAACCGAAGCGATCGGCAGATTGAGCGCGTCAATTTCTGTTCGCCAATATATGCGAGAGTCGGGGTTGTCGGGGATGCCATATGTTTAATGAGGCGAACACCGTCGAAGCATACGTTCGCGATTTGCTCGCGGGCCCGAGGAATGCTGCGGGGGCAAACACTGTCAAGGAGCCCGTCGCCAGCTATGGCCCAAGCCCCAAAGGCATCGGCTGGCGCTTCGCTGCTCCTCCTGAAGTGCCGCGCCAAATTCAGGAAGTGCTAGTCGAGCCTTGGCTGCGTGACGCGTTGATCCGCCTGAACCCGGAGATCGCCGCCCAGCCCGACCGCGCCGACGAAGTGCTGTACAAGCTGCGCGCCATCGTGTTGTCGGTGCGCTCGGATGGCCTGATCCGCGCGAACGAGGAAATGACCGCCTGGATGCGCGGCGAGCGCTCCATGCCCTTCGGCCAGAACAACGAGCATGTGCCGGTTCGCCTGATTGACTTCGAAGACGCGTCGCAGAACCAGTACATCGTCACCCAGCAGTTCACCTACCGCGCCGGCCCCACCGAACGCCGTGCCGATCTCGTGCTGATGGTCAACGGCTTGCCGCTGGTCCTGATCGAAGCCAAGACGCCAACCCGCGCCGCCGTCAGTTGGGTGGACGGCGCGATCCAGGTTCACGATGACTACGAGAAATTCGTCCCGGAATTGTTCGTCTGCAATGTGTTCTCGGTTGCGACCGAAGGCAAGGAGTATCGCTACGGTTCGATCGGCTTGCCGATCAAGGATTGGGGTCCGTGGAACCTGGACAAGGAGGGTGGCGAGCCGAAGCACCATCACCTGCATGGATTGAAGCTCGCAGCGGAAAGCATGCTGCGACCCCACGTCGTCCTGGACATCCTGGCGAGCTTTACGCTGTTCGCTACCGACCGGAAGAAGCGCCGCAGCAAGCTGATCTGCCGCTACCAGCAGTACGAGGCGACCAACAAGATCATCGAACGCGTGGTCGCCGGCTACCCGAAGAAGGGCCTGATCTGGCACTTCCAGGGTTCCGGCAAATCGTTGCTGATGCTGTTCGCCGCGCAGAAGCTGCGCCTGCATCCGATGCTGAAAAATCCGACTGTTCTGATCGTGGTCGATCGCATCGACCTCGACACTCAGATCACCGGCACCTTCACCGGCGCCGACATTCCGAATCTGGAGAAGGCCGACTCCCGCCAGAAGCTGCAGCAACTGCTGGCGCAGGACGTGCGCAAGATCATCATCACGACGATCTTCAAGTTCGGCGAGGCGGGCGGGGCTCTCAATGACCGCAGCAACATCATCGCCTTGGTAGATGAGGCGCATCGCACGCAGGAGGGCGATCTCGGCCGCAAGATGCGCGAGGCGCTACCCAACGCCTTTCTGTTCGGGTTGACGGGTACGCCGATCAACCGGTTTGACCGCAACACCTTCTACGCGTTCGGCGCCGACGAAGACGACAAGGGTTACCTGAGCCGCTATGGCTTCGAGGAGTCGATCCGCGACGGCGCGACGCTCAAGCTGCATTTCGAGCCGCGGCTGGTCCACTTGCACATCGACAAGGCTGCGATCGACGCCGCTTTCAAGGAGATGACGGGTGGCTTGTCCGATCTGGACAAGGACAACCTGGCCAAGGCGGCCGCCAAGATGGCGGTCCTGGTCAAGACGCCCGATCGTATCCGTAACGTGTGCGAGGACATCGTCCACCACTTTCAGAGCAAGGTGGAGCCGAACGGCTTCAAGGGTCAGATCGTCTGTTTCGACCGCGAGTCCTGCCTGCTCTACAAGACCGAGCTCGACAGGCTGCTGCCTCCCGACGCAAGCGCCGTCGTCATGACGGTCAATAGCAACGAGCCACAGTACAAGGCATTCGATCGCAGCAAGGATGAGGATGAACGTATGCTGGACCGGTTCCGCGACCCCAGCGATCCGCTGCAGTTGTTGATCGTCACGTCCAAGCTGCTCACTGGTTTTGATGCACCGATCCTGCAAGCGATGTACTTGGACAAGCCCCTGCGTGACCACACGCTGTTGCAGGCCATTTGCCGTGTGAACCGCACCTACTCTGAGCAGAAGACCCACGGCTTGATCGTGGACTACCTGGGCATCTTCGACGATGTTGCGAAGGCGCTCGAATTCGATGACAAGACCGTCGGCAACGTCGTTTCGAACATCCAGGTGCTGAAGAATCGACTGCCGGAAGCGATGCAGAAGTGCCTCGCCTTCTTCCCCGGTGTGGACCGGAACCTGGAGGGATACGAAGGACTGATCGCTGCGCAGCAGTGCCTGCCCAACAACACAGTCCGGGACAATTTCGCCGGCGAGTACAGCTTGCTGGGCAAGCTATGGGAAGCGATATCGCCGGACCCGATTCTTGGCCCTTACGAGAAGGACTATCGCTGGCTCTCGCAGGTCTACCAGTCCGTGCAGCCTTCCAGCGGCCACGGACGACTGATCTGGCATGCGCTGGGCGCCAAGACCATCGATCTGATCCACCAGAACATCCATGTGGATGCGGTTCGCGACGACCTCGACACGCTGGTGCTGGATGCCGACTTGCTGGAAGCGGTGCTGTCCAATCCGGACCCGACGAAGGCGAAAGAGCTCGAGATCAAGGTCGCCAGACGGCTGCGGAAGCACCTGGAGAACCCCAAGTTCAAGGCGCTCTCGGAGCGGCTGGATGCGTTGAAGGACCGGTTCGAATCCGGGTTGATCAATAGCGTGGAGTTCCTGAAGCAGCTCCTGCAACTGGCCAAGGATGTCGTGCTGGCCGAAAAGGAACTGCCGCCCGAGGAAGACGAGGATCGCGGCAAGGCTGCCTTGACTGAGCTTTTCAATGAGGCAAGGACCGAAAACACTCCGATCATCGTTGAGAGAGTTGTCGCGGACATTGACGGGATCGTGCGACTGGTCCGCTTTCCAGGCTGGCAGGGGACACTGGCCGGCGAGCGTGAGGTCAAGAAGGCACTGCGCAAGACCTTGTTCAACTACCGACTGCACCAGGACGACGAGCTGTTCGAGAAGGCTTTCAGCTATATCCGGCAGTACTACTAGTGGGATAGGGAAACGGGGTGGTCACAAAGGGTAGGCCGTCCACATGCCATCGAGCCTGACGTGGCTGGATCATGATGCCGCTGCGCGTGAGCGCAGCCATCGGCTGCTCGAGATGTTCAAGGAGACCGGTACCGTCGACGAGATGGGCATCGGAGCAGTCCGGGATTCGATCGCGGATCAGCTGTTTCCCGGCACATCGGTCATCCAGACGCGGCTGCGTTATGCGTTGATGGTGCCATGGCTGTTCATCGACCTGGAAAAGCGGCTGGAGAGTGCTGCCAAGTTTCCGAGTGTTGCCAGAGCCAGGGAACTTGAGCTCGGCCGGACGCTTGCGAAAGTCGAAACGCCAGGGGTCTTTGGTCGCTCGGCGGGTGACAGCCTGAAGCGTTTGGCGAGTTCCGTGTATTGGGCCGGACTTGGCAGTTGGGGCATCCGCGTATTTCGGGGAACGCAGCAACAATACTTCCGTCAGATCGAATCGATCTATGCGGCGCGGGCGCGGCGTAATCGTCAGGATGACGGCGACTGGCTGGATCCCCATCGGGGCATGACCTGGCATCCCGCCCTGGTGAAGCTGATGCCCGAGGGCTTCCCCGAGGGGGCCAGTCTCGAATTGACTCGCGACGAGGCGCTGTTCATTCGCGAGCAGTGGAAGAAGACGCATCCGGACTCGCTGCTGACCTGGCTGTCCTTCGACGAACAGTCGGAGAAGGTGCAAGCCGACGCTCCATGGCTTCATGCCCGACAGGCCGACTTCCCTACTGGGATGCAATCGCTGGTCGAACACGGGCGACTGTTCTCGACCCTGATGCACGGCGCGTCTCTGGTCTATAACCTTCATCTCTCCGAAGTCGACGTGCGGGCCGAGCGCGTCGAGGAGTACCGAGCCCGTCTGGCTGAGTGGTCCAGCAAGTTCCCAGCGAGCGGATTGATCCAGTGGGATCTGGATTCGTTGTGGCTGCAGGTCACGGGGAAAGGGCACTCCGTAACGCTTCCGACTCGACGCTTTGTTGTAAGTTGGCTCGGCATCCTTCGAAGCGCCAATGGCGATGTCGTTGATTCCAGCGAGGCCAGGGTTCTGATTGAACGACGCGAGCAGGACATGAAGCGCGACCGTTCCAGATTCACAAACCCTGCCGCCCGCAAGATTTGGGGAGGCGCGTCAGGGCTTACGGAATTGTCCTATCGCTGGGACATCACCAGCACTTTCCTGGCGGACCTTCGCGCAGGGTTGGATTCGACGTGATCCAGCCGGGCAGCAGAAGCACACTGACAGAAGCCTTGATCCCGCCGGCGGGGTACACCTTTGACGCTGGCATTGCCACGACCTATTCGTTAGACCTGGGTACGTTGATGACGTTGCCGCTGCAACTGGCGTGGCTGGCCGCCAGCGACGATGCCGAAGCACAATCGGACCCGATTCGTCTGCTCGAAGGGCTCAGAAGGGTCGCAAAGCGGCTCACCGTATTCGCCGATCGCGGACGCATCCAGATCCCTCGTGTGCCCCATGCGTTGATGGGGCTGATGGAAGAGATGATTTGCGAAGTGCAGGCGCCGCACGAAGGAGCGTTTCATCCGAAATGCTGGGTACTGCGTTTCGTTGCTGATGATGCAGAAAGGGCGCCCTGCGTCCGGCTGCTCATCCTGTCTCGCAACCTGACGGACGATCGATCCTGGGACCTGAACCTGCTCCTGGAAGGTCGACCCAAAGGCGGATTTCACAAGAACAACCGCGACATCGCGGCATTCATTCGCGGACTGTTCGGCTGGTCTTCCAAGAGTATTCCCGCAACGCGACAGCTGCTCGTCGATTCATTGGCAGACGATCTCCATCGGTGCGAGTGGGAGTTGCCGGCCGGTTTTGAAGAAGTCCAGTTCCATGTCCTTGGCGCCGGACCGAAGCCTCGATCGTTCGACTTCGCATCTTGCGACGAGGCCATGATCATTTCGCCGTTCGTGACCGATGGCGCCATTCGTGCTGTCGTCGGCAATGCGTCTTCCAGGATTGCGCTGGTGTCCCGCATTGATCAGTTGGCGCTGCTGGAGGAAGGCACTCGCAAGCTCTTCAGCCGAGTGGACGTCCTGAACGACGACGCGGATTGGGGGCGTGAGGAAGAGGTTTCCAGCGATGCTTGCCGTGGCCTTCATGCCAAGGCTTTCATCTTGCGGCGTGGTTGGTGGACCCACCTATATGTGGGCTCGGCCAATTGTACGAACGCGGCCCTAGTGGCAGGCAGGAATGTGGAAGTCATGGCGGAGTTGGTTGGACGCCATAGCAGGGTGGGCAATCCGGGAGATTGGGTCACGGAAAAGGGAATCGGATCGCTGTTGCTGCCCTACAGCCCTATTGAGACTCAGTCGATTCTGGAACAAAAGCGGATTGAGGATGCACTGGAGCGGTGCCGCCAAGCGGTTGTGCGGGCCGAACTGACTCTTGATTGTCGGCGTGAAGAGACGGGCTATCGATTGACGCTGATCGGCGTCGACCGGCTATCGAACGTGGAGGCGGCGGTCTGGGCCTGGCCACTGACCGTAGCGGCGGAACGCCGCGTGGCGATAGCGAAGTCGAACGATTGCCATTCCGACCTCGGCATTTACGCACCACAGGACATAACTTCGCTTACTGGCTTCCGCCTTCAGCTGGATGGCGGAGATCTCTCGTTCGGTCTCGAACTACCTTTGCCCAACCCTCCTATCGATCGAGAAGCCGGAGTACTGGCGCTCATCTTGCGAAACAGGGCCGGGTTCCTGCGCTACCTGTCACTGCTGTTGGGCGAGCCGGATGACCTCTTGCCGCCGACAGCGGGTACCGAAGGTAACGACGGATGGTTCGGCAACTCCGCCGCAGGCGACGAGGGGCCTCCGATCTTTGAGCTGCTGGTAAAGGCATTTTCCAGGAACCCCGAAAAGCTTGGCTTTGTCGCGTCGGCGGTGAAGCGGTTGGAAAAGGTCGAAGCAGAATCCGGAGAGGCTTTGGTTCCTCCCGAATTCCTGAAGATGTGGCGGACGTTTGAAGAAGCCAAGCGCCTGGGAGCCCGTCGATGACGAAGGCATTCAGCGCGGATCTGGTCCTTCAACGCCTGAAGGACTTTCAGCGTCGCACGGTCGAGTACGCATTCGATCGGATGTTCCTGGACGACGTGCCGAGCCGCCGATTCCTTGTCGCCGATGAGGTGGGCCTCGGGAAAACGCTTGTCGCGCAAGGTCTCATTGCAAAGGTCGTCGAGCGCTTGCAAGGAAGCGTGCGACGGCTTGACATCATCTATATCTGTTCGAATGCAGACATCGCCGCGCAGAATGTGGCCCGTCTGAACGTTACCGGTCAGAAGGCTTTCGCGAAGGCGACCCGGCTGACGTTGCTGCCTCTTGAGGTCCGCGATCTACAGAGCCAAACGATCAACTTCATCAGCTTCACTCCAGGAACTACCTTCGACCATGGTCGCAGGGGAGGGCGCAAGCAAGAGCGCATTCTTCTTTTTCAGATGCTGGAAGGGCTCGAGGGAGTCAATGCAAAGGGATTCGCTCGATTGCTCAGGGGAGGCGCTGGAGATCGTTGGAACGAGGAACTCAAGGCTCCCCTGAATTACGACAAGGAACTCGCGGTCACGTTCTTCACGGAGATCGCCAGCGACAAAGAACTGACGAATCGCATTCGCACTCTCACCAATGCTATCTCCGACGGACGGAAAACCGTATCAAGTGATCAGGGTGAGGAGTGCTTGTCGCTTGTGGGCAGCTTGCGGCGTCGTCTGGCCCGTTGTTGTCTCGACGCACTTGAGCCGGACTTGGTGATTCTCGACGAGTTTCAGCGATTCAGGGACTTGCTTGTCCCGCCGGAAAGCAAGGACAGCACCGATGCCTCAGACCTGGCACACGCACTTTTTAACTACTCCGATGATCTGAGAGTCGTCTTGCTCTCCGCGACGCCGTACAAGATGTATGCGTCCCAGCACGAGGACGAAGATCACTACGCTGATTTCTTGAAGACCGCGCGATTCCTTTTCAACGAAGAGGCAGAAGTCGCCAAGCTAGAAGCCGACCTGCAGGAATTTCGGACCGCGCTGCTTATGACCGATGGCGGTAGCGTCTCGATGGATCGTCCGTCAGCAGCGAAGTCGCGCATCGAACAGCGACTCAAGCGCGTGATGTGTCGGACCGAGCGAGTAGGTGCCACGGTGGAACTTGACGCCATGGTCCACGAGCAACGGGAAGATGTGCCGGTTTCCGCTCAGGACATCTTGGAGTTTCGTTGCATCGATCATCTTGGCGTTGCGCTTGGCGCGCACGACGCGATCGAATACTGGCGGTCGAGTCCGTATCTGCTCAACTTCATGAAGGAATACGAGCTCAAGAGGCGGCTGATCGACGTGAAGAATGCCGCCCTCGTTGTCGAGACGCTGCGAAAGCATCCGTACCGAACGCTCAAGAAGGGGTCCATCGATTCGTATGCCGCCATCGATCCCGCAAATGGACGATTGCGTGTGCTGCTATCTGATATCGAGCGAACCGAGTCGTGGCGCCTGCTCTGGGTGCCGCCTTCCCTTCCATATTGGCCGGGAGAGGGCGCCTACGAGCGCGCGCACGGCTTTACCAAGACCCTGATCTTTTCGAGCTGGAACGTCGTTCCGGATGCGATTGCTGGTCTCCTGTCGTTCCATGTGGAGTCGAAGTCGGTAGCCGGGCTGGCGAAACGGATTCGCCATGACCAATTCACGAAGCAGCTTCGCCCGCGCCTGCGTTTTCCCTATATGGCGGATGGCACCTTTCCGGGGATGAACGCCTTAGCGCTCATGTACCCCTGTCAATCACTGGCCAATGCAGTCGATCCTCTTACGCTGTATATCGAGCTTGGACTGAGCGCGTCGTTGGCGGCAGTCCGGTCCCGGACCCGAGACGTCGTGGCAGATCTCGTGTCGTCCTTGAACCTTGTGGCGTCGGGCGACCTCTCGCTCCCGGATAGGCGATGGTATTGGGTCGTCCTGGTGCTGCTGGACCGCGGCAGCTATCCCGGCATGGGTGAATGGTGCCGGCAGCGTTGGACCATGTCCCGGCAAAGTGATGATTCTGACGCTCCGACCGGGTTTTGGTCACACGTAACCCATTGGTTGAACGTCTGGAACGGCGCCGATCTGGAGCTAGGTCGGATTCCGGAAGATCTGGTCGACGTCCTGACGGACATGGCGCTCTCGGGACCCGCTGTTTGCGCATTTCGTGCTTTGCGCCGTGTTGCCCCGTCAGTGCCGGAGGGCAGTGACTCGCTACTCTCCGCAGCGACCCAGATTGCCGAAGGCATCCGAAGGCAATTCAATGCGCCGGAAGCAATCGCCATGCTGCAGCAGGACGATGACGAGGACGCCTATTGGCAACGCGTATTGCACTACAGCTGCCAGGGAAATCTCCAGGCTGTTCTGGACGAATACGTCCATCTACAGTACGAGGCAACAGCCAGCTTCACGTCCTCGACGACGGAGGCCCTCGCCAAGGTCTCGGAACAGATCTTCTCCGCCGCATCCATCCGGTCCAGCCAACTCCGTCCAGACTTGATACGCCTGCGGGAGGACAAGATCGAACTTGATCAGCTATCCCTTCGTTGTCGCTACGCAACGCGCTATGGGCAGACGACAGATGAGGACGGCGCCATCGCCCGCAAGGAAGTAGTCAGGGAAGCATTCAATTCTCCGTTCCGGCCGTTCGTTCTTGCATCCACCTCTGTTGGCCAGGAGGGGTTGGACTTCCATTCCTGGTGCCATTCAATCATGCATTGGAACTTGCCAAGTAACCCTGTCGATCTGGAACAGCGAGAGGGTCGCGTCCATCGTTACAAGGGTCACGCGGTCCGTAAGAATGTGGCTAGAAGCAACGCGGCCGCGGCGGCAACCGATGGCGATCCATGGGCATTGATGTTCGCAGCCGCGCAGGGTTCCCGCGCCGCTGAATCATCCGATTTGATCCCATACTGGATCTACGAAGTGCCCGGTGGCGCCAAGATTGAGCGGCGCGTTTTCCACATGCCAATGAGCAAAGACGAGACACGCCTAAGACGATTGAAATCGTGTCTAGCGCTCTACCGGATGGTTTTCGGGCAGCCACGTCAGGACGATTTGTTGGAACACCTGTCTCGTCTCTTCAGCGACGAACAGGCGCGAGAGCTGGTGAAGCGATGGCGCATTGATCTTGCCCCGAGAATGATGACGTGATTCCTGATCGACAAGGATGCGTTCGTTGCAGCGGCCTGTCGGCCATTGTCGCCCTATAGAGAAAGTAGAATTCGTCGGCGCCTACTGCCGAAATAACGAAGTACGCTTCAATCCTCGACAATATCGGGAGCCGAGCATGAACGCAGTGGTGTTCAATCACCCGATCGAGGAGGTGACATCTTGGTTGCTAAATGCGACTGAGGATGTTGGCCCGGAGTATTTTCAACTACCGGTCGCTGGGCAACGCGACGCAATTTATCGCGAGCGAGTCTACTGCTACGAGCTCTACCATCAGTGGCGATGCAGGTGGCGCGAAGGGTTCGCTTACACATTAGGAGGTGAGATTGACAAGTCTGGACACCCGTTGATTCGCGGAAGCAGCAAGCCGGATTTCCTCGTGCATGTGCCTGGCAACATGGGGAACAATTTGCTCGTTGTCGAGGTGAAGCCAGCAATGTCTAGTCGCGGAAAAATGGCGTCGGACCTCGTCAAGTTGTGCCGCTTCAGGCGCACGCCGATCGACTACAGCTTTGCCTTCTTCCTGGTCTACGGTCTCGCTTTGGAGGATTGGCCCGACCTGCGCGACGAAATTGTCGACGCGCTCTGGCCGAATGATGCGATTGATCCAGAATTGTTCTCGATCGTAGTCCACCCCTCGGCAGGAACCAGGGCCATGTTTGTTCCGTGGTAGCCAACGACGGCAGCGAGTAACGCGCACGGCGGCAATCTTGGGGCAATTTATTGCGATCTCCTCTTACTTTCTGCGTCGCCTTATAGCAATGCCCGTTCGCTCGTAGCGGCGCTTGAGGATCTAGTCGCCACGCTACCTGTCCGGACTACCTCAACGAAGGGCGCTTGCAATCCACGGAAAACCATTGGTTCCGAGCCGGTGCGGAAACTCAGGTTCTTCATTTGCAGATCGAGCACCGAGTGCACGCAGCCTCGGTGCAGTGGGCGGATAGTCTCCGAGAGCACCAACGCCGCGGCCAACGCACCGACGAAAGGCGTTGCGACTGCACGTGAGGCCAGCAGCGTCATACCGCACAGGTCATTCCGCTCACGCGCGAGCCGCTGGTAAGCGTCATTCAACTCGACGGCTCCCTGCGCTACAGAAGCGGCCGTCCAGATTTCCGATGGCTTGCGTGTTCCTGGAAACGTGTGGATGCGCATGTTGCGGAAATCGCGGAACCCACTGCCAAGTCCTGCTTCAACCACCATGGCGAAGCCCGACGAATCGAGGTCGCGGCGTGCAGCCACGTTGTCGACACCAAACAACGCAGTTCTCGGTTCACCCGCAAGGACGTGGTGATTGGGACCGAAGCGCCGCTCGACCAGGTCGGTCGTGAAGCCTGCCGCTTCCAGTCGGGCGGCCACGAGCCGCACCTTGTGCTTGCCGACGTCGCCGGCCGTCAACAGAAGGCAGGTGCTGAGGTTGGACGTTCCGGCCTTGTCGAAGTCCTGCAGCACCAGATGCGCACGCCCGTTGGTAGGGTAGGGCAGCATTGCCAGGATCCATGCATAAGCCTGACCCAGATGCCCCAGGCCCACCAGCCACAAGGAACTGGGCAGATACTCGAGCGCCGGGCCGCGGTGCGCGTGCGCGTCCCAGTCCGTGACCACGAGCGGGCGCCAGAGCGAGAGGCCAATGGAGCGAGCGCCCGCATCGGGCAGATCGCCGCGGACGTGCGCGAAGGCCTCGTTCACGCCCAGCGCGGCCGCGGCCACGCCGGCGAGCGGGTTGTCCATGCTGCAGGTCAGTCCGGTGTTCTCCGACAATGGCGTGACCGCCGCGCACCAACCGTCCCAGCTCAACAAGACGCCAAACCCCTCCGGTGCGGCAGGCGGCGTCCCCAGAACGAGCATCGGCGCCTGCGAAGGTATGCCCGTGGTGCATACGCCACCGAGCTTTTCGACAACATCGCGTGTCCTGCGTCCGTCGAACAGGGGTACAAGCAGCGCCGACTCGAGATCGCCGCTGACCTCCACGCCGCCCAGAAACGCCCGTGCCGCAGTGTTCAGTGCGGTCAGGAAGCACGCCTGCCCAGCCAGCGTATCGGCCCAACCCGCGCCCAGGTGAATGCGCAGCCGATAGCGGGAGAACACCTGCAGTGCCTCTTCGGGCGATGAGACCTCGCCCGCATCCAGGGCCAGCTTGGCCAGGCGGTGCATGGACTGCGCATCCAGGATCGTCATGAATTATCTCCGTCGACGGTCAACCGTACGCGGCGTGCAACATCGTCGCCGGCGAATGCCGTCCAGGTGTGGTTGCCTTGGTAGAGGTACATCCTGGTGTTCTGCAGACGTACCCATCCCTGGGCATAGCGGGGCGCGATGAAGGCGATGTGGCCGGCGATCGCCACCATCGGGTTGGCCCGGTCGGACAGGCTCTGGCCGGCGCCGAAACGATGGGTGTGGATGTCCGCTACCACGCTCACTCCCTCGCGCCGGCATACGTCCCACAGCGTTGCGAAGCTGGCCGCGGTGAGCGCAACGTAGTCGTTGTGCAAGGCATCGGCCTGCAACTGCTCGTAGGGCAGGAATCGGGTCGCAACCCTGCCACCGTCGCCCTTCCTGCCGAGAAGAAAGCCGCCGCTCTCGCGAACGCCTGCGCCTTGAACGCGCAGGTGCTCGATCAACGAGGCCCACAGCGAGGCGGGCAGTTCAAGCAGCGGCGCAGACATAGTCACGGCTCTGAAGCAGTTCATGGACGACTTCCAGGTAGTGGCTGATGCCCTTGGCGGGGTTCCAGATCAGCTGGGGGTATTGCGCTACCCAGCCCTCGTGCCCGGCGATGCTTTCGCGATCGCAGGGGATGTACAGCGCATCGCCGTTCTTCCAGCCCGACTTGAACGCCATCTGGATGCGCTGGCCGCCCTGGGGCCACGTCTCGAAGGGCAATCGTTGGTTCGTCGCCAAGTTCCAGAACGTGCCGGTGGGCGGCAACGCGGGAAACCCGCTGCAGTTCAACCGCAACGTGAACGCGCGACGGTCACGGGCGATGATGTCGACGAACAGGTACGGCCATTGCAGCTGTTGGAACTGCCAGCGGTGCCGGTCCTGCCCCGAGAGGAAACGCGCCGACACCAGGTCGGCGCGCAGTGACTGTTCGTCCGGTGCCATGTCGACTCCCGGTCAGCCGTTGATGCGGTGCGCGGGCACCAGATCGAAGGTCACCGAACACGCCGGGCACCGTGCGAGGGTGCCGATGTGGATGTCGACGTCGGGCTGTTCGTTGGTGCCGGCGATTTGAAGCACGTGTTCAGCGATATCGCCCGGCTGCATGCCGAAGTGATGACCTGCCCAGAGTCGGATGCGACCGACCGTCGTGGCGGGGCGGAACGTATGCTGCTTCGTCTCACCGCCGAACCGCACGTGGACCTCGATCTGCCTGCAGCGGTGCAGGTGGGCACGGATGCCGTGCTCCTTCTTCAGGTGCTTGACATGGGTGGCGTGGCACAGCGCGTCGTCCTCGTCGTCCTCGACCGACAAGGCGAGCTCGGACGCGTCGGTACCGGCCGGAAGCAGCGCCAGCGCGACGTGCTTGAGTTCGTCGATCGTGGCGTGATCGTCGATCTCGATCAGCTTGACGTCGGGAAAGTGTTCGGACTGGATGTAGATGCGGGTCAGCATTTCTTGACTCCTTCAGGGTACGGGCTGCGCGGGTTGCGCCGCCCATGAGGAGTAAGTCGCAGTCACCGGCTGAAATCGGAAGTGATCCGAAGTCCATCGTCTAAGAGCTCACGTGACCGCTGCGGCGGTCGACCGTTTTCCGCTGCAAGTTCTTACCGACATCGCATCGTGGCGCATCCAGCGCGCCTGGACGGCGCTGGGGACGAACAGCGTGTGGGTGGTACTGCGACGGCACAACGTAGTTCTTCCATGCATCAACGGATGCACGGTGCGATGGCTAGCCACATAGATTGGCCATTCACGTCGCGAGATGTCGCGCCTACGTCACAGGTGGAATGGCGTGGTCGACGATGCAGTGACTTCTTCGGCAACCTGCGGCCTATGTAACCATCAGGCCACTTCAGCGCGCGAGGGAACATCCAAGGTGTTGCCTCCGGTTAGGCTGGGCAGTACATGAAGTGCCTGCACCTTGGGCATTCCCAGGCACTGGGCTTGGCCTTGAAGTCGCGCGCTGCTAGATCTTTCGCAACGGCTGTGAAGAAATCATTTCTCGCGTAGGAACTAGGTGATATCGATTCGGATTGCCCCGTGCTGAGAATGAAAAGCTGCCCCGTGAATGAATACTTCGGGTAGGCGTCGGCGAGCTGTTTGAGAACCCACTTGATGGTCTTGTGTTGTCTTGCATACAAGCCTGAGGGATCGATCCTCACAAACTGAACGCTCACGACCGAGTCCGAACTGATGATGCGGTGCGCGCAGATCCTTACAGGAAGTCCGGCGAGAGTGATCGTAATTGGTTTTGCCATTGCCGCGCGGGGAACGCCGAGCCACTGACGTCCCGCGGTCAGAAGTTGATCCGCATAGTGCTTCAAGTGAGTCCGTGATTCGTCGAACTCGTGTCCGAGCATTGCCAGGGCGCGGTCGACTTCGGCGGGCGGCGTACCAGGATCTTCTCCATAGGGAGCAAAAAGCTCCCTCATGACTGCTCCTTCCACCAGGGCCGCAGGATGCAGACCCGCTGAGGGACTCAATTCCCTGACGAATGTGTAGTAGTACCGGCGCGGACAGATGTGATAAGACAAGAACCCATCCAGTTCGACCGTTGTGGGCGGCTCCTTCGTGTCGCTTGCGAGCGGTGGAGGGGGCGCGATGGGGAGTACAGCGCGCCCCTGCACTTTCTCCAGCAAGTGCGATGCCTGTGTCACGGCCTGCACGCAGGCCGCGTTGTAACGATCCTTCTTTTCGTAGAGGACCAGGTGCCGCTTTGCTCTGGACAGTGCCACATACAACTTGTTGGAGGCCTCGGTCAGGGCTTCGAAGTCGTTGCGTGGAACGATGGACGTGAGCAGCGAGCTTGGAATCAGTTCGGAATCGGGTGCTGTCCTGAAGTGCCATGCATCGATGTCGACCAGGTGTACCGCCTCGAACTCCAACCCTTTGCTCTGGTGAATGGTCATGACAGCCACGGCATCGATGCCATTGGCTTCGGGAGGGGGAACACGAAGTTCGCGGTCGTCTCCGATACGAAGACGCCGGCGCAAGCGCGTGATGAAACTCCCGACCGTCTGGTAGACCCGGGAACCATCCGGGACGCGCAGGTAATAGATGAACTGCCAGAGCGCCAGGCGGCACGTGACGTCCGCGATCGTCTCGCCGCTCAAGTACGGACGCAGAATAGACGTCCGGTCCAGCAGAAGGCTGCAGATGACCTCCCATGGCGAGTCGACCGAACGCAATCCATGCAACGCAACGGCCCAGCGCTGGACTCCCGCGCGGCCCTCGCTGGATAGCGCATCGAGTGGCGCATCGAGCCAGGACAGCGGTTCCGGGCGATGGATCTTGAGCCAGGCAAGCAACAACGCGACATCCGCCGTCGGTACTTCCAGGCCGGGGAGATGCGCAACGCGCAGCAGGCCGCTTCCGGAGCGATCGACAAACAGTTGCAGCAAGGACAGCAGGTCCTTGATCTCGGGTCGCTGGAAAATATCTCCTAGATGGAGTACTGGAATGCCAGCGTCATGAAGTGCGGCGGCCGCCATGCCACACGTGTCGTGCGTACTGGCCAGAACTGCCTGTTCCCGGTAGGGCACACCCAGCGCGTGCAGACGACGCACGTTGGCAGCTATCTCGCCTCGCACGATCGCGTCGTTAGCACACTGGACCTGCAAGGGCCGGACGCCGCTGGCCCCACGAGCCGGTGCGACGTCATCGAGCGGAAGTAGCAGTTGCAGCGGATTGCCGCCACGTCCGGTGTGTTCGAACACTCGAACGATTTCCTCGTAGCTTCGACGGTTCTCGTTCAACGGGAACTTCGCGAAGTCCGGGTAGTCGTCTGCGAATCCTACGATGTTGCGCATCGATGCGCCGCGGAAGCGATAGATCGCCTGACGGGCATCACCAACCACCCAAAGGCTGTCTGCGTGGACCGCTAGTGCCTTGACGAGAGCGGCGCTTGCCCGGTTGACGTCCTGGTACTCGTCGACCAACAGGTGCCTGAAGCGCCCCACGCTCGCGACAAACCGGTCGTAATTATCGCGAAGGGCGATCGCTGGCAACATGACCAGATCGCCCATGTCGACCAGGCTGTTTGTCGCGCGCATCCGGT
>Ga0157375_10001066_pt1 | contig 23709 bp, 21 predicted proteins | sample M35metaG_FD_115311 | JGI IMG/M metagenome (GOLD analysis project Ga0157375, IMG submission 115311) | Miscanthus rhizosphere microbial communities from Kellogg Biological Station, Michigan, USA - M3-5 metaG | ecosystem: Host-associated > Plants > Roots > Rhizosphere > Soil | place: USA: Michigan... | reverse complement strand
CGTATTCGTCAACAACGTCTCGATCGGCCTCTACGCCGAGGCCGTCCAGCGCCAGGGCTATCGGGAGGCGAAGCTGCGGACCATCCTCGACACGCTGCCCGAGGTGCTGGGGCCCGAGGGCAAGGGGCTGGACCTGCGCTGGACCGGGCCGGGAGGGCATGAGCACTCCTCCGGTGCGGCGATCCTCGTCTCCAACAATCGCTACCGCCTCGGGCGCGCGGTCGGCTCGGGCACTCGGCCGAAGATCGACGATGAGCTGCTGGGGATAACCATTGCTTCCGTGCCGGTTGCAGGCCGACGCCTCCTCCAGCGTCCCTGGCGAGAGTGGTCCGCACCCGCGTTCGAGGTTGACGCAGACGCCCCGATCGCCGCGGGCATCGACGGCGAGGCCGTGACTCTGGACACGCCGCTGCGTTTCAGAATCCTGCCGGCGGCGCTGCGGGTGCGGATCGCCGCCGCACATCCCGGAGCCTCTCCGTCCGCGGCGATGCCCGAGGGCGCCTGGGAGACTGTTCTCGCGCTGGCGCGGATCGCCGTGGGGAGAACGCCGAGACCGCAAGCTCAGCAGGGGGAGGGTTGATGCAGCCCGAGTGGCTCAGCGAGGCAAAGGCGGTCGACACCGCCGTCTATGGAGCGATCGCCGCCGGCGAAACCCCGTCGCTGGACGTCGCCATGCGCGCTCTCTCCCGCGCCGCCGACCGCAGCAAGCTCTGGTTCGCTGTCGCGGCCGCGTTGGTCGTCCTCGGCGGGCCCGGCGGCCGGCTTGCGGCTCGGAAGGGTCTCGTCTCGCTCGGCATCGCCTCCGGCTTCGCCAACCTCGTCGCCAAGCCGCTGAGCGCCCGCGGGCGCCCCGCGAGGAATGAGGTCGAGGAGGGGGTCGCAAGCCGCTACGTCCAGATGCCGCGTTCGAGCTCCTTCCCCTCCGGCCACGCCGCCTCCGCCTTCGCATTCGCCAGCGGCGCCGCCAGCGCGCAGCCGATGCTATCGGCGCCGCTGCGGGTCCTGGCGACGCTGGTCGCGTACTCCCGGGTCCATACCGGTGTCCACTACCCCGCGGACGTGCTCGCCGGCACGTTCATCGGGGTCAGCGCGGCGGAGCTGGCCGACCACCTGCTGGACCGCTGAGCGCGCGGCAAACTTGCAGGGATCCTCGTGGCGGCTTTCTGCGGCTTGCCGAGCAGGCGGCCCGCCTCTCATCCTGTCTTTAGGTGCTCTCCGTAGCTTGCTGCGCCGCACGGCTGTTGCCGTTTCCACTGCATGGGTCTTCAGCTCGATACCTCCGCGTCGGTAGGCGCCGGCGAAAGCCGGCGTAGACATCGACTCTCCAAGGTGCCCGAGGTGACGGCCTACTTCTGGATCGTCAAGGCACTGACGACGGCGATGGGGGAGTCGACGTCGGACTTCCTCGTCCACACGCTCGTGCCCCAGGTCGCCGTCGTGCTCGGCGGCATCGCCTTCGTCGTCGCCCTATACGTCCAGCTCTCGAAGGACCGCTACGTCCCCTGGGCCTACTGGCTGGCGGTGGCGATGGTCGGCGTCTTCGGCACGATGTGCGCGGATGTCCTGCACGTCGGCTTCGGCGTCCCCTACATCGCCTCGACGATCTTCTTCGCGGTCGCCCTCTTCGCGGTCTTCAGGACCTGGTACCGGAGCGAGGGCACGCTGTCGATCCACAGCATCCGCACGCCGCGGCGAGAGCTCTTCTACTGGGCCGCGGTGGTCGCCACCTTCGCGCTGGGCACCGCCGCCGGCGATCTGACCGCGGTCACTTTCGGCCTCGGCTACTTCGGCTCGGCCGTCTTCTTCGCCGCGGTGATCGCGATCCCGGCGCTCGGCTACTTCCGCCACCGGATGAACCCGATCCTCGCCTTCTGGTTTGCCTACGTCGTGACCCGCCCGCTCGGCGCCTCGATTGCAGACTGGCTCGGCAAATCGTCCGAGAGCGGTGGCCTCGGCCTCGGCCTCGGCCCGGTCAGCCTCGTCCTCGCTGCGGCGATCGCCGGCTTCGTCGCCTACCTGAGCGCGACCGGCAAGGACACGCCGGATGAGATCCGCGTTCCCCATCGCCCCGAGCGGGTGCGGCATGGCACGGCGATCGGCGAGCCCGAACCGCACCCCGAGGAGGCATAGCGGGCGGTCTCGCAGTCGCGCAAGGTCAGCCCTCGTAGCTGGGCAACGCAAGCCATGCGTCGGCGCCGCCCCCGGCACGGTTCTCGATGTGCGCCTCGCCGCGGTGCGCGCGAGCGATCGCCTCGACGATCGCCAGGCCGAGCCCACTGCCGTTTTGACTTCTGCTTGCCTCGGCGCGGCTGAAGCGCTCGAAAGCGCGCTCGCGAAACTCCTCCGCGAAGCCCGACCCGCGGTCGCGAACGTGGAGCTCCACCGAGCCGTCCCGAGTGCGGACTGTCAGCTCCACCGGGCCCGCGCCGTAGCGAATGGCGTTGTCGAGCAGGTTGCCGAGCGCCTGCTCGAGGCGAAGCCTGTCGCCGCTGACAGCCAAGCCCGAGGCATCGCTTTGCGAGAGCGCCCTGTCGCTTTCTTCGGCCCGGCGCGCGAAGCGCGCGGCCACATCGCCCAGGATCTCGCCCACCTCGATGCGCTCCAGGCGCACGGGCAGCTCTCCACGGTCGGTCTGGGCGATCGTCAGCAGGTCTTCGGCCAACTGGGTCAGCCGGTCGGTCTCCTCGGCGGCCGAGCGCAGCGCCGCATGCAGCTCCTCGGGGGAGCGCCCGCACCGCAGGGCCAGCTCCAGCTCGGTCTTGAGGATCGCCAGCGGGGTTCGCAGCTCGTGGCTCGCGTCGGCGACGAACGCGCGCTCGTGCTCCAGCGCTTCGCCAAGGCGCCCCAGCATCGCGTTGAGCGTGTGCCCGAGGCGGGCGATCTCGTCGCGAGTCGGGGGAACGGGAAGGCTCTGGTCGGGCTCGGCGCTCGAGATATCCGCCGCGCGGTCGCGCATGGCCTCAACCGGCCGCAGAGCCGCCCCGGCAACCCCGTATGCGGCGAGCGAGGCGAGCACCAGGGCGACCGGGCCGCCGATGAGCAGCAGCTGAAGGAGGTCCGAAAGCGACTCTCCCCGTGCCCCCGTCGAGGTGCCGACGACGACGATGCGCTGCCGGCCGCCGGCGGTGACCGGGATGGCCAGCAGGCGCGACTCTTCCTGCAGGCCAGGCAGCGGCCCGCGGTTGAGAAGGGTCGGGCCACGCCCGACCTTTGCCAGCTCAGCGGCGGTGAGCAGGTCGTGCCCGCCGATCGAGGGAGTCGAGTCGAGCACCCGGCCGGCAGGGCCGAGCACCTCGGCGAAGCTCTCCGAGCGACCGACCAGGTTCCTACGACGCTCGCTGAGGCCGGAGTCGGCCTCCCTCACCAGAGCGGCGACGTCGGTCGCGCGCGAGCGCAGGCCGGCGTTGATCGTCGCGTCGAGCTCGGCCCGGAAGCGCAGGTAGACGAAGAGGCCGACTGCACCGAGGACGACCGTCATCACCGCGACGAAGGCCAGCGTGACCCGCAGGCGGATCGGCATGCGCCTCAGCATCCGCCGTCCTTGCGCAGGCGGTACCCCGCACCGCGGACCGTCTCGATCGATTCGGCGCCGAAGGGCTTGTCGATCTTGCGGCGTAGATAGCGGACGTAGACCTCGATCACGTTGGAGCGGTGCTCGTAGTCGTACTCCCAGGCCTGCTCGAGGAGCTGCAGCCGGGTGAGGACGTGGCCGGGGCGACGCATGAAAGCCTCCAGCAGGGCGAACTCCTTTGCCGAGAGCGCAATCTCGGCCTCGCCGCGCCAGACCTGGCGGGTGGCGGGGTCGAGGCGCAGATCGCCCACCTCCAGGACAGAGGGGCGCTCGCTCTGCCCGCGGCGGATCAGCGCGCGCAGGCGGGCCAGGAGCTCGGCAAAGGAAAAGGGCTTGGTCAGGTAGTCGTCGGCGCCGCCGTCGAGCCCGGCGACCCGGTCCCCGACCGCCCCGCGCGCGGTCAGCATCAACACCGGCGCCCAGACTCCGTCCTCACGCAACGCCCGACAGGTCTCGAAGCCGTCGATCCCGGGCAGCATCACGTCGAGCACGATCGCGTCGTAGGCCGTCGCCCCGGCCATCACCAGCGCCTCCTCGCCATTCGTCGCCACGTCGGCGGCAAAGCCGTCCTCGGCCAAGCCGCGGCGAATCAGCGCCGCCATCTTCACCTCGTCCTCGACGACCAAGACGTGCATGCCACAAAGGGTGGCAGGCGAGATCAACCTCAGATGAGAATCAGGTGAGCGGCTCAGCCGCCGCCGAAGGCGACGACCAGGTCGGTGGTCACGCCGACGAAGAAACCGACCGAGAGCAGCCAAAGGCCGAGCTCGCGGTGCCCGTAGCGGCGCATCGCGTTCCAGACCTCGCCGATCACGTAGAGGATCGCGCCGCCGGAGACCGCGTAGAAGGCGAGCTCCAGGGGTTCAGAGGTGACGCTGTAGCCGAGCATCGAGCCGAGGAAGGTCGGAGCTCCGCCGATCAGCCCGACCAGGCCGAGCCATCCCCAGGAGGGCCGCACGTCGCCGAGCGGGCCGACGATGCCGAACCCCTCGGTCGCGTTGTGCAGGGCGAAGCCGATGATCAGCACCGTCGCCAGGCTGATCGCACCGGTGCTTGCCGACACGCCGATCGCGAGACCCTCGGCGAAGTTGTGCAGTCCGATCGCCGCGGCGATCGTGACGCCGGTCCGCAGCGCGCGGGCGCGGGCCGCCGCCTCCTCTTGCGCCATGTCGTCGGCGCTGAGGGCGTCGACCGCGCCGCCCGAGATCGGCGGTAGGGGACGCAGCGAGCGCAGCCGTCGCTCGGTCATCGCTAGCCCCGCCAAGCCGATGCCGAAGCCGCCGCCGAGCAGCGCCGCCAGGCCGAGGGCGCTGCCGAGGCCCTCGCCGCCGTCCTTGAACCCTTCCACTGCGCCCTCGACGATGCCGAAAGCGTGCTCCATCACGTCGACGAAGATGAAGGCGAGCACCCCGACCGAGAACATCGCCAGCGCCACGCGGCTGCGATCGCCGAGCAGTTGCAGGCGGCCGAAGGGAAGGCCGAGGTATATGGTGAAGCCCGCCAGCGCTCCGAGCGCTGCGGTTTGGGCGAATGACAAGGCGCCTACCTCCATTTGTGAATTAGGCCACCCTAACAGCCTTTTGCGCCGGAGGCTTTCCGAACCCGCTCAGTGGGTGGCGGTCACCGTCTTCAGCGGGTAGCCGAGCTCCGCCACGCGCTCGGGCAGGTCGACGTGCAGCCAGTGCGAGACGTGACTGGGAATGGTCTCGAGGATGATCTCGTCATAGCTGCGCCGGTTCAGCTCCTCGACGATGTCGTCGTAGGCGTTGGGGCTGCTCGCGACTCGTCCCGATACCCCGGCGCCTGCGGGCTCCTCCAGCTTGGGCAGCGCCCGGTCGAGGACCTTCTCGCCGAGGCTCGTGTCCTCGCTGACGCGGTCGAACGCAACATGGGCGGGGTTGGGGACGAGGACGAAGAAGCTGGTGGGGCCGGCGATCGCCCGTTCGCGCACCGCCTCGACCACGGCGGGCGTCGCATCGGTCTTGTTGGTGACCACGAGCACGCGTGCTTCGCCCTCCTCTCGCGGTTCCTCGACTTCCCTTGCCCCCCCGGTGGGGATGACGTCGCGCTTGGAGATCGCCAGGTAGACGACGAGAGCGAGGATCGCCGAGAGGAAGATGATGCTGGTGAGGTTGGTGCCGAGGCCCAGCCCCCCTTCTCCGGTCGGCGAGGCGAGGTAGTCGCCGATCGAGGCGCCGAGCGGGCGGGTCAGGATGTACGCGAGCCAGAAGGAGAGGATCGCGTTCAGCCGCAGTCCGAAGTGCAGGATCGCGACCACGACGATCGCCCCGGCGAAGATCCCGAGTGCTGCCAGGTAGCCGAGTTCGAGCTGCTCGGACAGGAAGTCCCCGGCTGAGGTGCCGAGCGCGAAGGTGAAGAGGATCGCCAGCCAGTAGAAAGCCTCCCGCCGGGTGGTGAAGATCGTGTGCACGGAGAGCGTGCGCTCGACCGCATACCAGCTTACGAAGACCGCGATCAAGATCGCGCCGAAGAGGATCGTCGTCGTTTCCAGGGTGACGCCGTAGTTTTCGACCAGGTTGTCGCTGACCAGGGTGCCGACGACGCTGATCAGGACCACGGCGAGCCAGTAGATGCCGGGCACGTATTTCCTCGCCCGGAACTGGAACACGAGGAACCCGATCAGCAGCGCCCCCATGACGTAGCTGGTTCCGCTGAGGCCGAGGCCGAGGTTTTCGTTGAGGTTGTCGGCGAACGTCTCGCCGACGGTCGTGCAGAGGACCTTGATCAGCCAGAAGTAGACGGTGATCTCGGGGACCTTGTTCAGCATCTTGCGGCCGAGGGACTTGACCGGAGAAGGGGGAACCTGCCTGGGGGGCGCCTGCGCGAGAGAGCTCATCGCGCGGCAGGGTGAAGGGTGTGACTTAAGCGCGGATGAGAGCGACTCGCGCTATTCCCCGGCGACGTCGCGGCGCAGGAAGACGACGAGCGCAACCGCCAGCGCCGGCGCCGCGTAGAGGGCGCAGACCCACAGGGCCCGGAGGATCGGCGCCCAGTCGACCGGGACCCGCAGGAAGCCCTGCCAGTCCTGGAACTGGGTGCTCAGCAGGTAGGGCTGCAGCCCGCCGAGGCCTGGCAGGATGCCGATCAGCTGCAGGAGCAGCGAGAACATCAGCGTGCCGACGATCGCCGCGGCGCTGTTGCGGAAGACGGTGGAGAACAGCAGCCCGATGCTGGCGACCGCGAGGATCGGCAGCAGGTAGACGAGCAGGCTCGCGCCCACCAGGGTGAGGCCGTGAGAGGCGGAGACGCGAGTGCCCGAGAGGGTGACGATCGGGTTGTAGCCGGAGGCGATGATGCCGGCGACGAGGGCGACGACGCCGCTGAGGACGATCGCCGCGACCGCGTAGGTGACCGTGGCCAGGGCCTTGCCGGCGAAGACGTGCTGTCGCTCGACCGAGCGGGTGAGGATCGTCTTCAGGGTGCGGTCGCGGTCCTCGGCGGCGACGATGTCCCCGGCGACGAGGGCGGTGATCAGCGGGAAGAGCCAGACCGAGCCGAAGAGCAACAGCACCAGCGGGATCGCCAGGCCGGTGTCGTGGACGTAGCGCCCGAAGGCGACGTCGCGCGGTTCGCCGTTGCGGATGGTCAGCGCGGTGACGAAGATCACCGGAACCGCAGCCGCCGCGCCGAGGCCGAGGTAGGTGCGCTTCTGGGCGCGCAGCTTGCGCAGCTCCCAGCGATAGACGGTCAGCGCCCCCGGCATCAGGCGAGCTCCTCGGCCGCAGCCGCCATTCGATCGGCGCTCGCCGCCGCGCCGTCGCCCTCGGTCAGCTGGAAGAAGAGGTCCTCGAGGCTCGCCTGGCGCGGGCTCAGCTCCAGCACCGGCGCGCCGGACTCGCCCAGCGCCAGCGACAGCTCGCCGACCGCCGCCTCGCCCGCCGCCCGGAACAGCAGGCCGCCGCCGGGCGCGTCGCGCACCTCCTCGATCCCCGCCTGCGCCGCGCAGACCCGCCGCGCCCGCTCGTCGTCGCCGGTGCGCAGCCGGTAGCTGACGCCGGCGCGGTCGCGCAGCTCGGCCAGCGCGCCCTCGTAGACGACGCCGCCGCGGCGCACGATCGCGACCCGGTTGCAGAGCTCTTCCACCTCGAACAGCAGGTGGCTGGAGAGCAGGACGGTGATCCCGCGGGCGGCCAGGTCGCGGATCAGCTCGCGCATGTCGCGCATCCCGCCGGGGTCGAGCCCGGTCGCCGGCTCGTCGAGCAGCATCAGTCGCGGCCGGCGCAGCAGGGCCGCGGCGATCCCCAGCCGCTGGCGCATCCCGTGCGAGTAGCCCCCGACCCGGTCCTTCGCCCGGTCGCTCATCTCGACCACGTCGAGCACCTCGTCGATCCGCGCTGCCGCGTCGCCGCCGTCGAGCGCGGCGCAGAGCCGCAGGTTCTCGCGCCCGCTCAGGTAGGGGTAGAAGGCGGGGGCCTCGACGAACCCGGCGACCCCTTCGAGCGCGGCGACGCCGAGCTGGGGGTCGCGGCCGAACAGGCGCACCGAGCCCGCGTCGGGGCGGATCAGGCCGAGCATCATCCGCAGCGAGGTCGTCTTGCCGGCGCCGTTGGGCCCGAGGTAGCCGAACACGTCGCCCTGCTCGACCGTCAGGTCGACTCGGTCGACGGCGACCAGGTCGCCGTAGCGCTTGACGAGGCCGCGGACCTCGATCGGCGCCGCGTCGGGCATCCGGCCGGGGGTCACCGCCTACAGGCCCTGCGCGGCTTCTCTGGCGACCGCCGGGGTGACCGAGCCGGCGACCGTGTATTCGACCCCGCCGCGGCGGAAGCGGATCAGGGTGCCGAGCGGCGTTTCCAGCTCCTGCGCCCCGCTCGCCCCTTCGATCGAGATGCCGGGCAGCTGCAAACCGCCCGGCTCGGCGCTTTCGCCCCCGCCGGCTTTCTTCGCGGGCAGCTCCAGCACTGCGATGCCGCCCAGGCCTTCGCCGTAGGTGGCCAGGGCGCCGGCTTCTTCGTCGCCCGCGATCAGGCGCACCTGGTCGCGGGCCATGCCGGCGAGCCTGGGCGGCGCGCTGACCTCGAAAGAGGCCTTCGCCTGCACGGCGCCCAAGCCGCTCAACGCTCCCCCGGAGCCGGCGCCTTCGCCCGCGCCTTCGGGCGGGTTGAGCTGCACGACTTTCGCCCCGGGCGGCGGCGTCACTTCGAAGACCGAGTCGGCAACCGGGCCGAAGTCGATTTCAGTCGCGCTCAGTTCGAGCACCGGCGAACTTTCGCCCTTCGCGTAGACCGCGGCGCGCAACGGCACCCCGGCAATCGCGTCCCAGGCCAGCTCGGCCCCGCCGACCAGACCTCCGTTCGCCTTCGGTGATACGCGCACGGTGTAGGCGGGGCGGCCGGCGATGTCAGAGGGGGTCGCGCCGCTGAGGCTCGCGTGCCCGGCCAGTTCTTCGATTCCTTCTCGGACCTGCGCTAGGGAGGCCGGTTCGTCCTTGCCTGGGTCGGCGGCGCCTGCCTCTCCGTGCTTGGGCAGCGCGCCTTCGTAGACCGTTTCGGCGCCAGGGTCGTAAGCCGTGAAGCGATTTTCGTCGACCAGCAGCTCGAGATCTCCGGCGCTGCTCTTGGAGACGTCAGCCTGAAGCTCGAGGCGCAGGCGCCCGCCGGCCGACGCCCAGAGCCTGCCTGAAGCGCCGCCGAGCAGCGGGTCGGCGCCTTCGAGCAGCGATTCGCCGATCAGGTTGTCGGTGAAGTGGACGCGTGCGGTGACCCCTTCGGGCGGCGGCGCCGCTAGGGCGTCGTGGACCGCCTGGTCGAGCGGCTCGGGTGGCGGCGTGGGCCCGCCGCCGGTGGCTGCGATCGCGATCGCGGTCGTGCCCGCTGCCGCCGCGACCAGGACAGCCGCGAGCGCGAGGAGCTGGCGGGTGGAGATGCGTCGCAGGAGTCTCATCGTCCGGTCGTCTCGACAAGAGTAAGAGGTTTCTCTAAACGCCCGATGAGACTCGACTGAGTGGCAGGTCGCCGCTCGCCTCCACGCCCGCCTGCCTGCCTGCCTGTTCCTTGCTTAGTCAAGAAAATCTATGCAAAATCACCATGGGCGGGGGAATCCGAAGCGAAGGAGCGAAGCACGATGAGATCCAAGATCCTTGCCGTGAGCCTGGTCGCGGCCCTTGCGCTCGCCGGCCTTGCCGCCGCGGGCGCCCAGGCGCTGGTGTTCAGGGCGGGCGAATATCCGGCGACGCTGGACGGGTCGAGCGTCGCCGCCGAACCGACGAACTTCACGTTCGGCGAAATCGAATTCACCTGCGGAACCACGACGCTGGCCGGAACGCTGAGCAAAGAAGATTCGACATTGCTCATCCAGCGGTCCTACTCGAAATGCGAAATGAAGTTCGGCGAAGCGCTGGTGCCGGCGACAATCAAAGTCAACGGCTGCGAATTCAAACTCCATCTGGAAACGAAAGTAAACCCGGACAAATACGGCGCCAACGTGGACATCGTCTGTCCGGGCGCCGCCGGGATCGAATTCTACGGCTACAACAGCGAGGAAAGCCACAAAGCCGGCACCCCGACGTGCGTGTTCGAAATCGGGGCGCAGAACGGGGGGAAAACCGTCTTCCTCCTCAACATGACAGAAGCGGAACCGCCGCCCTGGGACCTGACAGTCCAGCCGTCTGTCGCCCTGAAATACAAAGTCCTCCAGGGAGGCGAACCCTGCGGTCCCGCGACCGGCACCGACATGTACAGCGGTAACACGACAGTGACCGCGACAAACAAAGGCGGAAAAGTGATCCCCATCTGGGTCGAATAGCGCATCGAGCTCGGGGTCCGGGGGCGATCCGGGCCCCGAGCCGGCAGGGGAACGCCGCGGCGCCCGCCGGCCGCCCCCGGGGGGGCCTCAGCCGCCGAGCTTGAAGGCGACGAGCTGCGGCGTCTGGCCTTCGACGGCGGCGAGGCCCGCCGGGGCGATCAGCATGTCGCCGGCGATCGCCACCCCGGCGTTGGTGCCGGCGGGCAGGGTTTCCTGCCAGACGATCTGGCCGCTGCTCGTGTCGAAGGCCTGCACGTTGCCGTCGTAGGTGGTCGAGAAGACGAGGTCGTTGGCGACCGTGGTGAAGCCGAAGGGCGGCGCGGAGGGGAATTCGTGCTTCCACTCGAGCGAGCCGTTCTTCAGGTTGAGGGCGACGAGTTCGCCGTTCAGCGGACCTGGTTCTTCCTTGCCGGTCTGGCTGGTGATTTCCAGCGGGCTGTCGACCACCGGCACGAAGACGCTCTTGCCGTCGGTGGACATCGGCGAGATCACGCCGCCCAGCGAGCCCGGGTAGATCGTCTCCGGCGTCTTAAGCTTCGACGTTTCGCCGCGCATCGCCAGCAGGCCGTCGTCGTCGTGGCCGTTGTGCCTGCCGACCGCGACCTTCCACACCGGCTTACCGGTCTTCGCGTCGAGGGCGACGACCCAGCCCGACTTACCCGCGCCCAGGACCAGTTCTCTGCCCCCGGAGCCGGCCAGGATAGGTGGGTTCTGGAAGTCCCAGTCGGCGAGTGCGTGGGGGGTCTGCTGGTAGTACCACTCGAGCTTTCCCGTCTTCGCGTCGAGCTTGACCAGGGAGTCGCTGTAGAGGTTCGGGCCGGGCCGGCTCGAACCCCACGGTTCCGTTTCGGTGCCCGGAAACGGCGCCGGGTTGCCGACCCCGAAGTACATCGAGCCCTTTTCGTCGAAGGCGGGGGTGTACCAGAGGCCGCCGCCCGAGTTGACTTCGGGCTTGCCCCAGAGGTCTTTCGGCACGGTGTCGAAGTGCCACAGTTTCTTACCGGTCTTCGCGTCGAGCGCCCAGAGGACCCCGACCCCGCCGGCGCCGTAGAATTCACCCACGTTCACCGGCACCGTCGAGACGTAGACGATGCCGTCGTGGTAGCCGGGGGCCATGTCGATGCCCTCCTTTTCGTTGCGGATCAGCGGCGCCGACCAGACCTGCTTGCCGGTTTCCTGATCGAGCGCGAAGGCCGAGGTCGGCGTCGCCCCGAAGACCATGCCGCCCTGGACGACGACCCCGTTGGGTCCGTGGTCGGGCAGTTCGTATTTTTTCGTCCAGAGCACGTTGCCGCTGCTCGCTTCGATCGCCTGCACGTTGGAGGCCAGGTCCTGCGAGTAGATGACGCCTTTGCTGACGATCGGCGAGGAGGCGTAGCTGCCGAAGGCGCTTTCGGCTTCGATCGGGCTCTGCCAGGCGATTTCGAGTTCGTCCACCGTCGATCCCTTGATCGGCCCGCCGACGTTGCGCGTGTTGCCCGGGTCGCCGTTCGGGTAGCCGGTCCCGTCATAGCTGACTTCTTCCCCGGAAGAGGAGCCGCCTCCGCAGCCGGCGATCAGGGCCGCCGTCACGAGCATGGCGAGGAGCGCCGCCACGCCCCCGCCGTACCCCCGCCCGCCGGTTCCGACCGTCATCGCGCGACCCTATTCGATGAATAAAATTCTGTCAAGTATTTATAGAGACATGAGCGGTTACAGACGACGGCTTCCGCTCTGCGAGCAGCGGCTGCAGCACCCGGTTCGAGAGCAGGCCCAGGGCGCCGAGGTTGGCGAAGCCCGGCCCCTGGCTCAGCCCGGCCAGGCCGGGGATCTGCAGCCGCGGCTCCATCCCGCGCAGTTCCAGGTGGCGGCCGATCGGCGCCTCGGCGCCCGCCGGCGTCGCCCAGATCCGCCCCGTCCGACTCTCGATCTCGGCCCGCGTCCGGGCCGGGAACAGCTCGCTGAGCTGGCGCAGCAGGTCGAACCCGGTGCAGTTCACGACGTAGTCGTGCTCGGGCCCCGCGACGCCCTCGTGCGACTCGTGGCGGAGGCGCACGCCGGCGCCGCCGCGCGCCACGGCGACGTCGGTGATGCGACCGGTGACGAAGCGGCAGCGGTCGTCGTAGGCGATCGCCGCCAGGCTCGGCGGGTCGAAGACGCCGCGGTCGGAGTGCTTGACGAAGTCGCGCCGCGTGGTCTGGTCGAGCTCGCTCCAGCCGACCTCGTCGGGATTGGAGAAGACGCGGTTCTCGAGGAAGCTCTCGCCGCGGCTCATCGGCAGCATCGGCGTGTAGATCGTGAAGTGGGAGCGGGGGCGGAAGCCGCGCAGGAACATCATGCAGCTCAGCGCGCTCTCGCCGCCGCCGACGATCGCGACGTCGCAGGCGCTCTCCTCCGGCAGCTCGGCGAACTCCTCGCGCCTGCTGTCGCAGTGGAAGACCCGCGAGGCGATGTCCGGCTCGTGCGGGAACGCCCGGTGGACGCCGGGGCCGGTCACGACCAGCGCCGCCGCCGTGTGGCGCGAGCGCCCGCCCGCCCCCTCGACCTCGACCGCCCAGCGCTCGCCCTCCTCGAGCGAGACCCGCGTGACCCGGCCCTCGACGTGGCTGACGCCCTCGGTCGCCCGCGCGAGGACCCAGGTCAGGTACTCGCCGTAGTCGCGGTGGCGCACCTGCGGCGAGCCGGCGTCGATCCAGCGCGCGTAGCGGCGCCTGGCGACCATGTAGCGCTGCCAGGAGAACCCCATCGCCTGCTCGTCGATCGCCTCGCCCGCCTCGCCGAACTCGCGAAAGCTCTGGTAGGGGAAGCCGACGTCCTTGATCGGCGTCACCGCCAGCGGCTCCTCGCCCGAGGTCATCCCGTTGCGCCCCTTCCACGAGGCGGCGACCTCGGTCCCCTCGACGATCTTCAGCGAGATCGGCCCGAGCCCGAGCGAGTTGAGCGCGTGGACCTTGGTCGCGATGCCGGCGGCCTTGGCGCCGGCGCCGACTACGAGTAGATCGGACTCGGCTGCCATGGCTCTGCCGGGCTGGGGGTGGGTACCGGCTTGCGCGGCTCGGCGACGACGCGGCCGCGCTTGTCGGGGCTGAAGGAGATCGCGCTGCGCCGCGCCCGCTCGGAGTCGCTGTCCGCCGGTCGCAGCTCGACCTCGCCGAGCACCGTGCGCAGGACCCGCTTCATCTCCAGTTCCGCGTAGCTGGCGGCGAGGCAGCGCCGCGTGCCGCCGCCGAAGGGGATCCAGGTGTAGGTGCCGGGGGGCCGGCCGAGGAAGCGCTCGGGCAGGAAATGGCGCGGGTCGGGGTAGATCTCCTCGTTGCGGTGGATCAGGTAGACGCAGGGGGCGACGACGGCGCCGGCGGGAAGGTCGTAGCCGCCCAGCTCCATCGGCTCGAGCAGGCGGCGGACGACGACCGGCACCGGCGGGCAGAGCCGCAGCGTCTCTTTGACCACCGCGTCCATGTAGACGTCCTCCTCGCCCGCGATCACCTCCGCCTGCAGCCGCGCCAGCTTCTCCGGGTGGCGCAGCAGGCGCTCGAACACCCAGGCCAGCGAGGAGGAGGTCGGGCCGTCGGTGAGCAGCGTCATCAGTTCGTCGCGCATCTCCTCGTCGCCGAGCGGCGAGCCGTCCTCGTAGCGGGCCTCGATCAGGATCGAGACGATGTCCTGCGGGCTGCTCTCGCCGGCGCGCCGCCGCCTGTCGACCTCCTCCAGCAGGGCCGCTTCGACCGGCGCCATCGCGGCGCGGAAGCCGTCGCTGCGGGCGAGCCAGCGAGGGCCCAGCGCCGCCGCCAGGCCGAGCCGCCTCGGGTCGTTGAGCGCCCCGGTCAGGCGGTGCAGCAGGGCGCGGAGATTCCCCAGCCTTTCCTCTGGGTCGGCGCCGAAGACCGAGCGCATGATCACCTCCTGGGTGATCGCCTGCATGTGCGGCCAGAGCTCGAACGGCTCGCCCGCCGGCCAGCTCCGCACCCGCTCGCGCGTCACCTCGGCCATCATCTCGGCGTCGGCGCCCATCCGCTTGCCGTGGAAGGGCGGCAGCATCAGGCGGCGGCGGGTCATGTGCCCGGGTTCCTCGAGCAACATCACCGAGCGCGGGCCCAGCACCGGCATCAGCAGCGGATTGGCGAGGGCGACGCCGAGGCTGCCGGCCGGGGCGGTGAAGACGCGTTTGACGTCCTCGGGGTCGCAGAGGAAGACCCACGTGCCCGAGTGCAGGATGCGCAGGGTGAAGGTGTCGCCGTAGCGCTCCTGGCAGCGCTTCATCATCGGGTAGGGCCGCCGCGCCCAGCCGAGCGCCTGCAGGGCGCTGGGCATCCGCGGACCGGGGGGCAGCCCTCCCGTGCCGCCCCCGGCCCCCCGGACGCTTCTCCTCCCATCCCCCCTCATGCGTCCCCGCCCTCTGAGGAAGTCTCCAGCGCCGCCATCAGCTCGTCCTCCTCCTTGCAGGTGGCGGCGATCAGCAGCTCGAAGAGGTCGGCGGTGAACTCCGCCGGCAGGCTCGCCTCCGCGCCCCGCGCCAGGTAGCGCTCGCGCACGGCGGTCACCCGCTGCGGCTGCATCATCGGGATCTCGTGGGCGAGCTTGTAGCGGGCGATGTCGCGGCAGACCTCGAAGCGCTCGCCGAGCAGGCGGGCGATCTCGTCGTCGAGCCCGTCGAGCCGCCGGCGGTATGGCTCCAGGCCAGTCACGGCGCCCTCCGGGGCGCCTTACTTACACATAGCGATAGAAACCCGCCCCGCATGCTCATGCTGGCGCCCCTTCCTCGAGCAGCCCGGCGGCGAAGGCGTAGCTGCAGGCGGCGAGCGCGTGCAGGGCGTAGCCGCCCTCCTGGACGACGCAGACCGGCAGCTCCGCGGCCGCCAGCAGGCGGCCGATCTGGGCGAAGATCGTCGGCGAGAAGCCCCAGCTCCCGTGCGGGTCTCCCTCGACCGTGTCGTAGCCGAGCGAGACGACGAGGGACGCCGAGCTCTCCGCCAGCGCGTCGATCGAGCGCGCGACCGCGTCCAGATAGGTCGCCGCGTCAGGGCTGCCGGTGAACTCGACCACCCGTTCGCGCTCGCTGCTCGGGGTCACCGTCCGCGCCGCGACGTTGGTCACCGGCCAAGCGTGCAGCGAGTGCAGGCTGGCGCCGTCCATGCCGGCGACGATCGCCGCCGTGCCGTTCGGGTAGTGCAGGTCGAGGTCGAGGATGCCGACCGGGCCGAGGCCGCCCTCGCGCAGGGTCAGCGCCGCCGCCGCGGCCGAGTTGAGGTAGCAGTATCCGGCGAACCAGTCGGGGCCGGCGTGGTGGCCGGGCGGGCGGCAGAGCGCGTAGGAGAAGCGCGCGCCGCCGGCCAGTCGCGCCGCCGCGGTGATCGCCGTGCGCACGCCCTCGTGGGCGGCGGCGACGAGGCCGGCGCAGACCGGGACGTCGGGCGGCAGCCCCGGCGCCGCCAGCTCCGGCATCACGACGGGCTCCTCGGAGCGGATCTCGCGCAGCGTCTCCAGGTAGTCGTCGTCGTGCAGCTCGGCCAGCGTCCGCTCGACCTCCTCCGTCCCCGCGTCGGCCGCGGCGGACCGCACCCGTGCGTGGCAGACCAGCCCGTTGCGCACCTCGGTCATCCGCCGCCGGTCGTCCATGCCGGGCAGCTTGCGACCGTCTTCGAGGATCCAGGGGGCGCCGTTGCGGTGGCCGCCGCGCTGCTCGATCATCAGCAGCTCCGCGCTCATGAGAGGAGCCGCCGCATCCTCGGACCGAGGGGCGTGAAGTCGTTCTCGCGGTAGAAGCGTTCGGTGGCGCCGAGCCCGGCGAAGCCCTCCTGCGGCAGGCCGACCTCGAGGCGCGGCACGCCGGCGTCGGCCGCCTGCCTGACCAGGGCGAGGATCAGCTCGCGGCCGAGCGCCCGGCTGCGCCAGTCGGGGTGGACCCAGAGGTCCTGGATCGTGCCGTAGCGCCCCGGCACGTGGATCGCGTACTGCCAGCTCGCGGCGAGGACGCCGACGACCCGACCCCCGTCCTCGGCGACGAGCAGCGCCCCGGCGCTCGGGTCCTCGGCGAGGCGGCGCGCCCCCTCCTCCAGCGCCATGGCCGAGGGCCGCTCGCCGCCGAGCTCGATCAGCAGCGCTTCGACCGCGTCCGCCACGGCCGGCGCATCGTCGACCGTCGCCGCCCGCACGCTCATCGGACCCCGGCTGCCTCCGCCCGTGGCTCCAGCTCCACCGACCAGGCCTCCGGCGCGGCGCTGCCGGTGACCGCCTCGGCGATCGTCGCCATCGGCGCCCGCGCCTTGAGCAGGATCTCGTCGAACTCGTCCTCGGGGTCGGACTGCATGACGATCGCGCCGCCGGCGCCGATCGTCGTCCGGCCAGGGCGCATCACGATCGTGCGGATCACGATGCTGAGGTCCATCGCGCCGTCGACGCCGAACCAGCCGATCGCCCCCGAGTAGACGCCGCGCGCCTCGTCCTCGAGGTCGTCGATGATCTCCATCGTGCGCTCCTTCGGCGCCCCGGTCATCGAGCCGCCCGGGAAGCAGGCGCGGGCGCACTCCGCCGCGCTGCGGTTCGGGTCGAGCACGCCGCTGACCGTCGAGATCAGCTGGTGCACGGTCGCGTAGTCCTCGACGATCATCAGCTCGGGGACGCCGACGCTGCCGACCTCGCAGACGCGGCCGAGGTCGTTGCGCAGCAGGTCGACGATCATCAGGTGCTCGGCGTAGGTCTTCTCGTCTTCGGTCAGCTCGGCGCGCAGCGCCTCGTCGCGCTCGGGGTCGGCCGAGCGCGAGGTCGTCCCCTTGATCGGGCGGGCCTCGACCCGGCGCTCGCGGTCGACCGAGAGGAAGCGCTCGGGCGAGGAGCTGACGACCGCCATCTCGCCGAGCTTCAGGTAGGCGGCGAAGGGGGCCGGGTTGCGGCGCCGCAGCAGCCGGTATAGGTCGAAGGGGTCGGGGCTGGCGTCGGTCGAGATCTGGTCGGTGAGGCAGACCTCGTAGGACTCGCCGGCGGCGAGTTCGGCCTGGCTGCGTTCGATGTCGGCCAGGTACTGCTCGCGGCCGCGCCCGCAGCGAAAGCTGACGTGCGAATCGCCGGGACCCTCGCGGAGCGCCAGCGGCGGCGCCGGCTCGGGCGGGTCGGCGATGATCTCGCGCACCGCCTCCTCCGCATCGTCGAGCCAGATCTCGGCTTCCGCCTCGTCGCCATGGCAGAGCGCGACAACATGCGTCCGTCTACGCACGTGGTCAACGGCGACGAGGCGGTTGGCGAGCATCATCACCGCATCGGGCATGTCCGACCGATGCGCGTTCTTCGGCGAGCCGCAGTCCGCCTTCAGCTCGTAGCCGAGATAGCCGACGAAGCCGCCCATCAGTCCGGGCGGGAGGTCGGCGGGGGGTGGCTCGATCGCGTGCCCTGCGAGCTCGCGGTCGAGCAAGTCGAAGATCGAGGCGCGCTCGGTGGTCGGCGCGTCGCCGCCGTGCCGGGTCGCGGTTCCGGACTCGACGTCGTAGGAGAGCACGCAGCGGCCGGGGCCGGCGCTGGTGCCGAGGAAGGAGCGCTGGGCGAGCCGCGTCGGCGCGTCGGCGCTGTCGAGCCAGAAGGCGTGCTCGGCGTCGCCGAAGAGGCGTTCGAAGAGCGCCTCGGTCGAGGGTTCGCCGGGAATCGTGCGCAGCCGCAGCTCGCTGTCGCCGCTGCTGCGCACGTTCCGCGCCACGCTGCGCGAGGCCGGCTGCAGGGGCCGCTTGGCGCCGCGCCAGCGCGGCGAGCGCTGCCGACGGGCGAGCTCGTAGAAGTTCTCGACCAGCCGGGCGCCGTGCTCGGTGGCGATCGACTCGGGGTGGAACTGCACGCCCCACATCGGCCGCCGCCGGTGTTCGATCCCCATCACGACGCCGTCGTCGGCCCAGGCGGAGACGGCGCCGTCCGGGCCCATGTCGGTGATCGCCAGCGAGTGGTAGCGGACGACCGGGAAGTCCTGCGGGATGCCGGCGAAGAGTCCGTCCTCGGAGTGGTGGATGCGGCTGAGCCGCCCGTGCATCGCCTCCGGCGCGCTCGAGACCTTGCCGGCGAGCATCTGGCCGAGCCCCTGGTGGCCGAGGCAGATGCCCAGCACCGGGATCTCGCTGTAGCGGAGGATGTCGTTGCAGACGCAGAAATCGTGCCAGCGCCGCGGGTTGCCGGGACCGGGGGAGAGGACGATCGCGTCGAAGTCCCAGCGCGAGAGCGCCCGCCAGGAGACCGCGTCGTTGTCGACGACGATCGGCTCCTCGCCGCTGACCCCGGCCAGCAGGTGGAAGACGTTGTAGGTGTAGGAGTCGTGGTTGTCGACGAGCAGGGTCCTCATACCGGCGCCTCCAGCCCGAGGCCGCGGGCGGCCCGGTCGAGGGTCGACTCGACGACGCGGCGCACGTGCGGCGCCCGCTGCTCGGCGAGCTGCCAGCGGGCGAGGTGCGACGCGTAGCGGGCCAGCGGCGCCACCTGCAGGTTCTCGGGGATGCGGCCCAGCAGGCGCCCGTAGGTCTCCGCCTGGACGACGGCGAAGCGGTAGTCGGGGTCGAGCTCGGGCGCATCGGCGGCCGCCGCGCCGTTGCCGCCGCGCGAGCGCGCCCTGACCAGGTCCCAGCCCAGGGCCTTGTCGTCGGCGAGCAGCTTCTCGGGCTCGAAGTCGACCCGCTTGGTCGCCGTGTGCAGGAGGAAGTAGCCGAGCGCGACCTGCGAGGCGACCCGGTCGGGCGAGGGGTGCCCGCGCCTGATCGCCTCGCGCTCGGGGTCGGCCTCGATCTGCTCGTCGATCCACTCGACCAGGTGGTCGATCAGCAGCGCGTCCTTCTTGCTCGAGGCGATCTTCTCGCGTTCGCGCGCGACCATGCCGTGGAAGATGTCGTGGTAGGGATGGAAGCCGTTGCCGCTGTCGGTGTGGACCAGCTCGGCCATCAGCTGGCGGCGGCAGGTGACGTGGGCGAACCACTCCTGGCCGCAGACCTGGACCGAGGTGGTGCCGTCGAGGCCGGTGTCGGCGAGCCAGTAGGCGAGCGCGCGCATGTGCTGGGTCGGCACGCCGTCGGAGCGCACCAGCGGCATTTCCTCCAGCTCCTCGCGGCCGGTCATGTAGATCACCGTGCCGTCGACCCGTTTCTCCAGCGTCCCCTCCTGCAGGCCGAGCTCGGCCAGCTCGGCCACCTCGGGCAGGAAGTCGGACTCGAAGAAGACGCGGTCGAAGTGGATGCCGAGCCGGGCCAGCGTCTTGCGCTGGCCGGAGATCACCCAGGCGCGCGTCTGCGACCACAGTTCGAGCGCGGTCTGGTCGCCGTTCAGCACCCGCTGCAGCAGCTCGTCGGCGCTGTCGTCGAGCACGTCGACCTCGCGGGTCAGCGAGTCGGCGGGGTGGTCGGCGGCGAGCCCGAGCGCCGCGCCGTTCGCTCCGTTCTTGACGTAGTCGGCGTAGCAGTAGCCGACGAAGTGGTCGCTCTTCACCCCGTTCTCCACGGAGCCCTGCGGGTACTTGCCGCTGCGCACGACGCCCGCCATCGCCTCGCCCATGCTGCGGCCGACGTCGCAGATGATGCTGCGCCGCTCGACCTCGCCGCCGGCCTCGCCGAGCGCGTTGCCCAGCGCGTTGCCGAGCGCCAGGTTGCGCAGGTGGCCGATGTGCAGCGCCTTGGTCGAGTTGGCGTCCCAGAAGTTGAGCGCGAAGCGCCGGCCGCCGGCGGTCTCGCCGCAGCCGGCGACCGCCTCCTCGCCCTGCTCCAGCGCGGCGCCCCGCTGCGCCACCCAGTCGTCGTCGAGGCGCAGCCACATCTGATCGCCCTCGCCCTTGATCGCCGCCACCCAGGGCCGGCCGCCGATCTCCTCGAGGGCGTCGAGCGAGTCGCGGTTCTCCCGCCAGCCCTCTACCTGGGGAACCAGCATCAGGTCGAAGCGCTGGTTTGGCCGGTAGGGCGCCCGCAGGGCCCAGTGCGACTGGGCGCCAGCCCCGCCTCCCGCTTCGTCGAAGTAGTCGAAGAGATTGATGTCCATGGTCCCGGCAAAACCCATGCCGATGCACCAGCCGGGGCTCGAACCCGGATCCTCGGCTTACAAACCCGATCCTCTAACCGATTGAGGTACTGGTGCGTATTTGTTTATCGAATAGTCAGATAACTATTCAATAATTTTGGAGTGTAACAACGGAACGCAGCTCGTGTCCACCCGCTGGGAACGGGTCGCGCTTCTCACCCGCCCAGCGGGTGGACGGGCTTCGCGGGCGCCGGCCCAGCGGCCTCCCAAGCAGGCCACCCGCGCGCGCCGCGCGCACCACCGATTGGTCGATTTGCCACCGTATGCGGGGGTCAATCGACCAATCGGCACTGAGGGGATCGAAGCTCGGATGCCGTGACGGGATGGCGGGATCGGCCGTGGGGAATCAGCGATCTAGGCGACTTCGTAGCGGGGGTCGGCGGAGTCCGAGGCCGATCCCTCGACGAGCTGGATGCATCCCGAGTGGCAGAGGGCGCGGCAGTGATAGGCGACCTCCGCATGGGGAGCACCGGCGGCTTCGGCGAGGCGTGACCTGGCCGAAGGGGATGACCTGAGGAACTCGAAGATGCGCGCTCTGGTCGGATGCCAGAGTGCTCTCGTCTCTTGGGTTGGCACGAGTTCTCCCCTTTGTACTGAATGTCGTAGATGGAACTGCCCGCTCAGACAATCTTCCCTCAATTACGTCAACTTTGCATGACAAAGTAGACATTCGCACGCGCGGGCCGCGTTTCTTGCCGCAGTTTCGGGAGAATTGATCGCATGTTGACCGTTGCAGTCACCGGGCCGACGGGGGAGATCGGCAGGTCGTTCATCTCCGCCCTCGAGCGCGCCCCGGAGGTGGAACGGGTGATCGGCATGGCGCGGCGGCCCTTCGACCTCGGTGCGCAGGGCTGGGAGAAGACCGAATACCGGCGCGGTGACATCCTCGACCGGGAGGCGGTCGAGGCGCTGGTCGCCGACGCCGACGTCGTCGTCCACCTCGCCTTCGTCATCGTCGCCGGCCGCGGCGAGAGCCGTGAGATCAACCTGACCGGCTCGCGCAACGTCTTCGAGGCCGCCGCCGCGGCCGGCGTCAGGCGGCTCGTCTACACCTCCTCGGTCGCGGCCTACGGCTTCCACCGCTCGCTGCCCGCGTTGCTGACCGAGGACGAGCCGGTGCGCGGCGCCGCCCGTCATCCCTACTCCGCCGACAAGGCCGAGGTCGAGGCCGAGCTGCACGCGGCGCTGGCCGGCTCGACCACCGACCCCTACGTCTTCCGTCCCTGCATCGTCGCCGGCCCCCAGGCGCCGCTGCTGCTCGAGCTGGTGCCGCTGCTCAGCGTCGGCCAGAGGCTGCCGGGGCCTGTTCGCTGGGCGCTCGGCAAGGCGCCCTCGCTGCGGCCCGTCCTGCCCGACCCCGGCGTGCCCTTCCAGCTCGTCCACCACGACGACGTCGCCGCCGCGCTCTGCGCCGCCGTGCTCGGGCATGGCGAGCCCGGCGCCTACAACCTCGCCGGGCCGGGCGAGCTGACCGTCTCCGACCTCGCCCGCGAGCTCGGCTGGCACTCGGTGCCGGCGCCGCAGCTGGCGGTCGGCGTCGCCGCCGAGGCGGTCGCGCCCTTCCTGCCCTACCTGCCCCCCGAGGCGGCCTGGATCGAGACGGTGCGCCGCCCGGTCCTGATGGACACCTCGCGGGCGCGGCGCAGGCTGCACTGGATGCCGCACCACGACGCGCGTGGGACGCTTCGAGAAACGATCGCTGCCGTGCGGGCCGGGTCGTAGAGACCCCCGGTAGGTCTTTCACTTAACTTTTTCGGTGGGGTGCGGTCAGGCTGTCGCCCTGGGCCGGCGCCGAAAAAGTACAAGACGTTTCAGCCCTACCGGGGGTCTCTAAACTCGGTTCATGGCCGTTGACGAGAGAGAGTCGACCTTCGTCCTGTACCGGCGGGGGATAGAGCTGTTGGAGGAGGCTGATTTCGAGCAGGCGACTGAGGCGCTGGAGCTTGCCGCGCGGCGGGCGCCGGAGAAGAGCTCGGTGCGCGAGGCTTTGGGGCGGGCCTATTTCCGCTGCGGACGCTTCGCCGCCGCCGCCGTCGAGTTCGAGGCCGTGGTGGATGCGCATCAGGTCAACGACTTCGCCCACTTCTGCCTCGGCCGGGCCCTGGCCAAGACCGGTGAGACCGAGCGCGCCCGCCACCACCTGGCGCTCGCCGCAAACCTGCGCCCCGACCGGCGCGACTACCGCTTCTACCGGGACCTGCTGGGAACCTAGTACAGCGCCGCCTCCTCCGCTCCCGGACACGGCCAAAGAATCAGATATGGACGGCCGTGTCCCCCCGGCCCGGGGCGGCTTGCTAGAGGCCGGCGGTCAGGCGGCCGACGTTGCGCTTGCTGAAGTAGGGGCCGAAGGTGTGGCGCACGTCCTTCTGTTTGCCGTAGCTGGTCAGGCCGTCGATCGTCGTGCCTTCTTCGATCAGCCAGCCGCCGCCGCTGGCGCCCGGCACCCAGTGGCAGCCGATCGCGATCGTCGGCGGGCCGGGGATCCGGTAGGTGAGGATGTCGTCGCCGACGTAGGGCGATTCGCAGCCCTGCATCCAGCGCGAGCTGCCGGGATAGCCGAAGGTCTGGAAGTTCTGTCTGCGGCTCAGGTCGGTGGCGATCCTGGCGCCGCCGCCGACGGCGTCGGCGACGTCGACGCCTTCCGCGTTGGGGGCGGTCACGATCGCGCCCATGTCGAAGTTGGGATTGCCGAACCTGACCCACTGCTTCGGCGCGAAGACCGAGTCGCGGTGGGCGATGAAGGCGCCGAACGGCGCCGTGCCGCCGCTGTAGGCGGGGACGAACTCGAGCAGGTTCGACCAGACGCTGCGCCCGTTCGGCGCCTGCGGCCCGGAGTTGACGCAATGCCCGGCGGTCAGCACCAGCTTGCGGCTGGCGCTGTCGATCGCCGTCGCCGAGCAGAAGCCCTCGCTCCTCCCCTGGCGGACGAAGAGGCGGCCGTTGACGGCGTAGGGGGGCACGGTCGGTTCGGTCACGTGGGCGAAGCTGGCGAGCGCGACGATGCCGGCGGCCCGCGGCGCGTCGAGCGGCGGCGTCGTCCGCATCCGCGCCTGGGTCCAGTGGTTGGCGATCCGGCCTGCCTCACCGGGGCTCGCCGGGGCGGCGGGGTGGAGGCGGACCGCGGCGCTCGCGGCGGCGGGCGCGGCCAGGGCCGCGAGCAGGAGGACGAGCGCCAGCCGCGCCCCGGCCGCGCGGGACCGGGCGCTCTGCGGACCCATTCGCATCGACGGGAGGATAGGGGAGTTGTCTAGCCCTGATCCACCGTTTTCACCTCAGCAGGTGTTTTTCACCTCAGCAGGTGTAGTTCACCGGCTTGAGGTGAGGTAAGAGGCCCGGGGACGGTTCACGCAACCGCCCCGGGCCGTTTT